>Ga0302271_10000474_pt1 | contig 39452 bp, 29 predicted proteins | sample III_Bog_N1_1_FD_198767 | JGI IMG/M metagenome (GOLD analysis project Ga0302271, IMG submission 198767) | Peat permafrost microbial communities from Stordalen Mire near Abisko, Sweden - III_Bog_N1_1 | ecosystem: Environmental > Terrestrial > Soil > Wetlands > Peat | place: Sweden: Abisko... | reverse complement strand
GAAGAATATTTACTGATATTGAACTTATTCCATGTTTCGTGAATTTCAAATCATGACTTCTTAATAATGAATTTGATATCAATGTTGCGTTATAAATACAAGATAGGATAGTTTGAAATGATTTATCGGATGTAAATCGCGAATTACATTGTTGCTTGACTTACAATTCATGAAGATATACTTCAATCCGATCCATGGCTGTTCGGATATTCTCTAATGAATTGGCATATGAGAATCGCACGAATCCTTCACCGCCTGTTCCAAAATCAATACCGGGTGTTATGCCTACATGTGCTTTTTCCAATACATCAAAGGCAAAGTGATAAGAATCTGACGTAAACTTCCGGGCATCACAAAAAACATAAAAAGCGCCCTGGGGTATGGTGTGAATGATAAACCCCATTTTTTGAAGCCTTTCTACGATATAGAGACGTCTTTCATTATATATTTTACGCATATTATCCACATCCGGTTTTGCATCTTTTAAGGCTGCAATTCCCGCTTTTTGAGCAGTACTCGGTGCGCAGATAAATAAGTTTTGTTGTAAAATCTGAAGGGATCGCATATATTCTTTTGGAGCAATGACATACCCAAGTCGCAAACCAGTCATGGCAAAACGTTTTGAAAAACCATTGATTACAAATGCTTTATCGGTAAACTGGAGTATTGATGACGCTTTTCCTTCATAAACCAATCCATGATAAATTTCATCGGATATAATGGGTATGTCAAGGGAAACAAGGTCTTTAAACACCTGGTCTTTTACCAGGATTCCGGTTGGATTCATAGGGGAGTTGACGAAAATTGCTCTTGTTTTATCTGTAATCTGTTTTTTAATTTCATCTATATCATACTGAAAATCACATTCAGCATACAATGGCACACAAACCGGTTCGGCATGGCACGCCAGTGCGAAATTACGATAACAAGGATAACCCGGATTCGACATGATGACTTCATCTCCTGCCTGACAAAGCAACATGAGAGTCATTAAAATAGCCGGTGATGAACCCGAAGTAACCAATATGCAATCAGGATCAACAGTTACATCATATTCCGATTTGTAGAAATCACTGATGGAAGAACGTAAAAGAGGATCACCAAGTGAATGTGTATAATGAGTCGTCCCATTTTGATGTGCCTGAATAGCAGCCTGAACAATACATTCGGGCATATTAAAGTCAGGTTCGCCCACTTCGAGATGAATGACATCTACTCCTTCGCGTTGTAATTCATTGGCACGTTCCAATACATCCATTACAATAAAGGATGTCATACGTTCTATTGTTTTATTCATGAATTCCGGTTTATAATAACAAGTACAAAAGTAAAGAAAAAGGCTGATGCAAAGTTAAAACATGAAAGAAAAAACGAGCAATAATTAAACTGTGAATTCCAACGTTTCAGATATTGCAGAATTATAAAAATAGTACTACCTTTGTCGGACTTTTTTGAAAAAGAAAGTGTGATGGGAAATTAAGCGACTAATCACTTAAAAATAAACGCTTAAATTTTGAGTAACACATAAATAACAAAATGAAAACATTTGAATTAAAAGGCACAGTGAGAACTGACCTTGGGAAAAAAGCTACAAAAGCTGACAGAGTTGCTGAAAACGTACCATGTGTATTGTACGGTGGTGCTGAAAACACTCACTTTACAACAACAGTAGGTGATATTCGTAAATTGATTTATACTCCGGAAGTATATATTGTCAATTTAGTGATAGATGGTAAGAAAACAAAATCCATCATGAAAGCATTGCAATTTCATCCTGTAAGTGATAAAGTGCTGCATATCGACTTTCTTGAATTAACCGAAGACAAACCAGTTACTGTTGAACTTCCGGTTAAACTCGAAGGATTGGCCGAAGGTGTTAAAGCCGGTGGTAAATTAAGTCTTGAAATGCGTAAATTGAAAGTTAAGGGTTTATACACTCAAATTCCTGAAAATATCGTTATAAATGTTGCTGAATTAGGATTAGGAAAATCTATCCAGGTTGCTAAAGTTAGTTTGGCAAATCTTGAAATTCTAAACAACAAAAACGCTGTAGTTGCTCAGGTTAAATTGACCAGGGCTGCCCGTGGTGCTGCTGCTGTTGCTGCTCCTGGTGCTGCTGCTGCTCCAGCTGCAAAATAAATTCATGATACATGAAATACTTAATTGTCGGATTGGGCAATATTGGTGCTGAATATCAAAATACCCGCCACAACATAGGTTTTACAATATTGGACGCTTTTGCTAAGGCGTCCAATGTTTTTTTTACCGAAAACCGATATGGTTCAACCTGTGAAGTTAAAATAAAAGGGAGAACACTCATCTTACTCAAACCTTCTACGTTCATGAATCTGAGTGGAAATGCCCTTCGATATTGGATGCAAAAAGAAAACGTTGAAATTGAAAACGTACTGGTAGTTGTGGATGATATCGCGTTACCGTTTGGAACTTTACGATTGAAACCAAAAGGTTCAGATGCCGGTCATAACGGGTTAAAGAATATTCAGGAAATTCTAGGCCATAGTAATTATGCACGTTTACGGTTTGGACTTGGAAGTGATTTTTCCAAAGGACAACAGATTGCTTACGTTCTAGGAAAGTGGACAAATCAACAGGCAAAAGTAATGGATGAGCGTGCAGCAATGGCAGGAGAAATTATTCGAAGCTTCTGTTTAGCCGGTCTGGAACTGACTATGACTCAGTTTAACGGGAAATAGTTAATTGGTTGATTGGTTGATTGGTTGATTGGTTGATTAGTTAATTGGTTGATTAGTTAATTGGTTGATTATTTAATTGGTTGATTGGATAATTTGTTGATTGGATAATTGGTTGATTGGATAATTGGTTGATTGGTTGATTGGATAATTGGTTGATTGGATAATTGGTTGATTGGATAATTGGTTGATTGGATAGTTAACTGGTTGATTCATTAGCTCTGATTTTTACCGGAACACGAAACCAGTAACACTTAAAATAAGAGTATGAAAACTGAAGTACGCATTGACAAATGGCTCTGGGCTGTCCGGTTATTCAAAACACGAACGTTAGCAGCTGATGCCTGTAAAAAAGGGAAAGTAATCATCCACAATATTCCTGTAAAACCTTCCAGAAATGTAAAAGTGGATGATGTCGTATCCATCAAACGTAATCCATATTTATTTTCGTTTAAAGTACTGGCACTTTCAGAAAATCGTATGAATGCCAAATTAGTGCCTGGCTTTTTACTGAATGTTACTACTGCTGACCAACTCGAATTAATAGAAATGGGAAAACTTATAGGACAGTCAGGACGCGATCAGGGAACAGGACGACCTACCAAAAAAGATCGTCGCGAAATTGATGACTTCATTGAACCAACCTTTATGGATGAAGAAGGTGATTGGGATTTGTGAAATTCGTTCAGTGTTCAGTTTTTCGTGTTCCGCGTTTATAGAGTTGGTTGGAGAAGATTTATATTTTGTTGATGCTGTCATTCGCCTTCTTTTTTTAAATAGTAAATTGTAAATTAATAAATTGTAAATTCTTAAGATCGTGTTTATAGCAAGAAAACTTAAAAAAGTAAATATCTGCGAATACCTGCTCTATATGTGGCAAGTAGAAGATTTGATTCGTGCTTTTGAACTTAATATAGATGTTATTAACGAACGAATTATTGCTCAGTACCCTGTTTCGGATGACGAACGTAAAAGTTTATACGAATGGTATGAAAGTTTAATTGAAATGATAAGGCTCGAAAATGTTCAGACTGATGGCCATATTCAATTAAATAAAAATATTATAATTGAACTCAATGAATTGCATACTGCAATTATCCGCTCTGGTAAAGATGCCGGATATGCAGCAAAATTTTATCATATTTTACCCTTTTTATCTCAATTGAGAAATCAACAGAGTGATCAGCATATAACTGATATTGAACTTTGTTTCAATTTTCAGTATGGAATTATGCTTCTGCGAATGAAAAAAACAGAAATAACTCCGGAAACCCTTCAGGCACAAACTGAAATAAGCAAATTCATGGTATTACTGGCTAAGAATTACCAGCTTTATAAATCAGGTGAATTGGATCTGGAAGAATAAAACTTAACTAAAACAATAGTATCCGCTTTTTTTTATATAATTTTGTAAGATAAATTTTTCAAACAACAATCTTTTCAAATACAAAACTTTCCAAACATCAAACTTTCCAAACTTAAAGCTTATGAAAGGTATCGTTTTAGCAGGAGGTTCAGGCACACGTCTTTATCCTATAACCAAAAGTATCTCCAAACAAATCATTCCGGTTTATGACAAACCAATGATTTATTATCCTTTGTCAGTATTAATGCTGGCAGGTATAAAAGAAATATTGATTATTTCCACCCCTCAGGACATTCATCTTTATGAAAATTTGTTGGGGAATGGCGATGATTTGGGAATTAAACTTGTTTATGCGGTTCAACCTTCACCTGATGGATTGGCTCAGGCATTTATTATTGGGGAAGAATTTATTGGTGATGATAATGTTTGTATGGTTTTAGGAGATAATATATTTTATGGGTTTGACTTATCCCGTACCCTTCGTGAAGCTGCTACCTTGAAAGATGGGGCTGTAGTTTTTGGATATTATGTAAATGATCCTGAACGTTATGGCGTTGCAGAATTTGATGCAACAGGCAAGGTGTTGAGTCTCGAAGAAAAACCAACAGAACCAAAATCAAATTATGCGGTTACAGGTCTTTATTTTTATAGTAATGACGTGGTGAAAAAAGCCAAGGATTTGAAACCTTCCAAACGTGGAGAATTGGAAATTACCGATCTTAATCAGTTATATCTTGATGAAAAACGTCTTAGTCTGAAAATGATGGGTAGAGGTATGGCCTGGCTTGATACAGGCACCCATGACAGTTTGTTAGAAGCGTCCAACTTTATCGCAACCATTGAAAACCGTCAGGGGCTTAAAGTTGCATGTCTAGAAGAAATTGCGTTCAGATATGGGTATATCGATAAAAATCAATTGCTCAAACTTGCTGAACCTCTTAAGAAAAATCATTATGGTGAATACCTCATCAAGATTGCTAATGAAAAAAGTCACTTATTGATGTTATGATTTGATGATGTGATGATGTAATGATGTGATGATGTGATGATGTGAAGATGTGATGATGTAATGATGTGATGATGTGATGATGTGATGATGTGATGATGTAATGATGTAATGATGTGAAGATGTGATGATGTGAAGATGTGATGATGTGAAGATGTGAAGATGTGATGATGTGAAGATATAATTGATTTTTTTGAGGGGATGATATAAATTCATGTTTTTATAAAAACGATAAAGTTTCATTCGAATAATTCGCATGATTTTTGAATTAATAGTGTAATTAGTTTTAAAAATATAGTAAACAGTATTTAATGGAAATTATAAAATCCCCAATATCCGGTTTAGTAGTTATCAAACCTCGTGTTTTTGAAGATGCCCGCGGCTTTTTCTATGAAACGTATAATGAAAAGAGCTACTTTGATGCCGGAATTAAACAGCATTTCTGTCAGGACAATCAATCTAAATCTACATACGGTGTCATCAGGGGCTTGCATTATCAACTTAATCCACAAAGTCAATCGAAACTGGTTTCAGTAATTCAGGGTTCAGTTTGGGATGTAGCGGTTGATCTTCGTCAGGCATCTCCCACTTTTGGTAAGTGGTTTGGTGTAGAACTTACGGAAGAAAATCACTTGCAGTTTTTAATACCACAGGGTTTTGCACATGGCTTTTCAGTATTGACCGAAACTGCTGTGTTCTCGTATAAATGTGACAATTTCTATAGTCCGACTCTCGAAAGAGGCATTATGTACAATGATCCTGCATTAGCTATTGACTGGAAAATACCGGCCGATAAAGCTGTTATTTCTGAAAAAGATTTGAAACACCGGTTGTTTATTGATGCTGATAAAAATTTCTGATACCTGCAAATTATCCGTATTTTTTGTCAATTAAACGAATCGAATAGCAAGGGAGACAATATTTCCGGTGCCTTCTTTCAAAACATGTACTATTACGGAGTTAATATCAATTATGATGCAAACTATTTTAATAACCGGCTGCCACGGACAACTTGGCAATGAAATGCAACAGGCTGCAAAAAGTTTTCCTGCTTTCAACTATCTATTTACCGATGTCGAAGATCTTGATATCTGTGATAAAGTGGCCCTCGATGGATATGTGAAATCAAATAATGTAAATATTATTATCAATTGTGCGGCTTATACTGCCGTTGATAAAGCCGAGGATGATGCAGCACTCTGTTATAAAATAAATACAGATGCTGTTCGGAATATTGGAGAAGTGGCAAATGATAACGGGTTGAAAGTAGTACATATCTCTACCGATTACGTATTCGATGGCACGAATCACATTCCTTACACCGAAGATCAACCGGTTTGCCCATCCTCAGTTTATGGTAAATCGAAACTGGCAGGTGAGAAGGCATTAACCGAAAGTTGCCATCAGGTTGTTATAATACGGACTGCATGGCTGTATTCTTCTTTTGCAAATAACTTTGTAAAGACAATGATGAAACTCGGTACAGATCGCGATTCACTTAACGTTATTTTCGACCAGATCGGAACACCTACCTATGCTGCCGATTTAGCTAAAACGATTTTACAGGTCGTGAGTCACAAAGATTTTATTCCGGGGATTTATCATTTTTCAGATGAAGGAGTCTGCAGTTGGTACGATTTCACCAAGTCTATTCACCGCATTGCAGGGATTGTTTGTAATGTTCAACCCATCGAGACAAAGGATTACCCGGTAAGGACACCCCGACCTCATTACAGCGTCTTAAACAAAGCCAAAATAAAAGCAACTTATGGCATTATCATTCCACATTGGGAAGAAAGTCTGGTTAAATGTATTGGAATTCTAAAACAAAAAGCATAACCCAATAAAAAAAGGATGTAGTTTCTAATGAATTCTACATCCTTTCATATTTTATTCAGCCTGCATACTGATCAGTAATTTGTCAATTCTATTCCCATCCATATCTACTATCTCTATCGTGTAATTCAGATATTGTAATTTGTCACCGATTTTTGGAATTCGATTGATCTGATTAAGTACAAATCCTGCAACAGTCGAATAGTCAATTTCGCTGAAATCAATGGTGAAATCTTCAATGATATTTGCTAATGTTTCAACAGGTGCATCGCCATTTACTAATACTGATTTGTCTTCGCGGATGAAAACATCGGGTTCAAAGATTTCTCCTTCTTCCGGAATTTCACCTACAAGATTTTCCATAATATCGTAGAGTGTAATGATTCCTTCAAATCCTCCATATTCATTTACTACAAAACAGACATGGTTTTCTTTATGTCTTAGTAAATTCAATACTTTTTTTGCATCCGTTCGTTCTGTAATTATAATTGGTTCAATAATCAATTCTGATAACTGGAATTCTTTTTTTTCGCTTAATGCCTTGTAATATTCCCTCAGGTATAAAATTCCCTGGAAATTATCCATATTGTCTTTACAACAAATGACCTTACTGTGTTGAATCTCACCGATTAAAGATTTTATTTCTTCCATCGGTCTGTTAATGTCAATCCATTCCAGATCAGTACGATGTGTCATAATGTGCTGTGCTTTTTTATCAGAAAAATAAAACACATTCTCATGAATTGAATTTTGTTCTTTTTCAATAACTCCTTCTGTTGAAGCAATGCGTATCATTTGGCGCAATTCAGCCTCTGTAACCTGTTCCGAATGTTTCTTTACTCCGATAAGCTTATTAATCAGGCTGGTGGAAACAGATAGCATTTTCACGAACGGATATAATAACCTGCTGAAATAAAAGATTATAGGAGCTACTTGCTGTGCCGTTTTTTCAGGATGACTCAAAGCTATTGTTTTTGGAACGAGTTCACCGATAATAATAGAGAAATAAGTTATTAATACAATTGTGAGTGTGAGCGATATTTCGCTTGCATAAATTCTGATGGATTCAAATTGCTCAAAAAAAGGAGTAATATCATGTGCTAAATTTATACCACCATAAACACCGGTTATAATTCCAATCAGGGTGATGCCCACTTGTATCGCCGATAAAAAATTCTCCGAATCGTCAAGCAAATGTAAGGCTGTTTTAGCTCCTTTGCTTCCTTTTATTCGCATTTGTTCCAATCTGCTCCTTTTGCTCGAAACTAATGCAATTTCAGATAATGCAAAAAAGCCGTTCAGAACAAATAATATCATTAAAAACAAAATTTCCATTTTTTCAAGAATTTTATAAATAAAATAAGGGTGTAAAATTACCTATTATTCCGTTAAGTTCAATTTATCAATCAATAAAAAATAAATGCCCGCGATTGATTAAGATCATTCGCAGGCATTTGTTTTTTATTTTGTAAATTTTATTTATGATCAACACCCAAGAATTATAACAGGATGTTTTTGTTCAATTTTTTATACGGAAACAAAAAAAGTGGAAAGCTTAACTTGCTACTCAAAAATGTTATACTGCTTTAAAACTCATATCCAGACTTTTCACCGAATGGGTGAGTGCTCCTACAGATATGAAATCGACACCGCAAGCTGAATACTCTTTTAAAGTGTCAAATGTAATTCCTCCGGATGATTCAGTCTCATATTTCCCGTCTATAATCTCAACAGCCTTACGGGTATTCTCCGGTGAAAAGTTGTCGAGCATAATCCTGTCGACACCACCAATAGCCATTACCTGAGCGATTTCATCAAAATTACGGACTTCAATTTCTATTTTAAGTGATTTATTTTTTTCTTTTAAATACTCTTTTGTACGATGGATTGCTTTTTCAATTCCACCTGCAAAGTCCACATGATTGTCTTTCAGTAAAATCATGTCGTACAATCCGATACGATGGTTCACACCTCCACCAATCTTAACAGCTTCCTTTTCGAGTAATCTTAATCCCGGTGTTGTCTTTCGGGTATCCAACACCCTGGTCTTTGTTCCTTCGAGTGCTTTGACATATTCCCGGGTCCGTGATGCAATTCCGCTCATACGTTGCATGATGTTCAACATCAATCGTTCAGTTTGTAGCAGTGATTGAATTTTACCTTCAACTTCAAAAGCTATGTCACCCACCTTCACTTCAGCACCATCGTTGATAAATACTGTCATTTTAAGTTCAGGATCGAATGATAAAAAAATCTCACGGGCAACTGAAACACCTGCCAATACTCCGTTTTCTTTGATAATTAACCTCGATTTTCCTCTTGCAGATGCAGGAATACATGATAAAGTTGTATGATCACCATCGCCTATATCTTCGGCAAACCAGAGTGATATTAATTGTTTAAATTCGTTAGTCATTGGAAGGTTCAATTCTTAGTTGTTGTATTTCATTTTTTCGTGTTAAAACATATAACCTGAAATTTCCAGAAGATGTTTTTAGGGTGCCGATGACAAAACTGGCTGCATCTTTGTTCCCTTTATGTAATAATTGAAAACTGGTTATACGGTTTTTTCGGAAAAAATCTGCAATTATTTGTGTTGCCTGAGATTTACTGAATACATCATTTTTGTTTTCAATGAAAAGTTCTACATTTGAATTTAAATAATTTGAAAGCTGATTTGCATCACCGCTACTTAAAGCGGTTAAGATAGCTGTAGGTACTTCAACTGCTTGTGCTTCAGTAAGCGGAATAGCTAAAAAGAAACATGCGCAGAGCAGTACTAATTTAATTGTTTTCATGTTAGAAAGGATTTTTTGTAAATACTTTATTCATTCGAAATGATTTGTCGTTTAAAAATGCCATATTTGCAAATGATTATCTATTGCGTGTACAAATATACATTAATTAATTTATAGCTGTTACAGATTGAATCATTTTTTCATAATGCTTATAATTATGGGTTCGTAAATAAAGATTAAGCCGCTGTATATTAATTTTATGCTAATTTTAATCTGTCAACCAATAAAATCAAAACATGTAATCGATAACACATAACCCGGCACACACGAACCCTTTCAAATAAAGAATGAACGAATGAAAATTACACTTTTAACGGTAGGTAAGACAACAAATCCACACTTAATTAAGCTTCAGGAAGAATATCAAAACAGATTAAAATTTTATATCACTTTTGAATTGGTTGTAATCCCCGAATTAAAAAACACCAAAAGCTTATCCATTTCGGAACAAGTAGAAAAAGAAGCCGATTTGATACTAAAACAAATTGAATTGAATGATAAAGTGGTATTATTAGACGAAAGAGGGAAACAGTTTACTTCTGTTGCCTTTTCAGAATATATTGCAAAAAAAATCATGGCTTCTCATAAACGCATGATTTTTGTTGTGGGAGGGCCGTATGGCTTTTCTGAACGGATTTATCAACGGGCTGATAATAAAATATCACTTTCAACCATGACATTTTCGCATCAAATGATCCGTTTGATTTTTATAGAACAGCTTTATAGGGCCTTCACTATTTTGAAAGGTGAACCATATCATCATGAATAAGATGAATGAATACCAGTAAAAATGATTTACTTTTGTCTTTTATTAGTTAGCATACAAAAAAACTGTAGCAAGATTTAAGAAAGTGTTCTGTAAAATAGAAAATGTATTAAAATGAAAAAAGTATCCCCCTCAATTTCCAGTCAAAATAACATATTTAAATCATATTATTTGATTATTGCTGTGATAATATTCACTTTGACAGGATTGATTTGTGGTTATTTCTATCAGAATTCACCAAAGAATGCTATTGTTATAACTAAATTTCAAAAGGTACTTTCTGTAAAAGAGGATCTTGCTTCCAAAACATTAGAGGATATGAATCAGATCATTATTCATTCTTCTGTCGATTCGTTAATTCATTACCCTTTTGCTAAAAACAGCATTTCGTATTATGTCTTCGAAAACAATGAATTAGTGTTCTGGTCTGATAATCAACGGGATATAAGTAGTGTGGTTTTAAACGATTCAACCAATTGGAAACTTGTTCAATTGCCGAATGCCTATTGCATTAGCCGTTTAATTTCAGTGGGTTCAAGAAAACTGTTGGCTTTAATTACAATTAAAAATAATTATCCTTATGAAAATGAAGAACTAACCAATAGTTTTGCAAAAGGATTTAATCTGGATAACAGGATTCAGATAACAAAAGGAAAAGATTCAGATAAACTGGCGTTATTTGGTACTCCCCGAAATTATTTATTCAGTTTGGTCGAACCCAAAATTCCGGTTTTTAATGAAATATATGCAAATATAGGATTGGTAGCCTATGCTTTGGCATTTCTGATTTTCTTTATTCTTTATGCACGCACCCCATTTCTTTTGAACAAAAAAACCATTAACGTTCAAACATGGGTAGGAGTGGCCTCCTGCGTAGGTATTCTTACAGGATTATGTCTGTATTTTGATATCCCATCCCTTCTTTTCTGGAGTAAATTATTTTCTCCTGTTCAGTATGCATCCAACTCATACCTTGCCTCCATTAGTCATCTTACTGTTTTTACAGGATACATCATTTCGACAATTTATTTATTCTATTTTTATACCAATACCGATAAATTTGAAATGATGACCAGTCGAATCATCTTTTTTATGATTTATGTTTTATATTATGTGTTAATTTATTTCTTATTAAGGGGTTTGATATTTAATTCAAGTATACAATTAAATATACTTCAATTTAAAGATTTTTCATTACTCAGTAGTTGGATCCATTTTTTAATGTTGGTTTGGGGGTTTGGTTTGGCATTACTGTTTTTCAAAACACACGCCTGGTTTAAAAAAAATCAACTCCTGAGATTCACATTTCTGATTGAACTGTTTTTTACAGTACTAATGTATTTTATTTGTAAAAAGCTATTCCCTGAGGATTGTATCAGTTTAAGCATTTCGTTTCTTGTGCTTTGCATTGTATTTTATTTGCCATATATTTTTCCGAAATACAAAAACATATATGGCTTTGTTGCTTGTTGGGTTTTCGTATTTACAATGTTTGTTATTGTAAATTCATTCAAATTAAACCAGACTAAAAAGTATGATAAATTTAATGTCTTTGCTCAAAATATTTCCATAAACGGAACAGTTGAAAATGACCGCATGGCAGATATATTGCTCGAAGAACTGGATCTTCAAATAAGGAACGATCGTAAGTTAAATCGTTTTGTCATGAAGCATGACTCTTTATCGGCTGCAAATGATTATTTGGATAAAACCTATCAACGGGGGTTTTGGAATAAGTACGATATGCGGCTTAATATTGCTAAAGTTCATTCTGATTTATATAAAGAATATTTGCAATACATCACCAATGTCGGGAGACAACTCAAAAACACGCACTTCTATGGCATACCTGTTAATGAAAATAATATATCCTATATAGGGGTATTTCAATCAAATTATATTCCTTCTGATTCTCTCTTCTTTTTTATGGAATTTTATCCAAGAAAAAACTTTAAAAGCTATAGTTTCCCTAATCTATTGATTGCATCAACTCCTGATATTCAAACTCAGCTGAATGTAGCAGTAGCAAAGTATGAAAATCAGAAACTGGTTTATTCATCTGGGAAAGTAGTTTATTCTCCGGATATAAACTGGTTGCCCAACCACTCATTAGGTTACAGTTCATTTATCTGGCAGGGTCAGAAAAATTATGTCTATTCTCCAAAAAAGAATACTTTTATTGTAATAACCGAACTGCAGACTCATGACCCTTTGTCCTATTTTCTTTATTTCCTTTATATTTTCCTGGGCTATTTTGCCATTTGCAGCTTTATAGTCTGGTGTTATTTAATTTGCAGCCGGAAAGAGCAATTCCGGCTTGGATTGACAGCAAAATTTCAATATACATTTATTTCACTCTTAATAGTCAGCTTTTTATGGATTTTTTATGAATCTGTCAATTTTATTCAAAAGAAATACCAGGAAGAACAGATTGCAAATCTTGAAAGTAAAAAAGGCTATATTCAAAAAGCTTTACAGGATATGTATTACTGGATTCAGGATTTAAATGCAATTAATTCACAAACTTTAAATCTTGATTTACAGGATCTTTCTTATATCTATCATACCGATATCCATGTGTACAACAACGACGGTATGTTAATTGCAAGTTCGCAACCCATTATTTTTAATAAAAATCTGATTAGCAACCGAATTGCTCCAAACCCTTTTTTCTCTTCAGATTCAAATCTAAATCAATATGAACGAATCGGACAATTGAAGTATTTAACCGGGTATACGGATTTCTACAATGGCGATTTTATGCAAATAGGCTATATTGCCATACCTCAGTTTTTTAGCCAGGATGAACTAAGAAGTGAAATTGAGAGTTTTCTTGGAGTTATCATTCAAATTTATCTGATCATCGTGGTTCTTGCAATTTTATTGAGCCTTTTTATCGGAAAACAACTTTCGGCACCACTTATCATATTGGAAAACAAGTTGAAAGAAATGCGGTTGGGAAGTAGAAATGAAAAAATTGAGTATAAACAAAATGATGAAATCGGTCAACTGGTTATACAATACAATAGAACAGTGGATGAATTAGAACAAAGTGTTAAACTGTTGGCGAAATCCGAACGTGAATCAGCGTGGAAATCTATGGCACGTCAGGTGGCACACGAAATAAACAATCCATTGACACCAATGAAACTGAGTATTCAGCAATTACGCAGGACAAAGAAACTGAATGATGAACGTTTTGATGATTATTTTGAAAAATCAACAGCTATGTTGGTTGAGCAAATCGACAATCTTTCAAGAATTGCAGGCACTTTCTCCAACTTTGCCCGTATGCCCGAAGCTAATTTTGAGAAGGTGGATATCGCATCTAAACTCTTTTCTGTGGTTCAGTTGTTTATGAATAACTTTGAACATATTCAGATTGATTATAATGGTGAAGAAAAAGAGGTTTTTGTTTATGCTGACCCGGAACAATTGGTTCAGGTGTTTAACAACCTGCTCAAAAATGCTATTCAGGCTATCCCGGATGACAGGGACGGAGTGATACTAATAAATTTACAGGAAAACAAAGACGAAGTTATTATTGAAATTACTGATAATGGAGTTGGTATTAATTCTGATATTCAGGATAAACTATTTGTCCCTAATTTTACGACTAAATCAACCGGTATGGGGTTGGGTTTGGCAATCGCAAAGAGCATTATCGAATTATCAGGTGGGACAATTTCGTTTACTACTATTATTAACGAAAGCACTACTTTTACGATCAGATTAACAAAAGCAGTATAGTTAAAGAATAATAGTCCGGAATATTCTTTGATTGTTATAAAACTTTATAATGTCTATTATTATTATTATTATTTCGGCTTTAAATATGTTCACTATTCAAACATCTTTTGGCGGGAATTAGTTAGTATGGTTGAAATATTTATGATAGATGGACATTAACTGTTTCAAATTTCTTATACAATTTTTATAGTTGTTTTTTTATCCTTGATTGTTGGATTAACAGACAATTTCATTATCTCAGGATTCTCAGAAATAAATTGGTTGGCAGCATTGTACCCATGTTGATAAATCGCTTCATAGGATTCGAAACTGAATTCATGGTATTCTTCAATAGCTTTCGGTTCGATTAAAAACCGGCATAAATCACGTCCTTCTTTTGAATTCTGATGTTGCATGGCTCGTATTGAGACTACAAGGGTATCAGTTGGTTTATTTAATTCAGATGGTGCTCTGTAAGGAATGACATCCACACCAATGATCTGTTGACATTCGTCTTTTATTCCCTGAGCCGGCATGTTATTTAATAATCCGCCATCTACATAAAATATTTTTGCGTCTTTTACTGTTTCGAAAACTCCCGGTATACTGGCTGAAGCCGATACCCACTTGTCCAGTTCATTCCCTGAATCAATAATTTCCCATGTTCCACTGTTCAGATTGACGATACAAATGTGCATTTCCTTTTTAAGCTTCTCAAAGCTGTTGTGTGGAATCAACTCTTTAATCAGTGAACGAAGTAAACTATGGGTCGATAAACCCGATTTGAAAAAAGTAGCCCTGAATGTAAGCAGCTTGGTAACTTTATACAATTTGTCTTCCTTTATCATTTGTAACATATCGGCAGGAGAATAACCGGCTGCATAGAGAGTGCCTATAATAGCACCCATACTTGATCCTACAATGTGGGTGGGATAAATTCCATGTTCTTCCAGGGATTGAATGACTCCAATATGTGCAAACCCCAGTGCGCCTCCACCACTAAGGCATAATCCTGTTGAATCATTCCGCGAAGAGAAATCGAATAAATCTTTCATCATTTTCATGAGATTGTCTGTTTTGGGTTAAAATCGTTTATATCTTGTGCCTGAATTTGTTAATGGAATGAAAACTTTTACCCGAAAATCCATAAGAAAAATAAATTGACCTATTTTTGTGTATTAGTTTGTCGTATTCCACTTGTTTTTAATAAAAGATCAAGATACGACATTATTTTAAACAATCCTGTTCAATAATATAATTTAGTCTATAATGAAACGCTTCAAACTTATTTTTGTTTTAACATTATGTGTAAACACGTTATTTGCCGGTCTGCTTTATGATATTACAGATGGAAAATTTAAAGTTAAGTCGGTTGCTATTCCACGGTCGATGAATGATGGCGAACATTATACATTATTAGTGAATGACAGAGCGGTTGTAAAGTATAATTACAAAACCGGTGCAACTGTCGATACTTTGTTCAGCGTCTTCAAGTTGAAGAATTCACCCATTAAACAAATTTCCGGATATGAATTCAGTCCGAATGAAGCCCGAATGTTGGTGTATACAAATGTAAAGAAACGCTACCGGAGGACATTTACTGCTGATTATTATCTTTTTGACGTAAAACGTAATGAACTTCAAACACTTTCTGATAATGGACCACAGGAAGTACCGTTATTCTCACCCGATAGCCGGTATATTGCTTTTGCCCGTGAGAACAATTTATACATGAAAAAAATTGACTTTAATACCGAAACTGCAATAACTAAGGACGGTCTGGCCGGAAATATAATAAATGGTACTCCTGATTGGGTGTATGAAGAAGAATTTGAAAAAACACGTTATTTTGAATGGAGTCCAGACAGTAAACTTCTTGCTTTTGTCAGATTTGATGAATCAAAAGTCCCCCTTTTCTCGTATATTCAGTATAAAGATAACTCTGATGATAAAGATAAGCTGACATTATATCCTTCAACAGTACAGTTTAAATATCCAAAACCTGGAGAAAATAATTCAAAGGTCAGCGTATGCGTCTTTGATGATTATTCCAAGTCAATTAAAACAATGAAACTTAATGATGATGATCAGGATTTTTATATCCCACGGATTAAATGGACTAATACCATCGATCAGCTGGCTATATTTAAATTGAACCGGAATCAAAACCGATTGGAAATGTTGATGGCAAACCCTAGATCAACATTAACTAAAATGGTGTTGCGCCAGGATGATAAGTATTATATAGATTATCAAAATATCGATTACCTGAGTTTCACAGCCGATAACCAGTATTTTTTAGGAGTAAGTGAGCAGGATGGTTATCGTCATATCTATCAGTACCGGATCACAGGTACTGTTGTGAAGCAATTGACCAAAGGAAACTGGGATGTGACCAATGTATACGGTTATGACGAGAAGAAACATGTGGTTTATTATCAATCTGCACAGGTGTCTCCGCTTCAACGGGACATTTACTCAGTTGATTTAAAAGGGAAGATGAATCGCCTTACCAACGGAAAAGGTACCCATAATGGTTACTTTAATTCTGAGATGACCTGTTTTGTCGATAATGCTTCCTCATTGGAAGTTCCAAATGTATTTACCCTTCGCTCTTTTACTGGTTCTACAATCAGGATGATTGAAAACAATGCCACGTTAGCTTCCGAATTTAAAGCATTAAACCTTCCGAAAAAAGAATTTTTTAATTTTACGACTTCTGAAAATATAAAATTAAATGGTTGGATGTTGAAACCGGCAAATTTTGATACTTCAAAAAAATATCCTGTATTAATGGTTCAATATAGTGGACCAAACTCACAGGAAGTGCTTGATACCTGGAAAATTGATTGGGAATATTATCTTGCAACTCAAAATTTTGTTGTCGTTTGTGTGGATGGTCGTGGGACAGGTGCCCGTGGTGCTGAATTCCGAAAATGCACCTATGAGCAACTTGGCATTCTTGAAACAAAAGATCAGGTAGAAACTGCAAAGTACTTAGGTCAACAAGCATTCATTGACAAAGACCGTATTGGAATATGGGGTTGGAGCTATGGTGGAACAATGACTTTAATGTGCATGACAACCGGAGAAAAAATATTCAAATCGGGTATTGCTGTAGCACCGGTAACAGACTATCGTTTATATGATACGGCTTATGCTGAAAGATTTATGCGTCGTCCTCAGGAAAATTTTAAAGGATATGATGTGTCTTCGGCTTTACAACGTGCGGATAAGCTGGAAGGAAATCTGTTGATCATTCACGGATCAGCCGATGATAATGTCCATTTGCAAAATACAATGCTTTATATCGATAAATTAGTCGCTGCCGATAAACAATTCGAAATGCAACTCTATACGGATAAAAATCACAGCATTTTGGGACAACAGACACGCCGACATTTATATACCCGTATGACTGACTTTTTAGTAAAAAATTTATAACCTGATATTAATTGAATAATTTTTAATTTAGCCATTTTATATGTTTTAAAACAGTATTTCAATTCTATTTCTTGATGATTATACTGTCTTTTCTGAAATAAAATGTATTAACTTTGTGGGTCGAAATTTAAAATAATATTTATAAAATCTATTTAATTAATTAATATCAGTTGTATGAACACAGAAAAGAAAAATTACGCATTGCCAATTGCAATGATGTTTGCATTATTTTTCATGATTTCTTTTGTTACCGGGCTTCCAAGTCCAATGGGTGTTATTGTTGCTAAACAATTCGGAGCATCTAACTTTGAATCACAGTTAGGATTTCTGGCAAACTTTTTAGCTTATGCATTTATGGGCATTCCAGCCGGTATTATGCTAAAGAAATTCGGTTATAAAAAAACTGCATTAGCTGCTATTGTTGTTGGTTTTGCAGGTGTAGGCGTTCAGTATCTTTCCGGAGTATTTGGAAGTTTTTCTATCTATTTGACAGGTGCTTTCATTGCAGGTTTTTCAATGTGTATGCTTAATACAGTTGTGAATCCAATGCTTAATACCCTAGGAGGGGGAGGCAATTCCGGAAATAAGTTATTGCAATTTGGAGGTTCAATTAACTCTATGGGTGCAACCATTACTCCGATGCTTGTAGGTTATTTGATGGGGGCAGCAGCCGGTCGTACTATTGAAAAAGCTAATCCAGCTCTTTTCCTTGCTCTGGGAATTTTTGCATTAGCATTTATTGTGTTGTCCTTTGTTAAGATTCCTGAACCTCATATGGAAACTTCAATTGAACGAAAGGTTAAACATTCTCATAGTCCGCTTTCATTCCGTCATTTCATTTTAGGAGCAATCGCCATTTTTATTTACGTAGGTATAGAAATCGGCATCCCAAGTACAGCTAATCTTTTTATGACAGCCTCATCCACAGTTGGAGCACATGTAGGTTTAGGAATTGATGCAACTACTGCCGGTTTTGTGGTCGGTATATATTGGTTGCTAATGTTAGTCGGTAGATTAACCGGAGGCGCATTAGGATCTAAGTTCTCCAGTAGAGCCATGATGATAGTAGTTTCTTCATTGGGACTCTTATTTATTCTATTGGCAATCTTCAGCCCACTAACTACAACTGTAAGTATGCCTTTGTTTCGGTCCGATTTCTCATTTGGGATTACCCAGGTGCCAATTAATATTATGTTTCTTGTAATGTGCGGTCTTTGTACTTCTGTTATGTGGGGTGGCATTTTCAACCTGGCAGTTGAAGGATTAGGAAAATATACTGCAGCTGGTGCTGGAATCTTTATGGTCATGGTATGTGGTGGCGGTATTGTTCCACTAATTCAGGGATTTGTTTCAGATCATTTAGGTTACCTGAACAGTTATTGGGTAATGTTTGCCTGTTTGTTGTATATGCTTTTTTATGCATTAGTAGGTTGCAAGAATGTCAACAAGGATATTCCTGTTGAATAAGAATGTTAATAGAGTTATAATTATTATTAATAACAACTTAGATAATTTTATATTATGGAAAAGCCATATGTAATAGGAATGGACATGGGTGGTACGAATACCGTTTTCGGTGTAGTTGATACCCGTGGAAATGTAATCTCAAAAAGTGCTGTCAAAACTTCCACTCATTCAGATGTCAATTTATACATTGACGATATTTATGTTGAATTAAGTAAACTGATTGAAGCTGTTGGAGGAATTGATAAATTCAAAGGTATCGGTGTCGGTGCTCCGAATGGTAATTATTATACAGGAACTATAGAATATGCTCCCAATTTACCCTGGAAAGGAGTGATCCCTTTTGCGACCATGATGGCCGATAAATTCGGTATTCCTACTGCTCTGACCAATGATGCCAATGCAGCTGCTGTTGGTGAAATGACTTATGGTGCTGCCCGTGGCATGAAAAACTTTATTATGATTACTCTGGGAACAGGTGTAGGAAGTGGTATTGTTATTGATGGCAAAGTAGTATATGGTCACGATGGTTTTGCAGGTGAATTAGGTCATGTGATCGTAATGCGTAATAATGGTCGTACGTGTGGTTGTGGACGTACAGGTTGTCTGGAAGCATATGCTTCAGCTACCGGTGTTGCCCGCTCAGCCCGCGAAATTCTGGAATCAAGTAAAAAAGCAAGTATCTTACGAAATATACCCATTACCGATATTACTTCAAAAGATGTGTTTGATGCTGCCCAGGAAGGCGACGAAATAGCAATTGAAATATTTAATTTCACAGGTAAAATATTAGGTGAAGCATTTGCCGATTTTGTTACATTCAGTGCTCCCGAAGCGATTGTTCTTTTTGGTGGTCTTTCGAAAGCCGGTGATTTAATTATGAAACCGATTGTTGAGAACATGGAAAAAAACCTTCTCAATATCTGGAAAGGTAAAGTGAAAGTGTTGTTCTCCGAACTCAAGGAAGCCGATGCAGCTGTTTTAGGTGCCAGTGCCCTGGCATGGGAAATCTAAGCTAAGATAGAGCAAAGATCCAAGAACCAAGATCCAAGAACCAAGAACCAAGAACCAAGAACCAAGATCAAAGAACCAAGATTCAAGAACCAAGATCAAAGAACCAAGATCAAAGAACCAAGATCAAAGAACCAAGATCAAAGAACCAAGATTAAAGATTAAAGATCAAAGATTCAAGATCTGAGATTCGGAAATTCTAAAATAATAAGATTAAAAAATCCCTCTCCGGTTTATCCGAAAAGGGATTTTTTATTTTATCTGAAATTCTTATTTACTTTCTTACCTCTCATTCCTCACTTCTCACTTCTCATTCCTCTTTCCTTGCCTCTTACCTCATACCTCTTCCTGTTTTGGTTACTGGGACACCCAAATTAAAAACCAAATAATTTACCCAGATATTTTTGCTCTTTATTCAGTAGCAGCACCTTCCCTAACAATAAATCAGAACCTGATACACAAATCTGGTCAATGTTGTCTAAAAACTGTGAGGTTTGCTGCCTTTCATTTGTAAAATCAAATTCAAACTGACCTGTGTGCGATTTTATCCAATTGTTTCCCTCTTGAAAAAGTTGTTCTACCTCTAAAATATCGGACGAACTTCCGATTGTTTTTAGAACTTTATACTTCGTGTGACTTTTGTCAATAACTTGAACACTTATCACCCCGCTTTTATTTTTGTTCTTTCGCACAAACATGATAGCAAAAATAGTAAAAATATAGCTGGGACACTCAAATTCTAAAAACTCATATTGTAAAATATTGATTTTCTTTTACTTGATTCAAGTTAACTTTCATTAAGTTCAAAACAGGAGATCAAAGAACCAAGATCAAAGAACCAAGATTCAAGAACCAAGAACCAAGAACCAAGATCAAAGAACCAAGATCAAAGAACCAAGATCAAAGAACAAAGATTAAAGATCAAAGATTCAAGATCTGAGATTCAGAAATTCTAAAATAATAAGATTAAAAAATCCCTTTCCGGTTTATTCGGAAAGGGATTTTTTATTTTATATGAAATTTATTGCTTTCTTACCTCTCATTCCTCACTTCTCATTCCTCTTTCCTTGACTCTTGCCTCTTACCTCTTGCCTCTTCTTTCTTAGTGGAATAAATTCAGAAAGTTACGTGGTACAGGTGTCTCGAAACTGACAATATCGGTGGTGATAGGATGATAGAAGGCCAGTAAACGTGCATGCAATCCAAGTCGGTCGATAGGACTTGTTCCTCCTCCATACTTTTTATCTCCGATAATCGGATGGCCAATACCTTGCATATGTACCCTGATTTGATTCTTACGTCCTGTTTCCAGCTCTATCTCCAACAGAGAATAGTGTTCGTTCGATTTTATTTTCCGGTAATGTGTCGTAGCTTGTTGACCTCCATTATCGGTATCGCTCGAATAGATCTTCAACGATTTTTCATTTTCTTTCAACCAGGTGGTAATGGTATCTTCATCTTTTTCTACATTCCCTTCTACCACTGCCACATATATCCTGCGGGTAATGATACGATGCCAGTTTTCCTGAAGAATTTGTTGCACTTCACGATTCTTCGCGAACATAATAACTCCCGAAGTTTCCCTGTCGAGCCGGTGAACGGTATAAATCCGATTCGTTGGTGAACTTTTCTTTACATGATTTCTTAAAATAGAAAATGCGGTAGTCTCTTCACTGTCACCTGCGATCACTGTGAGTAATCCTTCTTTCTTTTCTACCACAATCAGGTATTCATCTTCAAAAATGATCCTCAATTTAGGGTGTTTCAGTTCGATATTTCCACGTGAACTATTCACTGTTATCAAATCATTGGGTTGCAGCATCTGATTAAACAAAGTAGTGATTTTGCTGTTCACCATGATTTGCCTGTGGGCCAGTAGTGATTTTACTGAATTACGACTCATACCACCCATTTTGGCCAGCAGAAAAGTCATTAATTCTATTTGATCGGTTACTTTTAACCGTGTTTCTTTTGGAGGTGGAACTGCTTTAGGTTTATGTCTCATTTTATTTCTTTATTTCTTTGTTTCTCGTTTTGCGTTCCGCGTTCCGTGTTTTGCGTTCCGCGTTTTGCGTTCCGTGTTTCGTGTTCCGTGTTCTGCGTTCTTGTTATTTTATTTAAAATTTTATTCTGTTTTTTGATTTGTAGTGTTTTTTTTTTAAATCTACAGTTACTACCTATTATTCTTTAGAAAATTGTTCTCCCTTTTTCTGTATTAATCAATCAGCACAATAAAGTGCCGTTCGGATTGATCAATCAACAGTTTTTCTTTTTTTGAATTTTCAACACTTATTGTTTCTCCATGTTACTCTAAACACGAAACGTTGAACACGAAACCTTTCAACGTTTCAACCATTTCGCTACATTGATGGCTGCATTTTCGCCATCTACAGCCGAGGAAGTGATACCTCCTGAATAACCTGAACCTTCGCCGGCAGGAAACAAACCTGAGATAACAGGATGCTGACCTGTTTCACTATCGCGGGGAATACGCACAGCTGCCGAAGAACGGGTTTCTACTCCAACTACTACGGCGTCATTGGTTAAGAATCCATGCATTTTACGATCGAATTTTTTAAATCCTTCCTGTAATCTCGAAGAAATAGTATCAGGGAGCCAAAAATGAAGCGGTGAGGATATCAATCCGGGTAAATAGGAGCACTCCGGAAGGTCTGCACTAAGCTTTCCACGTACAAAATCAACTAATCGTTGAGCAGGAGCAACTTGTCCTTGTCCGCCATTATTCTTGAAAGCCATATTCTCGATAGATTGCTGGAATTTAAGTCCTGCCAGTGGTCCGAATTTTTGATATTCTTCAGGAATATCTTCCGGACGAATTTCTACAACAATACCTGAATTGGCGAATGGTGAATTCCGTTTTGAGACAGACATGCCATTTACCACTATTTCGTTTTCTCCACTTCCTGCAGGAACGATATGACCTCCGGGACACATACAAAAGGAATATACTCCGCGGTCGTTTACCTGATCCACCAGATTGTAATTAGCGGCAGGAAGGTACTCGCTTCGTGTTTTACTATGGTATTGAATGCTGTCGATCAATGATTGCCTGTGTTCAACCCGTACGCCCATGGCAAATCCTTTGGGCTCAAGCTGTATGCCTTGTTTGTCGAGTAGCTCGTAAATGTCATGTGCCGAATGACCGGTACATAACATCAGTGTATTTGCTTTAAAAATACTTCCATCGGCAGTTTTACATCCGATAATCGCATTGTTTTCGATCAGTATTTCAGTTAATTTCTGTTCGAAGTGAATTTCACCACCATTGGTTACGATCGTATTACTTATGTTTGAGATGATGGTGGGTAACTTGTCCGAACCAATATGTGGATGTGCTTCATACAGGATGTCTTCATTAGCTCCATGTAAATGAAACACTTCAAAGATTCTTTGTGTATTCCCTTTCTTTTTTGAACGGGAGTATAGTTTGCCGTCCGAAAATGTTCCTGCACCACCTTCTCCAAAACAGTAGTTCGAATTGGAATCAATTCCTTTGTTCCTGTTTAATTGAGCGATGTCTATTTTTCGGTCGCTTGTATTTTTTCCTCTTTCCAGAATAATGGGTTTGAATCCTGATTCTATGAGTTTAAGTGCTGCAAATAAACCTGCAGGACCGGCACCTATAATTAATACGGGGGCGTTATCTCCAACAAAATGATAATCAAATGGAGGTATTACAGCTTCAGGTGCAACTTCATCCCAGTAAACTTCAACCGTTACAATCACCTTCGGTATAAATGACCTTGAATCAATTGATTTTTTTAAAGTTCTGATCCTTGTTATTTGTTTGGGTGATATCTGAATTTTGTCGGCTATTTGTTTGCTGAACAAATCTTCTTTAAATGCCTGTTCGGGAGTGAGTATGAGTTGAAGTTCGATGTGCATATTCAGTTTTTGGGCTTTATATTCAATTAGAATGCAAAGATACACATTTTATCAGGAATGAAGATTGTGTGAGAAAGTAATCCAAGGTCAGTAATTGTAAGAAAGATATTCACGAATATAGGAATGTTGCAAACGATTTACAAGGTAAATTGTAAAATTGTAATATACGAATAAAAAAAGCTTCCCTGTGGCAGGAAGCTTTTTTGAACTATTTTTTTTATTTCCCGATTAATTTTTCAACTTCAGTCCAGTTAACGACATTCCAGAATGCTTTCACATAGGCCATCCGTTTGTTTTGATACTTTAAATAATAAGCATGTTCCCATACATCAAGGGTCAAAACTGGTTTTCCTTTTATTTCAGAAATTGACATCAGTGAATTATCCTGGTTTGGAGTGGAGATAATTCGTAATTTTCCCGAACTCTCTTTGATGAGCCATGCCCATCCTGAACCAAACCTATTAACGGCAGCTTTTTCAAACTCCGCTTTAAAAGAATCGATACTCCCGAAATTGGTAACCAGTATCTTTTCTAATTCAGGTGTCATGTTGGCAGTGCCTGCAGGTGCCAGCATAGTCCAGAAAAAACTGTGATTATAAAATCCTCCTCCGTTATTTCGTACAGCTGTCTGGATATCGGCCGGTAGTTCCTTTATATTTGTGATCAGCTCCACGATATCTTTTTTATACAATTCGGGATATTTCTCCAGTGCTTTGTTTAAATTGGCAGCATAGGCTGCATGATGAAGATCATGATGAATACGCATAGTTGTACTGTCGATGTAGGGTTCCAACGCATTGTATTTAAATTGTAATGCAGGAATTTTAAATTGAGCAGAACAAAGCATGTAAGTTGTCATAAACACGAAAAGAAGGACATTTAATCGTTTCATTTTTTTTTATATTTAATGTTGCTAACTTTAAATTATCATAAATATAACAAGATTTTTAATCGATTGTTTATTCTGTTTCGAAATTAAGGATCAGAATTCTATTTTTAAATGTTCCGCCTGTTTAGGAACACAGTAAACAGAAAACTCAAAAAATAAGTATTCTGTTTTTCATATTCCTGAATGTAACTGTTTTATTCGTCTCAGTGGAGAATACGATATCTAATTGATTTAAATCCTTATTTGTAGTAAAATCCTGCTTCGTTGTAGTATTTTCAGTTTTAACCATTCAAATTGTACTATTTTTTTAAATAATTCGTTATTGATTTTACAATTACTAAAGTTTGAATTGTATTAACATATTCAATCGCATTGCCTATAAAAATTTTAGTATATTTGCAAGTTAAAATTAAGAAAATAAAACAAACAACCATAATTGAATGATTGACTATATAAAAGGTGAAATAACCGAACTGACACCTGCTAACGTAGTTCTTGAAGCAAACGGAATCGGATATTTCATTAACATAACATTACCCACCTTTTCATTCCTGGGAGAACAAACTACTGCAAAAATCTATGTCTTCGAATCTATCCGCGAAGATGCACATGTTCTTTATGGTTTTCGTTATCAGAGTGAGCGTCAGTTATTCCTGTTGTTGATTTCAGTGTCGGGAATTGGAGCAAATACAGCCCGAATGATCATGTCATCTTATTCCGCTCAGGAAATACAGGAAATGATAGCTTCAGGTAATGTGTCGGCTCTGAATGCCATCAAGGGTATCGGTACGAAAACTGCACAGCGAATCATAGTGGATTTAAAAGATAAAATTATAAAAGGTACGGGGGGAAGTGATTTGTCGAATTTGGTGACTAATAAAAATACAGAACAAAAAGAAGAAGCTGTATCGGCATTAATTATGCTTGGGTTTGCATCAGCAGCATCACAAAAAACTGTTGAACGTATTCTACTTGAACAGCCGGCTCTCAAGGTAGAACAATTGATTAAATTAGCTTTAAAAATGATGTAATTTCGATTGAATTTTTAATAATAACTTCAATCTTAAGAGAATTCATAGTTCAAACACAATCAATTTTATTTTCCAGAAGCAAAAATTATTTATGATTTTTACAAATAAAACCTTAGCAATCATACTTATTTGCGGCGTTGCACTCAGTTCGGCTTATGCTTTTGTAACTGCAAGTGAACATTACTCTGTTGATAATCAACTTTTAGAATCAACAGTTGCACCGGCAGATACCCCGAAATCTGTCACGCCTGTATTCCCTATTAAAAAGTTTAAGCAAGACCGGTACGATGAGTTGAATGTTAAGTATCCGATGGATGCTCCAAAACCTGAAAATGTGAAGTCGGTGGTTGAGTACGATACCAAAACCGGGAACTATATCTTACGGACTTTCGTGGGTGAGAACGAAATTGCCACTCCTTTTTTAATGACGGCGGATGAATACCGCAATTACTCTGCCAAAAGAGACCTGCAAACTTACTGGAAGGAAAAAAACACGAAGAATGCGCTCAATAATGAAGATAAGTTTTCTATTTCGGATATGAAATTCAATATCGGACCTGCCGATAAAGTATTTGGCCCGGGAGGTGTTCAAATTAAAACACAGGGTTCGGCAGAGATGGTATTCGGATTCAAAAGCAATAAAGTGGATAATCCGGCTTTAACTGAACGGATGCGTACCTCGAATATCTTTGATTTCAACGAGAAAATACAAATGAATGTCACCGGTAGCGTGGGTGATAAAGTGAATTTCGGATTGAATTATAATACCGAATCCAGCTTTGATTTCGACCAGAAAATGGTGAAGCTGGCCTATAAAGGGAAAGAGGATGATATTATAAAGAGTATTGAAGCCGGGAATGTGAGCATGCCGCTGAATAGCTCCCTAATCACTGGAAGTACCGCTTTATTTGGTATTAAAACCGAATTGCAATTTGGTAAACTCAACGTAATTGCTCTGGCTTCGCAACAGGAATCACAAACGCAGACTGTCAGTTCAAAAGGTGGCGCCCAGACCACAAAATTTGATATCGGCATTGATAATTATGATGAGAACCGCCATTTCTTTTTAGCCCATTTTTTTAGGGATAATTACGAAAAGTCAATGAGCAAGCTACCCTATGTGGCCTCCGGAGTGACCATTAATCGGGTGGAAGTGTGGGTGACAAACAAACGCGGTAACTACGATCAGGCTCGCAATATTATTGCCTTTATGGATTTAGCTGAAACCGATCAAATTGATAATAACCACTGGACAGTTACTTCCGGCAGTAAAATCCCTACCAATAATGCAAATTCATTGTACAGCGGAATATCGACTATTCCCGGTATCCGTGATATCCAACAAACCAATTCACTTTTATCGGCTATCAATGCCGGGTTGCCGAATAGTTTCAACGGGGGTGAAGACTACGAGAAAATAGAAAGTGCCCGTAAGCTCGATCCATCCGAATACACCCTTAGTTCGACACTTGGGTTCGTATCATTACGGACTACATTGAATCCTGATGAAGTACTGGGTGTTGCCTATGAATATACCTACGGTGGTCAGGTGTATCAGGTTGGTGAATTCTCAACCGACCCCGTTACGGCTCCTCAGGCTTTGATTGTAAAATTACTGAAGGGAACATCGCAATCACCTAAATTAAAATCGTGGAGTTTGATGATGAAAAACATCTATAGCTTAGGGGCTCTTCAGGTTCAACCCGATAAATTTTTATTGAATATTGTATACCGGAACGATTCTATCGGTACCGATTTACGTTATCTGACAGTAGGAAATATCAAGAATGACATTCTGCTGCATGTGATGAATCTTGATAACCTCGATTCCAGGAATGCCCCTAATCCGGACGGCAAATTTGATTATGTGGAAGGACTGACGGTTCAATCCTCTTCAGGGCGTATTATCTTCCCGGTACTGGAACCATTCGGTCAACATTTAAAAGATAAAATCGCCAATGATGATATTGCCAGCAAATATGTCTATCAGCAGCTGTATGATTCAACTCTGGTGGTGGCACGTGAGTACAGCGAAAAGAATAAATTCCATCTGGTGGGTGAGTACAAAGCCTCTTCAGGATCTGAAATTCGTCTGAATGCTATGAATGTACCCCGTGGGTCGGTTACCGTTACGGCAGGTGGTGTTACTTTGGTCGAAAATAAGGATTACACGGTTGATTATACGATGGGAACCGTCACGATCATCAACACCGGGATTATGGAATCGGGAACCAATATTGATGTGAAACTCGAAAACCAATCCCTGTTTAGCATGCAACGAAAAACATTATTGGGAACCCATTTAGAGTATAAGTTTAATAAAGATTTCAGCGTGGGAGGTACGATTATGCATCTCTCCGAAATGCCTTTGACCACGAAAGTTAATACCGGTAGTGAACCTATTTCCAATACCATATGGGGCATGAATACCTCCTGGCGGACAGAGTCGCAGCTGCTGACCAATATATTGAATAAAATGCCTTTCGTCAATGCCACAAAACCATCTACCATTGCACTGAATGCTGAATTTGCCCAGTTAATTCCGGGTCATTCCAATGTGGTGGGTTCAGCAGGATTGGCCTATATCGATGATTTTGAGTCCACTCAGACCTCCATTGATATCCACTATCCATCCAACTGGTATCTTGCCAGCACGCCTTATAATAATGCCAATAATGCACTTTTTCCCGAAGCCAGGCTGAGTGACAATGTTGATTATGGTAAGAACAGGGGATTGTTAGCGTGGTACTACGTCGATCCAATGTTTAACAACAGCGATACCCGTACAAATCCTGATTATATAAGAAATGACTTGGAAGCACAATCCAACAATATAACCCGTGATGTATTGATCCCCGAGATTTTCCCGAATAAACAAACCCTTGCCACCCAGACATCACGTATGACGGTAATGAACCTGTCATTTTATCCTACTGAACGCGGTCCCTATAATCTGGATGTTGCCGGAATGAATCCTGACGGAACGTTAAGCAATCCTACCGGACGTTGGGGAGGAATCATGCGTAAACTGGATGCTACCGACTTTGAAGTCTCCAACATCGAATATATAGAGTTCTGGATGATGGATCCGTATGTCAATGGCGGAATGGCTCCTGCTAAAACAGGTGAATTGTATTTCAACCTGGGAGATATCAGCGAAGACATCCTGAAAGATGGTAAAAAGTCCTATGAAGCCGGATTACCCATTGATGGTGATATTACAAAAGTGGATACCACCCAGTGGGGACGGGTAGCCAGAACACAATCGACTGTCAATGCATTTGACAATACCCTGGGAGCCCGCGCTAGTCAGGATGTCGGGTTAGATGGTTTATCAACGAAAGACGAATTCCTGTTTCCGACTTACAGCAATTATGTAGCTCAACTCAAAGCCAAGCTGACACCCGAAGAACAGGCAAAAATGCAGGCTGATCCATTTTCACCACTTAATGATCCTGCCGGTGATAATTATCATTTCTACCGCGGAACAGATTTCGATAATGAAAAACTGGATATTATGACCCGCTATAAACATTACAATAATCCGGAAGGGAACTCCCCTGATGCCAGTACTGTTGTCGAATCGTATGCCACTTCAGCAACCTCTATCCCCGATGATGAAGATATTAATGGCGATAATACCATGAATGAATATGAAAAGTATTATCAGTATAAAGTCGATATCAATAAAAATGCCATGCAAGTCGGTTCCAACTACATTACCGATGCCATCACCTCGGATGTAGTACTGAAAAATGGTAAGACCGAATCGGTCACCTGGTACCAGTTTAAAATTCCAATTCGCGAAAATCCGGAAGCTATCGGTGGTATCCGTAATTTTAAGTCCATACGGTTTATTCGTATGTTCATGACCAAATTCGACGAAGCAGCCAGCTTACGGCTTGCTACGCTCGACCTGGTACGTGGCGAATGGCGTGGATATACCAAGCCGCTTCATCCCGCTACCCTAACCCCGATTTCTACCGGGAAACTGGACGTTCAGGCGGTTAATATTGAAGAAAATGCCAGCAAATCACCGGTTAATTATGTATTGCCTCCGGGAATAACCCGTGAAACCGATCCCGGACAACCCCAGTTGCTGCAACAAAACGAACAATCCATGGTGTTGAGGGTTAATGACCTGGCACCGGGAGATGCCCTTGCCGTATACAAAAATACTTCCTACGACATGCGTCAGTATAAACGGTTACAAATGTTTGTACATGCCGAAAAAATGACCAGTGATGTTTCTAATTTAAAAGATTATGAATTGACCTGCTTTGTCCGTGTCGGATCGGATATGGTGAATAATTATTACGAATATGAAATCCCGTTGCGGTTAACGCCTGCCGGTAGTTATTCGGGGAATAAGCCTGCCGATCAGGCAACCGTGTGGTATCCCGAAAATATGTTTGATTTCTCTTTTGATGCCCTTACCACTGCTAAACTGAAACGCAACAGTGCCAAGCAAAACGGTTTGGGGAATGTAGCGAATAATATACCCTATGTTGTTTATGACCCGGATAAACCGTTGAACAGAATTTCTGTTGTGGGTAACCCTTCCATCTCGGATGTGGAGAATATCATGATCGGTGTCCGTAATTCAAGCGGTGGAATAAAATCAGGTGAGATCTGGACGGATGAATTGCGCATGTCGCAGTTTGATGAATCGGGAGGTTGGGCTGCCATGGGTAATCTTGCCGTAGGACTGTCCGATGTCGGGACGGTCAATGTATCGGGACGGATAGAAACATCCGGATATGGAGGTATTGAGAGCAATGTAATGACCCGCAGGCTGGACGATTTATATCAAATGAATTTCTCTACAGCAATGGAACTGGGCCGTTTTTTACCGGAAGCTATCAAACTGAAAATACCGGCCTATTTCTCGTATACCAATGAAACTCTTGCGCCGAAATATAATCCAATGGATCAGGATATCCTGCTTTCGGATGCGTTGAACAATCTGAAAAGTCAGTCACAGAAAGATTCTTTAAATTTAATATCACAAACAGTCAATACTTCGAAAAGTTTTAATATCTCGGGTGCCAAGGTCAATATTAAAAGTAAAACGCCGCAATTTTATGATCCGGCCAATGTCACTTTTACATATGCTTACAACGAAACCAATCAGCACAGTTCGGAGATTGAGCAAAATCTTGTGAAAGAACAACGTGCCGCAATCAACTATAGTTTCGCTTTTAATCCGAAACCATTCGAGCCTTTTAGGTCCTTTAAAGCCCTGGATAAACCATTGTTTAAAATCATTAAGGATTTTAATTTTAATTATTTGCCTTCCTCATTGAGTTATATCAGTAATCTAGACCGCCAATATTCGCAGGTTAAACTGCGTGATTTGAATATCACATCCACCGATGGGAGTTCGAATGCGGGAGTAGGACTCAGCGCCAGTAGAAACTTTATGTGGAACCGTCAATTTGATATAAAATACGATTTGACCCGTGGTATCAAATTAAGTTTCCAGACAGCCATGAATGCCAATATCGCCGAACCTTACAATACTCCTGAAATAGGAAAACAATATTATGAAGCATGGCGTGACTCGGTATGGTCGAATATTAAAAAACTGGGAACACCTTATACTTACCAACAAGTGTTCTCTGCTTCGTGGAATCTGCCCCTCAATAAAATTCCGCTTTTCGATTGGGTGATATCAAATGCTTCGTATAATTCAACCTATAACTGGAATCGTATGGCCCTGATACAGGGTGGGGGAGTACAACCCGGAAATATTGCCACCAGTATGGGAGCATGGCAGGTAGATGGACAGTTTAATTTTGAAAGCCTGTACAACAAATCAAAATACCTGAAAGATGTGAACAGGCGATTCTCATCACAAAACAATGCTGCAAAACCAAAATTCCAATCGAAGACGTACACTCAAAAAGTAATGCTCGAAAAGAATAAACCCCTAACTGTCAATCACAGGTTGGGGAGTGATAAACTTAAATTTACGGCCATCGATCGTAACGGACAACCACTTAATATCGTGTATAAAACGAAAAGTCCGACAACTGTTGAAATTACTCCGCCCATCAATGCCGATAGTGTCCTGCTGAGCTTTACAACGTTGGATGATGCTGTACAGAATCCACTTAAAAGTACGGTCGATTTTACAGTTCGTGCCTTGATGTTGGTACGCCGGGCTTCCATAACCTACCGTGAATCAAACAGTATGGTACTTCCGGGATTTACCCCCGAACCGGGCTTCCTGGGTCAGCAAAATACTGCCGGTGGAATGGCACCAGGGTATGGCTTTGTGTTTGGGCTGACGGATGACAATACCATCAAATCAGCTATGGATCATGGCTGGCTGTCGAACGATACTTCCATCGTTACTCCTGCCACGCGGGCCTTTACTTCCGATCTGGACATAAAGGTGACTTTAGAACCTATTACCGGACTGAAGATCGATTTAAATGCGAAAAGGTATGAAGCCAAAAATACAACCATCAATTATATGTACGAAGGAATGCCTCAGACTTTTACAGGAAGTTATAACATTACCATGATGGCCCTTTCTACAGCATTTAAATCTACCGGAAATGCAAAATCAAACTATAATTCCGAACTGTTTAATACGTTCTTAAAAAACCGGCAGACTATTGCCAACCGGTTAAATGCAAAATATGCGGGAACAAATTATCCGAATGCCGGCTTTTTGTACACGGTACCTAATGCTGCACCGGTACCCTATGATCCTGCAAGAGGTGCCTATACCATCAATTCGTCGGATGTATTGATTCCTTCATTTTTAGCAGCGTATACCGGACGGGATATCAATACCATAAACACAAATCCGTTTTTATCAATACTAAGCATTCTGCCTAACTGGCGGGTAAGTTATGATGGCTTGTCGAATATCGACTGGATCAAGGACCGGTTTAAATCCGTCAGCCTGACACATTCATATTCCTGTAGCTACAATATCGGATCGTATACCTCTTATTCTACCTGGGTAGGGATGGGTGGTGATAACGGGGCTTTCGGGTATGTGCGGGATGTCCAGGAACAGAATAATGCGTTGCCTTCATCACCCTACGATATTTCGGACGTATCCATCAACGAACAGTTCGTTCCGCTGATTGGAGTAAATGTTGCCCTGAAAAACAGTATGACCGGTAAAGTGGAATATCGCAAATCACGCAACCTGGTGCTGAACCTCTCCAGTACCCAGCTGATAGAATCGGCAACCGATGAATTTGTTATAGGAGCGGGGTATATCCTGAAAGATTTTGATGTGATCCTGAGATTGAAATCTGATAAACAGACGAAAGTAAAGAACGATTTAAAACTGAGTGCCGATTTATCGTACAAAGACATTAAAACACTGTTACGGAAAGTGGACGAAGATATCACCCAGGCTTCTAGTGGAAACAAACTGTTTACCCTGAAAGTAATCGCCGATTATGTGTTCAGTTCCAAAGTCAATATCCAGTTGTTCTACAACAAACAAATGAGTACACCGCTGATCTCTTCATCCTATCCGGTATCTTCGTCGGATTTCGGGGTGAGTTTTAAATTTATGCTGACAAGGTAAGAGATGAGAGGTAAGAGGTGAGAAGTAAGAATTAAGAAGAAAAAAACATTATGTTTTGCCAGAACAGGCAATTGAAAGGGAAGTAAGCCCGGTGTTCTGGTAGAATAAAACATAGAGTGCGGAGTATAGATTAAAATTACGGATGGTGCATTCCGATTCGGAAAGTACCATCCGTATTTTTAAATTTACCTTTTGTTCCTTCGGTTGATTTCGAAGAAGTTTTATAGTTATGTATAAGCATTTAGATTGTACTACTTAATTGTATGAATTTTAGTGTTTAACGTAACTCAAACTTATTTAAATTGAGTGAAGTTATCAATTAGTTCATGCTTTTGTTATCAATATTCAATAAACTCCGGCTTTAGAGGCTGTGTAAAAAGAAATAAAGTTGAATAAATTTCTTACGAATTGAAAGTTAAGCTGTTTATTTAATAAGGTAAATAAGGTTAGTTTTTGTGAGTGATCGGTTTTCTACTAAGGTTTAATACCTGAAAATAAGGTTTTTAAAGAATTAAACCTTATTTTATTTGTCAATCTCAGTAGAAATGAATCCACTCTATTCCTAAACCTTATTTCAATGTCGATTTTCAATTTGAGAGTATTTGTTTTTTAAGTGTCCCTTTTTACACACCCTCTTTAGGTTGTTGTTATTTTTATTCAATTGATATTGCTTTAGGCTGTTGTTATTTTTATTCAATAGACTCCGGCTTTAGCCCTGAGTTAAAAGGTGATTGTGCAAATTGGCTTTAGCCAAATTAAATACAAATTAAATTCTGATAATTAGTCATTTAAATCTTAGGTAAAACAGATTTTTTTTATTCTGATATTAAATCATCCAACTAAGGATTGAGACAGCAAAGTAAGGTGTCAATGCGCTTATACCAATTTTAATTATACCAACGATTTTAAATGCCATATCTATAAAAATGATTAATTTTAAATTTGAAATTACCGGAAAGTTGTTACATTAGTTTATACTGACTGATTTTATAATATATAGTAACTTAACGGTTTCATTCATTTTTTACCGGTACTATATAAATAGGAACTGCTGAAAAATATTTATGCTACTGATTAATATACAATTATAAAGTGCTTTTCATTGTTGGGTGCATGGATATTTGTGTTTTAATCTAATGCACTTAATTTGTTTTGATACTAATAATCCTGTAAGGATTTACTTTGCATAACCCCCGGATTTATCCGGGGGATATGCATTAGAAGACAAACCGAACTCCTGAGGAGTTCCCCAATACTATTAAAAACAGTCAGATTCAACGGAAAACTCCTTTAGGAATTCAGTTATTGGATTATACTTAATCCCCCGAATGATTTCGGAAGTTTCCGACAAGTCGGAATATAACATTTGCACAGGTAACTCCTTTGGAATTTTTCAGCACACCCAAAATAGTAACCTGTAAATGAATAAAATTGCAAATCAATAAATAAACAGTAAATGAAAAAAATTATCTTCTTTCTTTTTGCGACATTATTTGTCTGTTCTTTAAACGGCCAAATTTACGAACCTGTAAAGTGGACTGTTGAGCAGAAAATAACAAGTGATAAAACTGCCGAAATACAGATTCATGCTACTATTGATGAAGGGTGGCATTTGTATGGGTTGAAACTTCCTGCAGGAGGTCCTCATCCCACTTCCATTGTCTTTGATAAAATCGAAAATGCTGTTAAAGTGGGTGATATAAAGACCCCCTCTAAGCTCCTGAAACAATTTGATGCCAATTTCAATATGGAATTAAACTGGTATTCGGGTCAGGCACTCTTTATTCAGCAGATTAAATTCACGGATGCCTCAAAAGTAAACGTAAAAGGCTATGTTGAGTTTATGGCCTGCAACGATAAAAGCTGTCTGCCACCAACTAAATTTCCTTTTAACCTGAAAGGCACACCTGTGAAAGAAGTCGCAAAAGTAGTGGCTGCTACGGCTCCTCCGGCTGCTGCCTCTGACACCTGGAAACCGGTTATCAAAGAACTCAAAAGCTTTGGGGATACACAGGGTTCTTCCGGTGCTACATCACTCTGGCTGATATTTCTTGCCGGACTTATCGGTGGCTTTCTGGCATTACTCACCCCCTGTGTGTGGCCTATCATTCCTATGACGGTCAGCTTTTTCCTGAAACGGTCGGACAATAAAAAACTGGGTCAGCGTGATGCTGTTTTATACGGGCTGGCCATCATCTGTATCTATGTGCTGTTGGGTATCCTTATCACGTTGATATTCGGTGCCAGTGCTTTGAACAGTCTGTCCACCAATGCCATTTTTAACCTGTTGTTCTTTGCCCTGCTGGTTGTTTTCGCCATTTCATTCTTTGGTGCCTTCGAAATCACCCTGCCATCCTCCTGGTCGACAAAGCTGGATTCAAAAGCCGACTCTACTGCCGGATTCATCAGCATTCTGTTTATGGCTTTCACTCTCGTCCTGGTGTCCTTTTCATGCACCGGACCCATCATTGGCACACTGCTGGTACAGGTATCCTCCAGCGGGTCGCTGCTGGCTCCTACCATAGGCATGCTGGGATTTGCCATTGCGCTGTCTATCCCATTTAGCCTGTTTGCCCTTTTCCCTTCGTGGCTGAAATCAATGCCCCGTTCGGGCGGATGGCTCAATTCGGTAAAAGTGGTGTTGGCTTTCCTGGAACTGGCTCTGGCACTCAAGTTCTTCTCAGTTGCCGATCTGGCTTATGGCTGGCATATTCTCGACCGCGAAGTGTTCCTGACCATCTGGATCGTGATTTTTGCCTTACTGGGCTTCTACCTGCTGGGGAAAATACGTTTCGCCCATGATGTGGAAACATCCCATACTTCTGTATTGGGTGTATTCCTGGCTATCATCTCACTTGCATTCTCGGTTTATATGATCCCCGGTTTATGGGGTGCCCCGTTGAAATCGATCAGTGCCTTTGCACCACCGCTGTATACACAGGATTTCAACCTCTATGCCAATGATGTCCATCCTGCTTTTACCGATTATGACCTGGGAATGGCATATGCCGCAGAGAAAAAGCTGCCTGTTATCATCGATTTCTCAGGGTTCGGGTGTGTCAACTGCCGTAAAATGGAAGCATCGGTATGGACCGATCCTCAGGTAAAAGAATTGCTTAAAAAGGATTTCGTACTGATCTCCTTATTTGTCGATGATAAAGCTGCACTGGCTAAACCCTATGATATCCCTGAAAACGGACGGTTCACCTACATCGAAACAATCGGGGATAAATGGAGCTATCTGCAACGATCTAAATTCGGTGCCAACGCCCAGCCTTTCTACGTGATGCTCGACAATGCGGGAATGCCGTTGAATAAACCCTTTACCTTTGACCAAAACCCGGCTCATTTTGTAAACTGGCTGAAGAAGAAGTGATCAGCGTTCCGTGTTCCGCGTTCCGCGTTCCGTGTTCCGCGTTCCGTGTTCCACGTTTCGTGTTCCGCGTTCTGCGTTCTGCGTTCTGCGTTCCGTGTTTAATCTCTTTGTTCTTTGATCTTTGATCTTTTGTCTTTTGTCTTGATTCTTGGTTCCTGGCTCTTGGATCTCATGTCTTTGCTCTTTTGTCTTTTGTCTTTTGTCTTGGTTCTTGACTCTTGGCTCTTGATTCCTGCTTCCAACCTCTCTGTCCATTTTGACAACATATAAAAGTATTTTTTTTTACTTTTCTGCCAATCTGCCACCCGTCTTCTGCCAAAACCGGAATACGGGTGTTTTGGCAAAATTATTGATACATACGAAGTACCCCTCACTGTCGGTGAAGGAGAATCAATCTGCAAAAAAATAAAATTTAAAATATGACTAAACAAAAACATACAGAGGAAACGTCTGAAGTAACCGGAAAATCACAAGTAGATGAAACAATTCCAACTACTGAGACTACCGATGATGCTGCTGATGTAATCGTAGATGAACTGGAGACCATGTCTCTGAAATGTGCTGAGCTGAACGATAAAAACCTGCGTTTAATGGCCGAATTTGATAACTATCGGAAACGGACACTAAAAGAACGCATTGACTTGTTGAAAACAGCCGGTGAAAAAGTATTGGTGGATATGCTTCCTTTGGTGGACGATTTTGAACGTGGCCTTAAGGTCATGGAAACTTCCGAAGATGTTCAGGCAGTGAAAGATGGCGTAGAATTGATTTATTCGAAATTTATGTCTTTTCTGCTTCAAAACGGTGTGAAAGCCATTCCGACAGAAAATGAAACCTTCGATACACAATTCCACGAGGCAATAACAACCTTCCCTGCTCCAAGTGAAGACTTAAAGGGCAAGATTATCGATTGTGTGGCGAAAGGGTATACCATGAATGAGAAAGTAATCAGGTTCTCGAAAGTAGTCGTAGGAGAGTAAAGAAGAGGTAAGAAGTAAGGAGTAAGGAGTAAGAGGTAAGAGGTAAGGAGTAAGAGATAAGAAGTGTAGTCCCGGAGATACGGGTTCTCGCTGACTCTAAAGTTAGTCATTCAGGTAAATGATTTAAAGATTTTTGAGGAAGCTTTCAAACCAATTGCAGTACTAAATACGACTCTACGAAATAAAGCAAAAATCATTGAATTTAAGGTTTCTATTTTTAACTGTTTGGCCCTTCTTTTATTTGAGTTTAGTTCATTCTAACGTGAAATTCAGTCGGTCCTCTGACTATCCAAACTGGTAGATCAGAAAAAATAGTTAAATAGTAACTTGTAAATGAGTAAATTGTAAATTAAGATATGTCCAAAAGAGATTATTACGAAATACTGGAAGTTTCCAAATCAGCCAGTGCTGATGAAATAAAGAAGGCTTACCGTAAAAAAGCAATTAAGTTTCATCCTGATAAAAACCCGGGTGATAAGAAATCGGAAGAGAACTTCAAAGAAGCTGCCGAAGCCTACGAAGTGCTCAGTGACCCGGATAAACGTCAACGTTACGACCAATACGGACATGCCGGAGTAGGCAGTGCTGCCGGTGGCGGATTCAATGGCGGAAACATGAATATGGACGACATCTTTTCCCATTTCGGAGATATCTTTGGCGGACATTTTGGCGGGTTTGGCGGATTCGGCGGTCAACAACAAAGCAGAGGGCAACGTGTACGCCGTGGTTCTGATTTGCGCGTAAAAGTAAAGCTTACCCTGGCAGAAATTGCTGCGGGCGTTGAAAAGAAAATAAAAGTAAAGAAATACGTGTCCTGTTCCATATGCAGTGGTTCGGGTGCTGCTAAAGGATCTTCTTCAACTACTTGTCCTACCTGCAACGGACAGGGACGGGTTACCCGGGTGCAGAATACCATTCTGGGACAAATGCAGACTGCTGCTGAATGCCCTACCTGCGGTGGCGACGGTAAGATTGTCAAGGAAAAATGTACACATTGTAACGGCGAAGGCATTGTCCGTGAAGATGAAGTGATTACTATCAACATTCCTGCCGGCGTTGCCGAAGGAATGCAACTATCGGTAAGCGGCAAAGGAAATGCTGCCCGTAGGGGAGGAGTGAACGGCGATTTGCTGGTACTGGTGGAAGAAGAAGCCCACCCTGAACTGATCCGCGACGAGAACGATTTAATCTATAATCTGGAAGTGCCTACCGTCGAAGGTAAAGTGAAAGTCACCATTGCCCCCGGAACTCAACCCGGTAAGGTGCTGCGACTTCGCGGAAAAGGATTGCCAAGTGTCAACCAATACGGTACGGGCGATCTGTTGGTCAATATCGGGGTCTATATCCCCGAAAACCTCAACAAGGATGAGAAAGCAGCTATCGAAAAACTCAGCAAATCCGACAATGTAAAACCAAATGCTACGGCTTCCCGTAACTTCTTTGCCCACTTCAGAAATATGTTCGACTGATAATCAGAGGTGAGAGGTGAGGAGTGAGGAGTGAGAGGTGAGGAGTGAGAGGTAAGAGGTAAGAGGTAAGAGGTAAGAGGTGAGGAGTAAGAGGTAAGAAAGAAGGAAA
>Ga0302271_10000471_pt1 | contig 39632 bp, 13 predicted proteins | sample III_Bog_N1_1_FD_198767 | JGI IMG/M metagenome (GOLD analysis project Ga0302271, IMG submission 198767) | Peat permafrost microbial communities from Stordalen Mire near Abisko, Sweden - III_Bog_N1_1 | ecosystem: Environmental > Terrestrial > Soil > Wetlands > Peat | place: Sweden: Abisko... | reverse complement strand
CCCTTTTTTCCCCCTTCTTTTCCCCCCTTCTTATTCCCCCTTCTTATTCCCCACTCCTTCTTCTTTGCAATCATTTTATTGAAAGAAGTAAGTGAGATAATTATCAATAATTCCATGAGATTGAGAGCCTAAAACCATGAATAATACTATTACGCCATAAAAAAGATTATATGATAGAGAGATAAAATAATTGAATATTAAATTAATATGAAAAATAAATTATTATTGAAAAAAAAAAATTAAATAATATTGTAAAAAAAAATAAAAAATATCATCTGCAATAAAATCAAATCTACAACAAACTCCCGCAGATGAATATTAATTGTTAAAAACATGCTCAGTGAAATTGAAAATGGTTTTTCATTTCAAATCAGTAATTTCCTCCTCGAATAATAGTTGTGGAGGGGATGATTCTGGAGGGATTACAAACAAAAAAAAATGAAAAAAAAAGTAATTCAATTTTGAGAAATAAATCTAATAGACAAAAAATACAAAAATACATAATTTGCATTTCAGCTTAGAAAATACGAAATAAATGGATTTGAAACTTGATTGGTAAGTCTGCAGATTTTACAAGCGATACTTTCTTTATTTAAAAGCTCAGGAGGGAGAGTAGGAGAAGAAGAAAATCGAAAAATATAAAACAATCTATTGATTCATAAATAACCAAAATCCTAGGTCATCAGGTGCCCTTCACCCATCAAAGACAATTTTTACAAGGAAGCTATGTGGATTGAAATAATCACTATCATCGCCATCGTGGTTGGGTTCAATTACAGCTTGAAATTCATCACTCCCAACACCGAGATTCAAAACTCTAATCAATTCCATCTCATTCGAAGAATCCAACATATGGGATCTGGTCTGATTTTTCTCTTTATGGGAGCATTTGTATCAGATACTACAGCCTTGTACACCTCACTTAGTGGATTCCTCTATTTCTTATGTGTCCACATCCTTCGTAAACGCAATGAAAAATTCAATTAACTCTATCTGAAATCATTTAAATTCTTATTGCGACCTCATGAAATCGAAGGACTTCCTGGAGCATTTTACTTTCTTCTAGGAGTGTTCTTATGTGTAGTCTTTTTCGATAGAACAGTGGCATATTTATGTATTCTTTTCCTGAGCTTCGGAGATCCGTTTGCATCTATCTGTGGAATATATTTTAGATCCCACACATTCATGGAAGGCAAAAGTGTATCAGGCACACTTGGCTGTGGAATTGCTTGCTGCATTGTTGGGGTGATTTACAGAATGATTTACTTAGATTCTTTACACTATCCTGCCTTGGATGCAATGGACTATCCTTCTTTTGCAGCATTATGTTTTGTAGTCGCTATTCTAGCTGAGATTGGTCCTAATTCTAGAAAGCATTTCATCGATGACAATTTAACTATCCCTTTGTACTCAGGATTCCTTCTTACAGTATACTTTAAAGTCATCTAAATTGGCACTTCAAATTGAAGGAAAAATAAAATAAAAAATCGAAAAGAAAAGTAATCAAGACAGCTGATGATTATTGATTTATTCCACACATATTATTTTTTGTAACGCTGCTATTCTTCAACATAATTTTTTTCTTTTCATGTTGTTCCCACAAATAATCTATTAAGAACTTGATTTTACAAAAAAAAATAAATAAATAAGAAATCTGTATTTTTTAAAATGAAATTTTGCATTAAAATCTTGCCTAAATGTAGGCAACTACAACACGAAAATTGGTTTAGTAAATTCTATTCTTCGTGTGTTTAATTTTGAAATAAAGTGAGAGAATTTATCAATTTAGATAAAGTTGTTAAAAAGTCAACTTTTCTTAGGATCTGATAAAACACTGGGCGTTTTGGTTGGAATTATTCTTTTCAGTCTTGATGAGAACTAATTAATGAAGCTCGGCATTGATCATAAATATTTCTCAAATGCTATGACTTAGCTTTAAAAACAAGCAGATTTTTAGTTAATTGAATTCATCTTTACTGTCTGAATGGCAGAGAGAATTACTAAACTTTCATCGTTTTCTCTGATTTATTATTTTAAAACACTTCTAAACATTTTATGACGTGTTACATATGGATGATTTTATCATGCAAATATCATATTTATAGGTTATTACATTGTTAAACTTATAGACAGAATTGCAATCTTGCACACTTACTCCAATAATAAAGGAAATATGACTTAACATTAAAAGCAGTCTTATTTTGATCTTCATTTTTTGTAAAATGGTAAAGAGCTTGTGCTTCATTTTCTGAATGATATTTTAGGAATATTATAATATATTTGCCTTTGTTTCTTATTGTTTTCAAAAACATGCAATCTCTTCTTTAAAAGCATTCAATTCTATCTACACGAATATGTGACTCTAAGTTAAAAATTAGTTTATGTTAAATGAGACTCCTTTGTTCCCTATCAATAAATTCTCAATAGATCCAATAATTATTTAATAGATATTTTTTCTTAAAAAAACATTATTTGATTCTGGCATTCCCCACAAGTAATCTGTAATATTTATTCTAATTTGGAGGCACTTCATTTCTACTGCCCATAAAAAATATTTCTCTTCTAATCTTTGTAAAGCACACAAGATGAAGAATATCAGTTTCATATGAAATACAAACAATTAAGTCATTTTAAAATAAAAAAATCTAGTTTATTAACAGCTAGGTTGACTCTTTTTTAATAAGAGTATTTTATTTACAATTAAAACCAAGTCAAATTAAGATAATTAGTCCTGATTGATCAGCTTATCAATATATTTCATGATTCCAAATTTAAGAAAACAAAATAATAACAAAAAGCTATGTGAGTATTATCTTTTCAAAGTTCGATTGCTTATTTGATTACAGTAGTTTCTATTAAAAAATTTCAACTTAGTTAACCCCTCCCAAAAAATATTTAGTCATTTAATTATCTCATTTCCTTGAGTCTCAGTAAATGAAACTGAATGATTGTTAAACATTTTAAGCACTGCTTTATACTTAAAAAAGTTAGATCTAAGGAATTAGCTCTCTTTCTTATCCATAGCGTTAGGTTAAAAATAAAAGTTAAGTTTCCTCCATATTGTTTCTTTGATTATAACAACAGATAAGCTGTATGTAATGACTTTTAAAACAATTATTGCACTGGACTAATAAATAAACAGTGCCTTATCATTTATTTAAAGCGGGCATATTTTTTTTTACTATTCTGCATTGATTTCTACTCCTGAATAAAGACCATAAATTTTTTTGTTATTCTTAAAATAACCCTTTTTTGCTTCAATTAAATTACTTTACTATTTTTTCTTGAACAATGTAATGTGGCCTTCAGCTATTGATTGCTTATTTTCCTACCTGAAGTTCATAATAGATTACTCTGTAAGTGAGAGTTAATTAAACCCAGTAGGATCGATTCATTTGAAAGATGTGGATATCCCTTTAAAAATGTGCAAGGGGCAGTGCAATCGTTTCAAAAAAATATGATTTTTGAATTCTTCTTTGCTTTCAATTAACGAATAAAGAAAGAATAACATATGATAACATTACCAAATAAGGTATTTATTGGGCTGTTTGGTCAATTATTTATTTCATTAATGCTGTAATTTTAACTCAAATAAATAAAATATTGAATTCAATGAAAATAATAACTCACACAAGCATTTTATTCTTTTAAGGGGTTAAATAAGAAAAAAAGAAATTCTTACTTTTAAATAAAACAAAGAAAGAATCCCTTAGCTTTGACCCTTAAAAATGAATAGAACCTAAAAAATATACCAATATTTCAAAGATTGTCGCACCAAGACCAATGATATTGTGAACTAACACTGGAAGTTCAGAACTGTGAATTAATTCCAAAATTTTCTGAAAACTGAGGAAATTGAAAGTATGGAAATACATTGATCTCAATAGAAAATAAGACAGAGTTAGTGTGTAGCTAATATCCAAGGTTTTTGAAATGTTAGCCGATCCCCAATAGCCAAAGATATCTAGTTCAGCAATGAAGAAAACAAAATGGAAACGAGAAAAAAGTTGGTTTTCTTGGTGGTTTCGTTTGCACTTATTTAATATTTTCTTTTTAAGTTGATTGTTTTTTAATTGTCTGTTTGCTGTTTCATCTCTTTTTTTTGAAGTGGTAGCTATCGATTTTTTTTTTCACTCATTCTTCAGTGTGCTTGCTACCTCTAGTAGGGTATTTTTCTTTCAATTATTAATTTGGGAGGGATATGATTTCTGTTTTTATCTGTCTCAAATTACTCTGAAATGACAGATAGATTTAAGCTGAACAGCATGTCTTCATGATGTATTCTGGCAATATATTTTTGAGATATTATTCAATTAGGATTAAGATTGAAGTTCAGCTGTTAACTCAATTTCTGAGTCTGGCCATCTGCCTTCAGTTGTAGCCCCAATAACATCTATGTTTAACGGTCTTCAGTTCCCAGTTGTCTCAGGGAATTCATAACCTTTAGTCCTCATCAAATAAGAAATGATTTCAAAAGTAAAACATTATTATTTAAAAATTAGTTTTGTAGGAGGGTCGAGTAGTCAATTCAATTTATTAATCTTAATACCAACAAACATATCTAGTTTTTGTTGGCGAGACATTATTCATAAAAATCAAAAAAACATTTTTCCTTTCTTTTTCAAGATTCTCTTGAAACCTTAAATAAAATGTAGATTTGCTCCATTTTTACACTTTTCAATTTGATATTCAAAATAAATGAAATTGATTTTTCTTATCTTTTTTTTCCCCAAAGAAAATTTAAAAATAGTACTAAAATTCTTTCAATAATAGATTATTATCTTCATCTTAAGTATTATGAAAAAAGCACTTATCTTTTAGTCAGTTCTCAGACATTAAAATTCACTTGAAGGTTGAGGGAAACACAAGAGAATACAGAATCATTTAAGAATGAAATTTCAACTCACACATGTACCTTCCTAACTAATTGAAAATCCATCTTCGCACTTTATGCATGTGTGCCAGTTTTCACAAGTAAGACAATTTTATGGACAGTTTTTGCATTTGCCTTTTGTTAAATAGAATCTCTCCTTGCAATAAATGCAATCGATCATATTCTCACAAGACAAGCAATAATCACTGCAGTTGTAACATTCACCTTGATTTAAATACTAGTCTGATTTACATTTCAAGCAATATGATTCATTGATGCATTCTTAGCATTTTGGGTTGCATTTCGAGCAGATTTTATTACCGTTTTTGCCATCTTTCAAGTAATATGATGATTAACATTGCTAGCAGCAATCAGGATTTGAGCAAATTAAGCAATTTTCAGGACAATGAACACACTTTGCATCTTAAATTGCATATTCATAGAAACAATAAGTGCATTAATCTTGATCTACACAGTTTTTACAGTGATTTGAGCAAGGAATACATCGTCCTTCAAAAAAGTAGTTACCATCAAAGCAACTCGTGCAGATGTAATTGCTTAAGCAAGAATTGCAACCTGGAGGACAATGAATGCATTTACCAAGAAGAGATAAATAGAAGAAATCAAAACATTCTAAGCAGACCTCTTAAGAAAGATCGCAACTTAGGCAGTTGTTTTCACCATTCAAGCAAGCAGTTTCCACAGAGATAAGAAATAATGCTATGAAGAGTATTTTCATTTTGTTATTAGACTTTTTATTTGTAAATATAAACAATTATTAACCAGAAATCAATCACCCTTCTAATTAATAAAAATCGATCAGATAATGGCGATTTCGAAAGCAAGCCTAACCCAGCTATTACCTAAGGAAAATACGTAATATCTTACAAATTATTCTGCATAAAAGGTTAACATTATTAGATCTAATATAATTAATACCCACATAATAAAAAAATTGCATTCTTAAAAAATATGTCTACTCCTTTTAAGCTTTTTATTAAGAATCAGTATTCAAAAAACTTTAGATTAAAAATGAATACATAAACTAACGTTGTGCATGCTTTTTAAATAATAAGTTGATGAAACAGTGATTCTTTAACAGAAATAAGCCAGAGAAGATAATTTGAACAATGATATTTAGTTAGTTCAAAATGGACTATTACGGTATCTTTAATTAGATGTAGGAGGATTTTATAGCTAGAAAAAATGTAAAAATAATTGTAGCAGATAGGATTAATTAAATTAATATCTCCTTCTCAAACTATGAAGTTGAATAAAGCCTAAAAATAAATATTTTTGCTGAAACGTTAATGCAGAGATTATTTTATCATGCACTCAATAGGCCAAGTTTAATTCTTTTGAATTGATATTAGACAGACAAAGATTTAGTCTTGAAAACTTTTTTTAACAAATTGATGAACATAATCCCAAATAAAATATCAATATGATTATTTCAATTATTTGTTTTTAGCTACATAAATATTTATCATTTTCAACAGTTCTAATATCTAGATCAAATTATTTGCCGATATTAAGATAGAAGCAGATTATTTAACTCAATATTCTTCACTTTATTGTTTGGATGAGACTAAAAAACATCTTTTTTCATAAACATCAACAAGAGACAAAACATTACCAACAAAACCAGAAATAATTGCTGAAATGATCAGAGATATCATATGGAACTGTAAAAACATAATTTAATTTGAAAAAAAAGACTACATTCATTTTGCATGAACTCCGTAGTTGGAAAGATAGATTATCTCTATTAAAAATAGAATCAAAAAAGTGATTCTTGAATTTAATAAAACTGTCTCTTCAAAATGATTTCCAAGGAGAAAAATAAGATTCAATTATCTCTTCAATTTTCATTAAAAATGAGAAAATTATTAAAAGGTACCTAACTCGCTTTTATTAAAAATATATTGTCTTGCTAGATAAATCTAACTCATAGACTTAAAAGGAAAGAATCTCAATATTTTTCAACTAAGAATCATTATATTTTAAAGTAAACATTTCAACACAAATTTATTGTTTATATCTTCACTATTTAATCCCTTACCTGAAAAAAAAAAATCCAAGTAACAATATCGCACTACTACAGTCTAACTTCCTAATCAAGTATGAAGATGAATTATTAATTAATAACTAGGAAGGTGCATGTATGATTTGTATTTTATTAATTTAACGACATGTTGAATTTAAATAGTTTTCCTCCTTATTGTACAAACCTAAGCAAGAGAAGCTCAATGAAGAATTCAGAGAATATTTTTTAGTCTTGTGATTTTTTTCCCCTCTTCCAATAATATTTTTGTTGAGGAAAAATATTAATTACTGCTAATAATTTACATTCATATAGAAACATATTTTAATTGTTTGGACCGCAATTAAAGTCAAAGAAATATTTCAAACAAAGAGAGAGGAAAATAAAAATAAACTTCTAATTGTCTTAAATGCTAGTTGGTGATGAATTTCGTAGCGTATTAGCTGTGCTCTACACTATTGCAGCATTTGCAACTAACATATTATCAGTGGTGTCGTGGCTGAATGGCTATCATTTCGTGAGTATTGGTATCTGGGTGTGCTATGGCTTAGAGAAGTGGCTGAGTAGCTACAGTGCAGCACATGATGGTGGAATTAGTTTTTTGATGGATGGACTTGATCTCTACATGCTGTACGCGAGATTTCATGAATACAATATTAACTGTAACTAATCTGGAATGAACTACATGCTTCGAGTGTCTCTTCGATTCTGGTTGGGAATTTGGCTTATAAACTTGAACTTGCTCACCAGCCCCTCTTTTTCGAAGCTCTCGATTTCAATGTAGTTTTTAGTTTTTTTTTGCTACTCAATACAGCTGATTCAATCAGCTATTTGCATGTACATGCTGAATTCTTGCAATGGGATCGAAAAAGAATATATTTTCATAAGGCAGCTTCTTTGTGTGATGCTCTAAGTTACTACTCTCTACGGAACGCTAAGCTTATTTCTTCTGTCCTGCGCTCCTTTTGAAGCCTGGATACTAATTGTAATCAAATTGATTTTGACATTCACAGTCTATTTATTCATGACAAAATTTAATCTAGATCTGTACGTAGCAGAAACTAACACAATTAAGCTTGTCTTAACATTTTTTCTCATGGCCTTCTCATTTGCTTCTGAAACGGGTCCATTCTTAAACTACGGGCTAACTCCAAAACCAGATTGCAATAAAGACAAAAAAATATCTACTTAAAAGATTCTGGTGTTCATCAGAGCTGCTTAGATTCTTGAAAGTGCATTTTATGTTTGGGTTGCTGTAAATAGCCTCGATGTAATTTATCAGAAAACTGTCTTCTCAGAGATATTCTTAAAAGTAGTGATTACTTTGCTCTCAGTCAATTTGATTGTATCGTTAACACATATTTACCAAACTTGCCAGGAGTACTTCACAAAAAACTACATTTACTTTGCAACTCAAAGGATCAACCAAGCTGATGCATATGCTATTGTGAAACAATCAAAAAATTTCATTTTCATTGAATTCGAATAAATTGAAACAATCCAACTGCGAATCTAACAGCCTCCAAACCCTGCAGCTGAATTCCAAGAATTTGACATTCATAATGAGGAAAATGAAACTGAGCTAACTGAAGAAATGAAGGAATTATTATGGTCAAAAGTCTTTCTCCCAATTCCCAAAATTGGATTCAGAAAGCTAATTATTTCAGGAGTTTTTAATCTAAATAACGAATCAGTCCAATTCACGCATACTCAATTCTTTCATTTGTACATAAATAGTATTCTTCAATCAGCTGAGAATTTACCTCCAAGAAGATTTTACTTTGGCATTTCCGATCCGCCTTTAAGCCAATCATAGCTTAGAACATTATATTAGTGTCTTGTAAAGGTGATGTTTTAACTTGGATACTCTGAAACCATAAATATGCTATTTGCCTAGGAGTCTCTTTAAATAGCAGACATCATTTTCAATTTTAAATAGATGATATTATCTTTTTTGGTTTTTAAACAAGAATTTGCACCTCACTAACTAGCCAATCCAGCAATGATTTTCTATGATCTCTATGATAACTGAAACAGAATAATAAGCTACATTTTTAGTTTACATGTGAAAAAAATAACTATTTTTAAATCCTAGTTTTTAGATTTCTTAATTACAAAAACCTCACATGATCACAGTCTTCTCTCTAGAGTAAAAAAGAGAAATTAATTGAGAATAGTAAACTGTCTTAAAAGATAAAGATGGGGGGTATTTTTAAATAACTAAAAAAGTATTATCCTTAATTATTGTTAGAATGTTTGAAATAATAAGGAAGAATTCTAAAGTTTACTCCTAATCAATGAAATAAATACAAGATACCAGAAGTCTTTCAGTTTGTTCTCACTATTAAAGTTCAACCACAGTTAGAAATGGATAATAGTCATATCTTTTTATTAACTTAACCATCAAATTAAGAGGGGATTCTAAATTAATAATATCTTGGAGGAAGATTTATTAAGACAAAAAAATAATAACAGTAACCAAGTAATCAATCTTTTTCATATTTAAAAACCCTTTCTCTGCTTGATCTTGTTTATTCTAAAATTTAGAACCTTTCACAGAAACTAAATTTAAGAAGACAATAAAACAGTCAGCAAAAGAGTCAGAATAGGATTGATTGATATTTTTGTAACTTATTTTTGTTTTTGGAGTGAAGAAAAACTGGAGGGATTGTTAAATTTTGAAACTTTTTTTTTCAATGTTTTCTTCTTTTTGTGGTGGAAAGCAGAGTAAATTAACCTCTTGGGAGTGACACTTTTTCTCCGAGATTAAAATATTCCACAAATTTTTGAAACGAAGATACTTCAAATAATAATACACATCAAAGATCTTATGTTGTGGGAAAAATACACCAATTAATTCAGATCATAAGTGAAAAATATTATTTCTGATAAACATATCAATTGAAGAAAAAAATTTCACTTAAACTGAAAGGAATCAAGTTACTCATAATACTAAATATTTTCAGGTATTAGGTTCAGCGATTAATATCATAGATTTTTAGAAGGATCGCAAGCCTCCAAGATAGAGGAATAGTAAAGAATAATTTTGGAATATTTTACTAAACTATCATCCAGATAATATCAGCAAAAAGGCTATTGAAGAATCTCCATTATTTACTAAAAATCGAATGACGCTAAAGAGATCTCTATAGATATTCCTTTATCTAGTCTAGATTATTATTGGAACTAGTTTGGCTAGTTACAATTGCGGCTTAGGGTTTTACAATGTTTTAACCTAAAAATATGATATTTGCTTTTATAACTCAAGTTGCGAAGTAAAATCAACGGACAATTATTGTTCTTGCTATGTGCCTTAATAAGACGATTGCAATAATTATTAAAGCAATTAATAACAACAATTTTCTGGTTGTTGTACAGTTTTTTATCCCCTTTTGCCTTGTTCTTAGTTTGGTAAAGATATTTTTGAAGAAATATTTTTGAAATAATTCTTTTTTTTTAAATAACTGCAGAGGTTAATGATATTGAAAGCTCTTAATGTTTAGCTGCAGGATATGGTGATATAGATGTACCATCAACAGCACTTTGCTTCGTATTAGAAAGAATAGATCCATTCTTTTAGAATGTCATAGGAGAGCGAAAAGTTGTCACCAAAGATCTCTCATAATTTTCAAATCCAGATAATATAGATCAATTTAAATAATATTATCAAATTAATTTCTGCATAACATCTGAAATCAATAACAAAGATGCATCTGTTTGCTATCCAGGCTATTGTAAGAATGCTTTGAATTCTAATAAATGTGAAAATACTAAATATTAGTAGAGTCTCTTTGACTAGTATCAAATAAGAGGGTCAAGTTCTTCTAATGTGTGCTCAAGTGAATTAACATAAACAATCCCTCTTTCAAACTGCTTTACAAAGGTTTGGAGTATCTGCTATTATAATGGAGTCTGCTGGGATCTTAACCACAACAAAAATGATACAATTATCCCACAAGTACCCTATTCATAGTTAGTAATATATCAGATAATCCCATTGTTGATCGTTTGTTTTTTTATAAAAAGGGAAAGTTTCATAGCGGATCATGTGCAATAATAGGATAATTCTAGAATGATTAACTTTTTTTTTGCAACGAATAGCCTTATTTTTGCTTGCTTTCCTAAGGAACAAAATCAGCTTGCATTAATTTTATTGACCCTTCTTTTGGCATAGTTGGGAGCAGATACGACACCAACATTTATTAATGGGTTTGTCTGTAACTCAGATAACCTAATGCAGTTAGGTATTGTTTGCTTTAATTATTAAAGTTAATTTATTCAAAAGTTAAATGTATCTTTTGATAAAAAGGTGTTCCAGAAAAAGCTATTGTATAGATCCTCTCAACTCTAATGCTTGCATGTAATTATCTGATAATGTTCTTGACTAAAGAACCTCAAGAGAAATCGATACTAACATTTGTAGATCTTATTCTTCTTATGCGGAACCAATTTGGTGTGCTCCTGCGTACTGTATCATAACAATTATTAAGGATGAATCAGTTTAAAATTACTGTGAAAAGGGTGGACTCAAAGAGACTTCTTGCAGAAGCTAATATGATTGTAGTTGTGTGGGTAGTGGAAATTCTTCATTAGATCAGCTTGATGTATTAGGGCTAGAATATTGCTCTTTAGCAGACAGTCTCAATAACGTGTGCATAAGCACAGACGAAGATATTAAATATCAGATTTCAGATTAAAGCAAAGTATGCCAATCATTTGATGAATCTGTTATCGATAGCTGCAATAATGATAGCACAACATGCCTTTAATGTAAAGATTTTTTTATAAAAAGTGCATTAATAATTGTATTTCATCTTTTGAAAATTCCTTTTGCCTTTTTCAGATACTTTGGCAAGATATTGTGGTGTTGGTTTGAATTGCAAATCTACTTCTAATACCTGTGTCCCAGGTGGATTATGTTTAAATCCTTCAGGCTATTGTGTCCATATCAATACTGCAGAGAAAACGATTGGACTTCCAGGAAGAAAAGATGAAGATTCTTTATGTATCGCAGCCTATACTAGTCCAGCAATAATATGCTCTCAAAATTATTGCTTGTTAGGTAATATTTGCGTAATTCTGAGTGAACAAGTATACGTTGCGCAAGAGAAAAAAACTTCACTGTGCCTTAAGGCTGGAGAGACCAAACTTTATGGAGCCTCAAGTTGCATAAAAGGGTATTCTTTACTTTAATCTTTTGATTCTATTTCTCTTTCAAAATTAACATCTCTTTTTCTTTAGATTTTGTTAAAAAAAAGATTTCTACAATCTATCCTATTGCGCGAAGATGATAGATTCAACAACTTTTGGTAACTTGTTTTGAAAACAAAAATATTTTGTTTTTCAATACCAAAATATGTTGTTTTTCAATACCAAAATATGTTGCTTTCTAGCTGTGAATACTCAAAATGGAATGTGCCTCACTGAAGATGAAGCAGATCCAACTAACCTTTCTGTAGTAGTTTACTTGACAACACAATTATTTTTTTCAAGAATAATATTTTTAACCTTTTTGCTTATTTTTTGTGCAGTTTACTTGCACTCCAGCAAAGTATTGCAAGAACAGCAAAGGAGATTGTGTGAAAGTAGACTCTCTAACATGCAGTGATTCAACTGGAAATTGCTATAATAAGCCTTCGTCAGGTTGTTCGATATGTAATACAACTGAATGCAAAGATTCTTCGAATAACTGTATTGTTATTCCATCAAATATGTGCTTAAGCTTTTCAGGTAATACATGTAAAAAAAATTTTAGGAAAATATATTTTTTTTTTTAGGAAAATGTGTTTAATCTATTATCAGCGGACAATATTAGTAATGCAAAGCTTGTTCTTCTTCCTCATGCTACTTATCTTCATCTAGTAAGCTCAATTCTTCCTTATTTTCTGCGTGATAACTGATAAAATAACTGTTGAATTTGTCTGAAATTGGCAGATTCTTGTGTAGATTTTAGCAACATATCTATTGAAAAAAATCAGTGTCTCATTGCAGTCAATAATTAAAAAGCGTGTGAGATACATGACATGGATTAAGAACCTTAGTATTGTGCGATATCGAGCAACGAATGCAAGAGTATCACTTCAAACTCAAAATGTGTGCGATGTTCCTCCCTTTAAATTTGGATTGGTAACTTTAAATGCTACACTAATCTGATGCTGAACGACATAATTTCTTCCTCTATGGACTCTTCCTAAACTTAATCTAAGATTTTTGGGATTACAATAATTTATATTAAAAAAGATCTTGCAAGTTATGATGGGAACATCTGCTAAGTTGGGTACATAAAGTTATCTTAAAATGATTTCATAAATTATGTTGTATTTTGTGACTAGCTGCTCAAGATGCTTAAGCATTTCGAAGTGCACATTCTGCATGTCTGGATATTTCTTGACAAGTTCTTCGATTTGTGTGCCTTATAACTTGGCTGAAATAACTCTTCCATCTAATCTTTTTACAGAAAAAGACTTCTTAGAAATCAACAAAAGCCAAACGTTGGATGAGATAAATCATCTTTCAGATATTTATTTTGATAACAATTCAAACGGAAAAAGAGGGGCAATCAAAGATGTAAAAGGAATGTGCGCAGAGCAGTGGAGGTAACTAATCCTTAATGATCTGGTTAGAAAATATGATTAATTCATATTTTTTTTCTTTATTATTGTAGCACTCTTCCATAGATTGGCGACTAACTAATGTGCTAAACATACATATTTTCTTATAACTATTTGACAAGAATTGCCGAATTTTAAGAGTTATCCTCCTCTTACAATTTGATTGATGCTGCTGGTTCAGTTTAAATGACATCTATAAACTAAAACTGTAAGATTTGATATTTAGTTGATACTTTTAACACTTTTTTCTGAACTTTTGTGAAGGCGCCGATGTAAATTGTCTTGTGTGCTATTTAGATGCAACTAAAATACAAAGATGTTCTTTGTGCAAGCCTGCTTATACTCTACATTATAAATTGACTTGCTAATAGTGTCCTGCCAATTGCTAGACCTGCTTTTTTGGAGGAATCTACAAAGGAAAAAGTGTCATATGGGACCCTCGTTCAACTTCAATACAATTCAAAACCCTCAATTTAGCCTCTGAATATTATCTAATGTGCAGTGCCTGCAAATCAACATTTGTGGTTACAAAGAATTATCGCTAGTGTGAATAATGCGGGTCAAATTGTCTTTAATGCTATCAGGGTAAATATTGCTTACTGCTAAAATCTTAATTAATACAATATTTTCTTTTTATCATTATTTCTTTTTAATGTTGTTGTCATTTTCTTTTAATTGCACATTTTTCATGCTCACTAAAGGCACTCTGAAAGTAAATTACACTTCGGCATTTAACATCTACATGAGTAATTAATTTGCCAGTAGCATAATAAAAAAGTGTTTGGTATGTAAAGATGGATACTCCTTCAGCAGTAATAGTAAGCCTATTCTAATAGTTTGATAAATACTTTAAAACTTATGTTTAACTATTTGTAAGTGGTGGATTGCTTGCAGATGAATTCTAAATGTCAGGCATAATATTATGGGGTGCGCTATTTGGATTAGCTCTCCTTTACAAATCAAGACTGGTGGTCACCCATGCCATCAGCATACTCTAAATGTTATGTTAGCACTTAAGCAACTTACTTACTTTCATATGTCAGTTCCCCTTTAACTGTTTATGATAACTTCTCTGCTTCTAGAAAAATTACGAATTGCTAGCTCACTTTTCAGATTCAAAATGAGCTATTAAATGTTCCATTTTCATAATTTTGCTTAGCCTGCAAAGGGGGACTAGCATATGATTATACACAGGGTGCTTGCATACTATCTAATCTGTTAGTAAAATTTGCTTTATTACTTTATCTTTAACTATTAATTTACTATTGTAGATTGACAATTGTGCTACCTACTACATTTATGCTGACGCTAGTTCTAACATAATAGCCTAGTGCACACAATGTGAGCCTCCAAATAATTCAATTGTATTGATTCCAACATTTTTTGGTTGTGAGGAATGTCCTGAAGGATGCCTTAGTTGTTATGAAGGTAAGTCTTCTTATTTATTCATATTTGATATCTTTTAACTATGATAACAAATGCAGGTGAAAAGGTGGTCACCAGTTATACCTAAACTGAACTCAAAAACCAAACTCATTAAATAGTAAATGAGAACATTACTCCCTCACTTTCTTACAGGCTTAATTCTGTTAAGAGCAAAAAATACCAAATGTTTTGTACTGCATGCAAAGACGGATTCTACCTTTTTAATAAGGTTTGTCTGAAATATACCTGCGGGAAAAGTTGTGGGCTTTGTTCGGTGCAGAATAATCTGCCTTTATGCATCGCCTGTAATAAAGAACTGTTGATCAACTCTATATCATCTATTCGACCCTTTATTTTTGCCTTGTACGGAATTGAAATCTTGGATATTCGCTACTTAGAAAATTTCAACTCAGATAAAACGAACTGCTTTCTGTGCCCAATTGGATGCTTTGGATGTGAATACAATCAAATATCTACCAATCCATTCGCTTTATATTCAGCTAAATGTCTTCGGTGCAAATCACTGAAATCCTTTGGGCTTGCTGCATCTTTCTCAAATTACGAATGGAGGCTTGATCCCGACACAAGTTCTTGCACTCTTTGCAAGATAGGAGATAATAGCTGTTGGTACAAGAAAACTAACAGTATCTATGCATTTTGTGGAGGGATAAATTCTCCCTTAGGGTCTGGAAGTCTGTAAAATCCGATAAATTTGTAAAGAGGGAAAGACCTTGATTGGAATGGGTTAATAATAGCAGAAGAGTAGTTTGAATAGGCCTTGGTTTACATGAATGAGCTCGGTCTCCGTGAATTATAAATTGTCGTGAAGATTATCGAAGATGAATGCACTTTAAAAGAGTCTGTGGAAATAACTACGACTCTTCTGTCCTACCTGCCAAATCTACAGGTGTTCAACATCACTATTTAAGGTCCTTCCAATGTAATTCTGTATTCCAATTTTACCATCACAGGCTTCTTGGACGTTAGCTTCAATAATTTAGTAATAAGCCAAGCCACTCAATCTAATAGTATTTCATTGATTAACATTCAAAACTCCCTAACAAAAACTGTTCTTTTCTAAAATGTCCTTTTTAGCGGGATATTAAATAACGATAACTACTTCGATATTTCTGCTTAGATGAACAACTCTCGACTCAGTGGAATTACTGAAGAGCAATACCAAGTAATAGCTAATGCTGCTTTTTCAGTTAATATTGAGAATCTCAACGGAACCTTCTTTTTATTTAATGTAACTGCTTCAAACATCCTAGTTAAAGGTTCTTTTTTCAACATTCTTGAGACTTCCTCCTCAATTTGTACCTTAGATTGCTCCCCCAAAATAGTCTTCAAGACTTTCACTGTTTCCTAAGTAATCAATAATCAGACAAATGAACATTTTTTATTTATTTCTCTTTTAATTGCTTTTACTTTTCCTCCAAAGATGTTATTCTCAACAGGGTCGATTCTAACCATTTCACCATAGACTGTTTCTATCTCTGCTGAAGAATTTACACTCTCGTTAAGTCTAATTGTTGGAAACAGTATTATTTACAATATTAAGTCTAAGTCTAAGACTTCCTCTCAGTCTATTGAGTTCCAAAACATTTCAATAACTTCCAACAGCTTCTTCACAGACTCTTTGTTGATCACGAGCAAATAATTTTCTGGATTCAAGATACTTGGTATGCAAATTCAAGGAAACTCCTTTGTGAATGCTGAAAAATTTGACGGAATCATTTCTGCAAACATTCTTCAATGCTTCAATTTGTAAGTCACAGGAAATCTTATTACCTAAAGAAGTATATTTTAGAGCACATTTAATACAGATAAGTATGTAAACTAACCAAATGGAGATACCACATTCTTCTTTTAAGATATTATTTTCGATGGTAATACTATTAATTAATCACAGTGCCCAATACTCCTTGATATTAATGGGCAGAGAATGGAGATAAGTAACGTTCAAGTAATAAATATCTATTTAAAAGCTGCAAATCCAACCTCATTGGATACCAAGTCTGCACTCATGAACATTCAAAACTGCAACAAAGTTGCTCTCAGCAATGTTTCAATCTTGAATTTATCAGTTCCTATGATTGGATCAATTACAGAATGCCAGACAGTATTCCTTTCAAGTGTTTTGTTATCCAACTCAAACTAAAATACTGGGAGCAATGATTACGAATAAGAGTGGTTTTTCAAATTTGAATAGATCTACCTAGCTTTAGATTTAAAGGACTTTTTAGTAGAATTAATCAGCTTTCCTAAAAATATCTTGACGATCAACAATGATGTCCCAGAAAAGAACAACTAAGCAGCTTTAAACTCAACGATATCTTTCAGCCAAATGAAATTCAAGGGCAATGCGCTTGTTTTAAAACAAAACATTGATTCAGCTTCTCTTATTTTAATTTATGCTGGATCGAAATAACACATCAGCTACACAGATGTCTAGTTTGAGAATAATTCTTTGGTTAGAGACTCTTCAGTAACCTTTCTTAATATTTTAGATTTTTCTCATCTATTTGGTGACAATTATTTGTTCTTTTTTTAAAAAAATAATTTTTTTGTAGGTAGATTTGGAAGAAGCTGAGAGAATAGCAGTTTGCATAAGTATTGACGCAGTTAAGAGCTAAGTTTACATATGGAAATCAACTTTTTTTAATACTCAAAGTGGCTTCTTAAGAAACTCTGTGAATATTGCAGCAAGCATTGCTGTAATTTAAGATTCTTCCTTTATTGGAACCCAAAGAGCTTATTCCCAGATAACAGTTCTTGGTGGACATGTTTATGTGAAGGCCAATCAATTTTTAGTTCTCCGAAGTTCATTTATTGGGGGATTCGCACTTTAAGGAGGAGCTATTTTTTTTTAGGGATTTGGATATTGCTAAGTGGATATTAGAGATTGCCTGATTAAGGACAATCAAGCATAAGTGCAAAAAAATGAAGGTTTAGGAGGAGGAATCTTCTTTTAAACTCAGAAAATGCTTGATTTGAGCATAAGGATTAAGAACTCAGAAATGACTAACAATATTGCTCGCGAAGGTGGAGCTGCTTACATTGAGACCTTCAATGGAAATACTCTCTTTTATGCCTACTAGAACCAGTTCTATGATAACTATTCCCTGAAAGGAGGAGTGTTTTCAATGCCTTTTTAGTAAGTGAAGAACGACAGGATAATACTTGAAAAGAATAAATTCTCAAGTTAGTTTAGCTATGACTTGAATGACATTGCTGAAATAGCAATAAATAACAACAACTAATATGATTCCTTTTACCTTATTGAAATCTTAAGAGCAGCAACTGTAAAAGTGCTTGATTGTGAGTTTGTTTCTTCCACTTCCTCTGCTTTCCTCACCAATATTTAAGAGGTGATGGAAAGCAAAGAAAGTATCCAAGAATTCAATGTTCTATTGTGGGGCGCTTTTAGACTTACAGAGGTGTCTAATTTCTTTGAGTCTGGGAATAACTATTAGGACTGTTTTGTCTAGCAACCTTTTATTTCTGTAGAAGCCAAAGAAATAGAAATAGCCTTTAATTCATTTTCTAACATACAGTATTTTGATAAAAGCACATAAAGCTCAACATTCGTCATAAAAGATTTACTTGATTACTATGCTGATTCAATAGTTATCGAACATACAGTTTTCAGCTACTTATCTTGCGTAGACTGCAGTGTTGGATCTGTAGTTTTTCATTCGATTAAGCTCCACTTAAATACTTCTTAGTTTAGCAATAATGCCGGAGGACAATATGGAGGAGGCTTCTTATTCATTTAGAAACCCTTAAATGTGAAATAATCTTCAAGAAGGATACTTAATAATATGAACAATATTAGTCCTGAAAGCATGTCTTCTATTTTCGATTGCTCTTTTCAGTACAATACTGCTTTCTACGGAGGAGCATTTGCTGTAGAGTTCTAAGGAAATCCAATTGAATTATCAATTTAGTAGAATTAATTCCAAGAAAACACTGCCAGATAAAATGGAGGAGCCATACATTTTTAAAGAAAATTTTAAAGTCAGTCTACACTTGAAATTCCTGCTATCTAATTGAGGAAAAATGTATTCTTGTTAAACAAAGCTGTAGCAGGAGCAGTGTTGTTTTCTGCTTTGAGCTACTATATTCCTCCTCTTAGCAGCTAAAATAACTAACTCTTTTTCAATATTGCTTCTTCTTACGGGTCTGCTTTGGCAGGATCACCATTCAAAATGTAAGCTTTCTACAAAGGATATTACAGTCAAGAAGGCTCAATACTCTCATTTCCATTCAGCGGTCGACTACAAGTATATTTTTCTCTTTAAATCCTTGATTTTCGTGCTAATCTTTGATTTGTTTAATCAAAAGGATGAGCTTCTCATATTTTTAGTCTAAGAAGAAGGTGATCTTATAAAGGTTTCAGAGGAAGATGCTTTAGGTATTAAGCTAAACATTAAGCTTACGAACCCATCTGTAACTTCTAAAATATCCTATGTAGACATAGACTATCAAAACAATGTATTCAATCTGACAAATAAACTGTCTTTGTTTGCTGAGTTCGACTAGTCACTCGAATTAATTTTCGAATGCGATAAAATTTAAAATCCAGATAGCTCTTCTCGATAACTGAGCCTGACTTTCAAAGCAGCTGCTAGTTGTCAGCTAGGATATAGACTAGAAAGAGTCAACAATGCCATAAAGTGTATCTTATGCGCTAGCTAAAAATTTTCTTTAACTTACAACCCAACAACTTGCCAATTCTGTCCGAAAATAAGTGGGTTTCTTTGTGAATAAACTAAATTTATCTTTCCAAATGGCTATTGGAGACGAAACCAAAACAAGGAAACCTACTAACTATGCTCGAATTCTGAATAAAATTGCATTGGAGACTTTGAAGTAAATTATCAACTAAGAAAAGAACTCGATGTTTATAAGCACGATTCAACTGATAACATGATCTACTATTGCTAAAAAGGTATTTAATTAATATTTTTAGAGATTCCTTCTCTTAAAAAATAAGAATAATACTTGCAAAAACTATGAGTTTTAACTTCTGTTTTTCAAAACAATGTTTTCAGAAGATAAATACATTAATTCCTCTTTTTTCTTAATTGTTAGGTTACATGGGAGCACTTTGTGAAGATTGTGATGTTTTAGGAAAACATTGGACTCAGAAATACTTCAAAAATGCTCCCTATTCTTGTGAAGAGTAAAATTTCAAGAATTGATGTTTAGTTTCTTTTTTTTGATTGCTAAGTCGTTATTTTTACTAGATGTCCAGACAGTCCGATAAATTTAGTACTTATTTTGAGCATATCCTTGGTTATTGGGTTGCTTGTGCTAAAAGCCCTCTTATTCAGACATTCCATCTTTCAACGGGTAATTTAAAAAGTTAAGAACCAACTTGCTTCTCTCAACCCTTGTAGCCATGAACCTGATTTATGCATTCTAATCAAAATGACTGTGAATTTCATTTAAATTATATCATTAGCCTATGCTATTAATCCGTCTTTTTTAGGCTCGAACCTATCATTTGTTAAGTTTATGGCTAATCCAGTACTCGAATTAGTTTTATAGTTAGACTGTGAGCTCGCATCAATTTATGAATAGCTATATTAAGGAAAAGATCTTATTCCTTATGTTTATTTCAGAGCAATAGCATTACAGATCGCATGCGTTTGCTTTGTACTGCTTCTACTAATCTGTATGGTTGTTTTTTATCCATTTACTAAGCAAAGAAGAACATATTTTAGAACCTTGATTTTTGCTACCTTGATGTGTCTGGTCTATAACTAGCCTGGTATGATAATCTACATCGCTGGAGTAACTTTTTGCAAGGAAATCGATGGAGTCAGTTTCATTTTAAAGTACACAGAAAATGAATGCAATGATTAGCATTTATTCTACTCCATGACTATTTTATTGCCACTCATTTGCTTTTGGAGTATCGTCCTTAGTGGATTCTTATATTTACAACTGAAGCTCAGGACAAAGAAGCTGGAGGCCTAGGAAACCAAACAAATCTTTGGATTTCTTTATTGTGAATATAAATAAGATCATCATTTCTGGGAATTCCTGAAAATAGGTTAAAGGGTCTTAAGTGCATTTGCAATAGTAATATTTGAAGACGTTGGAATCAAAGCTGGCTTATTAGTAGCTATTGCCCTATTTTATAAGTATTATTCTATCTAAAGTAATAATTTCATGTTTATCTAGGGAATTATTTTGTATTTGAGTACATTCGATACGTTGTTTGCTGATTTTAATATTTGATTAGGACATCCCTTCAGAACTAAGACCCTATAAAACTTAGATGTGATATCTAGTAATATCTCCTCCTTGAACTTTGTGGTCGCAATGATGTCTTTTTAGCAGTCTGAGCAAGTTCAGAATATTTCAAATGCCTTGTCTTTCATCTTAATTGTACGCTTTCTCTTAGCTATTTGCCTGCAGATCTCAGCTACTTTAATCCAGAAATCTTCGCAAATCCTTCAAAAAAAGATAAACAATAACGAATAAATCAACAGAGTTATCATGTATCTGTTTAGACATAAGCTGCGCTCTTAGAGAATCAGCTCACTTTGGATTATGTTTCGAAGTGTTTTGGAGAGAATAGTAAAAGAAAAAATGATTAAACATTAGTAATTCTCTAAGCCATCTCTACCAAAAAGTAGATTTCATTTAAACAAAAAGCTACATGTTTTAGATACTAATTCGAAAAATCTGAAACATGCTTATAATCAAAGTAGAGCATCTATTTTGATAAATTCACAGCAAACTCCAAGGGAACAATTAACTGAAAAATTCCGACCAAAACTTCCCAGTCTTTTCTCAGAATTCAAGGAAAACTAAATCACTAACCTTGACCAAACTTGAAAACTCTGTTAAGTTATTAATTTAAAAAGAAGAAAGAAAATGTGTGAAATTGATTTATGTTTCTGTCGAAAGGCAGGCAAGATTACAATTTTGGTTTTGTATTAAAAAACATAAAAGAATAAATAAATATTTATGAGATCCTTTCGAATTCCTATTCCCCAAATAGAAATAATAATAATTATTGCCTTTAACACCTACGAAATCCTTTCTTGATTGCTTAAGGTTACTGCTCTGCAATTTAAAAATTAATAATTAAAAAATGGTTGTAAATATCAATCCAATCACAAAAGAACATTTTAAAATATTAAGACAATAAGTATTCTAAAAATATTCTTCAATTGTCACCATTTTAGATTAGATAGATATTTGAAAAATAAGAAAAAAGATTTATTCTATTTCGTTGAGGAAATAAAATTCTTTTAGTCAATTACTTAGAAATGATCCATTTAATGAAATGGATTTGTATTTTCTTTTTGTGTGGTCCTTGGGAGCTGTTATGATTTTTTCAAGAAACGAATGATAATATTTTTGTCTAGCGTCATTTACAGATCCTCCCTCCCCTTCCTTATTTTATCTAAAAGACTAAAACATAATTTCCCACATAACCTTGAGAAATTAGTAATACTAATCCTCTATAATTTTTTTAATAAAACTCTCTCTCCCACTTTACTGAGTTCGAGTCATAAAACTCATTTTCACCTAATAATTAGCTTTATTTTCTCATTTTAAAATCAGAAATTAATAAACTAATAAGAGAAATTATTTACACTAATACTTTCTGATTTATGATATATCCCTGCGAAATTGAAGGAAGAGCAGTAAATATCCAATGATATTCACCTAGAAACATGGGTGTCTTATTTTTGCTTTTTGCTAATTCAAGTTAGTTATTCAAAGAGATAAAACAACCTAGTGGCTAGGTGATGACGAATAATTATTTAGCCTTAATTCCTTAAGATTAATTTTATTAATAACTAGTTTCAAACAAAGAAATTAACCACAAATATTTGTTAATAATAAATAGAATGAGCTAGAATATTTTTTTAAAATGGTGATCGTTTTTATGACAAAATAATAGGTTTTGGGAATATTTAAATAACTTAAGACGAAAAAAGATAAGCCCTGCTTTTCTCTAGAAAAATAATTCTAATCTAAGTTGATGAAACATTATTGCATTAACTATTCAATTCTTGTTTCTTGATTGTTCTTCATGTGAAACAAAACTCCAAAAATGAAATCACCATACTTTTAACGAAGCAAGATATTTTGAGGTAGATGGACTAACACCTAAACAAACAAATGAAGATTCTTCCAATAAAAATAATCTCTCAGGCAGAAAAACAAACCTATTCTTTTTTGAATTCTTTTAATATTATTGAAGTTCATTCTCTCTTGAAAGTCAATGATCCAATTAATTGATAGGATAAAAATAAAAAAAAATCAATAATTTTTATTTAATGTTGCTGTACACAACAGTTATTTAGAAAAAAAAGCATGAGAAAAAACTTAACAAAAAGAGAAATGATTGTAATGGTATGCTTTCAGAAGAAAAAATAAGAAAACAGATTCCATTAAAAAAATTGTTGGATTGTTGTTTGAATGTAATTCAAAACTAAGAATATTTTAAATCCATTAATGCATATTTAAATTTAAAATGAAGTTTAATTGTTAAAATTCATTTGCGCCAATATTTTTAAAATAATCTAAAGTGAATTCAAAACCGTAGTGTTTTTCTTGGAAACCAATGTATGGTTTGACATTTCCAAATCGAAGATGTGATTATTTCAAATTATGAGATGTTATGTCATGTTTTATTATTCTCTTATCTCTATTTGATACGAGAAAGTTTTTTCTTTCAAACCAGTTTTTTTTTCTCGAAAGCTCCACCTTTAGTTTGTTTGCATCCTTCTATGTAATCACAAGGGTGATCCATCGAAGATCCGGTTGTGCGTATGTTTCTCTGTTGAACTTTTTATTGAAGTAAATTTGAACCTTTTTGCTTTTTTTATTCAATTGATAATTAACCAATCTCTTTCCTTATTGGGTTGAAAATATTTGAATTATTTCTGATGTTTTTCAATCATTTTTGGATTTTAATTTGTATTTTTGGCAAATGATCTTAGTGCCCTTTCAGTGTACAAAAGGAGTTTTTTAGCTTTCTTTCACTTATTTTATCTTCATTTGATTTGTTGGATGCCATTGACTTTGATTCTTTGGCTTCAAAAATCATTAACTGTTTGTGAAAATTGAATAAAAATTAATTTGTTTGTGCAATTAATTTGATTTATTGGTTTATTAATTTCTGATTCCATGAGAAAATAAAACTAATTATTGGGTGAAAAATAAATGAGTTCAATTATTCGCACTTAATAAAGTGGGAGTTTTATCAGGAAAGTTAGAAAGTATGAGTATTATTAATCTCTCAAGGTTATGTGTGGGGAGATGACGTTACAGTCTTTTATTTGAAAAAAAGAAGGAGAGGAAAGGGAGACTGTAACAACATTTGACATTTCATAATTGATATTTTTTCTATGATATTGCTGCAGTCGTATGTATGTGTATGTAAGTGCGTTTGGATAAATATTTACATCCCTTCTTTTCAATTTAGATTATTAATTGCAAATCAGTAACCTTAAACAATCGAAAGAGGATACCCAAAGATTATGATTCAGGTGCTTGAATTAATTAATTATTTTCTGTAGAATGAGTTGAAAAGATCTAATAAAACAAAAAGAACATAACTTAGATTCATTTCGTTTGAAGAAATAAAAAGATCATTATGACTTTGCTTTCACAGATAATATGGCTTTGCCTCTTCACATTAGTCAAGGCTCAAGTAACTAAAGACTTCATTGGTTGTGGGTGCACTCCCCTACCAGATACCCCTAAAAATGCTTGCGAATAAGTAGTTGACTAAACTCCTTCGTGTGCCTAGCAGCTTCCTACATATTAAAATTATTGCTGCGCTAGTCAGAATTCTTGCTCTAATCTTGTTGGTGAAAATATTATAGGTTTCAAGAGAGGAATATGCTTTTTTGCTCAAAAGACAGAATTTTTTTGCAAGGAAATAGGTAAGCAATTCTCTCTTTTTGGGAAGCATCTTTCACATAAACTAGCTACAACGGGAGCATATTTTGTTATTTAATAGGTTTATCATAGCTTCTGTTTTAGGAGAATAGCTATTGTGTGGTTGTCACATCTGGTAGTATCGACACAGATGTAACCAATGCAGTCTGCATTTTGTAATATCCATCTAATAACTCAATAATAGGGGAAAGGATGTTTACTTTAGATTCGATGACAAGCAGAGTTTGCATCACTTCTACAACTGTCGACAATAAAGATGCTTACGAGTGTAGAGACAACTATTGCATTTTTTAATTGAATTCCTCTAATACCTGCTAAAAAATTAATGATATTGAATATAATTACAATACTTTTGGAATAATTGGATGGACTGGGTCACCAAATCTGTGTGTAACAGTCTATCCAACTACGCTTAGCACTTCCAATTGTTATACCGGAGTGGCTTATGTTTGCTATAATAGTGGATATTGCTGGAATTTAAAACACAACTCAGATGTATTAACCTTGCCTTAAGTAACTACTTCTACTCATTAATTCGACTAGATAGCTAATAATTGTAATCAACTAAAATTAAATTGATTTTGTATTTTTTTTAAAAAAAGGGAAAATTATCAGATGGGAACTGTGCCATAGCAAATCAGGCCTATTCAAAAGGGAAAATATAAAGTTGTAATCCACTCTACTATTTGTGTTATTTCTCGGGGTCCACCATTTCTGGTTGTTTTACTTTTGAGGAACCAACTATTATTGATAATTAATATATTGTGGGAAGCAATTAAAAAAATACTGGATCTCCTCAAGGGTATTAATGGATGTGCTTAACAACCAATGATGCTCAAGCGATAAGGTAATTTAATTGAAAGAAAACTAAATAATAATTAAGCTCATTTATTGTTTGTTTGCTTTTTGATAGATGTTCAAAGGTGTAATATTGTAGAGATCCTTTAAGTAACTATTCTTGCAAGATTTTGTAAGATGATACCAACAGAATTCAAAAATAAATCGGTACAGAAGAATGCTTACCTTATCAATAAATTTCAAGCAATCCAATGTATTGTTCTCCTGGATACTGCATTCTAACAATCATAACAGACACTGGATCTTACTCTTACTGTGAAATAGGAGGGTTAATTTAAACATCTTGTAGAAACACTCTTGATCACTCTTGTGTGAGCAGTGGAGATGAGGTGTATTTCTCGATTAGGCCAATCGATATGAAGTTTTGTGTCATTACAATTGGTGCCAAGTCAACATGTATCAATACTAACAGTGACTAAAAGTATCAAGCTAGTGATTTACAAGGAAATTGCATAGATTTTGATACTGTCACAAACCCGAATATGACAAGTAATTGCAACCTTAATACTGCTTCTTGTGTTACAGGTAATAATAGAAGAAGAAAAAGAGAGGAAACGTTTATTTTTTAAATCAAAATCTCATGAATAATCTCAACTTTTGCTAAACAACAGACACCCTTGCTTCTTATTGTGGAACAGGTATGCTTTGTTTCTCTCCTACTTGCATAAAGGGCCCTTTATGTTTGAGTCCTTCAGGGACTTGCGTCCATATTAATACATCGGAACTTAATAGTCTGCCAGCGAGAAAAAAGGATACTTCTAAATGTTAATCAAGCTATTCCTCCAGTTCAAGCTATTGCTCTCAGAATTATTGCTTGAAATCAGATTAATGTGTCCCTTTAAATAAACAAGAATATGTTTCATAAGAGATACAAACACAGATTTGCCTCAAAGTTGACGAAACCAGCAATTTCGGCGCTTTGAAGTGCATCAAAGGGTATTGACAAATCAGAAATTTAATAACAATTTATTGAGTTTATGAGCAAGATTATTTCTCCAAAAAGCTAGAAAAAAATAGTCATAATGCTAAACACATGTTTCCTTGCTTCTTTTTATAATTCCATTCTATTAGATTTTGCAAGGTGTTAGATGTTTCAGTGAATTTATACAAGTGCACTTCAATGGTGGGCAATGATACATATGGTAAGCCAATTCTTATTGTAAAACAGCTATTAATTTTTTTGTTATCTCTCCTTATTTAGCTGCCGATTCAGATGGAGTATGTCTCAGTAAAACCGATTTGGATAACTATGTTGGAGATGTAATTGATCTATTTGTTATGTTTGGATATGAAACTATTTATTTTCTAATTTTTTAATTCATTTCCTAGTTCACTTGTCAGCCATTGGTTTGCTGCAAATTAACTGATCCGATAACAAATAAATCAATCTGCTAAGAGAGAGGGACTGTCTATTGCGAAGATGAAGATGGAAATTGTTATACTGGAAATTGTTCTCCTTGTCTAGCTACATAATGCAAGGATGCATCTGGCATGTGCATCATAATACCTCAAGGATATTGTCTAGGCTTTACAGGTAAATAGCTTTATGAACAACTTGTTTTCAAAATCTAGATCTTTCCTCATGTTTTTTTAGGGTATTGCATTGAAAGCTTGATAAACGATCAATACTCGGTATGCTAAGCATGCTCTACTACTTCTTGCTATTATCCTTCCACAAGTAAAATATTACTTACATGATCCTGTTACGTTGTTTAAATAACCAATAATGAAATATTGAATTATTAGAGAGATGTGTAGAATTCTAAGATATGGAGGTAGAGAAAAACCAATGTATTATCTAAGTCAGCAACTAAGACTATTGTGAAGAAGTGTCAATGAACACAAATCCTTAGTATTGCGCTACTCTAGATAACTAGTGTTCAAATATCTTAACGCTGAGCTCATCGGGATACCCCAAATGTCTACGCTGCTCTCAGCTGTAATATTTCATAGGAAACTTTCTGTGCTACACAAGCATTGAAGCAACTGACATTCTACTTGCTTCTACTCAGTCGACTCCAGTTGGTGGAGCTACTGTCATTCAAGGAATCAGTCTGATTTATGTCAAAAAAGATGTTGGAGACAATGATGGGAATGTCTGCCAAACAGGGTAGCTTTTTTACTAAAATGACAATTTATTATCTATTTTCTAATGTGAGTGTGACACATTTTGTTTGTTTTTTATAAGTTGTTCACGATGCGAGACATCTACAAAATGCACAGCTTGCATATCAGGATACTTTTTAACATAATCTGCAAGTTGTGTTCAATACACTTAAGATGCTGTTATCCTTCCAGATACCTTCTTTACTGAAAAGCACTATTTAGCTCTGCATAATGTTAAATCTCAAGATGTATTATACAGCTTGTCAGACATTTACTTTGATGTCGATAGCAATTAATCGAGAATCTCGATACTTGACGTAACAGGAGTATGTGCAAATTAGTGGAAGTAAATACCACATATTTAAATAATTTAGAAATGCAATAGCCTTAACTCTTCTATTTGTAATGGGATAATCAACTTATTTTTATTTTTTCCTTTGTTAGTGCAGTTCCAAAATCGGGTGATCAGCTGCTGTGTTCAACATTTATTTTCTCATACAAGTATGTAAATCGAATTACTTCTCTTCAGGAAGCATCAGTTGCCTATACTCTACTTGAGAATCAATCTCCCAACATGCAGGCAGTGTCACTGACATGTAAAATGAAGCAAAATTCATTTAATTAGGCTGGTTATTATCAAAATATTTTTCTGATTGTTTCCAGGTAATGATATAAACTGCGCAATGTGCTACCTTGACTCTTCTAACAAGCAAGTTTGTTCTGCTTGTAAGACTAATTTCATTTTCGATTACAAAGGAATATGTAATCAATGTCCAACAAACTGCCAAACCTGCTTCTTCGGAGGGTATTATCAATCCAAGAGTGTAAATTGGAGTGAACTTTCAGCTAAGGAGCTTAGTCTTATAGATTTCGATAGTTTAGACAAAACAACTGAGTACCTTATCATGTGTAGTCAATGTGCTTCTTTGTATACGATCACAACCGACTACACAGGCTGCGAGAAATGTGGAATTAATTGTTCCCAATGCTACTAAGGTATTATTAATTAAACTCTCTCTCTATTGTTTAGACCTTCTTTCTTTTCTTAATCTTCTTCGGATTGAATTTATTGTCTTCACTTTATCATTTTAAAATGTTTTCATTTGTTACTGTTAACTAGGAATAATTAACGCTAATTACACTGCAAAATTTGATATCTCGACAACGAAAATGATCAAATCCAATATCGTTAAGAAGTGCATAAAATGCGATGAAGGATATGTAATTGATGTCAAAAGTAACTCTATTTCTAACACTTTTCTTTATTTAAAATCATTTATTTAATAATAATGTGTCCATTTTGGTATTATTTAGTGGTAGACTGCGTTAAACTGATGTCAGGCTGCTAAGTTTAAGGATTCGGAACCTCACCTTACGATTAATTTTCCTACACGAACTAAGAATGGTGGAGCACAGGCCAAGCTCAATATTAAAAATGCTTTCTCAGCAATAAAGTCAACACGAGACACTATTTCAATAGTCAAAAACAATACTAAGCTGATATCACCGATCAGATTCTATTCACTGACTGCGTAAACTCAGTTTAGATTCCCATCAGCGGTAGTAATCAATTAACTGGGTATTGTCTCTCTTGCAATAATAATATCGTCTTAGCTACTAAGTGCAGTTCATCCCTATGTCAAAATAAAGTAAATATATTCCTGGTTGAGTTTGTTTGTGTGCTGAATCTTGAGTTATTTATGGGTTTGCTTTGTTTCTAGGTGGATTCGTGCTCAAACTGCTACTAATATTAAAATGGTGACGATATTGTTCAATGTACAAAGTGTGATCGAAATTCGATTTCATAAGTGCTTATCCCTACTCCTTTCGGATGTGAAGAGTGTCCAGAAGGCTGTTCAGCCTGCTATGAAGGTAACAGATAGTTGATTTTGCAAGAACAAGAGTGGAAAGAAAATAATAAATTTATTAGAAAACTAAGATTATTTTTGTTGAATTTATTATTTACACCTTATAAATTATTATCTTAGGTGAAAAGTATGATTTTACCTTACCGTCAACGGAGCTAAAGAACAGAACTCATCAAATCTTATACGAGCACTACAAGCCTTCTCTCGATGACCGAAAAGATATTACATTAAACAATTAGAATGCAAAATATTGCACTGCTTGCAAATCAGGATATTATCTCACCAACAAGAGCTGCTTAGTGACCACCTGTGGAAACGACTGCGCGCTTTGTGAAATGAAAGATGATACACCTCTGTGCATATCTTGCAATAAAACAAGTCTAAAATCTTATATTGACTCTATTATCACCTACATTAGTGAATTCTATTCCATCAGTAGTTTAGACATCCGCTATTTAGAAAATTTTAACGCCAACAAAACAGATTGCTTTCTGTGTCCGCTAGGATGCTTTGGTTGCGAGGGAGGAAGTATATCCTCTAATCCATTCGACTTATATGCAGCTAAGTGCTATCGATGCAGATCAGTAAGCAGTCTCGGATCGATGATAACAATGAACTATGACTGGAAACTTGATCCAGATACTAATACCTGTACTCTCTGTTAGAGTGGAGATTAAAGCTGCTTGTATAAGAAATCAGTTCTAGTTTATGCCTACTGCGGGACATAAAGTACTTCCCTTGGAGCTGGAACATTTTTAGATTAAATGAATTTGCAGCGAGCAAGCGATGCTGACTGGAATGCAATAATTGTAAGTGAGTCGCCGTTTCTCAAATCCTTGGTGATAATGAACGAACTGGGAATTCGGGAAATTGAATTAACTATTTAAATTACTGATAAGGCATGTAATCTCAGTGAAGCAGTGAAAATATCGACTACTCTTGGCACTTACTTTCCTAATCTAGAAGCATTTAGAATTACACTGCTTGGCCAATCGAATGTTACTTTTTACTCAAACATTACTATTTCTGGATTTTCAGATGTGGTTTTTAAGGACCTTGTGATCATGTAATCAAGGTAATCATCCTCACCTTAATAGATATTCTTGGAGAATTCGAAGATTAAAACTGTAATTTTTGAGAACATTCTAATTTAAGGAGTTCTAAGCACTTATTTCGATGTTTCAAGCAGCCAAATCGATGCAACTTTTTCAGGCCTTTCATAGGCAAAGTATTAATCCATGCTTAACTCATTCTTCAGTGTTTAAATATAAAATCTCAATGGAACGGCTAGTTTTAAGTAAATAACAATTAATGACATTTTAGTTTACAATGGAGCGATCTTCAATTGCTATGTGTCAAAAACTTGTTACGATTGCTCCTCCACTGTTCTCTTCGAGGATCTAAAAGTCTCAAACGTAAATTAGATTCAATTTTATTTGATCAATTTTCTTAAATCGTTAGTATTTTGTTGATGTTTTCTTTTTGATTTTTGTGAAGGTTTTATTCTCCACTGGCTCAATTTTATCTGAGATTTAGCTTTAACTAGCTTTTTCCTTAACTTCCTTTACTCTTGATTCCTCTCTGATTGTTGGAAAGAGCATTTTATTTGAACTCTAACCTCCTTTCACTAACACCACCTAATCTGTCGAATTCTCGAACATTATTCTAAATTCAAACAATTTTTTTACGAATTCGCTTATCATCACAAGCAAATACATCCAATCGTTCACCTTATCTAATTTGGATATCTACCAGAACTCTTTCATCAACAGCTCCAAGTTTGATGCATTGTTCATGGTGAACTTATTGAAAGCTACTGATGTCGTAATTCATAGCAACTACTTCCAGCACAGAACTATTTTTGCATTCAATGAAGATATCAACGATTATGGAGACGAGTTTCTCTATCAATTTTATTTGTACAACATTGAATTTAATAACAATAGCATAGCGTCAGATGGGTCAGTAATTCTAGAATATATTGGCATCTTGCTCAAAAAGAGAAGAGTACAAGTGAATTAATTTTCGTCCGATATCGCGAACACTAATTCAAAGAGCACTCCTGCTGCACTTTTCGAGATTAGCAATTGCTATTATGTCGTTCTAAGAAACTTTGAAATCAAGACATTAGTTATTCCGACCGTCAGCATTGTGTCTGAGGCATACTATATGATCGCTTAGAACATTCTAATTTAGAATGAAAATAACTCCCTTGACTGTGCTGAAAATACTTTCTTTAAATTCATCTCAACTTCGATTTCTCTAGAAATAAGAGACATTACTGTGAAGGATAGTAGCTTAAAGAACACTGTACTCAAAATAGTTAACGATTTTGTAGAAATCTCTGGTCTCAACTCCACAATCATCCTCAAAGACTTTATTTTTGAGAACAATAATCTCTACATCCAAAACGATGTTAGCTTATATTCTCTTGTCGCTGCACTGACAGCACCAAAGCAACATATCAGCTTGACAAATATGTATTTTTCAGGCAACTCAATCATTCTTTCTGATGATGTGCAAGTAAATAAGAAAATGATATTCTTGTTGCTTAATAATTTTGTGCTTTGAATTGTAACTAATTGTATTTTTTTGGCTTAAATAATAGTTGGAGTCATCGAGTCTTTAGGTTTCAGCTTGCATCAACATAGAAGCATTTTCTAGTAGAGTTTATGTCTGGTCATCTTCGTTTTTGAAGACGTTCAGCTAAGTTCAAAGAGGCTCTTTATCAGTGAAATCGAACTACACAATGATCTCAGACAACAGTTTTATTGGAGAAATGTAAGATATCTCGGAAACATCAGTTCTTGGTGGGCACGCGTTTATTCAAACAAATAAACTGGAAATCGTAAATACAGTGTTTTCTGGAGGGCAAGCTTTGAAAGGAGGGGCTGTATATTTCAGTCCTACGGGCATTGCTAACATGCATCTATCTAATTGCATATTTTCAAAGAACTAAGCGCTAATCTCGTCGTTCAGTAGTTATGGAGGAGCTATTTACATAGAAAACCAGAAAACAATTTCCTTGGATGTTTATTTCGACCAAAATACATTTATGGAAAACAAAGCAAGAAACGCAGGAGGAGCAGTTTACTTGGAGACATTCCTTGTAAATGCCCTCTTTGCTATTTCAGGATGCATTTGGCAGAATAATCTAGCACTTCAAGGAGGAGATTTATCTTTTTCTTTCTAGACAAAAGGAATGGGAAAAATCACTATTGAATCAAGCAACTTTATTGTCTCCCCTCGTGATGACCTATAGAGTTTGATTGAAATTTTAAAGGTAGATCCTGGTGTGGAAAACACATTTTACATGATTGATATCCTGAAAGCTAGGAAAGTTGAAATTACAGATTGTCAATTCATTTCTTCTGTGTAATAAGCAGATCTAATGATGATAGAGAAAGAAATTGAAGCAAACACTAGCCTTGATCTTTAAAAACTAGCCTATCCTAGTGTTTTTAGGATTAAAAGTGCAGATGATCTCATAGAATATGGAAACACCTACTCTGGGTTTGTTACTTCAAATTCATTGATTTCGACAACAGGAGAACAACTAAAACTCTACAAAAACTCTTACGTCAGTCTAAATTTGAGAGAAAATACAGGAGAAAATACAGTAGAGAGTATCTTGTCTTATTCCTTTGACTATGTAATTATTTAATCGGCTGTTTATGATGACCTTTCTTGCAAAAAGTGTACCTTAAGTACATTATTATTCTAAGCTACTTAAATCTCACTTAGCAGCTCTTCCTTCTCAAATATCAATGGAAGAGGTTCAGGAGGTGCCTTTTAGTATATAAATAACATAGATGAGGACTTGGATAGTCTACGGATGCTCAGCTAGAGTCCTATTGAGTATGTTTCCACAATTACTGGATGCAGCTTCAACTCTAACTCAGCTTAAAATGGAGGTGCTATTGCAATATTTTTTTACAATACCTATTTCAAATCCCAGATCACAAATTGCTCATTTGTGGCAAATGTTGCAGCGATAAACGGAGGAGCGGTGTTTTACAAGAAATTAGGCAAAACAACCGAAGTTGCATCAGTGATTTCAATATCGAATAATATTTTTAAAAAAAACTCTGCTCAAGCAGGAGCTGTCCTATTCGCGGATATTACTTCTTATGTTTCACCAATTACTCTGCTGAACTCTTTGGTTTAAAACACAGCCTCACTATTTGGATATGCTTAAGCTGGTCCTCCTTTCAAATTGAGTGTGTTCTATGCTGGAATTTAAATCTCTAAAAATATAATCCTTTCAATACCTTACAGTGGAAAACTAAAGGTAAAATGAAAAATGTTTTGCAAGAAAACCTTCAATTACATCATTTTAAATTAAAGCCTTTGTTGAGATAACTTATTTTTTTTAATAATACATTTAAAGGAGGAACTTCTCGTTTACTTGATGCAAGAAGAAGGAGACAACTTCAAACTTAGCGGGACCTATGAAGATGGGATAACTCTAGCAGTCAATCTTCTCAATCCAACTTCAACTTCTACAATAGAATACGATACAACTTACTTTAAAGACAATATGTTCAATATCACAGACTCACTTTCTTTATACTCTGTGCTTGGGCAAACTTTGAACTTGTAACTTGAGTGCGACAGCATTGAGAGTTCCAGTAGCTCAGCCCAAACATTTGAATTCTCCTTTTAAATCGTGTTAGTCTGTCCAGATGGGTATAAAAAAGCAACTTTGCAAGGCAAGTATGACAGCTGCATCCAATGTTCAGGGAAATATTTTTCATTATCAACGAATGCCTTGACTTGCTCTGAATGCCCACAAGTCGATGATTTCTATTGCTACTTAGCATAGTTTCTCTTCCCAGATAAATATTGGAGGCCTGCTTTCTCAAGTCCAACTTATGCTTATTGCTTGAATGCTCCATTGAATTGTATCGGAGACATCGAAAAGAATAATCAACTTAGGTCCTCGATTCAATAATTCAAGAGATCGGAAAAAGACCCGATGAATTACTATTGCATTTAAGGTAAGTGATTTTTTTTCAGGCTTTTTTAATTATTGTTTTATCTTAAAAACAAGGACATATTGGTGCTTTGTGTGAAGATTGTGATATCCTTGCTAAATATTGGACAACTAAATTCAAAAAAGGCCAATTCTTCTCTTGTGTTAGGTAAATAAGCTTTTTTCTTAATTTCACAAATCGTTTTGAGAAATTTCTTTGATTTAAACATATCGGTAAGCTGTTCTATCACAACAGTTGAGATTTCGATGACATATTTGAATATTTTAATAATTCTGAGCTTTCTGATACTGTATGCCCTTTCCTATCGAAACGCATTCTAAGCAGCTGTCTTTTCTCGAGTACGTAAGCTCTTTGAATTCACTCTTCCTGATGAAGCAATCGATGGCAGCGAACTCTGCAATATCATTAAAATAGCTATGAACTTCCTTCAAATTACTCATGGAGTCTACACCATAAATCCATCGCTGTTTGGTTCTACTTTTTTCTATCTTAGACTCTTAGTTTATCCCGTCGTAGAACTCTTCAAATCAATGGATTGCCAACTTTCAGAATTCTATTAGAATATTATGAATGATCTCCAAAGTCAATTTCCTTATCTCTATTTTAGAGTAGTTGCCTTGTAAGTAGTGTTTATTTTCTTTTGCATCCTTTTAATTGGGACGTTGTTCATATCATACCCTTTCATCAAAATTAAGAGAACATTTTCAAAAACTGTTGTCTTAGCACTTCTCATTACTGCTATCATAAATTAGCCTGGAATGATTGCATACCTCTTTGAAATAGTAACCATATTCCCATTATTTTGTTTATCCTGGAATTCTATTAATTTTTTATTTTTATTCAATTTCTAGATATCCTGCCGAACAATCGATGGAAGTGATTATGTCATGAATTACACTGAATATCTATGCAATGATCAACACTCTTATTACTTATTTAGAATGCTCTGGCCACTGGTTATATTCTGGTCTTTTGTAATTCCTGGATTACTATTTTACATTTTGCAGAGAAAAAAGTATCAATTAAATACTTTTTCTGAGAGACTCGTCTATGGTTTCTTATATTTTGAATTCTAAGACAAGTATTACTACTGGGAATTCGTTAAAATAACACAAAGAACATTGAGTACAGTTGCTGCAACAATAGTTCAATCAGTCGGAATTTAAGCTGGACTGATTGTTGCAATCTCACTTTTTTATAAGTTCGTTGCATTCATTGGTAAAACAGTTTCAAGTCAAAAAAGTTAATTTTGATTTGCTAATTTCTTGTTTGTTTTAGGACGCCCTTACAAGACAGCTAAGCTGAATAGCTTGGATATCATTTAAACCAACATCTCGTGCATTTGCTTCGTAGTTGCTTTTATTTCCAGAGATTCAGGGTCTTCCTTTCAGCTTTTTGCAAACATATTTATTGTGGTTCTTTGCTTAGGGTTTATCTACACTCTCTGCTTCACACTTCTGTCAGCTCTTTTAACAAAACTTACGAGATTCATTCAATCTTAAGTAGATTTAAATAAAAAGGTCAACCCTTTATTACTGTTTATCTTCTCTTCAAAGCTCCACTCTGCAAGGTCTATTTACTTGTGGAACATATTCAAAGGAGTGCTATCCTCCGTGATTCAAAAAAGAAAAAAAAGAAAAGCAATCTTAAATGAGAGCTAGCTAAAAAGGATCCCCTCTAAGCTTACAAACGATGAAACAATCGACACAAGGCAGTTAACTTATTTTTACTAAAGATCTATTGCTCTTTTGGATTAGAGTAATTTAAGCATTCAAAAGGAAAAGGTCAATATCCCAATTTCAGTCAATCAAATGCATGAATCAATCCCTTTTGCGGGTTTATCGTCTAAAAGGAATAGAAGTTTTTAAAAGACTTAGTCTAAATTATTTTGAGAGAGAAAAAAATATTAAATAACATTTTATTGCTATTTGCTTCTAATAGCACAATAATTCAAGAACATATTTTTCATGTGTTGCTTAAGTTATTTATGTACTTCAAAGATACTAAGTCTTCAGTTATTAATTATTTTTCTCCTCATTATTTTTGTAAAACAATATCCAGCAATTCAATTTCTTAAGTCAGCTTCAAGAGTTAATCTCTCACCAGAAACTATATCACCATATCAATATAAATGTAATGAGCATCATAGATATTATTATTAAAGTAATACCTTCATCTTATTCAAATATTCCCTTCTAATAGTCAGGAAATGATGCATGGATTATTTCATGACATAGAACTGTCAAAAATAAATAAACTGTTTAAAAATTTTAACAATATTTGGAAAAAAATGTTTAACAAAAAAATAATAATTGAAGGAATGTCATGCTTGTGCTATCAAAATGCAAAACGATTAATATGACTTCAACAAAATTAAAAAATTGAAATGAATAAGAAGAATTGATTTCTCTTGTTACTAATTGTTGGTAATATTTTATTTGATACAAAGTTTACAAAGACAAACATTTTAAATTTATTGAAATTCTAAAATCAAATAACTGATAAGTACAAGAAAGAAGTTATTTTATTAATGTTTATTGTTTTTCATTAAAGATGCAAGAATTTGCCTTTCTGATTTCCGGAAATTGTTTAGTTAGGTGAACTAAACATAACTGATTATTAATTTTAATTATGAAATATTGATAGAAATGATTCATCTAGTCTTTCTTTTTCAGATGTTTGATTCACTGAATGCTTAGAAATATTTTGACAATAAATTCTCGCTAAAGTTTTATATTTAAAATTATTTTTAGGCATTTTTGTTGTAGTTTAATAATTCAAACTTTGATAGCTTTCTTACTATCTTTTAGCTGTTATTTACTTAAAAATTCTTCTAAATTACTTCCATAATTCTGAGATCCTTGGAGAATGCAGTTTCGATGAGAAAATAGCTAAAATTATTGGGTTCACAGGCTCTTTACAATCTATTTTAGCCTGAATTTATCTGGAAGTTCGAGTTATCCAAGATGAGATAAATACTATGATTATTAGATAAAAGAAATGCATACACAGAATCAGCAAGGTTACTTTTGAAATACTAGAAATTCCAGTTTCCCCTGTTGACGAGAAAAAAGCTAAAACGAAGCAAAAGCAAGAATAGTTGCTAGAAGTAACTTCAAGCCTGTTCAGCTTTATCATCTTGTAAGGTTATTCTAAAAAAAGTTAGTAAAAATCTTTCAAACAATACTTAAATAATTTGAAATTGTGTGTTACTTTGAAAAGTTGAGAATTGATACAATAAAGTAATAGCTATCATTAAACCAACTTGTACTCCAACATTTTAGAATAGTGTAACTGCAAGTATGCAAAATATTTTTTGTGCCATTTTAAGGAATTCCCAATAAGGATACTTTTCCTTAAATTCATAGTAAAAGAAACCAAATGTTTAGTTATTTTAAAACAATCGAAGGTGATTTCTTTTTATAGTCAAGGTCAAGCCAAGGGCACCTGGCAATAAGACTCCCCAAAAGATAATGAAGGGAAATATTAACACTTTTGAATAGTATGTATGTGATTCATCACATTCATATTCTGTATAGTTTAGCACATAACTTTTATTAGAGATGTCTTTGCATGTCATCTAAAGAAACAAAAATCAAATTGAATAGATAAATTTAGGAAAACTAGATTAGAAAATTAGTGCTTACAATGCTGAATAAATATTATATTATGCCTGGCTGATTTAGAACAGAAATTATTAAAATAGTTGAGAATATTGTTCGAAGGAAGGTTCTCTTATGATCTAAAAATGGATAAAACATCAATAAAAGTAGTACAAGAACTAGAGTAGACAAAATAAAGACAGTCTGCAATCCAATTATTCTAAACTAAAGGTAAGGCAGATTAATAGAGAGTTCTTAATAGAAAGATGCAAAGTTGCAATCGAAAAAGAGGGACAACTCTAAGACAGGATTGGCAATCAGCTTAGCAAAAGTGAAAGTAGAACTATACAAAAATGGGTTGATAATGAAGACTATGGAAGTGATCTGCATAAAGTTAATGACTATTTTAATTAAAATGCAGAATTAACTTCCTTCGATTTGTTCTTCCTGAAGAATAGGCTAAAAATATCTACTTATTTTTCTAAAAGCAAACTGATAACATAATTTCCTGAAAGAGAATGTGTGGGCTATCAGTATTAATAAGAAGATGAGTGAGCATACTGGGAGTTAGAATAATCTTTCAAAAACTGCTGAGCAACTTATGAATAAATAATAAAATTATTAGTATGTAAGAAACTAACAAACCATTGTTCGTTTATTGATTTTCTTACTTGATGCAGGAATAAGAGGAGTTTTTTTAAAATCTATTCTTCCAGTGCTTTGCAAAAATATCACAGTCTTCACAGAGAGCACCTATGTGACCTTTTCATTCAGAATAAAAAAATGATGTTAAAATGCCCATTGGGTTTAAAAAGAATTGTTTGTGTACCTTCTTAGCAATAGTAATTCATAGGATCACTGCTTGAATACTTAAGCAGCTCTAGTTAGTTTCTTGTATCTGAACCATCTTTCCAATCCCCAATGCAGTTTTAAGGTCCATTTGAGCATTCGGTGTAAGTCTCTTTATTTTAATTGTCTCTCCAGTAGCCATTTGGGAATATAAAAGTGGTTTTCTTGCACCAAAATCCTTAAATATCAGGACATTTAACACACTAATCAGAATTTTAAGTTAATGTAAAGTATCCTTCTACACATTCCATACAGGAATGGTATTTCTTAGAAGTAAGAATTTTTTTATATCCAAATGGGCATTTATTTTGAGCTTAAAATTTAAGGTTGAAGAATTTGGCTGATTTATCAGGATTTTAAATAAAATCGCATTCGAATTGTAAGTTAAGGACCTACCCTAGCTGTGAGTGCAGATATAGGACATCAGTGAAGTTAAACATATTCTTTGAAAACAAAA
>Ga0302271_10000470_pt1 | contig 39663 bp, 19 predicted proteins | sample III_Bog_N1_1_FD_198767 | JGI IMG/M metagenome (GOLD analysis project Ga0302271, IMG submission 198767) | Peat permafrost microbial communities from Stordalen Mire near Abisko, Sweden - III_Bog_N1_1 | ecosystem: Environmental > Terrestrial > Soil > Wetlands > Peat | place: Sweden: Abisko... | reverse complement strand
CTCATTCTTCTCAAAATCTTATCGTTCAATCTTGGTGAGGGTACAGCATTCTTCTATTTCTCACCAATATATCCTTCGAACTAATCAGGATGCAAGCTATTATGTCCAAGCATAAGATTTCCCATTTCCTTTCCGTCAGGGTCTTCTCCTGGTTGCTACTTTTTTTCTTTGGTATTTTCAGTCTATTCGAAGATTTGCGAGGAATCATCATCACCTTGGAAACCCTCATTATTTTGATTTTCCACGAATAAAATCTTAGGGAACTATAAACTGATTAGGTTTGTGCTGTTCCCTTAGTTCTATTCACTCATTCCAACACCGCCTAGAGCACCTATGTCTCCGTCTATGATAGAGTCATCTTTTTTGAAAGAAGCCATGCACAGCTCTTCATGTTCCGAACCCTTGAATAAACCTCTTCTGCGTTCTTATTTGAGAATATGCTCCTCTTAGTCCTCAAGCAAATCAGAGGAAACACTCTATTTAGCAGGATTATTAGAATTGCTATAACTTAAGTTTTCTCGTACGCTCTTGAGAGCCAACGCTGCTGAGTTGCTGCTCTCAACGAACATGGCTATTTCTTCAAGTTCTTGATTTTTTGTGTGAATGTAGATTAATTAATAATAGTATCCCATACAGAGACCTAATTTTTGAGATTGAACACCTTATTCATTTGTGAATTTTCTTATCTATTTCTCTTCAGCCACCTGAAATCTTCTCAAATTCAAACAACTTTCCGTACTAGTGTGTTAAATAATTGAGAATTGGAATTAATGACAAAAAATAATTCAATAATTTTGATACAAAACTACTAAATTGGAAAAAGAAGAAATCTATTAATGAAAACAGACTTGTTTTTTTATAGATAATACTTAATTCACAACCATTTTATATCCTTTATTGTCATCAATGGACCTGGTATTCACAATATTCTTTCTAATAATGGATTTTTATTATATTTATAAACTATTAATTATTTAATATTTTTATAAGAAAAATCCAAGAAAATTATCAAGATTTTTTCTCTCCTTTTTTTAATCTTTATTTCCCTCTCAAATACCCCTCCCAAACCCCCCCTTTTTTTTTGATTTTTTTGTAATATTTTTCATTTAAAATTTGAATTTAAGTTTAATTTTTTAAGTTTATTTTTTTACATTTTCTACTTTTGATATGTATTTTCTTTGATATTTTTTAACAAAAATTGCATGCATTTATCATATATTTTTGAGAAAAAAATCAGTTATTCGGCTTCATAGATCGCAGCATGATGGAGGATGATGTGTGAGGAGAGACGAGTTGACGAGCAGAGCAGCAGCAGGATTAGAGTTATTAAGGCATCTACATTGCTGCAAAATTAAAAGTCAGCAATGGTTCAACTTAATAATAATAATAATATTCTTTTTAATGATAATAATGATACATATATATTTCATAAATTTACAATGAAAATTGTCAAAAACTATTAAACAAAACAAGTTAAAAAACTTCATTTTTTTGTTGTCCCCAAGAGAGATAACTAGCTATTCATGAAGGATTGGAAGACGGGACATGATCAAAAAACTTAAGTGTATTCGAAGGCTATTGTGTTAATGGATTCTTTAAAAACCTTTCCAACTTCAAAAATCGCTCTCTTGTTCATATGGAACTGATGATAACATTTAGTTTTAATAAAACTTATCCCTTTCAAATTTATTCTTTCTTTTCTTGTTTTCTTGAGATTGTTTTATTAATCCAATGAATTTATCAAATTGAATTACCACTAGACGAGGCATAATTAATATAATTCAGATAATCAATCCTTAATACAAATAAACCAATTCTGCCTATATTCTCTTCATGTTAATTTAATTTAATTATCATATTTTAACTGAATATTCCAATTCGTTTGTATTTACTTGCTGTTTCCCTAAACAAACCAAAAATTTTAATCTTCTTTTCGCCATTTTTTTTTGATAAAACTCATTTCTATTTTTAACTTTAAAAGACAACATTTAGCATGTCTCTTCTACTATCCTAAATATTAGTTCATATCTATTTTATTTCACTGTTGACTTGCTTCTTTTAGCTCTTTCTTTTTTTCAGATTCTTTCAAAAATCAATCTTTCTCTTAATATCAACCATTTTGTTATCTGATTATTTTATTTCTTTTAGTTGTTAATGGGAGTTCAAACTGCTTTCAAATTTATCATTTAATTAAATTCATATGTTTTCTTATTTCCGTTAATAAATATCTTTCAGAAAAACTTCCAAAATTTTTTAATTTCAGTTAGATTCTCTTTCTTTCTCTCCCCTTCCCTTCTCCTTCCCTCCCTTCCCAAATTATAGTTGAATTATTTAATTTAACTTTTTTTTTGTTAAAGCTCATATCTTTTCCATTTCATCTTGATTGTTTTTCTATTCTTCATATTTTTTCTTCATTTTTTAATATGAAGATACCTCCTTAGTATTAGATAGTGCATTCATCTTGTATTAAAGAGGTATTCAATTAATTTATTTCAAAGATTGTTTTGTATTATTTGTTTTAATTATTTCATTATTATTCATATATTTCTTTCTCTTTTTAATCATATCTCTCTTTCAATCTCATTCTTTCATACAATCGATTGATACTGACCACGATAGCAAAATCATATCGTTAATAGTCAGTATATTTCAATCATTCATTTCCAATATTGGCATAATCTCATTGACATTTTCATTATTCTTTGAAAACGACTTTCTGGGCTGTTGGAGTACTGCATATCTCTCATTTTAGCAGGCATCCCAGAAAGCATAATGGAGGCAACTTAACAAGAGGACAAGTTTATGATCTTTCCTCATTTCTCTCTCTCTCGAGCAACTAACGGGACTGGGGTTGTGCAAGGTTTTGGGTTATTTATCCTTTCGATTTTTGAATATGGAGCACCAAGGAAGGAATCAATCAGATCACTTAAGAGTGTAAGTTCGGAGTTAAGCCAGACAGTACGAGTTTGAGAAGTATCATGAGCAGCCAAAAAGTTGGCTGCTTAGAAAACTAATCAGAGTGATACAGAGAGCTTCCTTAAATGATGGAATACAACAAAAACTCATTGCCTGAAGTTGTTGGATGTTAAAAACTTAAAGGTTCTTCACGCTACTTCCAAGCACAACGGACTAACCGCGTAGATAATTAAATATCTACTTTAAGAATTATTAACAAAAAATAGAGAAGTGGGAGAGCTGTTAGAATGACAAATTTGGGGAGAAGAAAGATATTTGGTTTTGTTTTTTTCTTTAATTCCAAAAGAACGAAAATTAACTGATTAAAAGCTGTTAAATTAATTAAGGATAATTCAAATTAAATCCATAGTTGTGAGTGAATAGCTATTTATGGATTAAAGAGAACTGTGATATCCAATTTAAGATATAAAGTAGATCATCTCAAGATGATGAAATTGCCTTAATCTTCTAAACTGCTAACATTTTTTTATGATGGAAATGGCAGAAAATAAAAAAATGGCGAACAAAATATAAAATGAATTTTAAACAATATCATATTTGTAAGATTTGAATAAAATGAATCAATCTGATTTAAGTTGGATGTATTTAATCTCTTCGAGGACTTGATCGAGTGCTTTGGTGGGTGGGAATTGTTCAAGAGCTTCCTTGGTTGCGAATTCACCGATGGGTTCAAGCAAAGCATCAAAGCGAATGTGTGAAAAGAGCGTAGAAGAAATACGCCAAGCTGATCCACCGTTTTTCTTAGCTTCTTCAAGCTTTTGTTTGACAGCATCGGTGTAGATGACTTCGTGATAGCCGCAAGTGACATAACCACCAGTTAGCCATTCGAATTATTTACCAGCTTGAAGGAGAAGACATCCTTCAGGGACAGCTACTGAGATTTTCTCTCCAGTTCTCAGCCAGACAAAGAGTCCTGGGTATCTGCTCTTTCCGTGGATTGTGAGGAAATTAAGATCTTTTTGATAAAAAAATAAGAATAATTAGATTATGTATTTTGATTATTTTGACTTAATGAGTTTTACCATAATGGAATCCTGCGAAAATAGCGCCTGGCTCATTTTTCACAAGATCAGATGCAGTAGGTGCAAGGAGATGGTCACCACCAACCATGCGCTCAGTGAATGAGTTCTCAGGAAGGTTCATACCAATAGCGGCCATACGTGCAACAGTCATGCACCCTTCAAGCATAAGGTTTCCCCATTTTTCTGAGATTTCCTAGAAGTTAGGGAAATCTGTAGGGACAACTTTAGGAGGGTCAAATTGAGTGCTTCTGTTGGCAGGTTTTTCTCCAATTCTGTAGAAGTATCTCCATTTAGCATCATATGGAGGAGGTTGAGGGGTGATAGCAACATTTTCCTTTGTGTAGTGGCTGACAACATCAAAATGAGGTCTAGCTCTTTCCTTGTAAGGAGGAGTAGCGCCAGATTAGTATCCCCATTCAGGTAGAGCTTCTGGGACTTTCTCTCCTTTGTAGAGCATCTCTCCACGATTCTTGAAATATGATTCGTAAAGATCAAGGAACACATCATTGTCCTTCTAATCGACTCTAGGATCTTTGATGATGACAGCACCGAAGGTGTGCAATGCTTCTGCGACTTCAAGGCATTATTTCTAGAAATCGCCTGTCTTAGACAAGAAATTGGCTGTCTCGATGACAGGTACCTTAACAGAGGCTAGAGCTGTTTGCATTTGAACTTTTTTGGGAGGGTTCAGAAATGTTGATTCTATGGGTGAAAAAAATATTCTTACAAAAAACTGTGAATCTAAATTGAATTTTTAAAGAGCGATTAGCAAAAGATCTATGTCGTAATCGATGCGTATTGATGTCATACTTTTCTTTCAGCTAGGACATTTTAAGTCGTAATATCGGAGAAAATAGACGAAAGTGGGGGGCTACCTATCATAAACTAAATTAAGTAATTCAAAAGAAAAATTAAGGAACTATTCGTTTGTTATCACATCGAAATTACATGATTTAATCAAAATATCAAATGCAAAGTGAAGAAGAGAAAGGTTAATTTCTTTATTCTTTTACTGCTCACTGTATCTAATTCCTAATCAGTATTGAACCCCTCCCTTAGATTCGGCTTAACCTATTTTGTAAAAACAAAAATGATCACTCATTTTTAGCCATTCCTGTCTCTAAAATAAACAAGATTGTTCATAAATCAGTAGGTTAAGCAGTAGGTAATAGCCAGCTACTGATTCATTGAAGAATATTCTTTCTCTTTAGAGTTAGGTTAAGAGAAATTAATCGAGTAGAAATCTAAAATAAAAAATAGTAAATTGGATACAAATTTGATTTAAGCTAAAAAAATATTTGCTAAAATTCCTCATAAACTAGCTTCTAGGATCTAAAAAAGAATGCTCTAAATCCTTATCATTAGCATTTTCCTTCTTCCAAAGGATTACCCAACCCTCTGTTTAATGCGAAATATCTTGTATGTCTGTTTGTGTGTCAATTTTAAGCAGACACAGTAATCACGAAGGTTTTGGAAAGCGAATTCGGGGAGGTTAAATTTTTGAGCAAAAACAAACATAGAATCATAAATACAAATAATTTAGACCTAAGTTAATTTTCAGCAACACCAACCTTCAAATAAAAGCACATTCTTAAAATATCGATTACTTAGCTAAGGATTTTAAATTATGGATTGCTCTTGTTTATATGAATATTACTATTATTAATACTAGTTTTATTAATAATTTTTTAAATTGATCATATGATTATCAGTCATTATCATTTTTGTTGAATTAAATTAGTCCTCAAGTACTTTCAAATTATTTAATTCTCACTGAAGAATGTAAAAACAACAATACAATGAAGATATTACTCTAATTCTCACAAATAAAAATAGCATTTATTTGACAAAGTCATTAGGAATCAAATACATATTTGTTTTGCTAATTGTTTTCAATCATTAAATCTACTCTTGCTTTGATTTCTATTTCTTTTATTATTTCAGTTTTATTGAGTTTATTTTAGCTTTTGAAAATGACATAAACAGCTAGTTATTCAAGTTAGATTGTTAAAAATTAAATGCATTTTGTTTTCATTTCCTTTCTGTAGGAGGGTTAATAATCGAGTTAGAACTGCTATTATTCTTCCTTCTCTGTTCTTCATTGAGACTTACCATCAAATAATCATTGTACGTTTGTAGTTAATTCTAGACAATATTGATAATTTAAGAGAGCTGTATGTCAGAAAGATGTGGCAGCGATTTAGCAATTCGGGATTCAAGGCTAGTTTGGGAAATTACGTGGTCATGAGTTGTGAGATTGGTAGATAAAAAATGTTAGTGCTACTACTATTATTGTTGTAATTATGACTGATGTTCAGAAAAGACTTAAGGTTAATTTTATGAGAAGGATGTTAAAAAACAATTCTACTCTTACTAACTACTTTTACAATGATTAACCAATAAATCATTATGAAATTATTACTGCTATTGCTATGATTGCTAATAATGTACCTAACTATCATTTTACGATCTACTCTTTGATAATAAAAAAGCGTTCTAATTAGAAGAGCCCTACCAACTATGCAATTTACTTTGCCAGAACGAATCCTAATTTGATGGATACAATTAAGAATCCACTGTTGAAAATGATGATTGCTAACTTCCAAAATATTCGTCTGCTTTCTAAGCTGCAGAATTATCTTATCCATTAGTGTAATTAGCTATTCCAAGAATATATTGATTTAAGTAACTCCTTCCTATCCCGAGATTGCTGCTTGTTTCGTGTCTGTAAGAAATTTAAAATTAAAAAGATTTGATGCAATATTTCAAAAATATTAACAAAAACAATAAATGTAAATTATTTATTACTCCGTAGAACAATGCAAACCTGATTATCTTGCATTCGAAACTGGCACTCCTATTTAAGATTCAAATACATTCTCGGAATTAAAAAATTATGTCTCGTTCACACCTAAGGTATTAGTCTTGATCATTTCTAGATTATTTTGATTTGTATCTATAAAATTATCATTTTTTCTTTCCTAATTATTCTTTTAATTATTAGCTTATTAAGTTGCTTCGTTGCTAGATACAATCTCACCGCAATTAAATACTTAGTTAACTGGGCTGGAACGCCCTAAGAATTCATTGCCTTTCCCTGCTACTGCATCCTTATCCTTATCTTTATCTTCCTCATGCTCATCTTACTAATTAATCTCCTTACTTTTGCTAGATTAGCTATTTGAATCTTCATTATTTGTGAAATTACTACTCATATCATCTTCATTTTCGTCATCTAAAAACGAAGCATCTCGTACATTCTTCCCTTGATACTTATTCTTCGAATACTTATAACTACTATTTGGATCTAAAAAATCATCAATCGAAGTCACAGTGAGTTCGGATACCTTAACTAAAATCTTCTTTTAATCTTGTGCTTGCAGAATCCCAGCTTACCCCTTAATCACTACAAAATCTTAATCTTTTTTGGAATATTTCGCTGAGATTTCTTACGAATTCTAGGAATCCTTGTAGACATACTAAACGGATAATTCATATCCCTGTTAGACCACAATCCTAGCAATATATTTATTATTGTGCGAAGATACATTTCTATTTTTATCTTTTCGTATTTTCATAATCGATAAGTCAGCTTTGAATGAATTCGGTGTGATTCTCGAAATTATATTTTTAAACGCAGTCTAGAGAATATCATAGCGTCTGCGATCTTTAGGAGATATTTCAAATCCGTTCACTTCCATGTGAGGACAGTCTTCACGCTTGATCGATGTAAATCCAAAGAATACAATCCCACCGTTGTTGTTAATGTATGATAAAATAATATTTCGTAACTCAATAAATATCGCAGATGATTCCTCTTTTAATCGCAGTAATTAGTTCATGTCTAACCCATTTATCTAAGGGCAGTTGTAGATTTTAAAGAATTGCTTGTCAAAATAATAATATCGCTTCGTTTGCTCGTTTAATCGCTCGCGAAATTAATTGAACTTATCGAGTGATGCAGCTTCATTAGCATTACCTGATGAACTAAGTGATTTAATGTTCGCTGGAGGGTTTACTGCTTGATGCTTCTTGAGGGCATTTTGTTTGTTTGAAGGACCTTCAACGACGTTAATATTATTATTAGAATTACTCAAATTGTTTTCATATTATTTTCTTTATTTTTTGTCTACAGAAATGAAACCTCCTTCGTTATCAGAATCCTTATCATTTTCAGATCCACTAGGATAATCAGCTGATAATTATAACTCGCTTTGCTCTGATTGATCTTTCGGAATATCGTACTGCTGTTTCTTCGTTGGTTTGATTAGATTCCATCCTTCACTTTAGTGGTTCTCTTCCTTTTGCCACTGTTTATTCATTTTACTGCTCATTTTCTAATTAGTTTTTAGGTGCACAAATTATCAATTGTTTGCTTGTTTTTTATGGAACACAAAAATACAAACAAAATATTTTTAATTTTTGCTTCTTTTTTTTCAATAATTAACCAAAAAATACTTATTCTTATTCTTCTTCTTGTTTGATTCTGAAATCCCTTTGTTTTTCAGCTAGATTAAGCTAATTCTTCCCCCTGGATTTCTACCTATCACAGCAAGATCTTTAATTCTTACTAAGTATCTTATCAAAAAGATATTTTTTTAAAAAAACTCCAAATTCAACTTAAATATGTAGTAACTTCTCTCTCTCTTTTTCTTTTCTTTTACATGTCTAAATCCTCTTTAAACAATTTAAATCTACAATATTCTTGTTTTTTCTGAGTAAATAAAAATAAACTCACCAAAAACTAACATAAAAATAGCAATCATTTCTATTTAATATAATTCAACTAAAATAAACACATCTAATATCAGTCATATATATCATTGTGCATCTCATCTCAACTGCACTCTAGGATCGACTACAGCTCGCTTCTTTGCTTCTTTTTATTGTTAGTTAGCTTCTTATTCCTCTTGATTCTATTCAGTATTCGAAATCTCTACAATCGGTGCTGCACTGGAATTATCTATGAACACAATCTTATGAGTCATCAACCCATTTCCAGTATTAGCACTCGTTATCTCTTTCTAAATAGTTTAAGCGATATTACTACCTAAGCTGCTAGTGCTTTTCTTGTTAAAATTGCTTTATGTATCATCTACAATAGTAATCTGTGGAGTTTTATTATTAATATTCAAGTTTTCCTCTGGATGACTGATTTTCAGCACAGGGTCATTTTCAAATCCCATTTCTTAAAGTTACTTGTATGAGAGCGTTGATCGTTTTCCTTTGTTTTAGCCATACGTTGACGTCGTCTGTTTTGGATACTAACCATTGTTGGTGTTATTATTCTCCATTAGCATACTCGAATCCTAGCCATGTTAGAACCTATTTGTGCTCTAATTTCCCATTGTCTTATGAACATCTGCGAAAGTCACATTATTTGTAAAATTGGAGATATTCATATTTTCTTTATTCTAGAGTGTATCTTAGAATGTTCTCTTGACATCCTCCACTGTCCTAATCGGTGTTTTCTTGAGTTGATTATTGCAGCTACTCAGGAAAGTATTCTCGTTGTTGTTAGTATTCCTGATCATGATATCATTGTCCGCTTGCGAAAGACAGCAACGATTGCAAGCAGCTCGATAGGAAAAATTTAAGTTCTTGCAATTTGCACATACCCAATCTCCAATTCGAGTTTACACAGGCATTCTCGTTGGCGTTACGTTCCTGTGGATTTAACTCATGTTCGGCGTAGAATTTCTGTTTGGTTAGATATTTGGAGTGTAGCCTCTGATGTTGGAAGAATTTGCAGAAGGAGTTGCTGCAGTATTATTGCTGATTGGAGTGCTGTTTCTATCTTCATAAGCATGCAGTCGTCTATCTCTCATATCCTAATAGATTCTCTATTCGGACATCAAAGGAACAGGAGGAGGTGTTCGCATACCAAACTATTAGAGTTAATTACTAGTCTACTATGCTTATGGTCTACTTGTTTGATTAGTTTATGGAGTATTTCCAACAATCAAATCGGAATTTAAACAAGCGAGAAGAGGTCCAATTTCATTTTTAATGGACTCAATTCTCGATTGAATTTCGCTCTCGATATCGATCAAAGTATGCTATTGTTATTACTGTTATAGCAGCTACTATTGCAACTGCATTTGTTGAGGGTTTAAATAAGAAGAGTTGATTCGGTTAAGAGGTGTAGATTTTCCATCGATTTATATAATCTTTCCGTTCACGGGAGTTACTTTTCCATTCCAATTATTCATTTAAGGCTATTCTTAAGCTTATTTATTCATAGGTGTCGTTTTCCCTGTAAAAGATCTTAACGGAGTTGATGGCTTATTTGAGCCTAGATTCATCTGCATAATTGGAGTTGTTTTCCCAGTGATTAAAATTGGAGTAGATTTTCCTTAATTTGGAGTTACTTTTCCTAGGATAGGTCGAGGAGGCTAAGGACCTAACGAAGACAATGATTGAAGGTAAGAGCATGCCATTTATTGTTGCATTTGTTAGGTTTTTTAGTGCTAAAGTAAACTCAGGCTCTTTGATTATGGAGTGATGTTTCCATGTCCATGTCCAATCGGAGTGCCACATTGTACGAGCCTCTGCTAATCAATCGGGAAGATATTACAACTCGTAATAAGGCCTTCTTCTTCTGCGTCTCTGCTATCATATAGAGAATCATCAATGTCTTCGATATCAGGTGTGTCTGTGTCATTATCTCCAATGATAATTTAATTCTACATAAGCCCATAAGGAGAAGAAGAAGAATAATCTGTTCTTAATTTCTTCACAGGTTGCTCACCAAACGCATTATTTGGCTTGTATTGTTGTTGCCTTGAATATTGCTGCTAATTTTGCATAATTTACTGATGCTGCTGTTGTTAATGCTATTATTATTTTATTTTAAGTCCATCGGCTTAGATGCTGAGCAGTTTACTCATCGCTTGGAGTTCATTTGCTGTGAGTTGCTTTTTCTCGGCATGAAGGGAATCTGATTTCTTGAATTCACTATGATTAACTGTATTATTATTATAAATGCTTTTCTTGGGTTCTTCTGTTTCATTGATTTTTCCTTTCAAAGGAGTTGTTTTTTAAAGTTTAATTACAGTCGATGCTGGATTCTATTGTCTTAATGGAATACCTGGTTATTTCGCTAATTAAGAAGGTTTTGTTTATTCAACGATGCCAGTCTTTTTTACTTATCGTAAAGGAATATCATCAAGATCGATTTATTTCGACTTTTTCAACTGACCATTCCTATCGAAAGTTAAATTTACAATATCTTCTTCTTGAGAGGATAAATCGATAAGATTCTTTTTGGATTTATTTTCAGCAGGTTTATTCGTCATATTCTTACTAATAAACCTTGAGGAATGTGGAATAATTGAGATTTAGTTAGCTTCTTTTTTTGAATTCACTGTAGAACTAATAGGCGTGGTTTTTCCATTGTTTTTTCTGTCTCCATTGGTAGGTTAAGGTTCTATCTTTCCATCATTTTTCTTTTGCGTAACTATTTTCGATGGGGTGATAGATGCTGCAACTGAGGCGGCGGCAGCGGCTTATTAACCGCGTGTTTTTGTTGTATTCAGTTGACGTAGTGGCGCATCTTCTTTTGGAGCAACTTTAGTGGTTTTTCGTTGATTTGAAGTGACTTCTACTTTTCTTTTCCCGAAATCTTCTTTATCATCTTCATCGGAGGTATCGAGTTCTTATGTCATAAACTGCTGGAGATTCTCAAGTTGCTTGGTGATCTTCTGTGCTTGTTTTGTTTGTTCTTTGATTCCTTTTTTCTAAAGTCAAAGTTAATATCCATAAGTTAAAGTAGTTTACAAGTCCAAATTGCACCTTCAACTCCATGCATGCAATAATAAACTTACTTGAGGAGGCATTCTCTTTGTTCGGTTCTGGCTGTTTTTTGAAAAGAATCTATCTAAATTGAAGCTTATTTTTCCTTTTACACGTAAAATCAAATTTGAATTTGATCTATCTTTCCCCCGCGTCTCCCCCCCCCTCCATCAAACGGATAAAAACAATTTATCCTTTCCATAGAATAGCCCCTCTTCCCTTGATTAAGAAAAAATACTCACAAATTTAGATAAGATAATTAAAAAACTCTTCAAATATCTCTTGTGCAGATCATTTTTTACCAGAGCCAATAGCAAAATAAACTTAAAAAATGATTAAAATCTGCAGAATTTTAAATTTGAAAGTTGAATTCCTATTCAAAAAGATAAAAACATAAAAATACACTGAAATTACCTGGAATGCACTGAAATGACTTATTATTCACTGAAACAACTCACATGAAGGAAATTCTACTCATTCTGATAAAAACACAAAATATTCCTTTTTTCTCAAAAAATAAAAGGAATTTATGCATGATCTAAAATTAACTTTTAAAATAATTCCATTGCCTCTGAGAAAAAACCATAAATCCTGGTCTTATCGTTTGAATATCTAAGAAATACCTTTTGAAATTCAAAAAATGAATAATAAAGCTTCACAAAAGCAAATAAAAATTGCTGAATAACATCATATCAAGCAGTTTAAAGGAAATATTCTTCAATTTATTAAGGTCAGTTACGATTTGATATATCCTCACTACCTTTCGTCAATTGTCCAAAAAAAAATCATGTCTAATTCATATCTCAAATACTCAAAAGAAGCAATGAATGCTAAGTTGAAATGAAATCAAGCTACTAAAATAAAAATGCTGTCTATTCATTTTTATTACTAATAAAATACAATGCTCACCTTTTGAGCACTAAAATGACACCAAAATCCTTAATATTCATGTAAATTAGACAAATGAAAAGATTTATGATTGTGCTTTTATTTTGTTTCAAAATTATTCAAAAAAAGAAATTAACGCAAATTTTTTTGAAATTCTTCTAAAATTGAGTTTTGATAATTTTGGAGGGAGAATTTCCAAGGACAAAATCAATCTGGGTAATTAAATTAAATAAGATCAGATTACCAATTAAGAGAGAGAGTGAGATTATTAGGTGAGCAAAGAAGTTACCGCAGAAGATACAAGCTAAGATACTGAAAGCGATTTTAAAAAGGAAAGAAAAAAAAAGTTTAAAGAATAATCAATTTTTTAGAGGTAAGACGGAGCTAGAAGCTTTAAAGCAGAGTGATAAAAAGATTAATAAACCATTATTCATTTCATCTAATCAAATAATCGCCTGTCTCTCTAATAAATCAAATAAGCTACCCTTTTCAAAAAAGATAAATCATAGAAAAATTACAACAAAAACAAAACAAAAAAACAAAAAGGAGGAAGCTGCTCAAGCTGCAACATATTGCATACCTCCTTTATCCAGCCGTCTGTAATCGCCATCTATTCCTTGTCCCCTTCATTACCTTCTCAGTTCAGATAGATATTTTGGCAGTTTTTGTGAGATAAAATGTCATAACTAAGTAGTCTTGTGTGCGATAAAAATAACATGATTTTGGAGAATCAATCATCTTCAAAATGCACAGGTGAATCTAATAACTCCAATGCAATGAAATCGTAGTTATTCGATGCTTAGGTTAAATCCAACATAGACAGAACTACCTTTCCTTTTTGCTCAAGAAATTCTAAAACTCCAACGAAAAGTCCAGACTACAATTAAAGTTCAAATATAAAACAGAAATTTTCTGTTTTCGAGAGAATGCGAGAATAATTAGAATTTAGAAAACATTTTCTAACGCAATGTGAAGTTACCGACGAAAGATAGTTCATGGCATAGCATCCTCAAAAGGCTTAGGCATTCGTTTCCCTTTAAAACAGCAGAATCAATGCGCTATTTAAGAAACTTCATGTTTCAGAGTAAGAACATCTTCCTGATTTAGGAATGCATGTCCAGAAAGATACAGATTTTGAAAAAAATGAATTATACAGCAGTATTTACTCCATTCCATATGAGTAATTGATCCCACCTTTGACATCTGGAGAAAGCTCCCCTGCAGTCAGTGACGATGAAGACTATGACGTTAAGAAAAAGACCAGTATTCCAAAAACCAGCAATAAACCAGCTAAAGATACGAGATTAGAAGATTTACTTGAATATCTAATAGATTCATCTCTTCTCACAGTAGAACGCGACACACCAAAGAGAGATGGACTACAAGGTGGATGGGGTGATATCACAGAGATTCTTCTTTTTAATGTTTCATTGAGCCTATCTTTGAATGAACTTACACACATTTTTAGTGACAGAATAAATTTAATTAGCAGATAAAGTTATTCGAAAAATAAGATTTAATCAACTGGAGAATGCTTTAAATCTTGTAGAACATTGTATTACTAAGGAAAATATTCATTACTCGTTACTGCATGGAGTCCGAAGTAAGCGCAGTTGGCATTCTACGACTGTGCGAACAATAAATCATTATGGAAATAGAATTTGGGTGAATCTTTATAAATGTTTAGAGTCACTCAAAATATGCTTAAAAGTCACTCAAAACTGCACATAATCTAAACTGAAGAGAGCAATTTCTCCAGCTGTTTAAACGAAGAAAAATATTCTTTGCAGACACCTACTTCTGCAGCTGCAAGAGCAGATACAACACAATAATCTTGGGTCCCTTTGGTGTTGCGTAATATGCCACTTCATTTCGATAAAAGCATAATCTCCAAGATTCTATCTAGAGTGGGGATATCCCAGTAGACTATTTTATCCATTGAGGAGCCTATTTTCCTGAATTCGAAGATGCACAGCTTGGTTATATTCACTACTGTCGAAGCAGCTATTTAAGGAATCAAAATGTTACCAACAGAACTCAAGGATATCCCTTAATTTAAAGTAAATTTGCATCCAGATTATGATAAGCAAGCATGGAATCAGTTGAAGCCATAAGTATCTGATTGTGGCGATAGCAATGCAGTATTAAGTAGCAGTAGCAGCTCGCATACAGCGTTGAATTTTTGTAATGCAGCAAGTTGTTTTTACCCTAAAAAATATAATTGTGTGAATCCAATTTCAAGTCTAAAACCTCATATCAACAGATAGTTTCTGGAGGATATTTCTTTAATCCACTCGTAATTCAAGCAGCGACGACCAAAGTATGTTATTGCAACTTTGCACGACGAGCAGGAAGATGATCACAAGAAATTAAGCCAAAGAAGTACAACACCCGTATCTTATGCGCATGAAAAGAATAATCATTAAGACAATGAGACAAACGAGCCCTCACCATCGTTTTTGTCACCTTCAATGGTATTTCCAGTTGCACCTTAACCTGAAAGCCAGCAACAAGAACACCAATTTGTGCAAGCCAAAACAAAAAGTAGAGAAGATTTTTTTATTATTTATTTTGGCAATTTATTATTTTATTAATATTGTTAAATTGCAGCTTCAGAGGAGGTTATCAACAAAGAATCAAGAAAGGAACCAAAAGAAGATGGAGAAAAAAGATAATGGAATCATGAAATAACTGTTGGATAGTCTAATAACAGTGGGAGTTCTACCTCTTCAAAGTTACCAAGAAGAAAGTTAAATAAATACAAAGACTCTAAGAAAATCGAAGATGATGAGGAATATGAAGGGGGGAAATATTCTCAACAGCAAGGATAAAAAGTGCAAGAAATGTAGAAATCCCAAGCTAAAAAAGGAAAGTTGATAGCCTCGAATAAGGAATCATTTGAGGGAGTGAAAAAATAACAACAACAATAAATGACTCCAATCAAAGAAGAAATACCTAAAGATCTTCAGTCAAATGAAGCAAGATATGGAGGTACAACAACTTCCGGTGAAAGATGGCGAAACTTTGGATTAGCTCCTAAGACTGATGATCGTCGTAATCGCGTTTAGATATCAAAATTCGATGCAAAAGAACAAAATACAGCAATTCAAGAAGTACAACTAGTTTAACTTGAAGTGGAGAAATTAATCGACGAAGAATACTCAGTGGCAGAGCAATCTAATCAGAATATTAAAGCAGCTGATGAGGATGATTATTAAGAGATTTAATAAAGGCAACAGAATTGGAAAGATTAGAGAACATTGGGAAAACATGAACTAGCTGGATAAGGGTAAAAATAAGATAAGAGAATTAATAAGAACTAGAAAAGTAGAAAAGTTTAAGAAAAAAAGCAAATTACCATGAGCAGAAGTAGAAGCAGAAGCAAATCAGCAAGAGATGAGAGCGAAAAAGAGCATAAAAAGCATGAGGAAAACATAGAAATCACAGGAAATATCAAAGACACTTCATTTAAAACAAATTTCAATGAAAAAGAGACTACACTCAAGGACGAAAATGAATATAAAGCATCAATAAATGTTGCGAATCCAACGAGAATGACAAGAAGCAAGCTAAATGTAAGTATTAATGATTAGAACAATGAAAGCTAAAGTAATTCTGGTCAAGAAATAAGCTAAAACAGCAACGATAATTTAAGGAATTGTGAAATCAAATCAAAGGAAAATTCAAATGAAAGACGAGTTAAATAGTGGTCATTTGAAAACTTAGACAAAGGGAAAACTAATTCAAGAAGCGAAAGACGACAAAGAAGAGAATAAGCTTAGATTCTTGAAGGAATTTAATAAAGAAAAAACTCAGATAATATGAAAAATACCAAATCCAAAATAGAACATTTTGCAAATATTTCTTAAGATATCAGCAAAATCGATAATGATAGCAGTGAGTAAGTTAGCTAATAAGATAATAGTTTAGAAGTTGAATAAGCAGAGATAAAATAGCAAAAATAGCAAGAAAATTAAAGAAAACAACGGAACAATAGAGATGAGTAAGGAAAGGATAGAGAAAGAAGCAAAGTTGTTTGGAGTAATACGTAGGTTAGTAGCACAGGTAGGAAGAAGATCACATTGGAAAAAAATAGTAGCAAAGTTAGTAGTCAGGATGATCATAATCGAAATATCAAAAGAGAAAAAACTAGATTGAATGAAGTTTTTAAAGTATAAAGTAAAAGTAAGTTAGTTGTTGGAAGGGGTGAAAACTAGATGGATTAGGAAGAATCACCATCTCACAGTAGACATAAAGATAGTTCTGATAATTGTTCTCAAATTGATTCTAAAGTTAATGATAGCAAAATTGAAAATAATGCAGGAGGACATCCACAGGAATTTCGAGTAATACAAAACGATTCGAATAGTAATGTCATTTAAATAGTGAGAATCTAGCATGGGTAGGAGTAAAAAGATTCGAAAAGGTGTTTAAGTTCTTTGAATAAAGACACAAAAGGGCATATGACTTTGTTTGAGAAGCTGAATTAGTAAGGTAAACAATCAATTGAAAATAAAAAATAAATGAATAGTGAAAGTGAAACTTTTATGGAAATGGAGAAACAATCTAACAGCAATGAGACTAATAAGCATAACAGTTAAAAGAACAATAGCTAGGATATTAGAAGTGATAACACCTAAGACATGAATTGTTAAAAAGCTAATAAATTAGTTGGAAATACTGAGAATAATTAAGAAAAACCAAGCACTCTAAATTAAGATTTGCAGAATGGTGAAAAAGAAAATAACTATTTGAGTCCGAAGTTACACTCTGAGGTTAGTAAGCACAGCTAAAACGAGAAGGAGTCAAGTACGATGAACAATCAAACTCTCTAAGAGGAAAATAACAAAAGTAGTTCGAAAAAGAAAATCGCATCTGTGAACTTGAAAAAGTTAATTGAATCTTAACTGCATAGTAACAGCGTTGTCAGAGGGGAATATGGATGGGTAGATCCACTTCCTGTGAATCCATTGAAGAAAGAGTCAAATAAACTGATTCTTTCACCAAGCAAGTAGCTCTTAAGTCGCATGGGGGAAACAGTAAATGCTAAGAAGAAAATGAAAGATCATGATGATAATCACAAGAAAGCGCATAATTTAGAGAGTAATGTAAATGATAACTTGGTTAAAAAAGAGGAGAGAGATAAATCAGAAGGATTTTAGAATCCATTGGCTTTATTACTTAGCAAAGGGTCGGAAGAGAACATTCGTTAAGAGGAGATTGAAGAAGAAACAAATGAAGGGAGAATGGTTTAAGAGAATAAAGCTGGGTATTTGAGAGAGAAATCAAAATAGAAATAGGAATAGTAAGAAGAGTAAGATGCTATTATGAGGGAAGAACCATAAGAGAATTAATGGGAATAGTAGAAAAGCTTACAAGAACATAGACAAGCCAATGAGTTTGTACATTAGAATGATAATTCAAAAGAAAAGTAATTTGGAAACCAAAATGAAACGAACACTGGTGAAGTGAAGTTAGACAAAACAAATAAGTTCATGCCCTCTGAGAAAATCCAACAAGACGAATAAGATTATTAAGAATAATCTTCCGAATCAAGTTCTCCACTACTACGAAAGAAATCATTGTCAAAGGGGAAATAACTTTATTATTCAAAACTCAGAGATGAAAGTTGTTTAAAAATGAACAACACATTAGAAGAATCACAAGGCGATGATCAAAGTAACAAACATTCACATAAAGGAGGCAGTGGTGACTTTGAACATGAAGGATAATAAGCTGAATCAATCTCAGAAAATGAGAATAGAAGAAAATAAAGTGATAGATAATACAAAGATTTAATCGATGAAGATACCTAGAAAAATGGACATTAGCGATGGATCAATGGTGTGAAATGCTGGAGCAATAATAATAATTAACAGCAATCCAGGGATTCAAGGTAGAGTTATCCTCGAAAAGATAATCAAGGTTACGGTAACAGAGAATATTCGGAGAATAGTAATAATTTCAGGCGGCGAGATGACAAAAATAGCAGAGACAATTACAAAAGAAAAGATGAATTGGATAGGAAAAATGATTTCAGATTAGAATAAAATAGGTATCATCACAAAAACAACAATAGAAGAGATCATTATTAGAATTAGAATGATCGGAATAGAAGCAGAAGATATGGAGATAATTATCATGATAGAGGAAATAGTCATTGCGAAGAGAGAAGCAGAAGTAGGAGAAAACATAGTGAAACATTGAGATATGAAAATGACAGCTAAAAGAGATCTACATCGAGAGATTAAATTAATAAAACTAGCAGAAGCAACAGTAGACATATACGAGATGATTAGATTGATTTGAAAGATGTTGAATTTGATTATTGAAGAGTAGAGAAATGAAAAAAGAAGGGAGAATTGCAGAAGAAAATATAATTATTTTAAGTTAATCTGAAAAATAAAATGAAATTTCAAGAATCACAAGTTAATATCAGTTGTAGTACTTACATACATTGACATTTTAAACACCTAAAATCACATTTATTTTGCTATTCTAGCTGCTGGTTACATTTGATGCCAGTTTCAAGCTTCAAATTAACATATTTCTATGATAATAAAAAATCTTCATTCTAAATTTAATTTCTTGGTGTACATATTTTTATAGATATCATCGATGGTTCCTAGAATATTCTAGCCTGATTTTTACAGCACAGAATAATCATTTGCACCCCAAGATGAAGCAGAAAGTACATTATTGTTGTTGTATCTATCTTGTCGACTGTTGTTCAGTAATGAAGGAGCAGATGGATTATGAGCGAAATTCATCGAATTATTTTTACTTTTGCTGTTGCCAATTTAGTCTAAATGTATGGAGCTGATGCTACCTGCGTCGTAGAGCATAGGTAGAAGATTCTTTGCTGGTTCTTTAGAAGTTTTTTTAGGATTGTTATTATTAATATTTGAGATTTCTCCAGATAGATTATTCTACTATTCTAGCTATTGCAATTTCATTTATTGCTATTACTTCATAAACTGCTGCAAGCTTTCTACTTTCTTGTTGTTCTCCTCGAAGAAATCATTAGGTTTCATGGCATTTTTATTCTTCTCCGCTAGTGCAAATTTTACATTTTATTTCTTAAGAAAATCAGGTTATCTGTTTAGAATATCAGGTTCCAAGTCATTTTATATCCTTATCATAGTGCTATCAGAATCGTCTTTGGGAATAATAATCGGAATCGTCTCATTGTTCTTAGCTTGCTCCTTCGCTTTGGCTTTCATTCTCGCTTCATACAATTCCACTGAGCTTACCTTATAGAAATCAGGTACCCAACTTAGTGGACTTTGGTATTCTTATTTAATGTTGTACCCGTACATTTCAGACTCATCATGCACAAGGGGTCTTTCTACAATTTTCTTTTTTTACTCTTCAATGTCGATATGTTACTTTTGGGTTTTCTTAGATAAAGTGCCTGCTTCGGTGATTTTCAGATCCTTGTTTAATTTCATCTCCTTAATCTGCTGCTGGAGTTCGTTTTCACTGACTAACACAAGCAATTTAAGTAACAACCTAGATTCCCTTAAGAAAAGATCTTTGAAATAATTCCGTTTTTAGTTGATATCCATGTTTTTTTCGTTGTCTAACTGCAGAATACTCTCGTTGATAGTTAGCACAGCTGATTCCCTTTCGTCTTTCATGTTTTAAAGAAATGTCATCTCGTCTTCTTCTAGAAAAGAATTGAAAAGGTTTTTGTTCAATTTATTGTCCATTTTGACAATATCCATGAGACTATTGCTGTTTAAAAATGACTGATTAGCTGCTGAACTGCCTTTTCCAGAAGCCAAACCAAGGAGCAGTCCATCACGAGAAGTAATTGCACTGAGTTCTAACTCCCCCATTTTGTTCCGGAATTCTACCAAAATAGCACATCAAGATATGATTAATTTCATTAGTATTAGCATTAATCAAGTGTTCAAGAAGTAAATCTTCTTGTTCTCTAAAAGATTTTGATTTTGTTTAATATTTTTCTTCATTTTTTTACATTTCAAAGGCTGCACTTATGATATTTCCGAGAATTCCCTGAGTTTAGGTATCATTTCTCTGAAATACTGTGAATCTTCCCTTCGATGCTACAAAAGTATCCTCACACTTCTAAACAATGGCATGAGATTGTTTCTTGTGAATTTCGTCGAATAAATCAGTTTCGAGATGTCCTTAGAGTAATTTGGGTATTGCCTGCTCAAAAACATGCAACAAACAACATCAAACTAACATGGCCTAACATATTAAGGCAATTTTCATATTAAAATTATTTGTGGCTCATTTCATACCTTTGAATGTTATCAAGTGTGACCATAGTCTTCGAGAGTGAATGCAATGAAGACGTAAAGCAGAATTACGCTTCGTGTGTTAATTACAAGTACTACATATTATTCACTAGATACTAAAAAGTTGTGTGGCTAAGAATCGTCTCCGCAAAATGCCTAAACGATGCTAAACTGCTCAAGAACAGCAAAAAAGATGATTAATAGTCATTCACCATGTCAAACAGCTCCTCATCTATCTAGCCAATATTATGAGTTCTAACTGTGAGATTGTAGTTATTGTTGTTATTATCATTATTCCCAGTGTTTTTGTTATCTGTTTTTAGTAATTCCAGTGATTCCTTCAATAACTGCAGTTTCTTGCATAATTCCAGGCAGGTTTCTTAGGTTTGTAAGAAATTATTTAATTATTGAAGTCCATTAGAGTTAATTGTTTTGAGGATAGGTTTGCTTTCAAATGAGCTTAGGAATGATAAGCAAATCGTTTCAAACCGCAAGAACATCTTGATTGGCTTTAAATTGCTGTCGGGAAAGGTACCCATGAATTATCTAAAGACTTTTGTTGAAGATTTAAAGATAGTTTCGTTTTTCTTTTCGAATTCTTTCTCGATTATGCTAGCTGATGCCATTCCTTCACAAAAACACTGGCAGAAACAAAATAAAAAGGAATAATAGAAAAAAATAGAATAATGCCTGGTTTGATGATTGGTTACGTGTAAATCGTAGCTATTGAATTCTTCCTTGATGGATTGCTTGTGTGCATAGACGGCGTAGACAACGGAAAAGAGCATGGAACTTCCTTTGAAAGAAGGAAACATCGATGCCATCATTATCACCTCCAATAAATGAGGACTGTATTTTTGCTAGCATCCAAAAGTAAAATCAAAATTAGTTAATTTGTCAAGTAATTCTCCACAAAAAGCGCATGAAATTCTGAAAAATAATGGTATTATTTTTACTATTTTGATGTATTCTAAAAGCACAGGCTTTCTAAGAATGAGCAACTTCAGTATGGCTACAATTTTCTGCAAACAACTAGTGATGAATGTTTTGTTTTGTGTCCAGCAAATAGTCTTCGGATAGAATGGCAGTTTTGGTTCGAGGAAGTTATTCAAATCGTTGAAAAACAATAGCAAGTACACGAATTAATCAAGGAATTTAGCAGCGTTTTCAGAGATCGAAGGGTTTTTATTTTGCAGTGTTTTTTTGAATATTTTATAAGTAAATCCGAGGGAATGTTGTATCGCATGTAACTGCAAGCAATAGTCAGTGAGTTTCTCTAGAAAAAGAAAAAGAGATTTGGATTAGACTTAAGATTAAGGCAAAATTGAGGAAATCATTTTATTATTTTGAATTGAATAATTTTGTTGATTTCGTTATGAAAACGACTTACTTAGATGTTCAACTTTTGTGACAGGTGCATCGAAGTGTGCCTTAATGAATTGCGCTGATTCCTAAGCTGATAATACTAACTCGCTAGTTTAAAAATGAAATCCATCAAATTCCAGTAACAAAGTGCTCTGAATAACAAGTCGCTCGTAGATGTTCTTTTCATCTCCTGATGGTACATTATCAGATGGATTTGAAGACAGCAATCTGCTATTTTTACGGAGAACTTATTAGAAAATTGGATTATCATCTTTTAAAGCTCCCTTTTTAACAAGTGCAAGCAGCGAAAATGTCTTGTAGCCAAATGAATTCAAGAGCTACGTCAGTAAATAGTCTTAATATCCAAGAAAATGAAAATTTATAAGTTTATCTGCAAGTGACGGATTCATAGCAAGACAATGCTGGAAGAGTAATATAATCGAGTGGGAATATCGCCGATCTGAATAAGGATGATGATCTATCCGTGACAGCACATGGCAGAGCATTTTTAGAACTGGAATTTATAATTCTCCTTTGGATATCATAGATAAGTAGAATAAACAATGTATGCTACTCATGGCGTTCTCAAAGAAGTAATCTGTGTTTTATTAGAATAATTCATCGAATTTACCAGTTTAACAATCAAATAGCCATTCAGATAACTGCATTGCTGATTGATCGAAGAAAAACGTTCTTGAGATTGCACAGCAAGATTCGCATTTCGCTTTGGAGTGTTTGCCAAAAAGAAAACAATCTTGATGATTGCTCAAGTATAATAAAGCAGGAAGTGAAGGATCGCCATTGGGTTTGTTATTCATTAGTTTGAACGCGCCAAGTTCACTTAGAACTTCTGTATTTTCATTTTAATCTCGTTTAATTATTGTTACGTTTCCAAATGAACCAGGAACACTGTTTGGTATGCTCAATGGTGCTAAACCGATGCTACGTGAATCGATGTTGTTTTATTTGTTAGAAGAAATAGCTTGCTGCTATGATGGCAATACATTGTTGTTGTTTTTCTGCTAATTTTGATTTGGTTGATTAGCGTTTTTATCGACTTTCCTATCAGTTTATGGGTTAATTTCTTGAGATTTAGGTTGCATTGAATTCTTGGAAGAAAGTTGCTTTGAAGTTTTAGGAATTTATTTCTCAAATGGAAAGCAAATTTAAGCTTGACTTTTATTCATTCCAGTTTGATTTTTGTTAGTTGAATGTCTGTTAACAGGATGCTTTCCATTACTCTTGTTGTTGTTATTGTTCCTTCCTAGTTATTCTATGAATTACTTCTCTTCATCTATTTTGACTTCATTATTTCTCAAATGAAAAATATCATCTTCAAGAAGTGAATCTACAAAATCAGCTTCACTCATTTCACTGAGTAATTAAGAGTAATCAACACTATGCCCATACTCCTTGTCGTTTATTATTAGCCCTTCCACTTTATACCCGTGAGTATCTTAAAAATACAGTTCTTCTTTTTCCTCAAACTTTTATTTTCTTTTGGATTGCATAGATTTGCATAACTCTTTATCGTTAAAAGTTGGTTTAGGAATTTGCATATTTGTCCTGTAAGGTGTTTCAAGCTTGTTTCCAATTACCTCCATGACTTCAGAGATTTCTTATTCACTCCAAGGAATCAAACGAACTAATCGTCGCAATAAGATACTTAAACACATTTGTTTTTATTCACCTGCTTATGAAAAATCCCTTTCACTCTTATCTGTCATGTAAAGTAGGATCCTAGAAAAAAGAATCTAATTATTTGATGTAAATGCAATTGATAATGGATTTAAGTTGAAAAATCAAGACATTTTTGTGGTAATTGTATTTAAAAATAAACCTACCTTTTTTAATAATCTTTGGATATCAAAATATGTTCATGTTCGACTAAGTGAATCATCCCTAAGACCATATAAAGCTAAGCATCGACTAGCTGTTGATCGAAGCATTTTAAGAGAAACCTAATTAGAATATTATCTTCATAGTCTTCGAGTACTTTCACAAGTTACTTTCTTTAAACCCCACTGAAGGTGATGAAACAGAACGTCCTCGCTAGTCCTAATTCTGCAATAAAATTGTTTCTTTTCTCTCGATCACTTTAGATCTGCATCCAGAACAACTGCGGGGTGTTTCCATCATCGATTCCGAGGTTGTAAACGCAACGCATCATATACGATAGGAGATAATCTTTAATGAGATCATCTCCAAAAATATTTGTTGGAAATCTATGAGAAATCGCGAGCTGGGAGACTAATTTACAGACACTAGAGAACACTGCTTGATTGGAAGTGGTCTATGAAAAGATGTAAATAGCAATAAAAAGAGAAAATTTAAGCTTGAAAATCATAGTTATTCACTGAATAATTCAAAAAATATTAGAAAAAATGAAATATCCTTTTCAATACAAAAAATGTTATTTTAAAAATCATCGTCTTTACTCTGAGAAGAGTTTAATAAAGTGCTCTAAAGTAGACTTCACTTGCGATGACCTTTTCTTTCATTTCATCGACTTAAGTGAGTTGAAACAGAATGTCCAGCACACCCATTTTTATCGTCGATGCTATTCACACCCAAATTAAACAATCAAAATTAATATCACTTCCTTTTTGTCTTAAACTCCACAAAATATAACTTTACCAATAAGAATCGAGTTAATCGAGGATATATTTGGATTTTACTTGATGGCATCATCGATATTTTACAGAAAAAGCAGCAGATAATTCAGCACATCAGTTTTGTTATCCACAACATACTTGAGAACCTCTTGATTCCTCAGAAAATTCGATAGGATTCTCACCCACAAATCAAGTTTCAGTAAAGTACTACTGTCGATTATTTCAATCTAAGGTGATAAATCAATAGGAGTTGCAACAGCTGCTTAAGATGTCTTCTCCTGTTAACCTTGATAATCATAATAGTATTTCAAATGAGTCTACAAGAAAACAAAGGCTTCATCTACCATTTCTCCTTGAATTCCAACCTCATCACAGTAATTTGGCTCTAAGGAAATCTAGTAAATTATTTCTAGAACTGCTTACTCTCGTTGTAAGCCACATCTGTATCCATCACGCAGATGCAAGTGCAGATCTAAAAGAAAAGTAAAGAATTATTAAAATAATTCATTTTGTTTTTCAGAGAAATCATAAATGGAACTGCTCTTCTACTTTAATTTTCAATTTACCATTAGAGATGAGCAAATACCTGTACCGCGATTGCTTGGAGAATTCTTTGAGATTTTCATAAATCGAGAAATCTGGATCAAGGCTACTAGATGCAGTTACAAACCTATCCACTAAGGCTATTGCATCTTGCTATTCTTTACCTGTGACTTCAAAAACTGCAGGAGCTACTTTATCTCCTTATTGCTATTTTAAAATGGCTTTGCTCTTTCTAACTTTCAGTAATTACTCTTTTTCTTCAATATCCTCCAATCCAATGTCATCCTCTTCATTGTTTTCCTGCTGTTATTCCCATGATTATGGCTCATCTAACCTCTCCAAGGACATTGTAAAAAAAAATATGTGACAGATAAACAAGCTTATTATTATTTTTCTGCTGAGTTTATCACCTCAAAATTAATTCACAACACGCAAAAAAATAAGAGTAATTTTACCACCAAAATCCCATTGAGCAATTAATTACCTACAAGAATTCCAAGATAATTTATTACTGATTCACACACAACTAGAATGTTATTGTCAAGACTAATTCATTTGAAAAATACTTGATTAAACAAATTAAAATCTCCATAGATTAATGTGTGGTTTTATTCTCCCTATTGCTTGCATTCTTGCTGGTTGAACGACTGAAAAGACAAATGAAATAAATAACAATAATAAAAACACAAAATCTTAAACTGAAAAAATAATTAAAATTTAAAATAAGAAAATATCAATGTAAATGAACAGCGCATATGGTGATACATCGAGGCAAAGTGATAACTTGCATTTCCTTGAAGAGATCGACCCTTCCCTTGGTAATGCAAGGGATCATAAATTACTGTTTTGACTTAAATTCTCAAAAAAATAAATGAGTTTTTGAACTCATTTTTGATTTGCTTTAGAGGGCGGATTCTAGATTGTCTACGATAGAGAAATACCACTTGAGCTGAGGTAAAAATTAGTTTATTGATACGGGATATGAATTACATTGCGTTTAAGGTGTGTCATGTTAGATTAAACAAATATCTTTCAAATCCTTTTTGAACTGCTTTATTGTAGAACTAGCATAAACGGATAATCTTCACAAGAAGTTGGTAGCTTAGAGAGCATCAAAGTCAAAATACTCATACTTGTAAGAATACCTTTACTGAAATAGTCAGTTTAATTGAGGAAGAAACTACACAAGTTGACATTCTTCTAATTAGTTTTTATTTTTTTATAAAATTATTCTTCCAGCCTAGCACTTAATCTTAGTCTTCATCTGATTAGAATCCAAACGCACAATAATAGTAGCAGCAGTATTAGACGATCAAGATTGAATTCACAAGCGAGACTGATCTCTTCTTCTTCTATGTTTCAATGTTGAAAAAAGTTACATTTTCAATGATCAAAATTTGTTAACGAATTTTTCTGTTTTAGAATTGAGGAGGAGAGCTTCTTAGAGACAAAGAAAGAGTAGAGTATCAAAATTAGCTTTGACGAGTATCTATCTTGGTTAATTAAGTTGTTTAATCAATGCTATAAAGAACCAAACAGGTAGATTAAAAATTCAAATTGGATTTATTTATCAGAAAATTGGGTTTTATGTGCTCAAAATACGATTTATTTATTAAAATACTAAAAATAGTTATTTCGGAGTTTTCCACATGGAGAGTGAGGGTATTGGACGGTTGGATTTCATTGAGAACATGGAATATAAATTCATCGAAATTGTGACACTTGATTTCATCGCCAATCCAGAAGATCTTGTCAAACAAAATGTGATCTATCGATACAACATTCTCAAAGCTAAGATGCTCTTCTTACAGAGCAGACTTGAAGATATCTCTAACTTGATCAAGCTCAAGAATCCTTCCCTTCTGCTTCAAATTCAGAGAAACACAATAGGACCAAATTCTGCATCTCTCAGATCAGCAGCGGCAAACAAAAGTGCTAATACATCAAAGTTCCTCAAATGAGAAATATGAGAGGGTTTCTAAAATGAAGAAGATAAATAAATGTTTGAATGAATAAACTTGTATTTTTTTTGTAAATCATTCCCTCATAAATAAAATAATTCAGGAGTCATTGGTTGCTGCTCTCTTTAAAGCACATATGACATTCATTTTAATTATCTGCATAAGAACTATCTCGCAAATATTGAAATTTGCTTAAGGAATATAAAAATCATAAAAGATAAGAGAAAGAGAGGCTATCATGCAAGTTCTTGATTATTTAAAAAAAAATATTTCTGCTCAAACAAATTGAAAGGAAATAAACTAATATTAGGATTATTTAACTTAAGTTCATTTTCATTTAATTTACAAGTAGCTGAATATATACTAATTAGAAAGCAGATTAGGAAGTTGCAGTAGCGAAATCATTCTAATCGAAGACAACATCGACTTCTTAATGCGAGTAAACAATGGAAAAATCAACACTGGAAAGATTATCACCAGCAAAAGTATTTCCCATGAAAAAAGAAGATATTATGTAGTTTTAACTGTCTTGAAGTAGCTGTTATTCTCTTCTGTGATGATGCTCACAACAGATTCCGTGATGATACTCAGAAATTCCAATAATTCTTCCAAAACCAGTGGGTCGTTTACGATGAAAAATTACTCAACTTATTACACTTAATCAGCTGAATTAGTGATCGTCGTGATTTCCTGATATGTACTAAAAATACTGTAAAATGTTTAAGCTACGCTTGTGTATCCATGCGTGAACACCCCTCCATACAAAGATACACATTTATCAAAATTGAACGAAGAACTCACTGAAGAAGGAAATAATTTCAACCCTAAGCAGGTGTTGGAAGTAAAAATTAACCCCAAGAATGTTAAGATGCTGGTATTTTCATACCGAGAATTCTAAGAAAGCGAGAATACTGCGGAAAGGATGCCTGAAAGAAGTTCTTTAATTTGAGGTACGCTGGATGCGAAGTTCTGGATGATAATCTCCATGGGCACGTATTAAGAGTAAGGGTTTTTGACTAACTAGGCATGGATAAATGTTACAAATTCCAAACCTTGCAGAGAACTTTCCAAGGAGTAGAGTCCTTTGACTATCGATTACTGAGTGTCTGATTCTTGCAATTGCTGAGAAGTAAGGATCACATTGACGATCGGTTAGACGTTAATTAAACAAGTTACAAGAATTATCTGCAGGATCAGTTTCAAGTTGATTTTTGGTAATCGAGAAGATGATACGTTCTTTTTCTTCTTTGTAACGATCTATCCTAGGACTCCATTGTACTTGAAATCTCTTTTTTGTCTAATCATAATCATGTTCATATCTTTGTTCTTGCTAGGTTGGAAATTGCCTTTACCGATATTGTAGTTGTTGTTTTTCTGAATAATTTGATTTGAAACTTAGAATTACTATTATTCTCCTGATTCTGAATTATTTTCAAGAATTTCAAGCGACAACTCAAGTGATTATTGCATGGACAGTATGCACGATGGTTCAATAGAAGCAAAGAGTTTCAGTACGAACTCCTTCTTGAAAATAAAGAACGAGTTAAATTAAATTAATATAATTGCTATAACTCCACTTATTACTGATATTAAAATCAACTAGCGATTTACAGAAGATTAGATTCCATTGCTAAGCGTACTTCTAGAAGCATCTTGTTCTTCCCCGAGTACAATAAGTGCAGCTTAGATTGAAGCTGAGTTGCTTAGAATTTCTAAGAGAGTTATTTACTTGTAGAGAAAGGATTCAAAGGACATCTGCAAGGAATTCAAGGAGAAGAAAAATAACGAATCATACATGATCATCTTCCTAGTAGTTGGATTCATTGTTGTGATCGAAAATGTCTAATAATCTAACTGGATTGAGTGGATAAATGAGACAAATTCTAGGTCAGATGGGTCATGTGTTGATAGGGACTTGATATCTGCTGTAAAACCATCAAATGCAGTCAAAACCTTCTCGCCTATTTGATTATCCAAAGCGATCACTTCAGGGTCACTTGAGAACGAAAAAGCATTCATTTATATCACAGAATGTACTTCATTTAATCTTAGCATCGTAGTGATCCTGTTAGATAGGGTGACATACCACCAGGAAAACTCCGAGGCAAGTTATTCCGCTGCTATGTCGATTTAAAGCAGTGCAAAGGAAATGCCCACAATAAACAGCATTCCAACGAACGAGCAGAGAATATATCCAAACAGAACTTTGAGGATATTGCTGTTCTTTTACTCTAAAACCTTTCTGTTCACTATTTGTCTAAACTTTTTAGAAACATTTGCTTCTTCTTTAGATTAAGAACTATTATTATTTTTATTTTTGAAAATATCTTCAACTTTAGTTTATGCAATTCTGCTTGTTTTTGCTTTTTATTGAGAAGATGCGTTGAAACTTTAGCTTGGTTCATCGATGTTTTGTTAATTTTGAAGGACTTGCTTGAGATATGTGCTGTATGATCGACTGAACCCTTTGGTTTGTTTATTAGATTTTGAAAAGAGCACTTTCTGCAGATTCTGATCAGAAGAAAAACCAGGTGATAACATATTATTATTGTAGTTTAACTCATCTTCTTTGGAGATAAGTTATTCATTTTATTAAACGATCAGTTCTCCAGCATCTCTGGACAGAACATGTTATTATTATTCATCTTTCTCCACTGATTAGAATCTTGTTTGAGACTAGAAATCATCCAAAGTTTGTTGTTTTGTGACTTCATATTTCGGAGAATGCACAATCTAAGGGGCCTACAAATCAAGTGAATTTCTTTTGTCTTGTGAAAATTATTATTTTTTCGAATATGGAAGCATTGTTGGCTTGAGAGAGCGCTATGAGATAATTGTGTTCGTTTTAGGAGAATCGATTTATTGTTGAAATATAGAAGGCTTCGAAATCGATTCCTAACGAGAAAACTCACTTGAAAGCTGTGAAGATTTACGCTGCAATTTAGGCGAAGTGTTTTGAAGAAGTAACAAATCTTCGATTGGATTTGTGGTAAAACCGTGTGTAGAATGTCCGATTTGATTGCTATTATGATTATGATTATTATTGTTGTTATTAACATCCTTGACTAATTTTGCTTCACTTGCTTGCGTTAACTCCGATGGAACTAACTTCAATTTAAACTACTAATTTCTTTGCCCATCTTTCCTGTCTGTTTCTTAATCTAAATAGTTTGTAATGCTGCTGTTACTATCCTATTTATCTGTGTTCATTCGCAACTAAGCTAAATACTCTTCTGCATCTTTCGAATTCTGAATTCTAAAACTTTATCTTGTTGATTACTTCTAGTGAATAACTCCAGAAGCGCCTGAAGATTGTGCATAAAGATCCTCTTCTTTCGAAAGAATATCCAAGACACTAGCAGTTTCCTTATTTTAAATAACTTTCATCTCACATAAATGGTTAACATACGAGTTCCCTAAGATTTCTTAATATTTTACTTTACTTTTTATCATTTCCACTGAGCGAATCTTTACGAGAATCATTTCGAACATCCCTGGTCTGAAATAATACTTTATTTTGATTTCTACTTTGAATACATCGTTTGAACCATAGTCATAATACTTTTTCCCAGCATTCGAAACGAAATTCTAAGTCTAATCATGAAATCTCCTTTTTCTCCTCTCAGTTCGAACAAATTTCTAAGGTAAAAAGATTAATGATGAATATTCTAAAGTCTAATTACTCTTCCCCTTTAAGTTCTCTGAAATATTCGTTAAACATGGTATTATCTAATGTAATTGCACTCCTTCAATCTCAGAAACACATGCAAAATAATGCCCGAAGATATTCTCAAACAATCCCTTAGAAACTAGCTCAATGTTAGATTTTCCATTGGACACATCAGCGAGGAGATACTACTTCATTCCATCTTCTTTCTCTTTAGATTCTAATCTCCCAATTAACCCTATTCCATTCTATTACAGCACATGAACTTGCAATTTAAGATTAAATTTCAAACCAAATTAATCTTTTTTCTTAGCAATAAATAACTTATTCTTCTCAAGTTCTGATACAAGTCCTCTGTCTATCCCATTCAGCATAAGCTAATTATGCACTTAAGCAATGGCTGATGGCATGAATATTTCGATATTTCTGTGTTAAAGATCGAAACTAGAAAAACCTAAGATTTATTCAATATTTTTTGTCACCTTGACAATTTCTCCAACTTTTCCCATATCAAGTGATACCAAAATGGAACAAGAGTTCAGTAAACTACGTTCAATCTCTAAAACACTAGCAGCATTCTGATGGATGTTCTTTTAATATTAAGTGAACCTCCTTTCTGCATAAGTTTTCGCTTGCTTTTTGGTTAATTTCAACATCGTAAATGATTTATCAGTTGGATCAATCCAAAATGTATCTAAAAATAACTCATGAATGCAGTCTAATTACTATGATGTTGTGCTCTGGTAAGGGTTCTTCGATAATAGATCTATGATCCTAGCAGCTAATGACTCAATTAATTTAAGTAATCTTTTCCCAATTCTCTCGATATCTTATAAATCAATATTATCTTTAGACAGCTCTTTCACAAACAATCCCTTTAGCTTAATGCATTCAACTAACTAAACTGTCGTTTATGCTAGATTTTCTTCGAATTCGAAAGTCGATGCTAAATCTAATTTCGTTCCGTTTGACATATCCGTCTGCATCTTATTTTCTAGCTAATTTTTAAGAAACTCAACAGCGGATAACTGCGAGAGATTAAATTATCTACTATTTTACTCGAAGATCTTTATGAACAGTTTTGGGAAATTCTTTTCAATCTCGAAAAGATAAAATAAATGCTCTAGATATCCTCTGTTAGATTCATGTATTTGATGCTTTCGGGGACTTGATTGAGTCTTGAAATGTATCTTCTTGCGTAGGAAATTCATATTTTGTTTCATTGTTAGCTTAGATATTTCTGTTTTTTCATCGATGAAGTTAATAATCTCAGAATTAAATTCAATTTAAGATTCTCCTTCGTTTGAATTACTTTTTTTAGAGTTCTTGTTAATATTAAGAGTTTAGCTTTATTTGGCTAATAATACACCGTCATCATGGTTATTTTGATGTATGTCTGCAATCTCTCTTTTTTGGTTAGAAGTTGATGAGAACATAGCAATATTTTTGAATAAATCACCAAAGAATTTACTTTTTTTAGTATTCTTAAACTGCTAAAACAAATGTCTTGCGTAGTAATCAATCAGGAAGTCTTTATCATTTTAATAGAAAAAGAGAGAGAAAAAGTAAGAATTATTATTATCTTAGTTTAAACTTGTATTCTTCTTGTTACTTTGATTATTATTTGTTAGATTATCAACTGTATTTAGTATAAAACTATCTACTGCTTTGACTAACGTAACAGCTGCACCATAGGACAGTGTTATCAAACATAAGGAAATCATCACCAACGAATGAGGAGTATCATCTTATTTCAGGATTAGTACTAAAATTGAAATTAATATTAAACTTAAATTCAACGTTAAGTAGATTTCAGATATGTTCTTGTTTCGAAACAGATTGTTTTTAAGCATCGAAATTGCATTTCCTAAGGCTATCACAAGGATAAGGATTTCATATTTTGTAAAGCTAATTAGTTCAAATACTATTATGCCTAGGCATATTATTGGAAAACGAAGGATCTCCCATAGATTACCTCGTTTTGCTAAGATATCCTAGCAATAAAAGGAGTAGAAATTGTTGCTATGAATTGAGCAAATAATCATGATAAATAACGTAGATACTATACTCAGAATACTAAATACATTGCTACCATTTCTTAAGGAAATTAACAGAGCAGGTATTGTGATTAGACTATTGTAGTTGCGTAGAAGAATACAAAGAAATAAGTTACTGAGCTAATTGTATTGTCTTACACAGAAATGTGCAAAGAAATACAAGAATAAGATTATCCCAAGGGTATTGAAAGATAATGAAATGTAGACTAACTACTGTAGATAATCGCTTGAGATCATATGCAGAGATATCCATTTTGTATTGGATAGTGTTGTGTCCAGGGTAGCTTATCCTTCTATAAAAGATCTAGTTAATATCAGGGAAAATAAACAAAAATGCTCGATAAGAAGGATTAAGATTCCAAGCCATTTTTGTCTATCGAATCTGTTCAATATGCTGAATGTGTTTTGCACATAGAATTATGTTGTCAATGTCAGCAACGACTTTGTGAATTGACCAATCAGCATCATCTTAAAAAATCACAATTTTTGTATTTTTCTCTTTTAATCTTAAATTCATCTGAGATTACACTGTAAGAAACTGAAAGTTGCTAGAACGTAAAGCTAGGAATAAAATTAAAAAAGGAAAGTAATTCGCTGATGTTACTTCTGTTCCAGATTCAGAAACTTGTTAGGTGTTCTCAAATTTATCGTTATTTTGAAAAGTTATTTTAGTCAGTATTTTCGGCTACAATGCAAATGTCATTGTTACAATTTTTATTGTTTTCAAAAATCATTCAATCAAAAAAAGTGATTTATTGTCGTTAACGATACAAAACAGTCTTTTTTAATTGTAAATTTCCTAGATTCAAACGCCAAGAGCAAAAAAAAGAAAACAAAATAAATTATCTTTGAAAAGAATTCCAAATGTTACTTTGCAGCATTACAGAACTTTTCGAAATTGCATGGACTTGAAAAATAAAAAAGAATAATTAACATGATGGGAAGAACGAATAATTTTGTTATCTTCAAGAATTGAGAATTCTATTCGTGAATTGTCCCCATCTGAGATTAGTAGTTACTGGTAATAATTAATTCGTTACCCCACGAGCTTTCAAGCTGAGATTTCATTATTAATTTTATGAGTAAATTTCAAAAAAAAAGATCAAAACTAATATTTTTTAAAAATAGTTGGAACCATCCATTTCAGTGAACTCAAGTAGTTCGAATAGAAAGTACATAAGATTATTTAGTTTAAGTCTTTGTTGGAAAAATAAAATTGATCCAGAAAGTCGTTATTTTTAGATTATTTGAATTCTTCACTCAGCGGATATTTTCATAAAGACAAGGAATATCCTCAGAGATACATCTAATTGAAATGAAAAGCCTATAGAAGATATGTTAATTTCTTTATGGTTTTTTATTAAATTTATTTATCTCATTTAAGCTCTAATTTTCCAATCTGTGCTTGTCTCCTTAATCTAAAAACGAATCTAGTTCTCACAATCACATACATAAAGACAGACAATAGCTCTCCATCGTTTAATTTTTTGAAGAATCGATTCATTTGATATTAATCTTATTCAATAAGATTCAGATATTAGATTTATTCATAAAGAGGAGAAAAAGCAGTCATGTTCGATTGAATTATTTATTAAGCTATTTACAGGATTAACCTACTTTTTCCAAATGAATTAGTCCTTTTGGATGATCCATTTTTTTCTTGAGCCTATTATTTGATGGTTTAGAGCAAATGAATAAAAATTATTGTGCCTTAGTATTTAAAAAAATAATGGATCAAATAGTATATTCATCATTTATTTTGTTCTGAAAAACAATTCAGAAAATAAAGGCGAATACTATCTTAGAAAACAATAATATTCAAGAATCGTTTTGAATTTATCCACTAGCCTTAAGCTAATGTAACAGCACTCATTGTTGTACTTAATCAAAAATACAATTAATCCCATATTTTTTTAGCAATTACGTGCTTGATAGCACTGAGAAATATTCAGTAGTTTTAAAACAATTTCGTATTTTTAACAACTAAAAAATCTACATTGTTTCTCTTAATTCTACCTTCTTTCTTGAAGATCATAATAACAATATCAATCCTAACAATATTCCCATTAAATCAACATAAAATCTGTTTTTTTTTTGAGGATTTAATAATTACCCTAATAATTCCCAATCTAAAAAAAAATAAATCATTTTTCTAGGAAGAAAAATAACAAATATTATCATACAATTTCATTAATTTCATATTCCTAACTAGCCACTTCCAGAATATACCTGATCATGCACGAAACAATCACACTTCACATTGGCTCATGCGGAATCCAAACTGGAAAAGAATTCTATCAGTCACTAATGAAAGAACATCAAATAAATCAACTAACGAGAACAAACGATTAGACTCATTTTCCAGCAAATTTTACATCTAAGCAGCACTTCAATAGCAAACTATCATGCTATTTCTAAGAAACCAAAGACGATAAGAAAGAACTACTTGTACCTCGAGCAATCTGGTTTGATTTAGACAGCGATACAGCAAATAATCTTAGATCATCTGAATTCAACAGATCACAAGTTTAGCTGTAAAATCCAATTATTTCAACAGATAACTCCAAATATGGGTATGGTGGAACTTCTGGATCATATTGTTCAGGTCTAAAAAATAGTGAAAATAGCTACGCGTTCAATAGCTGCTTGGAAGCAATACGCAAAACAGCTGAGAAATGTGATAGCGTCAAAAGTATCAAAATCTTTGCAGGAATTGGTGGAGGGATGAGTGGTGCAATGACTTCGATTTCCATGGAACTCTCAGCATACTATCACACATCCTTACTCACAGGCAGCATGATTCTTCCTTCTGAAGCCGATTCCATAGTAGCTCCATACAATGCAGTTCTAGCTTTGAATCAAATACACTATTTGCCTTTCAAGGGGATATTCACATTTGACAACACTATTTTAAGTGAGCATTGTATGAAAAGACATGTTTCAAAGGCCACTCATTGGGTTTCGTTTGAAGAAATGAAAAAATAATGGAATGATAGGATAAATGCTGGTTAAAGTAAAGGATAAAAAAAATATGAAACTTTATTACCGAAAATGAATAGACTTATTACTGAAGCAATGTCGGGAATTACTGTGCCATTTCGATTTGATTCAGTGATAAATTCTGATATTAGAAGTATGTGCTCTAATTTGATTCCTTTTGAGAGGATAAAGTATTTATCTTCAGTTGTTGTAGATAATAGAACGAATGAATCTTCTGATGGGAAAATTTAGATTTCTGCGAGTGAGGCATATTCTGAACTAAATAATAATATGAATTCGCTGACTTATAAAAGGGAGTCAGCTCTATAATTAGCGTCCTATTCCTTGTTTAGGAATTAAGATCTTGAGTAACATAAGATCTTTGATAACTTCAAAATAAATTCTTCTTCTATTTCTTCATCGAAGATAGAAGTGTCTAATTCAATCTAATAGACTTCTTAAGGGTTTCCATGGCTAGCTGATACCCGAGTGAAGGACACAACTCCAGTGTTATTTTAGAGCGAACACTCAAGCGCAGTGAAGGTGAGTAACTCTACAGCGATTGTGGAGAGTTTTAAGTATCTTGAAAATAGATTCGATCAGATGTTTAAGCGGAAATGCTTTTTATTTGGAAACTATCACGAAATGGATGAAATGGAATTCACAGAAGCTCAGTGTAATCTGCAAGATCTCATTGGAGAATATGAGGAATTTGAAAAATATCAGAGAGGAGATGATAATGAAGTAGAAGAAGAAGGTGAAGAAGATTCGAAGGGGAGCAATTAAAATCAAGAAAAAGAAGAAGCAGAGGAGCATAAAGCTTCAAATGAATGAGATTTTCATTATTAATTTAAATGAAATAAGAAAAATGTATGTTTATTGTTATTTTGTGTTCTTCCAATCATCATTTTATATCTAACTCTCATTTTCTTAAGTGAAAATGGCATGTTTTAAGGAAAATCTATCTGGTGGGTGTTAACGTATCCATGGTCAACTATAAAGAATCATTATTATCTTCAATTCATGGGGAAAGTAGATAATAGATAGATCATCGCAAGCCTATTAAAATAATCAAAGAAAGATATCTTTAATCTCTTGTCTGATATCCCTTTCCCAAGAATTGATTAAGACTATCAAAACTAACCTGAACGGAATTCATCAGAATTAAAAATCTTAATTTGTTTTGTCTAGCAATTATAATGATGAGGGATAGAGATGCAGTCCTATCCTAGAAAAGAACATTATTTTTGCTCAGAATGTGAGTAGTGGATACATTCTTCAAATCAACCTGGAGGATTGTCTGAAATCAGAAACAAATTTTTACAGAAATATAAATTATAAAAGCAAGAACAAAAAAACCAAATAAGAACAGCAATACACACACCTCTAACTTAGAACAAGAAGGATAGTTGCACTCAAGCGGACTCAAAGAACTTTTAAGAAACACATACCTTATTAACTAATAAATCAACTTGAATAAAATCTTACAATGAGAGAAATCGTCAGCATTTCATCTGGCTAGTGTGGAAACCAACTTGGCTACAAATTCTGGGAACGTATAATTTCCGAACATGGCATTGATAATACCGGTTAATACGTTGGTTCTCATGAAGATGAACTTAAAAGAATCGATGTTTTCTTCGATGAAATCAACACATCTTAACAATCTCGCAGATTCGTTCCTAGAACTGTCCTGGTTGATTTAGAGCCAGGGGTGCTAGATTCAATCAGAGGACACTCATAAATGTCCTAATTATTCCATCCTGATCGATTTATTCATGCACAAAGTGGAGCTGGCAGCAATTGGGCGAAAGGTCATTACTCTGAAGGTGCTGAATTATTGCCATTTGCTCTTGAATAAATCAGAATAATCACTGAAAGATGCGATAGTCTCTAAGGGTTTTAGATGACTCATTCATTAGGAGGTGGTACTGGTAGTGGACTTGGTACACTCATCATCTCGAAACTCAAAGAAGAATATCCTGACAGACTAATCTAAAGTTTTGCAGTTGTCCCATCACCTAAAGTCAGCGATGTTGTTGTAGAACCTTACAATGCTATGTTAAGTCTTCATTAACTCGTTGAACACACAGACAGCTGTGTCATGCTCGACAATGAAGCTCTGTACTCGATCTGCGGGAAACAATTGAAAATCGATCACCCAACTTATGGTGATCTGAATCACTTAGTCGCTCTTGCTATGTCCGGGACAACATGCTCAATGAGATTCCCTGGGTCTCTCAACGCAGATCTCAGGAAGCTCCTGACGAATCTCTGCCCTTTCCCAAGACTGCATTTCTTCTCTGTAGCATTAGCTCCATTGTACTCGAGATCTTAGAAATAATACGCCAGTAAAAATGATGTTTCCGAATTGATTTAGAATGTTTTTGATTCGAGAAACTCCCTTTGTGCAGCTGATACTTCCCGAGGAAAGCATCTCAGTGCTGCCTTAACTTTCAGAGGAAAAGCCTCCGCTGCGGAAATAGAAACATAAACATTAAAGGCACTTTAATCGAAAAGCAATCATTTCACTGAATGGATACCCAACGGAATTAAACTCAGTATGTGCGATGTTTCGACGGATTCAGCTGAAAGAAGTGCGATTTTACTCGCCAATAACACATCGATTCAAGAAGTTTTCAGGAGAATCGATGGATAGTTCAGTTCCCTCTTCAGAAGAAAAGCGTTTTTACACTGGTACAGCGATGAAGGTATGGATGAAATGGAATTTCAAGAAGCCAAAGCAAATCTGTCGGATATCGTAAGTGAATATTAACAATATGAAGATGCCCAAATCGAAGGCGATTATGAAAGCAATGATAATGATCTAGCTAGCACATAAGCTACATTTGGTGGATTCCACTCATCAGTCGAAGAAAAATAAAAATCCAAGAATATCTCCAGAAAATCTTCCAAAGATGAGATAATCTGAAAACAAATAAACAGACAGATATATTTTCTCTATTCATTTTTGATTCTAACCATAAATTAATATTAAATAATTAGTAGACGTTCAAATTTTGTATTTTTGAGCATGTTCTCTCACTTGTAAATATTTTCAAAATAACTAAATATCATTTAAATCTATCCATTCCTTTTTATTAATGTATTTTGTCTCTTAAACTTAACAGACAAAATAGCATATTGTATCTAAATAAACGTTACAACAAAACTGAGGTATTTAGATGGAAAATAAACTTTATCTTAAATTACAAACAATTACACACAAGCAGAAAAAACAAATGGAAAAATGCCAATAATTCGAGATGAAAAGATCGTTTCAATTACTGGCCACACATTTCTTGAATAGCGAAAGAAGGAAATAAAAGTGAAAAGTGATTTGGCTTCACAGTTGATAAAGACAGAGATAATTTACTGGTGGGGTAATTCCCTAGTTTGATCACCTGGTTTTGGCATTAATCAATTTTACAATCGACACAAGCACAGAGATGCAGATAATTGTCATCATGATAATAAAAAAAATCTTATTTAGTTTATAAAGTTACCCACAGAAGCTGTTTAATGA
>Ga0302271_10000469_pt1 | contig 39663 bp, 20 predicted proteins | sample III_Bog_N1_1_FD_198767 | JGI IMG/M metagenome (GOLD analysis project Ga0302271, IMG submission 198767) | Peat permafrost microbial communities from Stordalen Mire near Abisko, Sweden - III_Bog_N1_1 | ecosystem: Environmental > Terrestrial > Soil > Wetlands > Peat | place: Sweden: Abisko... | reverse complement strand
GTTTTCCCAGCACTTTATAAAGCTCATTTAGTCTCCTTTTTGGGAGAGAAATTGCTTTAATATCCTCAAATTTTTGCTGCTTAGCCTACTCTGTTTTGCCTTCTGGCTCGCCCCTCTCATCTCGCTGAAAATAATTATAAAACATACATTAGTTCATGATGAATAAATGAATGCTGAGAGACACAGTAATTTTTTAATTTAAAATATCATTAATTAGAGAGTCAAGAGTGCCTTGAAGACTCCGTATTCCCGCCTTCCTCGTTTTTTGAATAGGAATTTTAAAAACTCTTTTTTTGATCAAGATTATTGTTAAAATAATGGCATACCTTGATTGTAGGACTCCTCAATTCTCCGCATTTGTGGCAGACGCACAATAGGATTTATTTAACAGTCCCAATGAAGTTGATGTGATAGATAGGATGCTTGAGCTTGATGAAACCGAAATGACCGCAGCATTCACTATTCTGCTTGCATGTTTCGCAAACACTCTTAGCGGAAGATACTCCTAACCTCTTATCGTTGATGAAGCCACTCTCTTCTTTGGAGGGTCCTCCTTCTTTGCTGATTTCAGTCACAGCCCATCTTTCCTAATTATGAAAGGGTATCGTTGTGAAAAAAAACCTGAAAGAAAAACAAGAATGTAAGATTCGTTACAATTTCTTCCTCTGGCATAATGGAGAAGTTAACTGCTATAACTTTGGCTATCTCGCATTGAGAGTAGGCATATTTTTGCCCTGATTGTTTCATTTTAACTAGCTCTTTTTCAGGTTAGCAATGTTTTATCTGTAATTTTCAAGTTAATTCTCTTGGACAGAATTTTTTTTTGAAATGTTTCGTTCTTTTCTTCCCGCCTGCTGGTATCTAGTTTCCTTTAAAGACCTTTAAATATCTCCTTAATATATCTTAGGATATTCTCTTTGATGTATCTAAGCTCCCTTCAGTTTGTTATCTTAGATAAAGAATAGATACGAAGAGATCGCAAGCAATTATACCAATAATAGAAAAAAGGATTTCTTATTTTGATGATGTCTAGCAAAATTGATGAAAATAATAAAGAATATTTCATCCCTTCATTTTTGGATATTTTTGTAGTGATTTCCTGATTGGTTTCTATTATAAAAGGCACAAATAAATCTCCTCTCTCGCATTGGAGGCTATTGAAACTATTTATAGGGATTACTGTTTGTTGTTGTTAAATAATTGATTGATTAAAGGTCGATTTTACAAGATCCTTCTAAATTTTAGTTTGTCTTGATTTACATACAGTCCCAAACTTTATGGTAAAATACTTTATTGGCTAGGCAGTTTCATCTTTTAATTGCCTCTTTATTGTTTACTTTTTTGGACATCCAATATTTTTACCAAAACAACTATGATGAAATATACTTTGTCAATATAAATATAAACATAGACATGAAGAATATTAAACTGGACATAGATCTGTCGTTTATATTACATACATTTAAGATGATAACTAAAAACTCAAGCAAAATGTTTAGTTGAGAGCTTAAATTGAAAATGAAAAACAGCAACAATAAAGCAATACTTTTGGGTTTTTAAAAAAATAAAATCTCTGTCTGTCTACCAAAGGAAGCAATACAACCAAGAAAATATTAGTATTGTACTTTTTGTTGTAAAAATATCATCAATTTATTGAGAGACATCAGTTTGGCGCTTTTAGGGGAGGAATACAAATCGAATAGTCGTAGCAATAATAAATAAAGAAACAAACAAACTAAAACCATACAGAAACAATCCTTGAAATTTCCAACAACAAAAAAAGATATGAGCGAACTTGGATTTATGAGAACAATCCTGAGATCTTACTCAAAAAAGGAAAATGTCAGTCGTCCTGAATCAGAGCTAAAAGAACTCATCAGAAACTCAGCTTCTGTCCTTACAATCTATCGCTGTATCGATTAGTTTTCTCAAGAGTTTATCCAGAATATCACTCGTCTGATTTACAACACATCCGTCACATCTAAAATGCAAGAATCCATCTTAAAGGTCAGAATCATAAATCATCAAAAATACTCAAAGCTAAAATATGAAAATACTATTTTGGAGTTTAATTCATTCTTATTCGATCTGTGTAGAAATTCTTCGATGAGAATTATCGCTACCATAAGTTTAATGAAGGAGTAAGTGATCTAGCTCAGTTCAAACTTGTTGATTTTGAAACCAAGTAATAAACAATATTTAAATTACTACAACTCAGAGAATATCACTCATAAAGTCACATCCTTTTTAAACCTTATTCTGTTGAAGGGCATTTCAACCATCATTAAATTCAAAAAGTATTTTTAAACCTTAAAAAACCCTTTTCTTTTTTGTCTTAGAGAGTTACCAGATAGTTTCATTCAATCCTACTTGGAGATAGTCACAAATGGATTGGAAACCAATATAAAACTGCATCCACAAGCTAAAAATAGAAAACTAGATGAAATGGAACGTGTCGCTAAGAATGCATGGAAAAACCTATGTTCTTATCTTATGAGCTTAGCCTAGCCTATCCCTGATGGTAGGCCGACTAACTTCGAAGAAAATATCATCACTATTTTGAAGAGTTTGCTCAAACCTAAGCACAAGAGAGATAGAGAATCCTTTGGATAGAATCAAGCTACTTTAGGGGTAAGAGTTTAGTAAAACTTCAAATTATTGAATGATCATTTTCAATTTTCTCTTGCGAAATACAGCAATACATGAAATTCATATTAGAGGATACAAATGTGTAGATCGAAAGAATCTTGCTGGAATATTGCAAGGTTGCCGCTTCTGAGAAGAGTCATGTTGCTGTTGTAAATTTCATTCTGACTCTTTCAAATCTAGACATCACTAGGATGTATATGCATGAACATACAAATGGAACATAATTTGAGCCATGGGAGAAAAAAATAATGAAGGATTTAGCGAGTCTGGGGATGATCAGAATCAAAAAATATGTAAGCTTTTCATACTTGTTCATAAAAATTTCATTTCTTTGAACAAAAATTAACTAAATATTCTCATGAATTAGCATTCAAAGCAAAGAGGAAAAGATGAAGACGTATTCGGTATCACACCCATATTGTGGTAATTCTGCTTTAGAAAAATCGATTTGAATATCCTGAATGCCAAAATCATCATCGAAACAAACTTCAATGTCTACGCCTACCTTCAAGTGGAAGATCAAAAAGATTCCACTGGACAAATCGAGAAACTGCTGTCCCACTTCTGTGACATGCACTACAAGTAAACAGATACAAACAAATATGCTATTTGAGAATGGAAAGGAGGGAGTATTACTTAAAAAGGTTTACATTTTTACACTCTCTTTAAAAACTAACTTATTCAAACTCAACTATTTTTTTAATTACCAACAGATTTCCTCACTTAATCGTGGGATAACTGTCTGAAGCGAAGACTAAGGAGTCATTCTAGAATGGGTTGACTTCAAAACTATTAATACAGTTCTTCAACAAGGTAGATAAGAGAAATGGTTAAATATTTGCTTTTTGATTAATAAATACGACATAAATAATCCTTTTTATTGTTGGGGACATTAAGACAAGTGATCCTCAAATGAAGAAGCATCTCAAAGACAAGCAGATGAGTGCTATTAAACTCACACAAGTTCAGAATCTACAAAAGAAAAAACTTGAATTCCTGAATCTCTTTAAGAAAACCGAAGAAAACTTCTCCCTCATCCCAGACAATATCCAGCAAGAAATCGTCACTTGGGAGAAGGAAAAGTCAGTCATTTCCAAAGTTATCAATTATGAATCCGATAATGAGAATCATAATTAAGATTCGATTGATGATACTAATTTACAGGAAGATCGATGAATAATTTGAGTTTATTATGTTTTTTTGAGCAAGTTCAAGCAAAAATGAATGTGTTTATCTGTAATATTTATATTTGCTAGATCATTTTACTTGTTTAGTTGAAGGATTAAAAGTTTCATACGTTTGAGAGAATTAGTTGCTGGGTTAATTTTTCCTCTGAAATAATCTCTTTATTATTTTTGCGTTCGGGCGAGGAAATACAGTCATTTCGCGCATTAGACTGCTCATTCGATGATATGAATTCGATTATTTCGCTGTTTTGATCAAAAGTTGTAATTATGTTGATGTTTTTCTACCGCTTTGGAAAGAACAAAGAAGATAGCAAATATCCATTTATCACATAAGTTAGCACATTCTCTGCTGCTTGCATGTATGTTATCACCTATGATCTATAAAATTAAACATTTAAGTTATGATTTAGCATTGATTTAAATATTATCTTACAAGAAAAATAGAGAGAATATATTGAAAAACATCTTGTAGAGACAGATCACGATGATGCAGATTTATTCAAACTTTAGCTTTAAAAATGTTAAAAATAAAAAATAAATCAAATAACCTTCAATGGGTGTATTAAATTCTTACCTTGTTCTTGTATTTCATGGGTATCATGTAGATTTTATCAATATTCTGTCTAACTTTGAGGATGGAAATACAAAAAAAGATTCCAATTACGAATGTTACTCCTGTGATGGTGCAGTGACTTTACTCAAAAACAAATTTTTTTTAAATGGTTTTCTTATCAAAAACTAGAATACAATTAAATGTCTTACAAGAAATAATAAGAGAGTAAAATAGAGGAGTATGGCTATTGTTCGCTTGAGTTTTTGGATGTAACTGATCCATTTTTCTGATAGTCAACAAGATTATCCCACGCTTAGATCATGAAAGTCAGGTAGATTAAGGAAAACACGAAAATTAAGTTTAGAATCAGCAGCTAGACTAAGATTAAAATATTCTTCCATGTGAATACTAGATTAAACCTGCAAAAATAACATTCAATTCAGATGAATTGGATCACATTTTTAACTTTCTTTTACCAATAGACGCAGGCAGAGATGATAGTAGCACAGAATGTTAGAAACAAGAGATAGTTGATGAAATTCTGCGTGCCCAAAAATAAATAAAACGATGGATCGATTTGAATCCGCTGTGAGTCTATCGGATCCAGCGGAATTTGCTGTATTTTCTCTCTATTTAAGTAAAATCTCGTCTAGATTATCAGCAACACTGAAAGGATCACATGCAAATAAAGAAAAGGATTTGAGAGTGAGATAAATGGGCATTGCAGCTTTATGAATATTTATTCATTGTGATAATAAAATACATTTTTAGGAATATAAATAACAGCTATTACGTGCTTGAGAACTCAGAATGAGTAGGTGAATGTAGATAAACTTATTGAAAATGACATGATCTCCTTTTTCTTGGCAATATTTTCTGATGAAAGCCATTTTCGCAATCAAATAGGCTATGAAAACGGAGAACACAACAAGCTCCGCTATTGTAAGCCAATTCATCTCATCATTTGTGCATTGCAAGTCTTGATATGATCGCTGAAGGGCTTGTTAAGTATGCTGATATGTCTCCATTTAGTATTCAATCAATTACTGAATATTTATTTTTTTTAAATTCACTATTTTACGAATCTAAATAATCAGAAATCCCTCCTTGAATAAATAATTCAATGAACAAAGTTTGTGATCCTCCTCCCTGATTAGATTGTAAACACCAAATAAGATAATAATATTAATCTAAATACAAGATTATTTATCACTTCTAACTCTTCTGGATCTATTATTGCTCTTTCTCAAAGTCTGCAAATTAAACAAATCAATTGATAATAAAAATAAATTAAATATTTTTTGATGTTGAAACTGAATTACGAAATAATATAATCAAAAAGAAACAAATAAACAAACAATTTGAATAATCTCGCAATAAAAGTACTTTCTAATTGCAATTTGATTAACCTTTTCACTCAAACTCAATAAACTTTACTTAAACTAAGCTGTCAATCTTTTGTCTAATGGTTAGAGTGCAAACTAGAACATAATACACAAAAAAGAAGAGTTATCAAAAATATGTTTTAAAAGTATGAAAATAAGGCTAAGAATAACCAAATAACAAAATAAGAATCAGATGAATTCTCATATTCGAGAGTTGATTTTTATTGTATTTAATTACTTTTGTATTGGGATGATTTTTTACTTAGTTTAGCAAATGCCATACTAGTTTCTAAACAATTTTTCCTGGCAATTTTTCACTCAATAATCCCATAACATTATCACAATTGATTCCTATCCATTGGCTTTCTATTCAAGATACCCTTCAGAAAAGACAACAATAAACAACAAAAATCTCACTTCATCAAAAATAATATTAGTAATATTTTGAAGAGCAAAACAAAAAACCTACCAAAGAACTTCAAAGCAAGAATATCTGATTCCAGACATAAAACTAATACTTCAAAACGATTTAGTCTTTTTTTTTGATAGTTTAAAAATTAATTGTCCTAAAAAACTTTTATTATTTCAAGATATTATTAACCATCCAAAGTTGGTAAATATAAATAGCTCGCAGGTTTTAGCCAATATTTTTCATATTCATCATCATTAATTACCTAAGAATTATATTTATTCTCAGTATAAAAATTACCTTCCCCTCTCCCGTCCCTTTTTTTTGCTTCCTTCTCTGTTTTTTATCAAATTCACACCACAAATCAATCAAGTTAATGAGTAATCGACTCTTATTCAAATAGCAATATGTAATCGGTTGACTCTCTATTTAATTAAAATCCTCCCTTTTTTAATAGAAACAGTCAACTCCTTAAGTGTTCCTAAAGTGAAAAAGAAATAAACAATCCAAGGGTTACTTTAGCATTTCTGAAATACAACCAACTTTCTTAAAAAAATATTTTTTGTTGTTGCAAACTTCAATCGAATTATGATGCAATTTACTGCATATGATCCTCCTCCTTCTGCTCTTACTGCTAGTGCTTGGTGCATATACCAACGAACTGACCGCTAATTCCTTGGAGGCAGCGATATGAGGAAGAAAATGCAAGTAGCTTCACTCACTAAGATCATGACAGTTATTCTCACTTTCAGATTCTGTAAGACTCATTCTCTAGATTTGACGACAACTAAAGTGAGAGTCAGCTAAGGAGCAGCGAATATGGCTGGAACTTCTGCAGGACTTCAAAATGGAGATGTAGTTTCTATCCACGATTTGATATATTGCGTGATGCTACCTAGTGGAAACGATGCAGCCTAAGCATTAGCCGAAAGCCTGGGAGTGCTAATGTATAAACTTTCAAAGGGCGCTAGAAGCTATTCTTTGTTTGAATACATTAAATAAGGAAAACCAATAGATATTTCGAGTGAAAGCACAGCAGTTTAGACTTGCTCAGTGAAGACTTTTGTCAGAGAAATGAATTAACTTTCGGTTAGTTTAGAGTTATCAGATTCTTAATTCGCAAATGCTCATGGTCTTCAAGATAAAAATAACTATTCCTCAGCTAGGGACATTGCGATTCTTTCGGAATTGTTAGTTTCAGAGGATCCACTTTGTTTTGAAATATGCAAGAACTAACAGTATTCGTTTTAAACTGACTCAAGGGATATTCGCATTTAAAATACTAATATTTTACTTAAAGAACCTGGTTTTCTTGGGTTAAAAACAGGTTTCACAACTGCCGCTGGAGGATGTCTCTCTTCACTGTATAAACTCTACAACAAAGGCTTATTTTTTACTCCAGATATCATAATAATCGTGCTGAATTCTGAAAGCACAGAGGCACGATTCAGTGATACTAAATTATTACTATCTTGGTATTTCCAGTAGCTTGAACATCGTGTTAAAGAGAGATGTAGATTTTATTAATAGTCCTTTGCTTCGATGTAAAACTGACATGTAACAAAAAGCAAGGTTTTATGTTTGAAAATGTTTGTTTTAAAAGAATTTGCTGTAAAGCCGTTTGGGGTGGTTGAAACTCCAGATTGGGAAGAATTTCAGGATAATCTTGAAGGGTTGAAGAAATTTGGAGAAAAAAGAACAATTTAATTGAATTTACTGTGAATGTAGTGAAAATGGTAGAGAATTATGAAAATTAAGGGATTCAATTTCATTTAGTAAATCTGCTAAAAACTGATTGTCTCTCTGTGGAAAATGAATCTACTAGATTTAAACTTAATTTGTTGATACAGTATTAGAACGTCCGGAAAAAAGGATTTTGGTAATTGGAGCCTTATTTTCTATTGGGAAGTTGAGTGGTAGATCTAAAATGACCTGTTTTGTGAATAAAATCAAATAGCAAAAGACATATGGTGTTTTATTCAAACAAGAGAGTCTTGAGAACAGTTTTCTCAGTGAGAAAGAGAGAAGATAAGATAATAATACCAAAATATAAAGAGTTATCTTAAACGAATTAAGGTAGCTGTTTGCGAGGGGTTTGTTAAGAATTGATTAAGCAATTTGCGAGAAAAAAAACAATACAAAAGGAAGAAGAAAGACCGCAATATTTAGATAGGGTTGATATAATATATTAGAAGATTAGCAGTAAAGAGAGAGATATTAACCCTCAGTTTAGGTAGATATGTCTTAGCACGACATAAAGTACTTTGAAGAGGAAGAAAAGTAGAATTTCTTCGTTAGTTAGCGAGGATATTCTTCTGATTAAGCTGGAAAGATTATCCGAAACAGAAAGAAAGTGTATTCCAGTGATGATTCAGATTCTGCTTCATCTGAAGTGATTAATTCTTTTGTTTTGATAAACTATGAACTTTTAAATTTCCTTTTTGATGCAATAATGCGCTTACTATGTGCGTTTTTCTTCAACAAAAGGAAGAATTAGAGGATTTTTTCTATGGTGAAAATGAAGATGATATTGTGGGTTACGAAGATTAAAATGGATTGCAGCATAAATCAACTTAAGAACTGGATATGGAAGCGAAGAATGTAGCTAAGCATGTTAATCAATCAGCGAAAGAGAAAAATGAGAATGTAGAAGACAAAAAGAAGTTCTGGAAAAATTACATCAAACTATTGGTAAAAATTGACAATAATTGAAGGATTGTAGAATGAAATGGCATGAAAAGTATATTGAATAAGGGATGACACTTTGACGTTTTTTTGTGTGCTTCATGATAGGTATCAAAGCAGAAGAAAAGATGGGAGTCAAGTGGGTTTTCATTAGATCTTACATGTAAAAAAGAACAAACATTTTAAGTGTATTTTTGGTTTTTTTTTCATGAAATCAAACACAAATTATTCAATTCTTTTCCTAAGATATCACTCCAAGAATCATAGCCATGGGCTTTCCAGCTGAAAACTACGAACGATGGTACAGAAACTCCATGATTGATGTTCAAAAGTAAAGATATTTAGAACTCTATCAAAAATTACAAATGATTTTTATAATAATTAATAATAAAAAAAAACTTAGTTTCTTCAATAAAATGCACACGAACCATTACAAGGTCTACAATCTTTGTTCTGAGCGAACATATGATAAAACAAGATTTCCAGATGTCTCATATTACCCGTTTGAAGATCACCAAGCACCTGAATTCTCTCTGATTTATCGATTTTGCAAAGATCTTTTTCAGTACATACATGCCGACAGAGAAGGGAAAAATACTGCTGGAGTGCATTGCAAGGCAGGGAAAGGTCGAACAGGTGTTATGATATGTTGCTATCTTATGTATTCAGGGGAATTTGAGAAAGCTATTGATGCTCTTCGCTACTACGGCTTGATGAGAACAAATAATAAAAAAGTAAGAGAATTATTAGGAGACTTCCATTCTAAGGGGAGTAGAATAATTGGAGAGAGATTCTAATAAGTTAATAATTTCGTTTTGGAAATAACATAGGGTGTGACCATTCCAAGTCAGATTCGTTATGTGCAGTACTTTGAAAAGGCTCTTGAGAACAAGTGGAAGCTGGATGATTTCCCTTAAATCTGTAAGAAGATTGTGAAGATTAAATTGATGACGCTCCCGAAGTTTTCTCTTTTCAAAGGCGGATGCTGTAACACAATTTAAGCATGAAAAAAATAAGTTGTGTATTAAAGATTGTTTTCTTTTTCTTGGGGTTAAGCTCCTTTCTTCACGATAGTCCATTTCAAATCGAAAGATGAGAAATAAACTTATAACTCGCTCGTAAGATATTTAAAAGAATAGTCTTTTTTTATTGAGTATTCAACGATTCAAGCTCTTCGCTCTTTCTCAAAAGGATCATTTCAAAGTCGAGAAGTTTGAGAACAAAGCATTTATCGAATTCAATATTGATGAACATTTCGTGAAAGGCGATGTCTAAATCTAGTTTTATAATAAATCTCTCTTGAAAAAGTAACCAGAAAAAGCAATATTTTAATAGCGAAATGTTCATTGTTTCTTTTATTTCCAAAAATTAATTCCATATTGAGATCTTTTAACTATCCTTTTTGTTTAAAAACAGGAAAGAAAAGATGTTTCAATGTTGGGTTAATTGTGCTTTTTTTGAACCAAATGGAGTCATGGTTATCGAAAAGAATATGCTTGACACAGCTTGCAAGGTAGAAATTAAAAAAAAACTATTATTTAATTTTAAAATTCAAATCAAAACATATGTTTAATCTCACAAATAGGATAAAAAGCACAAGAAGTTTAGAAAAGAATTCCGAATTGAGATACACACAATACATCCATAGTAATCTGAGTAGATCGAGTACCTTTCACAAAGCTATTTAGATTAAAATAGGCAAATTGTGTCTTTGATGAAACTAATGCCTTCTTCTCCTCCTTCTTCCAATGCCCCTTTGAGTTAACTTCGTTCAAATCCAGTCAGTTTAAAGTGAAACAAACTTAACTTTAAAAAGTTCAGCTCTTTGTATGAATATTGAATATGTACTTTAATAAGAGATGAACCAATCTTCAATTTTTTGGAACTTCTAACATTTTATTTGTCTTGTAAAATTTGTATCTACAAAAATTCTTGCGAATAATATTACTTTCTATCTGTTGAATCTCATTCTAATTCAAAATATCCTTTTGAAATTTCACATTAAATACCAAGTTGATTGTTTCATTCTAAGATTAAACTCGATGAAAACAAATTATCCATATAATTGCATCATTTTGTGTTATTTTTCCTTTGTTTTTTTTTTGGAGAATTGTTACTGGTTGAATCTTTCTAAAACTTGAGTTTATTTAAACAAAAAGTGATGTGTTTTTAAATTCAATTATTAGCTCCTGCCCATTCATACTCATAGACAAATTCTTCTCCTTAGTTATTTCTTGTGATTTAACCAAAAAAATTCAATTTAGCTGACAAAAAACTATGGCGTCTAGTTTAAGTTTTGATCAAACAACAAAAATTACGAGTTACTCCTTTGCATTTGTTAAAAAATAAATCAAGCTCTTGCTAGGAAAAAGAAGAAAAAGAAAAGATATTTCTTGTTTGTCTTCATCAAATCAAGCAAGTGCAAGTGGGGGGACATACGTGATCCCATGTGTGCGTGTTTTTGAAACAAAAATCTCAATTGTAAAGATAGAAAAGAAGAAAATAAAGAAAAATCAAATAATAATAGGGCAAGATTGTTTCGTAGTAGATATTTCTGAGAGATTAAGAGCAAACAAACATTACCGGTGTATGACAGCTAATCCATTTCTATTTTTATTCCTCTGGTCAGTACTATGGATAACAGAGTTGCGGGCATCGAATGGAGGTATTAACAAATCGAATAATCTGATCATAAAATTTATGTAGTTTTTTGAATTGTTTGGATTTGCGATTTGAAACAGAGAAAGAGTTGAATGTGAACGAGAGAGAATCAGCCTGTGAGTGCATGCTGGGGTGCTTTGAATTAGATCTCCAAGGAAGCAAAAGATATGAAAAATTCTAAAGAAAATGTGGAGATGATAGTAGATAAGGGGATGATTGTAGCTTGAATAAAGATGATAATTATTTTCTCGACAGTATTTCGAATGACGCTAATGGAGATCCTTGTCGTTGCTGCTTCGACGAGCATGGATCTGAAATCAATTAGCTGACCCAGACATAAAATCAGAAATATGATAATTGCTAGGAATAAAGCAGAGAAAGCTTAGAAATCAATTTAGATTTATATGGGGATGGTATTCAAGATAACAACTCTAACAATATGCTTCTGTTAGAGACAATGAATAATATTGCATCGTAGTCATATCCAGACAATTCTTAACAACCATCGAAACTCTTCAATCACATATTCAATCCTCCTTCATTCATATTCTCACAAGACATGTAGCAAATACAAACTGACCTCTTATTGAATAATCATTAAACTTTCTTTTTTTTCATATCAAGTTTCACCATGATCGAAGCTGCGGGGGAATTGAAAATCATCAATCGCAGCGAGAATTTAAAACTAACAATTGGAGAAATACTAAAAGATTCAGACATCTTAAGGGTTGAAAATACCACCGGAGATGTGCTGCCAAATAAAGAAAAGACAATTAGGTTCTTTGTGGTTCCTTAAATTTCAGGGGATCAGCAATAAATCAATTTATTCTTCAAATTAAGCTTCTTTGATACAATGAAAACCAAACAGATATCAGCCAAGACAGTTCAATTTTCCATTCTTCTCTAAAGTGTAAATCCATAACTTATGAATTTTCTTTTATTTCACTCTCTCACACACTCACTCTCTTTTAGGTTAAAGAAAACAGATTTAACATAACTCACTTTCATGTTGAGGCTCATCAAGAAAACTCACAATATCTCTCAACCCCAATAGTAGTCTCCAACCCAACACCTGATATCCTCTAAATTCATACAGCTTCTCTCCTGAAAAAATCCCTTTTCCTCTCATTCGAAGAAGATAGTGAAAGACTTCAATCTCTCGTAGCATAAACGTCAACGTAGACAAAGAAATGGTTTTTAGAGCCAGAAACCAATTAGCAGATTGTTTTCTTGATTTGTAGCTTAAGCAGCAGTGGTTCTTTTTATGACATTCTAAGAATCACATTCATAGATTCCCCGCTTGTAATGGAGATTCCTATTGATGTCTTGGTTTAATCGAATTACATTGCATTCTCGAGGAATTTTCTTAATATGGGCATTATTTCGAATTCAAAAGTAAGTTTTGGTGTCTTTTTCCTAAATAATTTGAAATCATAATCTTTGCATTTTTGCAATTTAGGGATTTAATAGCAGATTCATAGAAATTGACAATCACAGTTCAGATTATGTGGAAATTTAAGATATTTCAATTTTCTTCAATAAAGGGCAGGCTTGCGTAGCAGTTGATAGAATAACAACTTAAAAAACAGATAAATCCACTTAACCAAATTCTTCCATCGAACGACTTTTAATCTAACCATTTGAAAAGAAGAAAATCATTGGAAAGCTGAAAGTGTTCTATGACATTTCCGACCTTCTTGAAACAGCTAACCCTAAAATTGATAGCTAAGAGAATATTCCTAGAAAATTCCAAGGAAAAGTTATGGTATTGACAAATATTACAGCTACGCCTTTCGAAATTGAATTTTCATTCTTCAGAGACATCCACATTCTTGATTATTCTTCTCGAACTACTTCTTTCTATGTCCATCCGATTCCATTATTAAGCAATGTTACGTATCCCCATACTCCTCTCCCTAAATCAATTGAAGTTCAGAATATTTTCCCAGTTCAACAGAAAATCACTGGATTAATTGTTCCTACTGAAACGGCAAGCATTTTTAAGTTTTCTGAGTTTCAAGAGAAGATTCTGGAATCTGGGGAATCAAAGGTAATTGTTTAAGTGTAAGAGCTAGTCGTCCAGCCTTTCACGAATGAAACCAGTGTTGGACGGAAACAACAATTATCATTTGTGCTGCTACAAATCAATAAGAAACTTGAAGTTCCAATATTTTTCTCGACGTTCAATATGATGCTATCCTGCGCAATTGATAACTCTCTGTTCTATGAGTGCTCAGAAGCCAGTAAGAAATGTAGTGTGCATTTCGGAAGCAAAGCCATGGGTGAAGTTGCATCGAAAATACTCAGATTAAAAAATAGAAATCCAGAACCGATGCAGATTTCTTAAATTACTAAATTCAATTCAGCAGTGAAACTAAATATTTTGTTGAATTTCGAGTAAAAAGGTAAAGGTTCATTATTATTTACAGCTAAATCTCAATTTTTGAGTTATTTTTTTGATTTCTTTTCAGGATTTGCTAATGAATCTGCGTCTAAAATCTTGATTCCAGAACAAAATGGATCAAGTGAGAATTTAACAATAAACTTGGGAGCAGGAGAAGAGATAATCATAGAAGTGCAGCTTGATACATAAGTTCCTATTGTGAGTAATCTAGATGAGGCTATTATGATAAGGACATAATTCTAAGACATAAGCATCCCATTGGTGTATAAAGTTATCGAAGGAGAAATCACAGTCGAATTAGAGAAATTAGTTTTTAATGGGACGAACAGCAAGTTAATGCAGTTTGTTTAGATTAGAAACAGTTTTGGTGTTGATTTGATGATACAAGGTATCAGAAATGACAATCCTCGTTTCAAAATCATAGATGTCAAACGAATTATCAAAGCTAGATCAACAGAACATCTAATGACAATTGTCTTCAACAGAACTTATGATTATGTAGATTATTCGTTTTTAACATAAAGTTTCAAGGTTTTTTATTATATTTTTGATAATTTGTCCCAAGGGATAAAATGTCTAGCCAGCTAGTGAAGAGAACTTCATCAGTACTGAAGATTTCGAGCAAGCTAATTTAACGTCTCATGTACAAATACTTTAATTCATTTCTCATTGTTTCCAGCTAATATTTATTATTTCCTATTAATTAATTTTAATTTTGTTTTTGCATGAAAACAAGTATGTTAATGAAGGAGAAATCCTAGAATAAATAATAAAACAAGATATTTGGATCGACTTCAATGTTAAAAGTGTGAAGCTCGATATCATAGCATTTAATCACAGAATCCGTTTGCTCAACGAAAAAAAGATTGAATTCAATAATAGTGAAATTCATTCATTTTATTAGAAGACATTAACATTCTCAAACCCACTTGAGGTTCCTGTTTTATTCCAGCTCTTCGTTTCACCTGACAATATCTTCACTAACTCCATTGATTCTAAAAACTCTCAGCTTACATCTGAGTAATTTTAACTTCTAAAAACTTCTATCTTTTGTTTTTTCCTTTTTTTGACAAACTTTTTTTAATTTTATTATTTTAAAAGTAGGGATTCTTTTTCTGAGCCAGAAGAAGAATGCACATTCTGCATTCCAATGAATCTCCATCAGATTCCTCTAATTAAAGAAGTTTATGAAAGTCTATCTGATTTTTTCACGAATAAGGGGATGGAATAGTATAGTGAAATTTAGGATCAAGAAGTACTTAAACGCATCCAAACTGTAAATTATTAACTTTTTAAAGATATTCTGTTTTCTTAATAAATGATTTTGTTCTTAAAAGCATCCTGATTTCGATAGATCTTAGCTGCCAATGCTTCTCTAGCTAATCGAGACATTGTAAATATTCTCTACACCCAAAGACGAAAATGAATAAATAAAATAATCTTGCTAGGCAGCATCGTCATCATCATCATCTCCCTGCTCCAATCCAAGTGGATTCTTTTGCAAGAAAGGATTAATCAGTGAGAAAGTCAAGAATTACATGCAAAAAATTGAATTTAGTTAGACTCTCTTGGAGTTCTATTAATCTCCAAATATCTAGCTTACAAGAATGCAAGCACAAATTGAACACATTAAAGCACTTTCGAGAGAAATCATAGAAATATCATCTTATTCTAATGCCCGTCCTAACATATTTGATTTAAGGACAAGCTCAGATAAAGGAATTGTAGAAAAAATCATGAATTTCTTTAAAAATCTAATTTCATTTGGAAAAATAACTTCCAAAACCTTAAGAGATCACACACTTATTTCAAATTGGCAATCTCCGTCGACTGATTTATTCAGTTAGAACATATTAATCCAAGATGACTAAATGAATTCTTATAAACAGCAATACGATTAAGGTTTGAAACATCTCCAAGAACAGTAATAATAGCAAGTCTATCTAGGGATAGATGTCTCAAACAGAACAATCTTGCTTTAACCAAAATAAACATTAAAACTAAATTCTTTAATATTTCTACCATAATATGGAGATATTTCAGGTAATTTGATAGTAAAAACCAACGCAAGTGAGATCGATGTCATCCCTATTCGAGGTCATAGTGGAATCGGAAAGCTTCAACTCATGGAAGTTAGAAATCTATCTCCTATGATGCTTGGAAACACAACTTTCATAATATCTGAAGAAGAAAAAGTATATTAAGAAAATGTCAAGTAGCAAATCAAGCAAGGAGTGTTCCTTTTTAGTATGAAGTCAGAGGAAGTCGAGCTTGCGTATCGGCATAAATAAGATATTCTCAAGAACTTTGTGATTCAAAACAACGGAGAATATTCGATCCATGTAAAAAATATTTATTTTGAAAGTCAATCTTGCAGCGGATATGGATTCTTCATTCTAGGATGCATGTGCGCATTCAAATTAGAGCCGGGATAAGAGAAAATCATAACGATTGGATACCGCTCGAATTACCCTCATGACACACTCAGCAAGCACATTTATTTTTATACCTCTTCATATAATTTTAAGTTCGTTATCAAAGCGGAATTATCACCAATTAAGCAGCAACAATAATAGTAATACTCGCATATTTCGGATAATTTCAAACGAAGCGCGATTTTCCTGTCTTCTTAAATGGAAGGAATCACGGAGAGATAAGAGGATAGTGAAAAAATGTTGCAGATTCTACTTGAGAATGTTGAAAAAGCTACAAAATTAGCGTCGAATGAAGAGAATAAATAAGAATGGGTATGGATGGCAACTAAACCTAGATCCTTTGATTCATTGGAGAAAATTGGATAGAATTTTGTGCTCATAGTTGTGCTAGTTACGGCTGTATTTTTTATCTACACGTTTACATCGTTTTTTATCACCGATGTGCTCAAAGTCGGTTAGAAACCTACCAAAGCAAGCATCTTGACTGCTGCTTCGTCTTAATCGATCTAAGCACAAGCAGCCTAGCAAGAAGCTGAATCAAAAATGTCCAATTCTGCTAGTCAATATTGCATTCAAGCCTTCTAAAAATCTCATATTGTCGACAGCAATATTTTGAGTTTAAGAAAAGATCTTTTGAAAATTAAGGAGCTTCAGGAATAGAAAAAATAAGAGCATCTACTTTTGCAGGAAGAATTGACAAAATTGAGGAAACTAAAGAGGGAAGGGAAGGTAGTTGTTAGTGGTGGGAAAGAAGCAGCTGAGATAGACAATTCTTAACTAGAGAATATTTAAGATTTAGACGGAGAACAACACAAGAGAGAAAATGAATATGCAAAGGAAAAAGAAGACAATTTACAGACTTTGAAGAAATCAGAAGGTCTGGATGAGGAGCATCAAGAGACTGAAAAGATGCAGAGCAAGAATAATAATTTGCATACTAAAGTGAATACCCGCAGAGAACTTGCAAAAAAAGAGAAACAAAAGTAATCTTAATATTAAAAAGTTGTTTCACAGCAGGATAAGAAGAGTATCTAAGAATATATTAACAACGAAAAAGCAGACATTTAAAACTTAAAACAGATAAGTGATAATACTAAGGATTTTAAACTGTCTGAATCAATCTAATCCTCTTCATAGACAGTTTAATCGAAATAATCTTCGCTGCTTGGGAATAAAGAAGAAGGAAAGATATCATAAACGACAAAGTTAAATGTTCCAAGGATTAAGGAAGAGAAAGTTAAATAATCGAGGAAAATAGATGACAGTATTTAAAGAGAAATAGAGTAATCTATTCAGAGACATCATGAAAACATGCTAAGACTAGCTTAACAGAAGGAAAATGAAGAGCAATAAAAAGCACAGGAAATCATTAAAAAAACAGAAAAAGAAGAAAGAACCAGAGATGGAAGTAATGGTTCAATTCACTAAACTGCTAAATAGAATGTTGTAGGAAGCACAATCTAGACTCATTTCAATAAGGGAGCAGCTTTTAGTTATTCAAAAGAGGATGACAGTTAGAAAAACCATAACGTAGATGAGTAATAACTCCAAAATACCTGGGAGATCGAATAAGTTAAGCATGTAGGGTTGGATACTGAGGATAACTATGAAGAAAAGTATTAACTTCCACAGAAAGACGCGCCGATAGAAGAATTAGAAACATTCAGAGAAACATTACCAGGATTTTTAACTCAAACAAGTTCGGAAATTAATTAAAATGAGTTAATAAATTCGATTAATATGCAGACGGGTGTTGTTGAGGAAATACTTGAGGATAAAACAGGAGACAGACAAAGCTAAGATATTGAATTCTAGTTTACAGAAAGAACTGTTGAGGAGACAGAAAGCAATTTCATCGAAGAAGACGAAGAAATTAAATATCCAAGTCTGTAGAAGAAAGAAAGCAATTGCAGCAGTAGCATCATCAACCACAGCAGTGAGGAAGATTTCTCCAGTGGAGATAGTCTTTCCGAAGAAGAAATTGATACGTTCCGGAAGAAAACAACGGATGCAATCAAACCAATCGGGTTTAATCTATCTTCTCTGCCCTGGAGAGCATAACAAAAATAAGAAGCAGCGAATAATAATAATAATAACAATAACAACAACACGAATAATAGTTTTAACGAAGAAGATAGCTATTACAGTGGTGCATCTTCACTAAGGGAATCATTTCACAATGAAATCGGAGTGAGCTAATTAGCGTAATAGGTGTAAATGCCTTAAACTCAAGAATACTAAATTTCAGAGTTTAATAAAACGCAACAGAAACCACATCTTTCTGGGTTTATCAATTACTAATCAGAAAGCAGTGATGATGAAAGTAATCCTATAAAATAGCGCAGATACTTTAATCTCTTCAACCCTTCGCCTTGCTTTTATCCAATTAGTTTTCTGTCATAGACATTGTAGACTCCGACTGAAAATGAATCTAATTAATAGAAATAAACTGTTTCTTAAGGTTCTCATAAGAAATCAGTTTAAAACTAGCATTTAGTAGCTGGATAAAAGCAACAAACTGAAATTACTAATATGTAAACATCTCAAGGGTAAAAGTAACTACCAGAAAATGCTCAAGCTTCTAGCTCTGTTACAAGTCCTAATCCTTTCAGTTATATCACCTCCCCTTCTCCTTCTTAATCGCATCCTGAAATTGGTATCCGATAAGATGCATTTCCTTCGTTATCGTTTCCCTTGCAGACTTTGCCTGGGAATTCTACTGGTGCCTTCGCATACGTGCCGTCATCAAGTTATCCTTAAAATAACAGTAATTAGTAGATAACTTCATAAGAAGATAAGCAGTTATCTGAAAAGCTAGACCTTATTAAAAGAGCAATGTCTTCTTCTCCTTCGACAACATAGTTCATTCCTCACTTAGGTCCCCCTCCTGGAATGGGCGTAATTCCGAGAACTCAGCAGTAGCAGTAATAGTTTCATCAAGGAAATTCAACTGAATCTACAATAAATCTGATAAAATAATCTTCAAATAAGTCGCAAAAGAGATGAATTAAAAATTACAAATAATTTGCATATTTAGATATGTTCTATCAACTGTAAAGCACCTAAAATGGGCAGTGAATCTATCTATTTTTCCTTTAATCTTTTGAGGGTTGTTTTCTCGCTTTTTCGAGTTAAAAGACAGTTAAAATTTAGATATTTTTAGAATTTAAGTTCTAAAAAATAAATGAGAAAACTAATCGAAGGGGATTTTTAATTTAAATTGAAAAATGAAGACTTTGTTTCTGTTTTAGAATGAAAAGATCTAAAATTTGATAATATATTAAAGGAGTTTAATTGCATTAAAAATCCCTAAATCAGAAATTAAGATACTTTTGTTTAGGATATTTAAAAATATTTTTAGCTGTCTAAAAATAAAAAGATAAAGTTAAAACTTGTTAAAACACTTAGAATAAATGAATTTTATGAGAATTCAAAAAAATCCTTTTATTGATGATCAATAATAATTTTTTCGCTTCTTTTCTTTCCAACCTAAAAAGAAAATTTAGAACTTGTAATATTTTAGATTCCTTTCCTCCCCCCCTTCCAAATATTCTTGCTACAGATTTAATCTTTAGAAACAAAAATTTTCTTCTTCAAAGAATCTCTGCATGCGTCATTATCTTGCAGACTTTTAAAAATATTTGACAATGATAGAAACAAAAAAGGTTCTGCTTGCTTTATGACAATGAATCCAAAGATAAATTTTAAAAAAAAATAAAAACCAACAAAAATATGTTTCTAAAACACTGATTTATTCAGCGTAAAAATAATTGCTAAATTTGAAATATTTTTTTTCAAATTAGCTGAAGGGTGGATCCTTTTCATTTTTATTTCTTGTATCTGATAAATGAGTAGAGTGAATCATAATTAAGTTTCCATTTGTTAGCAACTTCTCTGACGTTCTTAGAGTCCACGTAATCATTGTAAATCAGCTATTTGTCCTCATCAGAGTACTGCCTAATAGATTGGTTATTCGGTCCACGAGAATTCTGGATGAAATTGTAGAGTCTGCGATATTTGATATTGAATTTGGTAGAGATTGCACGGATATCTTGCGTCTTATCAAATTCGTTTAAGATCGTTTGTTTCTCTTTCTGCGATAATTCTCGTATCTTCCGGATAGTCCCATGAGTGCCCCGAACAGGCTCTGAGCTTCCACTTTGACTGCTCGTCTCATTATTATTGCAGTTATTTTAAGTTTAGTTTTCTTATTAGGCACTACTTTGGTTTGGATTGGGGTTGTTATTGTTATTATTGCTGCTATTTTGAAGATAGAAGCTTCCGCCTTTTAATTTTCCATTGGCACTGTTATTAGTAGCAGCATTAGCCGCTCTTCTTCTATTTTGACGGTAATTATAATCTCCATCGTTTTCATCGTCGTCATCTTCATTGTCGTCTTCCTCTTCGTCTTCATTTTCTGATTTGATTTCATCACTGCTCTTGGAAGGCAAAATATTTTCCTATTCTATTCCATTTCTCTCTATTACACCATTTTCCTCTTTTGCCTTGAAGCCATTCTCCAGATTCAGATTCAGATTCGAAAAAACCTGCCCATTTTATTCATTTTCAAGTCCATTTTATTCTTCTGTCTCCTCGATTTTAACACCCAAATCTTTTTTTGGATGCGAGAAATACTTTGCGAATCTCACCCAAATCTCCATTTCGCATTGATCAATAAATTCTTAGTAGAAATTTAGATGAATTTTGACTGGATTCAGCTCATCCTATTTAGCATCTAATATGACGGCTTTACTTATTTGCGCGACTTTATCTTTGAGAGACTCCGCGGTAGGAACTTTAGTTTGTTCGACTTCAGTGATAGTTTTAAGAGTATTTAATACACGAACATATTAATTTTCTTACTCTTGAAGCTTCTCATAAGTGCCTGTAGGGAAGGAAGAACCAGACAGTAAATCAAATCAAAAATAGGAGAAGACAGAAATTCAAACAAAAGATTAAAAAAAAGAAGAATAGGGGTAGAAAAGAAATAAAATAAAAGGCTGGGAAAATAACGAAAGAGAATGGGGGAATCAAGGAATAAAATATGTGGGATAATATTGAATATTGAGGTAATCAGATGGAGTGGGGAGAGGGGAGGGGGAGTCTCTTATTGAGGTGTTTCCGATTATAATTAGATCGGAACTACCCAGTGATATTATTAATAACAATTATCAGGTTCGAGAATAATATCAATAATTCTGCGGGGAGGAGAGAGAGAGAGAAAGTTAGAAGGAAAAGTAATTAAAAGGATTTAAAAAAGTCAGAGTAAAGAGACAGGAAATGGCGAACTGGGTCGAGTGATAAAATATTAATGTATGTCAAAAGTATTTTGAAGTTGTGTGCTGAACAGAATAGGGAGGAAAGGCGGGAATAAAACATGCATGAGAATGCTGAAATTATACAGCTTTGAAGTTGAAAGAGAGTAAATATGTTAGCTGAGAAAGTCGAGCTGATAATCAAGAGAAAAAAAGGAAAAGAACTACCAAAATTATCTATTAAATTATGTTACGCTGCTTCATGTTTTCAAGGCAGAAGGTAAGCTGGTTGAGAGACTCTTGTAGACTAAGTAGCTTTTAGCGATCAAGCTAGATCATTTCCATAGATTAGGTGAATATCGCCTTAATTTTGGTAATGTAGATTTCTAGGGATACCGAGGAATGAAACAGGCTCGAGTGACATTAAGGACATATCGCCTTGAGTTATTGGCTATCTTCACATTTTGTGTTGAGACACACAAGGTTAACAGGATTCCTGCTGGAGCAGGTGTTGCATAGAGGAGGAATGAACTAAGTGGGTTTATCATTGTCTTAAATTGTACTTCCACTGTTCAGATGTTGTTGAGCTCTAGACTTTCCCATGATTTACTGTTTCTCAACTTCTTTCTTTTGTCTTTTAATCTTTCTTTGCTTTCTTTCTCCCCACTCTCGACTCTGGAGTTTCAGCTTTACTTCCCCCTCCCCCCCTTTCCCGATTATTTTTTATTTCGCTTTAATTCCGACTACTTACAAAATTCACCGTCATCCCCTCCTATTACAGTCTCTCGTCTAACTAACGCTATTGCTACGTTTTCCCTCTTCTTCCATTTCAAATATTGTCTCTGATTTGAGTAAGGAAATTTAAGAATTATCTGATTTCGATCATTTCAAATTGACAAAATCTCTTTTAAACAATTCTCAACATATTAGGCCATCATTTGATTCATTTAATGACCATATTCTTGACATATTTAAGGATGAATATAACCTGCCTTCAAAATACATTTCAAATCTTTGTTTCTCTTCAAATAATAACAACAAACCATCATATGAGAGTTCAAGAAGTTTTAAAGGTTTGTATTTTTTTAGCAATTTAGCCTGAAAGTTTTTTAAATTATCAATTGATTTGAGTTCAATTATTATTTGTTGGCGATGCTATTTCTCTCTCCCTTTCAAAGTTCTAGGAAGTAATCTCTACTTTGAGTAGTTTCCTCAGCTCATATGACACATAGAAAAGAGTTTATTTCGATGAAATTTGATTTAAATAAGTTATTTTTTACTGCTGCTTTGGAAAATATTGCTTGATCACTGCTCCAAGGGTTGCTACACATTAAAAATTCAATTATATTTGTTTACTAAATCGTTTTCTTTCGAATAGAATCTCAACTATGCATAGATTTCTAAAATATATCAGTTTAAAATAGCAAGATCATTAAATTTGGTTTGTGTATTATTAAGATGCTTTACATAATAATCATAAACAAAGAGAAATTATCTGTGGTAAAAAGAGGCTATCAATTTTTGAGATTGATTAATGAGTTTTATTTCGACTCTTGCATAACTAATAAAATACCCTAAAGAAAATTAATTTGCTCGGAAAATCGGTAGTATTATCTCGTTTAATCGGGAAGCAGATAGAAGAGGGGTCTAACTCGGAGAGCAATCTGAGGATTATAGAGCTTATAAAGGGAATAGCATCATAACAAATGCTACTTTTACAAAGTAGAAATATTCTCAGAGGAAACTAAAAAAGAAAGAAGGAATGAACGAAAAAGAATAAATTTCCTATTCCAGATCAAGATAAAGTTTTAAAATGGATGGAAAGGATTAGAGGGGAAAAGGAGAAAATGATATGTAAAGGTTCTAGTCATTGTGCGCTTAGAACTTCCAAAGTCTTCCCAAATCTTATCTAAAAGAGTTTTATTTCCAACAATCTTGTTTCTGTTTTGAGGTTTCAGTAAAATTGTTCTGTTTTAATTCTATCATTTTTTAGGGAAAACATAATGCAAAGTAATGGTCTCCATCCAAAAAAACAAATGAGTATTTTCCTCAAGCATATTGAGATAAGATTTATAAAAGCACCATATTCAAAATGTAGTTTATTCCTTAAAATGATTTCAGTTTTGTATTATCTTATCTGTTGAATTTGAGCTGAGGAATCATTTTCTTTCTTGCTTTTCATTTATTTCCTTATTTTTTTAAACAAATTCATCTAATATTTAATCTGATTCTTTTTTTAACACCCAATTTAATTTTTTGGAAATAACTTCAGGCTCTAATAGCCTCTATGAACGTGTAATTTCAATTTGGTTGAGTTCCAAATTTGCCAAATGCTAGGAAAGATAATAAAATTACAAAAGAATATCCCTTGCCTTTTTTTTGGAAATAATCTTGTTCTTTCTTCATCTCCCGCAATGATAAAAGCAGGGAAGGAAACGAAACAAAATATAACCATATACCTGATTAGGTGGAGGTATTAAATAGGGAGATCAATGAAATTTTATGTAAATCAATCATCATAAGCAAAATCTAAAAGAAGAAAACTCTAAGTTTTGCAGAAAGAAAGAAAAAAAAGTTCATTTTTATTAAAAAATTTGATAAAATTGATTAAACTCACACTCGTCTATTGAAATACTAAATATTCACTTCCAAGGTACACACACAACACAGACTCAAACAAGTTAAAATAAATGTCTTTCATTATCTTCTAATAAACAAAATTATGCTTTTTAGAATTTAGGTATCAGTATATTTTTAGAACAGAAGCAGAAAGCAGAAAGATGAGCAAGACTACTGTAAAGAAAGTTGTTGTACTTGGTGAAGGTATTCAATTCTGAGATTAAATTTCTTAACACCGCTAAGTTAAGTTAAATCACTTTAACACAACAGGTAGAGTAGGCAAGACTTCCTTAACCCTACGGTATTGCAAAGGCGAGTATAGAGACGATCAGGAATCAACAATAAACGCTTCCTTCTTAGAAAAGAAAGTCACAGTCGGAGACAATGGTGAAGCTGTTAATCTTGCTATTTGGGTATTTACCATACAAACATGTTGCATTTATTCAAGAACTACAAATAATGTTGATATTCTCACAGGATACTGCAGGCTAAGAAAAATTTAGATCAATCACACCAATGTATTACTAGTCAGCACATTGTGCAATCATCGTCTATGATATTACCTTCAAAGAGTCATTTGATAAAGTAAAAATAAATTTCCAGGTTTTGTTTACGCCTTTGGTTTGCTCAAAAAATTATCATAAAAATTAAACTATTCTTAGGTGAAGAGCTGGGTGAAAGAACTGCAAGATGTTCTTGATACAAGCTAGGTCACACTTTGCATTGCAGGCAATAAATGTGACATGGAAATAAGCAGATAAATTGATAAAAAAACTGCAGAGGAATATGCTCTGTCAGTTGGTGCGAAGCACTTCCTGACTTCTGCTAAAAATAACAAAGGAATCGATGATATGTTCCAGTATGTTGCACAAGGTAAACATAAAACAATTACAACTTTTTGAAGTGTTGAAAATGGATTTTTAAGATATTTTGTTTTTGGGAATTTGGACAATAAAAATTAAAAGAAATCGAGAAGAAAAAAAATGAGAAAAAAAAGGGAAGAGGTATCATCTTAAGCCAAGGATCAAAGGCTAAAAAGGACAAATAAAGCACCATCTGCTGTTGAGACAGACAATCAGCTTTTGTTGCAACAACTTTTAGCAAGAAAATATTCATATCATTCTCTATAAATATGTATCAATTTCAATCACTAAATGATTAATACTATTCCATAAAAATATCAGCAAACTTCTAAAAAGAGATATTTTCTGTTGAGAGAAAAAGAGATAAAGAGGTTCATTTGCATCTCAATTTTGAAGAAATCATATTTTTAAAATCCTCAATACTTTTTTGAGAATATGATTTCTGCCAAAACTTACAGCATTTGACTATGTTTCAATTATTATTGGCTTCAATTAGCAAAAATGTTTTTTCTGTTGGATATTTAGGGGGAAAGCAAATAATTTATTTATTTTTAGAGTTGATTATTAGAAGGAAAATAAATTTCCAAAATTGAGAAGACTCTCCTTTCTTCTTTTTTTTGTTTTGAAGCAACAAAAAGAAAGGACTTATTCATATGTTTTAAGCGTTTTTAATAATAAATAAACTCAATATTTGCATTAATATAAAGTTGTATAAGTTCGAAAAATGAATTCTCCATGCGAAAAATGGCTCGTATTGGAGAAAGAATTTGAAACAAAAAACAGAATTTATTTCTGGTAGTTGAAGTGCTCAAACAGAAGTAGTGGATGAAGTAGAATCTGTCATTCTCAAGAAAATATCAAGACGCCTTGCAGAATAAGCAGTGGAAGTTGATATAGCTGGTAGAGATTCTTCGTTATTCTTTTTTTCAGTGAGGAAATCAAGGGAGAAGAGTAGCTTGGAATAGTAGGTTTATGATGTAATTTCTTGAATACTTCGAATATCATGAAGGAAGTGACATCTAGACCCGTACGAGCAGAAGCAATGCTCAAAAAATTACTTGCAGGGCTTAGTCTTGAAGTGTTTGTTTGCTGAAAATTTCTGAACAAGCTCGCGTTTTCCATGAGCGAATTTGCATTTCTCTCCATAATTGCATTTCCCTGTATCAACCCAGTTTTTGCACATTTCCGTTTTGTATTTCGCTTCTTCAGGTATTGGTGATGTTCCAGTTTGCTTCTGTGTCTTTGGCTACTGAATCATCGGTGCAGCTAATGTCTTAACGTTTGGCATAATTGTGTTGAAAACATTTTACATTTGCGGCATCTAGTCAAAGAAATCTTCATTATTGTGCTCTTCAGAACCGCAGGAAGTTGAATTTTCTGAATACTAATCAATCTAAGCGCATCCACGAGGTAATTTCCTATCATTGGAAGATGGCAAGCTCGGACTTGGACGTTTAATAGCTAAATAAGAAGAAGATGAATAAGAAGAAGAGTTTGGTGGCTGTAGTTTCGTATTATTACTGAGATACATTTTTTACATTATCCTATAAAAGTAAATTAATTCAAGCGAAGAAAGGCCGTAATTGTTACCTAGTATTTCTTTCTTTTAGTGAAATTTAATTATTACCACCCCTTGAGAGATTTTGCTGGTACTCGCGTGTCTTTTTGTTTTCGAAACGCTCACAATCTCAATTACGGACTAGATCATTTTAAAAAATTACGAGCCACTAGATCAGATAGGCGGATAGTCGCATTCCTCGCTTTTCCTAAGCAGCATTAAGAATTAACTCTCCGCCGATAAGAAACCTAAGGTGATAGAAACATTTATAAATTAGTTTGATTTTATTCTCAAAAAAGAAGGTTCTTTTTTTGAGAATGGATAATAGGATCTTTTTGCATTCAAAATATGTTTATTTTCATGAGTTCATTGTTGTGTAAATTAAGCTTAGTTATCCTTGGATGACTCTAATTCTTACACGTTTTAATAAAAGAAGAATTATCAAAAAAAAGAAAGAATCCTCATCTTTCATTTGGATTAATAGCAATAAAAAAAATAAGTATTGATTTCCAGTAACAATAACTGAAGAAAACATAAAATGAGAGAGTAATTAGTATCGATCCTTCTTGATTTCACTGTGCTTCTTTGATAGCTAATTAGAAGTGCTCTTCAACTTCTGTTCTTGGAATGAACACTCCAGTCTTGTAGTAAATACCTCCTTTAATGTATCCAAGCATCCAAATTGGCTTTTCTTTTCTCATCACTAGCAAAAAAAAAAAGAACAAAAATTAACTTTTTTTCTGGAGGAGAATTATCAAAATATCTATCCTACGCTGGGTATCGCTATTGGAGTAGGTGAACGATTATGGAAGGGTGGATCCTGTCTTTCCATTGACAAATACTTTGTGATCATTGTTTGGGAGGTCTTTCTCACAGCCATCACATTCTATCACGAAGAAATAAATTTTCTTACTACTTCCACCAGCGTTGATTGTGAACGCATGAGAGCCTTGCTGAGCATCTTCCATGATGATATTCTCAAAGTTTTTTTATTTTGCACTCACTTCTTGTATGAATTCCACAATCATCCCTTTTTCTTTGTCTGCTGATTGCTTAACCTCGCACACTTTTATGCAAGGATTCCAGTTGATCTTTTCTCCGCACTTAAAGAGTAATATTTTAGAATAAACAAAGAAAATTCAAAGCATAATAAAGAAATGTGTTACTTTCACGTAGAACTTCCAATCTTCTCTGGCTTAGAATTGCATGCCAACTTCAGAAAGAAGCAGTTTTGTTTCTTTTTCTAAACTTGACACGAAAATTACTCTTTCATAAGAGACCCGTTTAAACTGAGATTCATCGTATGCTGTGAGTTAAACTAGAATAGGAACGTAGATATCCTTCATCTCAACTTCTAACTCAATGCGGGTGTTCTTGGAGACATTTTCATTGGATAGAGTATCATTGTAAACTTAGACGGGATCTGTTAGATTGAAAATTACAAAAAAAAGCAATAATTAACATATGAAACAATCGAAGTGCCAATTTTACTGTCCGAGTCATCGAAAGTAGAGATTCCACATTGGAAACCTTTAAACGGTAGGAAAATATCAACAATGAGTTTAGTTTGTTTTGGTTTTTGTTCCCATTCTAAGACTATTTCCCATTTTTCTTGCTTGATGGGGGTGTTGTTTTGTTTTAACTTGTCAATATCCGTCTTGCCCATGGCTGACTTGAGTCCAAAGAATTTGTTACGGATCACCTTGTCGTTAGCAATATCGCTGAGCTCTTTTTCCTCGATTACATTCAAATACATGATTTAACTCCGCAGCCTTTTGCTTTCAAGTTAAAACACTTTCTAATGAATATTCATGAACCAATTCTTCAGCGGAACAATAAGAGTAGCCATGTTTTCAATGGGATAAAGGTGCCATTAGCTTAATTCATCGTTGAAGGTTCTGTAAACCCTTTCTATTTCGAGCAGAAGCTTTTTTTGAGAGGTGAGAATATGACCTAAATTTTCAAATCCTTTATGATTTTTCTTCGAGAATTACTCTACATTTTAGATATTTTCTTGCAAGTCAGTCAGGAATGGCGAAATAATCAAAATTATTTATGTCATAGGAGGGTTTTATTGCGAGAAAAAGTAGACATATGTTGCTTCTAAAACGTCTTTCAGCTGCTGCAGCTTCACGTGCTCAGTTTGCTTGCCAATTACCTGTGAAAATATCAAAAATTACACATCCATTTCTTATTAGTTTCAATAACTTACAGCATTGTAAATTTCATAAGTCTCTCCAATAAGCAATGCATCAGCTTAGATCTACTAGAAATCAGTGTAGCTAAATCCTTCGACATGCACCTAAAGCTTAGCTAATTTATCAAGACATTCTCTAACATTTTTCTAATAAAACTCGTTCAGATCTGCTTGCGTGTCTGTATTCAGAATATCAGTGATTGATTTCTGAAGTTTCATTTTCATTTCTGGAATATCCTCATACTTGAAAGGTGCCTTCATTTCAGAATAAATGAGATTTCTAAATAGCCTCTATAATCTCTCAATTAGTTAGTTGGGAGTCGATTCCTTAACAGTTTGATTAACTACGTTTTGTTAGATTTCATCGAAGTAGCTGATTTTATCCTTAATCGAGTCTAAACTTGGCTTTGAAATTACCTAATCCTATGAAATTCAAACATCAAATCAACACAAATACCAAGCATTATTATATTCAGTGAATATCTATTTGTTTCTTACAATCACATCGACGATGCGCTTGTCCAAGAGTGCATACATCAAAGGGTCTTTCACCGTTAGGACTTTGAAGATTCTATTAAGCAAATTATTGCTTTGTAATTAATGGAACTCTTACTATAATCTAATCACAACTATCTTAAATTCCTCGATGTTTTTCGCTTGCACCTCAAGGCCTGTCGGTTCCATTAGAGAGATGGGATCAGCAGTTAAAAACTTTGCTTAGTAAAATCCACTGCGTAGATTTTATGAGGTTTCCTAAATTAGCTAGATGAACCCTAGTTCTCGAGGAATAACATCCTAATCTTCCTCGCTGAGATCGTTAGGCATTCCTAGTTCACTTCTGCACTGTCCAAACCACTTCCACAAGTCAAGGTATAAACTTTCTATGTTCTTACAACATGTTTTGAGATTATCAAACAGATTCGTTTATTCCACATCTATGGAGAGTTCCTATTCAGGATTAATTCCTTTTAGTTGTCTAACAAAAGACCCTATTTAATTGTCATAGCAGTCCATAAGTGCATTCCATTTCACTTAAAACTACGATTGCTATTGATTTAAATACTAAAAAACAAAACAAAAGAGATTTTATTAAAAATAAATATCAACATCAATAACATCCCTCTAATTCTTTTTTAAGTACATTATCAAAGCCTGCCTTCAAGAACTCAATTTTACTTCCTATTGTGTTTAGGAAGTGCGTATTGCTGTCTAATTAATCCTTCATGAGTTGCCTGGCATTCTAAGAATCCATATTGAGTCGAAATTTAGAAGAAAAGAGCTGCTCAATACTCAACAAAATAAAGCAAGGTGCAGTCTTCATAGCTTCCTTAAGCATCCCAGTTATATGAATGAGATACTCTCTGTAATCATGAGCATTTTTTTAGATTTTTTCTGGCAAATTCCAACTTGAAATTTTATTTAAATCTGCAATTATTTGATCTCCTTGTGGTAACCACTCGCTGAAAACTACAAGCGCATCTTCTCGATCATAGGATTCAATGTCAGTTAGGTCAATATCAGTGTACCTCACTATCTGTCTTCTGAATTGATTATATCTGTAGAAGATATCTTTTGTCTTGGAGGCATCCTCAGCAAACTAAAGAAGGTAATTTTTCTCCAGAATACCTGTGAATTTCTTAAAGATCTGCTTGCACTCAACGTCTTAGATGAGTTGCTTAAAACTGTTTTTGATCTCTTGGATGTCCTAGGAGACATTCTCCTTTGGGATCATGTTCTCAATCGAAAGAACTTTGTCAACATATTCCTCACATTTATTCGTGAAATCATAGCAATGCTAGCATGTGGTCAACTTCAGATTCTATCTAATTTTTTTGGTGTTACAAAAAAACAATTTAATATATCATGATGTTCAATACTTTTTTTGTGTTTATTCCTCTTTTAAAGTTAATTTGGGTGTATGCTACCTTGATAAGGTTTATTCAACTTTATTTAGAATTGGATTCTGATGGATTTCTCTTGATGGGATGATCGACAACATAATGTATTTCATGTATTTTTAATTGTATGTTAGAATTTCCTTGAACAAGGTGAAGATAGATTTCTCATAATAGCAGCTTGCTCTGTGATATAGATTGTTCACAATGTTATCAATCTATGCCTTCATGATCTCAATCCACTGCTGGAAGTACTCAATCAAAATACCAACTGGAATTTGTTAGTTCTGAAGAAATCAAAGAAATATTTGTTCATCAGAAAAAAATTTATTAATTCTTTTCAAATCTTTAATAAATATAAAGTAAATGTCTAAACCTTTTGTTTATTCTGTAAAGCCCTGTAATTGATAAGAACTGGCATTCCTTTGTCTTGGAATTTGTAGAATGGTTCTCCTTACTATCGTTAAACACTCTTTAGTAAAATTCAAACAAATTAGTATATTAATATAATGTAAATCCATAATAAGTTGGGTCAAGGAATAAAATCAAAAAGCTTTAAACAACTAATCTTACTCCAAAGTTAGTATCGTACATAAGCGGCTGGACACTATCGATGATTTTTGGGAACACAGGTCTCAATTTTTCTCTACATTTTATTTTTCAAAAAAATATTATTTTATTTCTGCAACAACAACAAAAAAAAACAAGATTAAACTGTTACTCAAACTGTTTGGGTGCATTGCTTGATCCAGTTGTGTTAAAGGGTCTGTCAGCTGTTCTTCGCTCTGGTGAAAATTCCTGATTTCGTTGCGAATCATTATTTTATGGTGAGGTGTTGGGTCTATGTATTTTAAAAGTTATTTTACTAAATATTTTGTAACTATTTTGAAATTTTTGCTTTACCTTAACTATGAATTTCCTACCAAAGAACCATTATTAACATTAGAGTTATTTCCTTGCCGCTCGTATTCCTCATTTCCATAGCCAGGTTATTGCTAATATACTCCAGAGTCATACTGGCTAAGAGATATAATTACAACATAGTTCATAAATAGAAAAAAGAGAAAAATAATGAAATGCAATATTCAACCAATCTCGTTTTTTTTCAGACAGTAATTAAACAACAATATCATACTTTGAATCTTGGAGAACTCGATTATTATCTTAGTATCTATTAGGATTATTGTCGCTTTGAGGATTTGCGCTCCTGGTGTTATTGTTGTAGCTCATAGGATTTATTTTATGATTTTCCAGTTTAATTTTTTATTATCTCTTGATCAAAATGCAGCCTTTGATTTCAGTCTAATTTTTATTTGTTTCAGAATTAAGTCTCTTAACCTTTTTCGCTTGATAACATAATGAAAATCTAAGAAGAAAGAAAAGTGATTTATCACTGAATCTTTCTTCTTCTTGCCAAATCAAACAATATCCTCATGATTATTAATTCCACATAAAACTTCACTTGAAAGTTACATAAATAGATTATTTATTGTTTCATAACTGTTAATTAATTTTATTATCAGGAAAGAATGAATGTCATACTTTAATTTACTTGATTTTTTATATTCACTTTTTGGATTAATCTAAGCAGCCAATTTCATTTCTCAAAAGGGGTTTTCCAACTTAAAAATATTCAAAATCAATTGTGTTTCAATTACAACAACAAAAAAGAAGAGTATTTGGAATTAATTCATGGGTTTTTCTACAAAATATTAAAATACTAAGTTATCTTTTACTTCTAATTTATCTAGAATGAAACAAGAATTATTGCAGAGTTATTGCTATTCATATTTATAATTAATAAGAGTTTCCTTTCATCGGATAAAGCTCTTCTGGAAAAAATCCATTGATACTTCTAAGGTTTCTAAGTTTGGCTTCAGCTTTTTTAAATCTTCTAGGATTGTTTAATTATCTATTTAAATGGTTATTATTAGGTAAATCTGGCTTGGTATGCTATAAACTATTCTATTCCGTGAAACTAGACTAAATTCTGTGGATATCGATTGATGCAGTCGTAGGAGCAATTAGAGATTTTCCTTGAAAACTATCACTGTGATTAATAGTCGAACCAGCTTCCAATGATAGAGCTATCGTGGGTCCATATGATAGACTTCTTTCTTGAGTACTTGCACTGTGCTTCTCATGCTAAACTGAATTCGAAATATTCTATTAGGTCTACGTTCTTGGAGGTGCTTGTTTGTATGATTCTGTGTACGCCGAATATGGATGGAAACTATTCCTAGCTTTATTCGAGGGATTAGTAAACATTTTTCGCTAATGTTCTGACGAAAAAGGACGAGTTTACTCGACATATGGGTTGAACTCCTTTGGCGAAAAAACACTTGTATAATTAGATTTCAGACCAGCAGATCCAACCATTCGACTGCCTGAGTTCGAAGAATGCGAGGATCTGCTTGAGATGTCATTTTATTATTATTGGCTTTACTCATATGATTCGGGTATTTATTATTGCAATTAAAGCTAATATTCTTAAGCTTCAAGCTGCATTTACTGCGATTACAAAACCTAAAAAGAATTGAATGCCTATCGCTGATGATTCATTTGATTCTGTCTCTTCGCTTGAAGACTCTACTATTGAATGGCTTTATTTTGCCGATTACTTTATGCAGTCGCTTGTCGGATTAAAAAATTAGATCCACGAGTGAAATTAGAAACAAATTCATTTTCTTCTTCTTTTTGAGATCTCCTTGCATCACGTAGACTCTCTACTAACTGCAGCTTTTCTGGAAGATTTGAACAATTCGAAGGCATAACAAAAATCAATTTATTTAACAGATAAATCAACGAATACTGAAACTTGTATTACCTTCCCTTTGTACTTCCGATTAGAGACTCAATACTCGCTCTCGTTTTGTCCGTTCTGAGACAATTTGCTAGCGTTTAACTTTGATTTGAATCTCCTTGTCAAGCTCAGCTATTTGCTGAACAAAATACCTTCTTTTTCGTTGCTCTTAGACACTTTGCTATCGTTGTTTTTAACAAACATCCAGATTGCCACTACCAGCCTAATTGATTAATAAACCAATAATATTTCATAAGTGAATTTTTTGCTTGCTAAATAGACATATATGGCTTACAGTATTCCTTTGACTTCCAGCAGTTTTGTTAGATCTTAGATTTTCAATGGATTCTTCTGTTTTTCCAGTAAAAGTTTAGAGAAATGCAGACATACACCCTAATTAAAACCCACTAGCAAAAATATCTGCTTGCGGTTTGTCTTCCTTATGAGATTATTAGTTGTTTATCTGCTAAGGAACCTACCCAGAAGAAGGTCTAATCGAGATTGTTTCGGAATCAAATTCACAATTTGCAAACTTCATTCTGCTTTCTCTTTCGATAAAACTCATCGATTCTCTCTTTTTTTCTTTCCCTTTGGTTTCCTTATTGGGTACTTTGTTCGTTGGAACATTTGGATTGTACTATTATGTATTATAATTTTCTTTCGATTCTTTCCTTGGATTCGCCTGACTTAAAAAGTTGGCTTTTGTCTTCTAAAACAGAGGTCTATTGGATCTGCTAGTGTCCTACATTATCTCCTTTTATCTTCCAAGATATACATCATGACTTATGAAAATAAACAAATTCATTTAGATCTTATTCAGAGTGGACATATTATCATTTGTGTTTTCTAGCTTTCTAAACATTGTAACTGTTTTCGTGCTCATTTCCTAGGAAACCTACTAGGCTCTCGCAATAAAACTGTTTTGGTGATAACTTGAAAGAAATAAAGGAGTAACGTTATTCACAATCGCTGATGATACTATTTCTACTTTTGATGCCTCATAATTAAACTGTATTTCTGCAAACACAATAAGATAAGATAAAAAACGCTGCTTTATTTAAGAATCAACTTGAAAGAAATATTTTTTTAAATTTCTAAAAATCTCTTACTGTAAATATGCATGAGATTCTGAACTTCTGAGATCATAAACGGAAGCTATCTGAGCTCTTCATCAGTGTAGAATTTAACATAGAATCCATTTTTCTTGAACCGATAAGTTAATAGTGCTAGTGCGCATGCTCTGTAACGAAACTCTTCGAAAAGTGGAAATTCTATTTTGATAAATTTTAGACCATTTATCTGTGTTATGCTAGAGCGAGTGCCAGTATGAATGATATGCATGCAATCACCAATTAGTTCTTCCTCCTGTACACGCAAGCCTTCTTCAACTCCAATCCAAGTTGGAAATATTCTCTTATCTTCAGCAAAAAAGTAAATATGTAAATATTAATACCTATGAGAAATAACTTTTTCAAATAAACATTTTGTATTTTTTTCCAAGAACAAATCTTAACTTCTTTCTCTAGCAAAATCATGGGAATTATTCTCAAAGTCCCAGTCAAGCCGAACAGTGCTGTGCGACAACTCAAAAGTCACGATACTTTCTTGTTCTCTGAAAATCAATGTCGAACGTGAATGAGTGACTTCTGCAATCTTCAAAAGATTCATGTAAGTGTCTAAATGCAAATAAAATGAATTGTTCGCCTAAGGTTTTAATCCAGACAAATAAAATGAGAGTTTATTCCAAAATGCATTCCTATGATGCCATCTTATGCGCTGTATCCAACGTTAGATTTTGGTTATTGCGCGCTTTTCTTAAATGACTCTGAACACTGGAATGCAAGTCTATTAACTCGCATAAGCTCTCCAATATTTTTGAATCTTCATCGCAGCAGAGACTTACCGAAGGTATTACTCAAAGTAGACATAAACCACAGTTATCTAGTGTTAATCTTTTTGCTTTAGAAATATTTCTTGTTTCGATATTTCTTTGAAATTATTCACGATTCCTTCTTCTTCTTTGGCATCGTATGCTCGAGCTTTGTGATATTTCGTGCGAACTCGAGAATTGTGTATGTGGATCGCTTGGAGGAATGCGGTAAGTACAGCATCATCGTTGATGCAGAGCTCAATAAGGGATAAATATTCTCTGGATTGATATTTTTATAAGACGGAATATTTTGATTTGTATCGATTGAGTTCATGATTTGTTAGAGCCTAGGAGTGTTTAAATGCCAGATCTAGATTAGGTAACGTAACTAGCGTCTTGAATTTATTTAAAACAGGATGGTTTTTGTTTAGTTCATAGAACAGAGGCTGCTTAGTTGACAAGAAGAGAACCTTCGATTAAAGAGAAGGAAGGATCAAATCCATGAATGGAATTGCTGTCTGTGTGGAAAAGCTACCATGATCAAAGCTGTCACTCACTCGTAGACTTATTAAACGTGAGGATTTATTTGTAGAATTATCAGGATTCTTGAACTCTTCTTCTCCAATCTTAGCAATATTAAGGTCTTTTTGATCGATTGCATTTTTAAGCTATTAGACAATTTTTTCATGAACTCTCAACGAATCACTGTACGATTTGGAACCTTAATGAATATGCTTCACACTCTGCTGAAATATCAAGAGAACATTCCTGAATTAGCTTCTGTGAAAGAATATTTATCTGTGCTCATCTTGCGTGATAGTATCTCGAAAATGTTCCATTCTTCTATGAAACTTTTGCATAGCATGAAATATTGCTACCGATGCCTTATTCAGCTATTTTCTCAAGCGAAAACGGATCATTATTTCCTTGAGGAGACTTTTGAGTTTGTTTAATCCTCGCTGCTACTTGAGACTTACACCTGTTAGGAGTAAATAATTCTTGCCTCTTTGTTCGAGCACTTCTTTCAGTGCAAATCGCTTCGAAGCATGTTTCTTCCATTTCGATGAAACTCGCTGAGAAAGACTCGAAATAACATTTGCTATGCGAGCATCGTTACGCAGCCTTCTTCTGCATACAAATCCTCTCCAGCAACGTTGAATAAAAAGACTAGGTGAAGATGCAGCGTATTTTGAAGCAACAATACTCATTTCTTCTTGTAACGTATGGATATAAACTTCTTCAGGTGCTAGAATTTGATTTGGCTGATTTGGAATTAGAGGCCAATTGATCTAAGAATGCAATGAAAGAGCTGAAAAACGACTTGATGATGTAAATACAACTCTTTCGATTCGTTCTTCATCAGCTACAGCATGGAAATCGAGTGCGTAAAGGGAAGGCATAGAATTAACAATCAGATGTCTGAGGGAGGAAATAGATGTTATTGGATTATCAAAAAGAGTCAAGTATCGAAGCTAAGGTGTTTCCATGATAGTACCAAGGTGCTGGATTTAGCTCATTTGATTGCAATGAAGGAACAAAAACTAAAGATTTCTTAATAAGGAAAACCGAATAGAAAAAGGAAGACTAGCGATGCCATTATTGCTGATATCTAATTTAAGCAAATTATGACATCCGTTTAAAGCGGAGAGTTCACTTGTTTAAATATGTGTGCTCGCAAGAATCAATATCTTCAATGCAACAGGATCTTGAATAATAGTCGATAATTTTTTTTGCTAGCTTTCATGAGATTATAATTCATATGTTGTGTCCTTCTTTGACTTCATTCTGAAGAAGAGATTGAAAGGATAATTTAAACTTCTTGAAAAGTCTTTTGATTATTTTCAAATTATCTTCTTCACAGAGATTTTTTGATTTGGTTGGTGAGAAAGAATTACTTGGAAAATCATAGGGGATCAGCAAAAAATATTGACTTCAAATAGACATTGTATTATAAATTCCTAATATTGAATAAGAAGGATCTGAAATCATAGCTAAAATAAGATCAAAAGATTATTGCGTTGATTTGTATTCTATTGAAAGATATTTTTAATTTACTGAACTGCAAAATCCTAATCGAAATGTCCATACAATTCAAAACTGACGATGTTGTGAAGCTTATGCTTCAGTTTATGAAAGAAAATGGACTCAATAAATCGCTTAAATGCTTGCAAGAAGAGAGCTAGGTATCTCTGAATCTTATTGAAAGTCCTGATCAATTCTCAGAAAATATCAGAGAAGGAAGATGGGATAAGGTCTTGGATGAAATCTAGAAACTGAAACTACCCAGCGTCAAGCTCCTTGAACTTTATGAAGTTGTTGTCTGCGAACTCTTAGAGCTTGGTGAGAGTGTCGCTGCTTAGTTCGTTGTTAAATCAGCCGTCAGACCATCTGGGCTTTTTGAGGAATTCCGTGAGAGATCTTTGCGTCTAGATTATCTTTCAAAAAAAACTCCTATCGATATTCGAGAACTATATCAAGACAAGCACACGAAGGAAAAGCGAAGAGCGTTGCTAGCATCTTCTCTCCTGAAGGAAGTTGTAACTGCTCCATCTTCTAGACTTCTTTATCTTCTAGGTATTCAATTTGATCGATTTTATTTTGAGTATTATGATGATAATCAGGATTTTTACTATTCACAATAGGCGAAGCGCTCAAACACTAATAGTAACAAGGGACAATCACAAATGGAATTAAACTTGACTTGTTTACTGGTCTGGTACCTCTAACAGAAGATACAGAAGATCTTGTACATATTTTTTTTCTCTTCAATTTATCATTATTTCTCTTTTTCTAATTTTTCTTATGATGTTTTGGCTAAATTTACTGAAAAACATTTTTAGCCAACAAACAAGGTTGAAAAAGTAGTGCAATTTGGAGAATAGAGTCGAATCATATGTGCAGAGTTCAATAAGAATGGGTTACATCTTGCACTTGGAAGTTTAGATGGCCTAATTGAAATATGGGACAGTGTTCTCATGCGTTAGAAAACAGAATTAGCATATTAGAAAGATAACTAATTTATGTTTCACGAAGAAGCTGTTCATGCCCTTGCCTTCTCAGAGGACAGCGAGATCCTCGCTTCTGGTGACAAAACCGGAGAAATTAAAATTTGGAAAGTTCAATCTGGAAAATGCCTCAAAAAGATAGCAGGAACTGGCAGCGAAAGCATCAGCCAAATGAAATTCGGTATCGATCCCTCTCATTTAATAGTTGGCTACAGCAAGAATATTATCAAGATATTTGGGCTCAAGAGTAGCGCAGTGCTTATGGAGTTCAGAGGGAGCAAAGATGGTTGTGTCAATGAACTCTTAAATCTTTCTACCGAAGAATTATTATCAGCTGGATCAGATGGATTGATCCACATTTGGAATTCCCAGACTGGAGAGTAGAAGGTTTAAATAACTCTTCCTCGTACAGAGAATCAAAGCAGCAACGATGTGGAAATCTTCTCTACTTTTGAGACTCGCAGTAAAAAAGAACTGTTTGTCGTCGAAAGGAGTTCTCGATTGGCTTTTTTGAGCCGAGAAACTTTGGAGATAGTCAAATCATTCATCAATGACCGAAATGAAGATTTCTTGGCTGGTTCGATTTCGCCATAGAAGAAATTAATCTATGGCGTTACCTCTAAAGGGTATCTCTATTGCTACAGGGAGACAGATGGCAAAATACAAGCATTCTTTGAAGTCACCAAAGATGAAGTATTAGGGATCAAACATCATCCAACTTGCAACATACAAGTGGCTTATACTTCAGCTGGAGACTGCCTCTTTCTCAAAGCAGCTTGATGAGAATGATCAATCAAGGAATTAAATTTAGACTGATTTTTTGGAAAAATATTTTATTTTTTTTGCTCTGAAAAATGTATTAAAAAATAAAGGGAAAACAGAAAATCTAATTTTGATAACTATATTCACACTTTCATTTAACTTTAGTAAACACAAATTAAGAAATATGGTTTAACCTGACAATTCAATCTCTTCTTTGATCTGCTGTTTTCTCAGTTTTGAGTTTCTTATGGACTGGATAAGAATCAAATGAATCATTTTACTTCTCTTTTTACTTTTCTATTCCTTCTATCTCATATAATAAAGGTTAAGGTTGAGGGTTGGCAATTGCTGTGAGGGCTTAGAGTACTTTAACATTAACTTAACTATCTCCTGGGAGAAGCATATTTTTTTATAAAATTAACTTTAAGAAAAATTCATTAACTTATCTTCTAAAAATGCTTGTTATTA
>Ga0302271_10000467_pt1 | contig 39669 bp, 22 predicted proteins | sample III_Bog_N1_1_FD_198767 | JGI IMG/M metagenome (GOLD analysis project Ga0302271, IMG submission 198767) | Peat permafrost microbial communities from Stordalen Mire near Abisko, Sweden - III_Bog_N1_1 | ecosystem: Environmental > Terrestrial > Soil > Wetlands > Peat | place: Sweden: Abisko... | reverse complement strand
ACTGCTGTTGTTGTTCATTCGGGAAACATCTGCTTCCTCCTTCTTGGTTATCAGAGGATTATTCATATATATCTCTCTCTCTTCTATGCCTCTCTCTAAGTACTTGGTGTCTCTTTGTCTCTGATAATCTGAATTCCTACAATGTATCTTTCTCCTTATTGTATTTAATATTGTTTGTGTCTGTCTGCGTCCACCCCAAGATGATTATTTGTCTTTTGTGCTAGTTTTATGTTCAAGACTGTTAGTTAGCGTTGTGGGAGAGCAACAATTCAAAGGAAAGTTTAAAAATTTGAAAGCAAACGAATACTAAAATCAAGCTGAAAGAATCAGAGAAAAACAAAGCTAAAGCAATTAGATACTACTCATTTTCTTCGCTGCTAACAATATTCACACTAAAGCAAGTAGGGTTACTGTGGAATAATAACGTAGAGATATCTTGAATAAAGAAAACGCACACAGTCTAGAATAACAAGAAAATCAAGCTGATTTATGCTGATGGAAGTAACCAAAACTCATAAATAGATTGTGGAATTTTTGAGAAGAAACTTAGGTTAATTGAGAACTAACATTTCTGCATGTTTTGGGTTAGGGAGGGATAGGATCTGCAGGCACAGGAGAAAGATCAAGTGCAGATGGTTTTAAACTGCGAATTGGATCTGAATTGAGAAAATATTAGAATCTCTAGGTGATTGCACAGAGATTAGAGTTGCAGGGATTCTTAGACGAATTGCATAGCTTATTGAAGAGGATCAAACTATGTGAAGATCAATTCACAATTAGTGGTATTTTGAATCAAACATTAAAGCATCGGAAAGATATGCGTGTTATTTAATAATATCCTTTGTGATGGTTCGTTATTTTTGAATATAGAGTTGAAGAGAATCTAAAATATGCGTGTGAATTCTACTTAGCAATAATACCCCAGAGTGCAGCTGAATCAAGAACCCTTTGATTTCGATGAGCAGTATGCTAATAACTCACAAATATTCTTATCGAATATGCATCTCATCATGCGGCATCTAGGTATGAAAAACAAATAGATTTAGCTATCCAATAAATAAATGAATTTTATCATTTAATTTCCTTAAAATTAGTTCAAGAAGTATGGCAAGACACCAACAGCAGCAGCAGCAGCAGTATTCCTGATAGCACTCCAGTTTTGCTATCAAAATCAATCCAACAACATCCGATTCCTCCACTTCCTCATCAGCTTAAGAAAAGCATGATTGAATCTCCATCTTAATAGTCCGCAGAGAACAACACACCATCATTCACAGACCGCTCAACTTATTTCCAAGCGAATTCTTCGAATAATGGTCTTCCTCTTTCCAAGAGCAGCATTGGAAACTAGCTCGATGCGGACAACAATATTAACAGCAATAGATACAACAACAATAACACTAGTGATTTGAATGCCTTTTAGATAGAGATCTAAGGACATTCTAAGCAACATCAACAACGATAATAGCAATATAAACCCTAGTAACAATAACAACAACAACAACATTACAATTTATCAAAACATATTGCCACCTCAGATAGCAACCTTCTTTCAAAGAGCTTATCGATGATAAATTTCCAAGCTAAACATTCATAAGATGGGTAGTAATCTTCATTGACAGATAGACTAGATTCTTCTCTTTCAAGACCAGCATCAACATCACTCCATTGCATCAACCAATCTCAAGATAAATTAAACCCAACATATCATAATAACAATACTAAACCCATAAGTTACAGCTAATAGATCCTTTCTAATGTTCTCGGCAATGTCCAGAATAAGATCTTAAATGCAAATAATTTGGTCGCTAAATAATCTTCTTCTTCATAATAACCACCGCTACCTGCAAATCATACTCAAAGAAAAACAGCTTTAGGGATACAACAACAGCAGCAGCCACCACACTAATCACTAGGGAATGTCCCTTCTATCCCTAAACCGCATTACTTCAGCGCTAAAGACTATTCTGGACATCGTAAAAGAAATAAATATTTAAAATAGCTTCTCTCCATTTAATATTTTCTTTAATTATACTAATTTTGATATGCATTTTGCTGTAAAAAAAATAATCTCTAGGATCATCATCATCATCTTAATCAACATAATGCCTACAGAAACCTAAGCTAGACCATGAGAATATGAAGATCATCATCAGCTAGAAGGATAAACATAAGAAATAAATTCATTATGGAGATGATGATTCTTATGAAGACGATACTGATGATGGATACTCTCAGCAGAGCAAAGAGAATACAAACAATTAGAATATCAGATGAGAAGGGAAAAAAAAAGAAGAGTCAATCCAAATAAGCAAATTGAGAGAGAGATGCATAAAAATATTTGATTGGACAGAGAGCAATGATGATGATGATGATGATGAGTCAAGCCATAATAATCTATTTTTAATTTAAACATTTATTTTTTAAACATAATAAGAAACAAAGTGTTTGTTGTAATACTTTTTAATATATCTTTTTAAAATTTATTGAGTGTGTGTGTGTGGCTGCTCATATTATCCTTTTGAGAGTTATTATCACTCTCTTGATCTTGAGCTGAAAGTTTACTTTTCAAGGAAATATGTTTGTATGATTCACCTGGATCGCGAACCAGCCATCATAAATGAAAATGCGCTTGTTGATCACAAAAATCTTCAACTCAATCGAAGACAATGAGACCATTCTGCTAGTCAACATTCTCATTATTCTTATTATTATTATTATCCGCATCTTCATTTCTCTTTTTATCTTCCTCCTTCGCTTCATGCTATTCTCCTACATTATTCTATTCTTGCTAGCTGCTGAATGCATGCTGCATTGAATCATTGATTTCAATATTCGAAGGGCTTGGAATGATTCTCACTGTGTACTTATGTGTCGCTGAGTTAATATCATCATTGTTATTGTTGTTATTCTTCTGCTAGATCACAATCAGCGAGCTGTAGTCTTCTGCATCACATCGACAGCTGCTGTGCGCTGATTCTTTCTCTCCTTAATCGAAGTATTAATTAAAATGCAGTGGCTTCACACCGTAGAATTGCTTCCCGTATGTGAGCTCACCTTTTTCTACCTACACTAGACTCGATCCGATATCACCATTTTCAATCATGCTCTGCTCTCGCTCATCGATTTAGTCCTCCAAGAATATACATTAGGCTTAAACAGATTGCTATTACTGCTACTATTCCTTAGTTTAACAGGGATATTACAAAGGCACTTACTGCTATTCCCTTTATTATCCTATCGATGTATTGCTAAAATACTAATTGTCATTATTATTGTTATTATTCTTAGTACTATCCTTGTTATTATTGAATAATCCTTTGGAAAAGCTGACAAACTCATTAAACTCCGATGCTTGCATGCTAGCATCTTTATTCCCGAAAATGAATGGACTGCTATTGCTCGCAAAACTTCCTTACCCTCCTGGATTGTTCGCAGCTGTCGTTGTCTACTTGTTGTGCTTCTCACTCGTGGAAAGTAGCAGCTGTTGAGTGTTAATCGAGTAATCGCCAACGTATTACTACTACTATTACTGCTGTTGCTACTGGTATTAGCATGAACCCGACTCTTTCTTGTTGTTATTTGCTTCTGATACGACATTAGAGAATATATCATTGTATATGATCCTTTAGCTGCCTCCATCTTAGCTCTCTTTACTTAATCCCTATGGGTTGATATCATTCTGATGCTGCTTCATAATTATCTCCCCTCTACCTCGCGATAACAACCCTAAAAAGAATTGTTTTTCGGAGAACGCAGGTGGTGATCGTGGAAGCATATCAACAGTTGCATGCTTTGCGGAGTTATTGGGATGGTTCCTGAAGAATGAACTGAGAATTGACTCCTGCTGAAGAAGCTTATCGTTGAGATACATATTCGAAGCAACAAGGGTTGTATTGATAGCTTCGAGTTCACTTGATTTTCGCTTGAATTCATCTAATTGTCGGCTCATCACCTGCGCGCGAATCATCTCGTCTTCTAAATACAGCCTCGTTTTGGATAACTCGCTCTCCAAACTTCAAAAGAACAAAACAAATAAAAGATTCGCCAAAGTATGCAATCCATGCTAGAGTATGTGAATCTGTTAATTTTGGTTACTTTTTGCACTTTTCGATGAGTTTATTCTCTAATTCTGATTGAAGAAAGCTCTAGTCATGCTGAAGGTAGAGTGAAGCTAGCTGCTCTTGTTTCATCTACTGCAACCGCCAAATGTTCTCATTCCCTTACTTTTAAAAGCTGTCTCCATGACTAATGTTATTGTTATTTGGATTGTTGTTCTGCCTCGACTCATCTTTACTGTAGCTGCCCGTATTATTATTATTATTATTATTGTTATTGTTTCCTCCTTTCTTGACTTGTTCCTTTTCTTTCTCCATTTTCAACTACAGCGTCGCTTAGTAATGATCCTTCTACTTAATCTACGCCATTTGCTTCTGCAGATTGATCTCTTGTATCTTCTTCGCTTTTGTGAGATCAAGCTAAGGGACTAATTCCTTCCTGAGTCCTTCATGGATTGCATTGTCGAATTTCACTTTGTCAGTTAAAATATCAGGAAAGAACAATCCTTCTTCACTTTCTTCGCTGTCCATGTGGATCATCTTCTTCATTGCTTTTCAGTAGGGGAAGATCAATACAAAAAACAAAAATATAACTTCTAAGGATAGATGTTTTAATATATTTGTGTACTTTGAATGGCAGTCTGTTGGTTGGAATGAACAGGTGAGCTCAGCATGTGGTAGTACGTATGCTAAGGATTGTTATTGTAATTGTTGTATGTCGTCAGAGAGCAATCGGGGGAATTATAATGATGGTTGTTTTGATTGGGATGATTCTCTTTGTTGAGGAACTGAGAGTTAGCAGCATCGTAAGACATCAGCGCTTTGATTTTATCCCTCAATTGGCGAATCTCTTGCTCCATTACCTATCTCATCAAAGCAAGCAAACAAACATGTCGCTGAAGTTAACAAAAAGAAATTGGATTCTTTTGTGTGTGTGTGATTCAATATCGCATATGTCTGTGTATTCACTTATTACGCCATTCAAGACTAGCAATTCGTTGCGCTCTTCGCAGACTTCAATTTTCCTTTCCTCAACACTCCCAAGCAGCTTCAGACATTTCTCCATGCGATCGTTTAATTTCACAACTGCTTCACGACCTATCGTCACCTGCAAGGAAGGAGCACATATCATAGTTCCAAAGATAAAACATTAAGATTCAAGATATTATTATTTCAAACTGATATTGCTACTGCTATTACCTCTTTATATCGTATTGTGGAGGTACTCTGTGAATTCTTCATTAACGCCATATTGAGTTTCTAAATTGTTCTTTGCTGTTCATCTATCTCATTACGCATAGCTGTGTAACGTTCTGCGAAATCAGCAAAAATCTCCTTCTCTTGTCGTTAAACTCCATCTGCAATTTATTCATTTACAAAAGCCTCTGAGAGGATTCGCACCATTCATATTATACCAACAACAACAACAACACCCGCCAGTTTTAAAATATTTGTAAAGCAAGAGAAAGGCAGACATATATTCTCAACAATTTAATATTTTATTTGTGTATAAGCAGCTTACTCTTGATTCTGCGTTGTCTCGCTGCAGAATCGCTTTGGTTAAGGAAGTATGCAGTATGCTGTTTTCTTTGATGAGGTATGCGAAAACAGAAGTCGAAATAGAATCCTAATAGCTGGGATTTTAATTTCCTTCTGGTTTTTCGAGTTGTTTGTTCTGCTGAAGGGAGGGCACCTACGTATGTGATCTATGGATTCGATTCATTGTTTAGATTCCTGCATGCAGTAGATCCTCAGATTTTTTCTAGACAGTTGTAGCTATCATAGTCTTAGCTGGATGGATGTGTTTAGTATTGCTCTAGCTTGGAGGTTTATCTTTGCTATTGCTATTGTTGCTGCTATTTGGTAAATACCCAGCTAGTGCTGATCTATTAAGTGTAAGGAGCTCACTGAATTATTGAGCTTGTGCCCTCAGATCTGAGATATCTCGCAAGAGGAATGCAATATTTCGATTCAGCACTTCACAGCGACTACATTCGGAGGACATGAAGAGAAAGAACAGAAGAAGAATAAACAAATGGAGCCTTTCTAGGATATCTATTGTTTTATTTTAAGGTTATCCACAAAAAGAGTCTCTTTTGTAAAAGAGCCGATGATAATGATTCTGGAGTATTATTTAATTTCTCAGAAACTCAAATTAGATTATTCTTAGTCTCCAGAAAAAGAACAAAACGATAGATTGAATTGCTTTTTATTTTTTTCATGAATCAAATCCAAAGAGGAGGGGGAGGGCAGTTAATCAAAGAAATAAATACATATACTCTATTTCTTTTTCTTTTTGATTTCCTCATTAATTAAGTTGCTCTAATGGGGTTATCTTTCGGGTGTATTCTTGATATGGAATATTAAATATAAAAATAGGAAATTCAAGTTAATTCTCCACAAGGGTAGTTCACTTCAAGCTAAAATCTAACATTTGGAGTGCCACCTACTGTTTTCTATCATAAACTTTCAAAATATTCCCATCAATCCAAAATATGAGAATATTTTCAAGATATTTTTGATAAAAATATCCTACTTCCCAGATTGTGGATTTACATTCCATCAACAAAATCAACAAAAAACATACAATATTGCATTTACTTATTGCATGTTGTATTTTTGATTTGCCGATTCCCCGCGGAGAATCTCCTTGAACTTTCAAACATCTAACCTCTTATCCCAAGAATTATTATCTTGGGTTTAATCCTTCAGTCAGCCTTTCAATATTACAATCGGGCAAAAACACATTTAAACAAAAATATTCAGAAGAAAAACAAATTATTATTTGCAGACACAGATATCCCCATCCCTGCGATTAATCAAATATGTTCGGCTTTGCTAATCTTTCCTCGACTATGGCAACATCCTTCGATCCTACAGCGAGTGTAGTCTCCATTTCTAGCAGTCATCTGCACTAGCGAAAACCCTTCATCGATGAGCAAACACTCCGTATCCTCAAAAGGCGAATCTTAAGGCTCTCAGGGGGTCTACTATAATTCGTGTATTTGTTTCTGCTAGGCTGCGAATGCTGGTCGATATTCTGGGACATAATCATGTAATACAAATATGCATTCGATAGTTATCTTCTCTGCGGGTTATTGAGTGCTGCATTCATCGTGCTCATCATCAGCAGTCTGTTTAACTTCCTAGCTGCATCAGTGATATCCCCTGGAACGACTGATTTCTATCCGACACTGTCTCAATAAAGCTTGATATTAGCACCCGTCGCAGCAGCTGCAGCAGTAACAACAGCTGCTTAGGCTATGTCATTTACAGCAAATCATGGTCATAATCCAACGCTGCAGCCAGATATTATGCAGATTAACTAATCAATCATGAATAACTTCAGTGCGTTGAGCAATCTATGGAATAAAGCTATCAACAACAACAACAAAAATATTGAAAATAATAAAGATAAAGATGATAATACTAGCGACACAAAGCAGGAGGAATCAGTGTCAGACAGCAACAACAACGATAATGAAGGACAAACACAAGACTAACAAGATTAGTTAACCTTGCAGGAATAATTGCAATAGCTCTAACAGCAGTAGCAGCTCAAGAGATAATAAATTAGAGGCAATGCCAGCAATACTAATGCTAATAAGGATGATAATGATAATGACGCTCCAGTGCCCGAAGCCTTATCCTTATCCATTGCGACTGTAACATCAGAAGAAGAAGCAGACGAAGAAGAAGAATAAAAGCAAACAGATTAATCTGAGTCTCTCTCTGCTCATCCAACTCACGACTAACTCGATCAAGTCTTAGCATAATCTACATCCATCGCCACAACTGCCTCTGAATAAGTTGAATCGCAATCTACATTGCATAAAAAACCATCTATCCTTTCAAATACCTCAAATCAACCACCCTAATCACGCAATTTCCCTCACACACCAACTAATAAGCACACCCTCGGCAGCTCAGGCATAACAGCTTCGAAACAAAATTAAACTTTCAATTTAACTAGTACGAAACAATCTGATGTCTCCTCTCCACCTGCTCTTCCTCAAAATTCTATTTAACTGTAATTTTGTCAGGAATGCTAGCGTGGTAAGCCTGTTCGTTCGCATCACTGTAGTATCTGCAATAAATGCGTGCTTCGTATGGATCACCATTGCGCGTGGATTAATTCCTGTGTCGGCATCGCGAATAGAAGATACTTTCTGCTGTTCATTTTCTACACCTGGCTGACAACTAGTCTTGCTAGTCTGTGCTATGTCACTGTGTACTTATTTGACAGCTTCGAATACCATCGACATCTTCTCACGTACATTGCAAATTACACTCCCGTTGTTACACCATTTTTAGCTGCGATTCTAGGTGTTTTTACATATCTTAACTGGAATCTCGCGCTGAAAGGGATCACATAAATCGAATACTGGGAGATGAAATTCCCTGATCATGCGTAGGGTAGTTAATAGGGCTAGAACATAGTCCCTCCAGGGAACATTCTTAATGTCGATTTCAGGTAGAATCTAATTGAAATCTTCGGTACGTACGATATTTTCAGGGTATTACTTCCAAGTTTCCGCAGATTACCTAGCGATTAATTCAATTACTATGACCAAACAAAGTAAGGCTTGCTGTCACCAAGTTCAAAGAAGGATTCACGCGCAACTACGATCGCTAAGGAGTTCAGAATGGAGGAAATGATGATTTAGAAGAATGACGAGAAGCAAACTACGGAATAATGTGTTTTAGTTGAAGAACAAGAAGAAGGAGAAGGAGAGGAATAAAGCAGAGAGAATAAAGATAAATATGAAACAGATGGATCAAGGAAAGATAGTAAGGATATTGAATTGTAGTAATATAGGCTTGAAAATGAGCAGAGCACTGTCACAATCACGGAAGATGAAGATGTCATTGAAACACCAATCAACCAGTGATGGAGAAGAAGTAGAGTGCATGAGATGAAGCTAGTTGATTTTGTTAGAATGTCTCAAGAGGATAAGAAACCAATCAAATGCAGTGTATGTGTTTGATATTAGTATATTGTTCTTTGTTTTAGAATCCTAAAAGATCATTTTGAAGAAAATGGTTATTTTCTTGGCTAATTGTTTGTTATATATCATCGAATAACTGTTTTCTGCCAACAAATTAGAGAATTCCTTTATTTGTGATGTTGTATCTTGGGTTTCACCTGCAAAGAGACACTCATAAGACAAAGACAGATTAGATCAGCAGATTTTTTAATCAAAAATAGCAATAATATTCCCACCCAGCAAAAAGACAACCTAAAGTAGCAGTATTTCTAAGTGCCAGAATGTTCCAAGCGCTTTCCTCTGCATCTCTGCGCTCTCGCTTTGCACTCACAGTGTCTCCAATTCAAACATTCAGTGACATTTGGAGTAAGCAATATGTGAAGCAGTTTCGAAAGTTCTGTGAAAATGTTATGAGTTGGTTGGTTTGTTGTTGGATGATTGGTTTGATTATGTATTGTCTAAAAATCTTCCTTTTCAATTAAATAGAACGTAAACCGAATGTGATCTTCAAGCCATTTACAGTGAGTGGAGCTGATACTGTCTTCAGTGTGACACCCATCAAGGTAAAAAGGAAACTATTTCAGGACAGCTTCAAGTCAGTCTGAGAAACACAATGAAAAACTTCTCCTACTTAGTTTTTTTGCCAATGCAAAAAATAAATAAAAAATGATATGTTATGTTGATTTTCTAAAAAAGGGTAAATTCGGTCCCAAGTAGGAGTATATCACTATTATCAAGAATGGATGCATGCTAGCGGAAGTTATCCCTTGCTCGAAAGATCAATTCAGTGGTAGAGTGAGCACACATTTACACAACAAAACAAAGAGAAATTCATAATAATAATTCCAAACAGCAAAGGACGAATGCCTAAAATTCTACTTTTTCGCCTCTTACTTTTTGTTTTCTTGTTGCTTGATCTCCCTTAGACAAACATAGAATACAGCAAGCGAGTCAATTTCGCAATGAGCTTGTAGAACATGGGGAGCATCCTTGCAATTACTGATGAAGCTATCTCGATTAAATCCATCGACACAAGTATCCAAAGAATATTATAAAGATGAAAAAGTGCTACAATCTCCTTTTTGGGTTTGCTGATTGAAATTAGAGATTGAGTACACCTTGTCGACTGAAGCAAAGAAGAAAGCGATTCATATTACGAAGAAGCCAGAAGGGTAGGTGTTTTCCATCAAGATATCAGAGACTGTGTTGGTAAATAAGCATAACAAATCAAACAAAAGATAGAAGTTACTTTGTTACTTCCTCATATGAATGGAATCACAAACATATCTTAATTTTCCCCGGTTATTTTTGATTGATTGAATTTCGCAAACAAAGATTGGTGAGGAGTGGAAAGAAAATACACTGCAAGCATAAGTCCCTGTGTCAGATTTCTTGGTGTTCAGAGAGCTTTGCAGGGTAACACACACAAACACACAAACAGCTCTTTTTAAGTTCTTATTTCGAATCATTTTATTTAACCTTCCTTTTAAACAATTCTAAAATCACAGTACTCTCTGCCTTATATCATCGGCTGGCAAGCACTTACTTCCTATGACTTCGCAGAGAAAGACGCACAAGATGAAAGAATTTGAGAAAACCACTGAAATATATTGCTGTTGTGGATGTTCTTGACAGATGGAAAATAACATTGTTTAGTTATTTCAAGGAGTACCTCACAGGAGGGGAGAAGGAGGAACGATTAGTCACTATGGTACTGTTGACCATTTGTATGTGTGTATTGATATGATTGTGAGAGATTTTGAGATTATGATATTCCTAAACAAAAAAGTAGCTAATTATCTTTTTGTCAAGCATAAAAATAGTTTGAATGCTGTTTTGAGTGTAGTTATTTTTCATTTATCTTAAATAAGATAGAATCTAGTTGAAAATAGAGAAAGAAAGTGAGACAAAGGAAAGATGTTCCTGGCTTTTTTCCATTCATTGGAGGACACATCTCAGAAGAAAGATAATAAATACCATATAGAAGAAAAAATAAATCTGCTAAGACAATTTTATTTTAAAAGCGACTTAATTAGCAATTATTGTGTTTGTTTTCTTTTTGCCAAAACTAAAACAACGCTCTCACAGATAGATGTAGTATTTATCAAGTGGTTTAATTTGATTCTTAGCAAGTTCAAGCTTGTATGTGATAAGAGCTGTCGCAGAGTTGATTTCTACAGTTTTTCCAGGAGTTTCAATGTCCTAAAATTTTGGATCAAATCTATTTTCGAAATACTCCTCGAGGAGAAAGCAATTAAGGACTTCATTCAGATGTTGCAAGTTTCGTAATTTAATGCTGGAATCTTCAGTGGTTGTGATGGTGGTGGTGGTAATAGTATTATATTGACTCATGGTTGTAGTGGCATATTGAAGTATTGTCATTTTGAAGATATTGAAATCAATTAATTTACTAGCAAGTTCAGTTTTGAGTTGACTGTTCGATGAGAATGCAACATTGAATTTGATCAGATTATCGATTTCCTCTTTGAAGCTATCCAAGCAATTCTGCACGAAATCTATCTCCCTTTGAATTATCGAAGAAAACTACTGTATTTTCTAAGATTCTGCATCACTTGAAGTATTATTATTATTCAATCCAATTCTTCCTCTGAGATACTCAGTCTGATTCTAAATACTTTTCATCAATAAAAAGCTCAAAATTGGACCACTTTCGATTTCTTTCAGTTCCAATATCCTATGTAGGACCTTAATTTGATAAAGAATACGATTTCGAAGGCTCTTAAGACTCTTTAAAGTTTAAAATGGATTAGTTGAATGATTGTTTGAGGTCTAAGCATTAGATAATATATTAGTAGGAGTACTAGGAGTAGTGAATTAAATAGCTGTAGATGCTGGAAGAATAGGCACAGGAGCAAGAGGAGGAGAAGAAATAGTAGTATTTAATGGATTCCTCTGTTACTACTATGATTCATCCTTTTAAATCTGTTATTGCAGTTGATTTTTAAGATTCACAATCGGCAATGGTGAAGCCTTCTCTGAATTCCCTTCTTTTCCTTATTTTCCCTGAATTACCTAAGGAATCGCTTAATTGTTGAATAATGGCGAACTCAGCAATGTATTCCATTCTATTCTTTTAAACGGATTCACTATCAGCATACCCAATAACAATTACTCAACTTAAGGCGAAATTGCATTAATCTTTTTAGGCAAAACTAATGTCTTATTATCAATTTATCCTATCAAATTCGCTATGGTTTTATCCTCATATGGACAGAATCCAAACAGCATCTCGAATAGCACTACTCCCATTGACCAAATATCAGCTTTAATATTGTAATTACAACCTTTGAGGATCTCTGGTGCCATGTAAATGGGTGATCCTACCATGGTTTGAGTTAGATCTAAAGGGGAAAGAAGTGTCTTGCAGAAACCGAAATCAGCTACTTTGATAACACCATCGTGCAGCAATATATTGGAGGGTTTTAAATCTCTGTGAAGGATATTGTTGTTGAAGAGAGACCTAAATGCATTGAGGATTTATGAGAATATCACAAGAGCTTCTTTTTCTTGAAGAAACTTCTTTTGCTTTATCAGATCTTCAAGCGTGCCGCCATTGCAGAATTCATAGACAAGATATACGTTGTTTTAGGTACACAGAATCTCCACAAACGCAATGACATTAGGGTTACTTAGTTTCTTAAGTGTGGAGACTTCGTTCGTGGTGAATTCTTGAAGTTTAGGGATGTTCTTGAATTTTTCTTATTTGATGGCTTTCACGGCGAAGACTTCGTTTGTTTTATTATGGGAAGATCTAAATACCTTACCGTACTATCCACTGCCAACTTGTTCTTTGAGCACATAGTTCTCAATGACTTTATTCATGTTTTCAAGGATGATATTCTCCTGAAATTATGCAAATAATCTCTCTCTTTTTCACTTCTGAATATTATCTTTCGACAATTGAAATAATAATGATAATATGACAATAAGGTAATTCTTATGATTTAGAATCTATTTTCTTTTCTTTTTTATCTTTTTTAACTGCAACAAACGCTTAAATTTTTGGCAAACTCATAAAAAAAATCTACGAAAACAAAAATAAGTAAATAAAATTTCATAAATGTTATTGTTTGTAGTTTGAGTAGTTTAAACAAGAATTTACTCTTTCTCTAAGAACTCTTAATAATAAGAATAATAGCTAAAAACCTTGATATTTCACTTCCTTATTTATTATCAAAAGATCTCTGTGTCTTTGTTAAATTCAAATATTCAGTTTAAAATCTACTGATTTTTAGGATCAATGAGATAATCTGTTAAAGTATTTTAAAATAAATATTATTCCTATTTATTTTGTTCACTTGCTTCATAATTATTTTTTGGTTTTATAAACTCTCTGTAGATAATTATCAATGTTTTTTTTCTCTCAAGATCTTAAAGATAATCAAATTATTTTTACTTCATCAAATTAATTCCTTCTTTTGATTCTTAGAAAGAAACACTTTTCCCTTAAGATTATCAAACACAAAATTCAGTAAGGAAGGAAACCTAATCTTATTCACACACTAACATGCACTAGACAGCTTTTTTTTTCTCTTTGGCATCATTTTCTGTTTCCCTTTTGTCATAATCAAAAATCAAATCCCAAATATTCTTCAGGACATCATTCTATCTCATTTATGAATGTTGTAAGGCTTCAGTTCAATCGGAGCATCCTTCCCAAATACCCTATAAATAAAGCTATTATTTATATTTTAAATGTAAATGTTGCCTTTGTCTTTGTTTTTCTTCTTCATCTTCTTCTCATTTACGTTTGAAAAAAAACAACCAAAAACCCAACACCTGATTGTAACACTTACAGTATTCTTCTACTTTTTCCTCATCAACTCTAATAGAAACTTTGAATTATTATCCAAATAAATCCTTCCTATAAGTGGCTGACAAGGTTTTTGCTCTCTAATTAAATTCCTGGTGAGCAATCTCCCTGGTGAAAAATATAATCTTTGATCTAGAATCACTTATAAATTGTCTCCTTTATCTATTAATTCCCGAGCCGTATTTTAAAAAGCCTTCTTAAAGTCCTTTAAAACACTGAAAGATTTGATCCTATTGTAATAATCGAAGGAAACAAATCTAAAAAAGAAAAATTAAATAAAAACTCGCAAAAACAAAAAACAAACAAACAAAAACAAATAAATGATTTTTGGTAAATTGGAAGTGCATCTGCGTACTGCTTCACTTAGTCGTGATGTCAAGACATTTGGCACCATGAACCCATATGTTGTCCTGAAACTTGGAGATCTGAAAAAAACCAGTGCAGCAAACTAAGGTGGTGGAAAATATCCTAAATGGTGTGATTAAATAGAATTCCATAAAACAAAGGAAACTCAACTGTAAATTGAAGTCTTCAATCTCCGAAAGTTAGGACTCTTCGACAATGATCTCGTTGGATCTTGCATCGTTGATTTAAATCGATTTCAACAGGCATATAGTGCTGAAGGTAGATATTAGAGACATTTTTTGTAATTTTTATCTTTTTCTCAATGGTTATGTTAATTCTTTGAAAAGAAACGATTCCTTTGCAGTTCGAGGGATAGGCAGTGGGAACAATACAATTAAGACTGATTTTCACTCCGGATGTAGAAATTGGATATGTGCAAGGACAGTTTGTCTAATCTGGTGAATCTCCTTTAGATGTCACTTTGAGAGTTATTTCAGCATAAATGACAAGAGATACTCAATGGTTCGGATAAATGGTAAGACAAAAATAATAAAAATTAACTCAAAACTTGTTCTAATCTCATTTCCTTTTCTTCTTCTTAGAGTTCCTACTACTTGATGAGTTGTGGAGACCACAAATTCACATCTGCTGTTTGCAACGGTGGTGGAAAGAATCCCCAGTGGGCTGATAAATTCAGTTTCGTTAAGAGAGCTGACTAGCAGCTGTCTATTGACATCCAGAACCAAAACAATAAAACGAGTATTGGCTATTGCACCATTACACACTAGTAACTCATGGATGGATACAGACCAGGAATCAGAACAATCCCATTGATATTTGAAGGATAACAAGCAGGTTAGATCCTCGTCGATGTTGTTTTCAATTCCCTTCCTGGTAACAACTAAATTGCTCCACCTGCTCTTGCTCCAGGAGCTCAAAATATCTCAGTGAATATCTTCACTTCCCCAGCTGGAGAACCTGGATTCTAACCCTAGCAACCTACTTTCATGCCATCACCTCCAGGATAGCAATTCAATTAGAATTGCTGCTAATAACAACCATAACAAGTTAAAATCGAAGCGGTTATTGCCAATGATTGTCAACAACAATAAGTGAATGCATATGGTATCTATCCGAATCTCCAAGCTGCAAAATAAACCTAGCCGAATTTCTAGCCATAATAAAATCCATATTAATAGCAAACCCCGACAATTCAGCCAATTTAACAACAACAACAACAACAGCAACAAAATCCATACGCATAACAACAATAGCCAGGGTATCCTCCTTATTAATTGCAAAACCCATATGTTCAGTCATATTAATAATAGCCTATGTAGCAGCCTGTAAATTTCTAGGTTCAATTCTAACCTCCTGCTTATGGAAATCCCTAATTCATCCCCCAACAACCAGGACAAAACGGATTCTATCCTCCTAATTGATTCAATGCACAAAGGAATCAAGGATATTTAAATTATATTTTGATTGCAAGTCGATATTTTTGTATTTTTCTGTGGTTTATTGTTTAATTTGTCTATTAAAAGTTTAATGTTAGCAATAATTGAATGTCTAATCAGCAAAAAATTATTTTCAAAGTTCAATAATGAGAAAGAATGAAAAAATCACATCTTTTTTCAATGAAAACAACATGCAGTTTTGTGCTAGCTAATGCTCTGATTTATTTAGACTCGTTATCACTTCCTGCGAGAATAAAACAGAATATAAGAAGCATCCGAGACTATGCCTTTAGTGGATGCTTCTCTGACAGAGGAATCGTCATAATAGAACCATTTTCCTCCATTTTTAGCATAAGCAGTGTAGTGACCAAATCCAAGATTACCATAGTGATTTGTAACAGCATACAGATCGTAGAGGAGTTTAGTCTCAGAAGAATCGGAGGAGCTTTCTACAAGCGGTTTTTCCTCTACTCCAAGGGGAGGAGCAGCTGGACCTGCATCGGTAGCAGCTTCAGTAGCAGCAGCTTCAGTAGCAGCAGCATCAGTGGCAGCAGCATCAGTGGCAGCAGTATCAGTGGCAGCAGCATCAGTGGCAGCAGCATCAGTGGTAGCAGCATCAGTGGCAGCAGGAACAGCCGTTTCTACTTCTTTCTTTTCCTCCTCATTTGTTTCGGTTTCAACTTTTTTTTCTTCGCTAACATTTTCAATATCACTCTGCTAAGGAGTTGCTGTATTCTGAGTATTATCAGCAGGGGAATACACCATCACCTAATTATCTTAACCCGATTAGAATATGGAGTTAGATTCTTCAGGCTACTAAACATTGTTTGCATATTTTCCACTCAATTATTCCTTGATTTAATCCAGAATCGCCTAGCTTGGAACATTCGGTTCGACTAAAGTAGACTTGAAATCTAACTTTCCTTCTTTAAGATAATACGAAGGAGACTCTTTTTTCACCACAAAAGGAGTCATGTCGAGCTCTGTCAATGGGAACTCTACTACAGCTTCTAATTTACTCTTGTACATCCCTGAGCCTTTGAATCTCTTCAAGTGTAAAATCAAAGTATCTGGTGCTCTGTAGATCTGCAGCTACTTTTGTGCTCGCTGGTGCTTCTTGCACACTGAGCAGTACCATTCGTTATCCTCACCTAGCATCTCCGCTTATTCAAATAATTTCAAGCAATCCTCTAATCTAGGGTTTTTCTCCTTTTCTTTGTCTTCATTCTCATCGAGTCCCTTCTCTAGTGAATGCAAAGCGCTTAATGACTTTCCAATATCGGTAGTGTTATCCACTGAACATTCGAGCTTCAGTTTCTTTTGGAAATCTGTGGATTTCTAAGTCAATGCTTCGATTGTTTCACTACTTTCGAAAGGCAACTCGCAATTCTTGCATTTCTGTTATCCACACCATCTACACAAACAAAGCAATTATGCGTTACAACAACAAAATTAACTAAAAAACCGATCATTTCTAACCAAAAAAGTTAAACTAAATAATAATTATCTCCTACGGGCACGCTCTGTATTCGTTAAATCCAGAATCGATCAGAAGTTAGTAAGGTTTTTTCTCAGCTTTCAGGATATATTTTTCATAGAGTTCCTCTTCGGTGAGCTTTTCGGCATCTTCGTTGAAGTCAATAAGGCTTTTTTGTCTCTAAATGAGTGGCTTGAGATATTTAAATAGCGCTAAATGCATTTATTTGCCGGTATCAGTTTTTTTCATCAGCAAGGGACGAGCATATGTGAAAGTATTCTTGTATGAGCGATACATAGTGTTGTCATTCTCATGCACGAACGACACGAGTACATGGGTAGAGTCTTCCGCTTTCGGATCGCCGTCTTGCTCGACCAAGAATTAGCTTTTTCTCTCAAATTTAGTGTCTTTTCGGAACTTTTCAATCTCTAAATTGTTCTCAAAAGTGTCTTTTACCATCGAGTAACTTCAAAAAACATCACAATTTTGTCATAAAAACCTAAAAATCATGCAACTTTTTGTGGATTTTGTTTGAAATTAATTTCTTACGATAGGGAGAACAGTTCTAGAGATTACAAAGGAATAGAGTATCTGCTAGCGCAATGCTCTTTGAACGCAGTAATTGTTAGTTTTTTATTAGGATCATATGTATACGAGACTTCAACAGCTGGTCTAGAATTATTCACGAAGATCAAATATGCTGTGATTGTCTTTAGATCCTTGTGAGGAATCGGTAAAGAACACGTTAAGAATGGATCGAATGTAATCGACTCTCGTTTGCAATCTGGACAAGTAACTTTGGATTTAAACTGCCCTTGCATCTAGTCAACGATCACACTTTAATTCCTCATCATGTGATTTAGCCATGACTACTCAGCTACTTCATCGTCATCTTTCCCATGCGACTCCACTGTGTCTGTTGATTGCTTGACGAGCACTCGATTCAAATCTTCATGGAGTCCATCTAATATGTAAGATAAGAATTCCTACGAATCATGCTGCTAATACCCTGAAAACATCGACTAAACTTTCGCTACAGCTTTTTTCAGCTTCACAGGGCTAAAAACAGTTGAATTGTTAACCCATAGATTCTTCAGGAATTTCGCATATTGTCGAGCAAGTACACCTTAAGTTCCCAGAACGTTTGTTTTGTTGATTTCCTTTTTGTACGCTTTGCTCAGGAAGTATTCTGTCAGTGGGAGGGTATTGCTGAGACACTGCAACGCGCTGTTCATAAAACAAGTATTTCCGAGATTGGAAAGACCACATCGACCTCGAATTGATTAGCTTGAGAATATAGGGCATTCATCAGTTTCATCTTCGGATTCTTCGACAGCGAAGGGACAAGTCTCCGAGTGATCGTCGAAATCTTTCTCCTTGCAACTCTCGCTGCAATATTTTACCTTGTTTTTGTTAAGATAATAGTTGGTTTTTTTTTTCAAAAAGAATCAAAGAATAAACAGTTTTTATCAATTAATTAATTTTTTGCATAATTTTTTTAAATTACTTTTTTGCATTTGCATTCGATTTGCAGTACTTTGAAGCTCCTGCAGTACTCGCATTAAGCCTCATCGGGTTCGCCTTCAAGCTTAAATGACCAGCCATTATGTCTCGGGATCTCAACAACCAATGTCGTTCCTGTGAGCAGTCCAAGATTTCTGACAGTAATATCTTTCTTCTCCCTTTCAATAAACACCAATGGGACTTTCAAGCGATAATCATAGCTACTGAATGAACGAGTTCCTTTGAGTAAGCTCTAATACAGCTACTCAACTGTTAGATCTCCCAATGTCCAGAGGCGGATTCTATCAGGCGAAATAGGTGGAGATATATTGAAACTACTCATGTAAGAAACAAACTAGTGCTTTTGGATAATAGGGACAAGGAATTATTTAAGTTCTTCTTGTGTTTCAGCTGAAAAAAGTTGCACTTTCTTGCCTTCAATTTCTCTCATCCTTCCTCCATCGATGTCCTTGAGCACTTGGTGGTTGATTATGATAAGATTAACCTAATTCATTTAAAAAAGAATTGAAATAAGATGGGGGGGATATTCTAAAACAATGAATATATTAATCAAATAATTTTTAGAATATTATTAAAATCAATGCGATTAAGTGAGATAAATATGCTTCTTGCAAGCGGAATTACTTGTTGGTAATAGACTTCAGTTTATTTGTTTCCTCCTTCGAGCACATACGATCTTCTTGGTATGGCATAGAAATCCTAGTATTTATCTGCAAACATCGAGAATATCTCCTCCGAAACGAGAATGTAGTGTGAATTCTCGAGTAGCTAAGGTTTGAGGATAATCATAGCGGAATTGGCTTGCTTTGAAGTGAATTGAGCTTCATAAAAATCGCTCTTGGCAGATTTAAAATCGATCAGATCTTTATTTGCTTGGTGAAGTGCTTCAGGATTGACTCCAAAATACTTGTAATTCGGCTACTTCGACTTGATGACTCTCTCATAACTCACGTAGGCCTTCCATTTCCGCAGCCAGCTAGTTGACAGCAAGTAATACAGCATCTCGCTAGAATTATCATAATTCTTGCTGAGATCGTTCGTTAATTCTAAGAATCTCTATGCTTCCTCGATCAGCGCAGATTTCATCTCAGCTTAATCAGGAGTAGGCTAGATCAAATCATCCTCTGGAGCATCTTAGTACTTGCTCTCCTCATCCTCCTGATCTTCTCCATTCTAATCTAACTCTGAATTACTACTACCTTCGTCCTTAATAAACTTATTTTTATCAGAAGATACAATACCTGGACCAGCACCTCCTCCTACAGCGATTTCATCATCATCTGCAGTGTCTCCCACTGGAAGAGCTATCACATTATTCGCTTGATTGTACTGCTAAACCTTGTGTTCCTCCTCTTCTTCTCCTGGACCAGCCATTTATTTGATAACTTTCAACTTCTAGGGTGTTGAGACAAAAAATAATTTATTACTTCTCTTACTTATATTATTTTATGAATCTACAATATGCCTCTTGTCTCGAGCATTTCAAGCTAAGCAAGCATTACTAAAATTAATTAATTCACTCATATTCTTGGCTTAGTTTTCTTAATAAAACACCTGCCCCCATTCAAGCTTTGTATTAAAAAGTACTTTTCCCACAAATAGAGAATCTGTCTGCTCTCTCTCTCTCTCTCTTTTTCTCTTTCTACAATGACATACGTTTTGTAGTATAGATAATTTGATTCATTCTGAGAGTTGTTCTTTCTATCGTTGTCTCCAATTAAAAAAATGGGAATGTGTCTTTATCAGATTTCAACAGAAACAGAGAGTTAGTTTCCATTTCATAATAGAATTAAATAATTCTTCTGTTATATTATCTCATTGTTCTTCATCTTCACAAGATTATCTCCCAAGATACAAGAAGGGATATTAAAATATAACTTTTCATTTAATTGCAATAACAATATTTGCTTGTTTTTCAGCATTGCAATAGTAGGAGAGATTATCTGTGCTTATTGAGATATTAAACACACTTAAGTCACAATTACAAAAAACAAATTAGTAAAATATATCTAACAACCATAGATGGATGTTGTATAATTCTTGTCCTCTTCTTGAATCTTTCTTCAAACATTAGTATATGTTGGAATACATGATTTAATGATCTTCAAAACATCTGAGCCCTATTCATAAAGTAAGATAAAACAGACTTTGTTTTAATTAATCAATGCATATTTGCTGCTTACGCCATTCTCTTCAAGGGCTCTTAGCGTTAAGAATATTTTCTCCCTTAAACTTCTACAAATATCCAAGCAAATAAATAATATTCGTGTTAGGAGTATTTAGGGTAATAATAATTCTTCATTGAATAAAGATTTGTATTGTCTTTTGATTATTGATTATTTTTAATCTCTTCCTATTCAGTTTATGGTCGAATGAACTAATTAATAATGTAAAAATTGAAGTGATCTTTTTACGGCTTATTCATTTTTTTGACAATCGGCTGGAGGAGATTCTTAATATGTGGATTCAAGTTTGGACCAATTTAATCTGAAAGCAATCTATTTTGTAAATATAAACCCATATTAGGAACGAATGGCTTAAATGGCGACTAATGAATTGCTATTATTCAAGGTAGTTTTTTTGAACAAATACAAAATAATAATTATCTTACTTGAGAACATCTAAGGAATTCTCAAAATTCTATTCATTTGCATGCAATAACCCATTTCTTAAAGGTTATGCTAGCTTGCCTATCATGGGGATGATTTTGTCACCTGCGTTATCTTATTCAAGCATTTCTTTGATACAGTTGAAGGCAATGAAATTATAAGGGTGCTTATCTTCAATCAACCCTTCAAAGCAAGTCGCTAATAGAGGATCAAATGGCATTGCTTTTGTTTATGAAATAGAAAATAAAGGATAATTATTTGAAAATTCTTAAGACCAAAGAATTGTTAAGTTACTTTTGAGATTGATGTCTTTATTCCATTGCACATACATGTGCACACTACCGTGATTCACTCTACAGGGTATTCCACCAGCGTTATAGACGTAAGCGAAGGAATTACTGTTTGTTTTAAATATGGGTTATATGATTGAAATTTCATTTTTTAATCATGTTTAAAATAATTCAGTTTTTTGTGATGGAAATGCATTGAAAACCATAAAAATTAATACGTTTTTTGATTAGAAGAAGTAGCGAAGACATCAACTGTCTTAATAGATGTGAATTTCGAAGATGGCTTTGTTGTAAACCCTGTTTTTTCTTAAGTTTTCTACTCTTCTATTGGTGGTTACTTAAGTTTCATAAGAGTTGATGGTCTATTATTTCCTAAAAGAATCCCAGAACCAGTGCCTATTTTGTTAGTTCCAGAAGTAGATGCAGCTGATGGTTTAGTTAGCGGTACTGACGTAGGTTTAGATGATTTGGAGAACATCATTTAATTGATTTTTTAAGATAAAAAGTTACAACTATGTTGCAATATCAGTACCCTTTGTAGATAGTTTATTTGCTTGCCTTCCGAAGAAGTAAAAGAGTCTATTTGTTAGATGTGTTTTAATAATTATGAATTGACTTTTGTTTTTTGTTTCCTGCAATTTCAGAACACACACATAGGAAGAAATTTTGCTTTCAAATATCAACAAGTTTTAAGATTTTTGAAAAATAATAATGATTGAAGAAGCGAGTGATAAAATAATTAGGATATAGAAAAAAAGAAAAAAAGGGAACTAAAAAGTTAGTCTATTTCGATTGAATTTTAAAACTGTTCATCAGTCATAAAAAGTTTGTAAAAAAACCTTAGAAAAGTGATGAAATTAAAAATGTTATTTTTCTATTTAACTTTCAATATTTCCATAACGAATCACATATGAATAACAACATTTAAATTAAAATAATTATTGTTCTTAAGTGCGATCCCCAAATGGTATGCTTCAAATTCAAACCATCTTCTCAAAATCAAATTTGTGTATTTTTAAGTATTTTTAAAATATTTCAAATCCAGCAATAATTTGTTTCATTTTCATTGAGATGGAATCTATTTAGCAGCTTCTTTTTCTTGAAGTTGTTTTTCGAGACTAACTAGCAATGATTCTAATCCTGATAACTATCCTTTCTGTTTCTCTAACTCTTCCTTCACTTTCAAATTCTGTTTTTACAAAAGACAAAACCAAATTATTATTTTTCTTCCTCATTTATTATCCCCTACCTTTTCTAGAATATCAAAGAGAGCATTATCAGTTTTCTCTGATTTTCTTCGTAATTCTGTGTTAGAATTTTCATATTTGCGCTAAGATTCTATTAGCTTGTCAAATGTAGCTTTATAAGCACTAAACTTAGAATTACTCTCCACCATGGCATCAGTGAATTTCTTATCCTAATCGAGATAAACCTGTAATCGCTCCTCCAAAGCAATTCCATTTAATTTCTGCTTTTCTAATTCCTCCTTAAATTCAGGTAATTTTTTAGATTGAGAGGTGATTAAGTTCAACTCCTGACCTAATTGAGCTTCTTGCAGCTATCTCTCCAAGTCTACAAAAAAGGACATACAAAAGGAATAAAGTTGTGTGTGTGTGCATTTCATTCTTGAATATACTCTCTCTCTCTCTTTAGAATATTGAATTTTGTTTGAAATACCTTTTTTTTACAATTAAGTGCTGAAAATCAACTCATTTGTTTGGAATTAATTCGACATTTCCCTCAGCTTATCCTTCAATCTGATTTTTTTAAAAAAAATAATTAAAATCATTTAGAATCTTGGCCTTCACAAAAGAACAAAACTGTCCTTCTTCTTCTTCTTCTTCTTACATTTCATTTTCTTTTTCCTTTTGTATTCTGTCTCGACTCTTTTCTTCAACTGCAGTTTAGATATCTTTGATTTTCTACTGGAAGGATTCCACAAGATCTTTTCTTTTTTGAGCTTCTTCATCCTGCACTACCTTGTTAGCATCAATCTATTCTTAATACTGTCCAGTGAGAACTTTATGCAGCTTTTCATATCGTTCCTTCTACTCCTTCTGCTTCTTGCTCTCCTCTTTGCCTAAAATAGTTAGGATTATCGTATTAGACATATTTAGATTTGCTATGATTTTTCATACTTTCCTGGCTAGCTAGAGATTGAGTATTGTAAATGCTTTTGCAGCTGGCATATTCTTCAGCAGAGGATTTCAAATTGTCGATCTTTTTGTTCAAAAACAGCAAAAAAACAATTTAGGTTTGAATTCACCAGAACAAATAATCAAGAAATCCTACGATCTTGTTGATTTTGCTCTGAACTTTAGATGGATCCTCAGTTGAAGAAATGAGTTCTTTGAATTCGCTGACTTACTTAGTGAATTTCTTTTCTTTTTTAAAATCAAAACAACAGTTAAACAGATGAACTTATTATGTTTATTAATCTGTGGTCTTACTTAGCTTTTTGAGTTCATCTTCAGTTTACTTTTATGTCAGCTTAATGGGGAAATCAATTGGCTCAATGTCAAATGTCTCAACGAGCTCTACAAGCTGCTTCAGAATCTAATAATGTTTTTAAAGTTTAAACCAAAATAATCACCTCATTGTTTTAACCCCTATTTCTCTTTGAATTGTAGAAATTCCTTACAGAATTATCACTATTGCTGCTGGCACTGTTGGTAGTTTAGGCTGTTCCTTCCATTATTGTTAGATTTCTTCTAAAATATTCCTTGTGGTCTTTTCTGTTTCTATGTAAAATAATTATTTTCAAGATTTTAATTACAACCAAACTTCTTCTCTTTTCTTCTTGAACTTTTTGAAATTTCTCCAACCTTCTTCAACCTTGAAAAATATCTTAATTTCAAATTCGTCTCTTTGAAATTACCAAGAGTTATTCATAACACATGCTGCTTCTTTTCGAAATCAGAAAGAATCCATTTCCAGAATTTTTTTAAATATTCTAAGATTTCAATATTTCTATTTCTTGTTTTTTCGCTTTCATAATAGTTAAAGTGATTCATAATTTGTGTGTGTTTTAAGTAAAATTTATTCGAAAAAGTAGAATGAATTCAACAACAACTAATTGCTTATCTCTCTCACTCTCTCATTTATCCTTCTTTGCCTTCCATTCAAGGAGCTTGTAGATATCCTTATCACTGTTCTTCACCATGTCAATGTATTTGTCTGAGTCAAAAAAACAATCATTTTCATAATTGTATTTCATAAAAATCAATTAAGTTGTAGCTTAAAATTCACTTTTAACTAACTCCTTCCCAAAGAATATCAAGTTTTAAATTATTCTTAGTTTTTCTTACCAATATTAGCATTAGCTTTGGCAATCCCAAGTGTGACTCTAGCTCTATCAACAAGTTTCCTATCTTTCTTATCAGCTTTTTCCGTTCTTGCTCCATCGAAATGCTACTTGTAGTAATCCAGCGATTTAGGGACATTTCCTTTCTGTGCATAGAGTGTTGCCAAATGGAGTGCTGCATCAGACTATTTTTTTTATGTTTAAAAGTAAAAAAGAAACAAGTTCAAATAAGCAGAATCCAAAAATCTGTTTTCTTCCAGCTTTACTTATGCGTTATTGAGATGCAACTTTTCAGCATGTTCAATGTATTTCTCAAGATGCTATTGAGCTTCATCATTAGCGTTGAGTTTCAGATAGCATTTAGCTAATGCTGCATGTGCTTCCATTTATCGTTGTTTGCACTCCTCGGAGTTTATTGGTAGATTTATCTCCAAATATTTCTTCTAGAATTCAATACTCCGTGAATAATTGCCGATCTTGAAGTACAAAAGACCTATTTTATGGCAGATGTTCCCCTCATCTTCTTCTCTGTCAGCCTTCTTTGCCACCTGGTTGTGAGGTAACAGCAGAAAAATATTAGGAAAGCTACATATCATAAATTTCCTCCCTTCCCCTCCCAATTCTCCTAATTCTCATTACCTCTAAGCACTTCTCATAATAGAACAATGCATCTGAGATATTTTCATTATCTCCTTTCTCAAAGCTCTAAGCAACTTTATGATAAATTGTGATTAATTCTCTCGAAATCAACTCCACAATCGACTCTAATTCATTCTCCTCTGCTTCTTCCAAACTCTTTTAGAGAATCTCTATTGCGTCACTAGTCTTTCCTTATCTGTCAAAACACTTCCCATATCCAAGTTTGCCTCGACCTTCAAGTTATTTCTCATCACATCCTTTAGCAATGGAAATGCATCTCTTGAAGAAAAATGCTGCGATTTTGAAATCTTAATATTCATCGAAGAAAGATTCAGCTAATTTGAAATATCCTTCGATAGCGGGTGTCTTATCAGTGTAGATGTATTTTGTAGCATCTTCAGCTTGAATCAAATCTCGCTTCAACGATAACAGCTTATCTTCTCGTTAATCTAAGATCATGCTGACAGTGTATCTCTCCATGTTTTCTTTGTCGTTCATATCAGGTTGGGTTATGTAGAAGAAGTCAATGTATGATTGCACGTATCCCTCTCCTTTTTTAGGGCGAGAAAAGTTATATTAAAAAAAAAAAATTACAAGGAAAGTCTCCGATTTTTTAAAGAAACACGGAATGTGAAATGTTTACTGAGGATATCCATTGCGAGTGTTTGTTTATTCACTTTTCCTTTGAATTGAATGTCATCTTGATCTTCCATTTGATCTTAGGATGCCTGTGAATAAAGAGAAAAAGAAAATGTTCTTAAAACTTCTTAATCCATTGTTTGAATCTCAATTTCTTAATCATTTTATGCAGCAAATCTCTTTAAACTTTTTCCAATACCTTGGTTGCATTTTTAAGCTTTTTAGTTGCTTCTTTTTGAATGCTATCCTCTTCTGCTTCTTCCTTAGGACCAGCCTTCTTGGAAGGCATCTTCACTGGATTGAACTTCTTCTCTTTCTGTTTATTTTTTCAACAAAACAGTTCATTATGATAAGTGTAAGTTCTAAAGAATCCACTGTCTTACTGTTGCCATGATTAGTTAGTCTATTCTGATTTTCTTTATTTGTTAGTTAGATTAAATAAAGTGTATTGCAATTTGATTTTTGCTTCTTGTTTTTGTTTATTTCCACTTTTTTTATGAAACAAAAAAAAGAAGATAAAACAAAAAACAAGTTGTATTTTTCATTAATCATATGATTATTAAAGGGATATTTCAAAAGTTCTCTCTCTCTCTCTTTTGGAGAAGAGTAGCAAATAATAAAAATATATTAAATTTTGATGATAGTCACCTTTTCTTTCTGGCTTTGAAAGAATGAACATTATCTTTAAAAGAGAATTTTTATATTTTTTAAAGTACCTAAACAATTCAAAACAAAGCCTAAATATATCAAACCATCTTGATAGGATTAGTTATCTAAAATACATAGGGTTTAATCTGCTAAACTAAAAATAACAACCTATTAAGACATTTTTGAGCTTAGTTCTCTTCAAATTTCATTTTTTTAACTAACTATCCCTTAAAATTGTTTAAATTGTTGCATTTCAAGCACTTTGTAGTGAAGAAGAATACATCAATGTATGATCTCTTTCTTTTTTCTGAATGATATTATGTTATCTAAAATGAAGTCATGTTTGTTTAATTATGGAAAGTAATACAAATGAATGAACAAGTAGAACACTGTGTAATTTTCTTATTGAATTCCAAAGAAGTTGTGAATTAAAAAACAGTATTAAATACTTGCTATGGGATATAACTGATAGCAATATTAACTCATTTTCGAGTTGATTCCTTTTATTTTAACAATTTCATATTTCTCTCTTTAAAAAAAGTGTGCACTATGAGATCAGAGTACTTTCATCGTAATCGTCTAAGATATCCTTGTATTTCTTATTTATTCCTTCAAATAGGCTATTGCTAGACTTACATTATTTCCTATTACTCATGAGGAATCACAGCTAGCTACAGAATCTAGTTTTATTCAAATTCTGACTATTACCCTAAATTATTAATTTCATCTTCCTCTTCTTCTATTGCTTTCCTGCATAATGGACAAGTCATTTATTTCTTCTATTTCGTCCAATTATGCAAGCATTCAGCATGAAAGAAATGGAAACAATCTGTCAGCGTGACATCGCCAACAGGCTTACCATTCAGAGAATCTAAGCAAATCGAGCAATCCGTTTGTTAATACAAAGATGCTAATTTTCGTAGAAGATATTATTCTGGATAATGAACAGCGCATACAGAGAAATTCAAGCAGAGTATCGTCAAGCAAGGACCTGCTAATGACAGCGCACTAAACGGAGAGTACATTGAGTAGATAACTTATTTCGCTAGATGCAAACTACCAACTTTTTCAGCGTGATCTGCACAATTGGAGAGAATTGCAGTTTTAAAGATGTATGCTGCATGGAAGAAATGAACGATCAGTGAATAGCAAAACAGAAATAATAGAGCTAATCCAATACTCGGCCATAAGAACATGCTTACGAACTCACCTCGCATGAATAGCGCTGCATTCGCTGCTAAACAGAACACCGGCACCAAGCAAGGAATCCAGAATTTTCCATCGAGAAATCCATGTGCAAAATAATGAGCAGCAAATCCATTGCAGAGTACTGTTATTAATTATGTTCGCTCATGCCAGAAACTAGGATCGATGAATTCCCAAGCACTTTCAGTAGACAGCGCGTGAAGAAGTAACGCATGGCAGAGCTTCTTTTGAAGAATTATCGCGAGACAGATGAGTTTGCGGATCGGGATCAGCGAATATGCGGAATTAAACGATGCATCTACTTCTTTGTTGATTCGCTCGTCTAATAGATAAAGTCTCGAGACGACTTCGACAATTATCCATTGCTTGAAGAGACTTATTGCTTCACCAGAGATTATCCATGCAATCACACCAGCTACAAAAACAGCTACTGCGCTGTCAGCTGGGCATAAAGAATTCCAGCTCATTTTTTGTTTTTGTTTTTACAGAAAGAAAAAGAGAGATTCTGTTCAAATGAATGCCAAAAAAAGTAATACTAATATAATAAGCTGTGATGCGATGTGATGATGGTCGTATTGTTATTATCTGTGTGCCTTGTTCTTTTGTAGTCTCAAGATAGCCTTAATGGGGATCAGTATAATTCCAAAGATGATTTCCTCCGAGCTGATCAAAAAGAAAGTACTCTTTTTTCTTTCTTCTTTTTTAATCGATTATCTCACCACTACACTGAATGAAATCTCTCCCTTTAGTTATTTTTTAATTACTTTCATTTCCTTTAATCGCACCCAAGCAAATATATTTCAATCTGCTCAAACATACATTCTTTCTTACTATGATTAAATTCTCCTTCAATGTGTTCTATCCTTATTTTTTCAACAATTCTGAATTAAAATAATAACTTTGTCTGATTGTCTTTTTTGTATTTTGCAATTGCTATCAAACTCAAATAGTTAAAATTGCTGGAGTTACTGGATTCATTTAAATATAATTACAGCTCATTTTAAAAAGTATCTTGAATTTTTCTGCAAAGAATTAGACACATCAGTACGATTCAATATCAGAAATGCACCTTACAAATCAATTTTATGTTTTCCTTCTCTCTCATTTGGATAAATTTGCTAAACCAACTCTCTCTTCTTTTAACCTTTTAAATTTACTTCGCTTTCATTTTAAGTTTTTCTTTTAAAATCAATTTCAAACTGGTCTAGCAGCTGAGTTGAGATTCTAAGCTCTGAATATATCAGCTAATACATTCTAATCTGGAGTGAATCCATCTTTCCATAAACTAGTATTATTATTCTATTATTTTGCCATGAGTTTGAATTACATTGGTAGAGGTTAGCTTTCAACTAAATCTTCTTAAAGATTGTTAGTTCTCCCTCCTATCCGTGAATTATCTATCAGCTACGGTCGTTAAGGCACAACACCTAGATAACTCTCATCTAAATCAATACTATTCAATATTCTTTAATTATTTTAACTATTCTTCTCACCTTTTCCATCCAGCCCTTATTTTTATAATGATTATTACTATTAACTCTTGAGTCTTTCCTATTTAATATCATCTTCTTTACTTTTTGCATATCGTTCAAGTGCATCATACACATCTTCTTTCGCACCTGTTTGAGTTCTTCTATTATTACTAGTATTCTCTGGATTCAATTTGAATTTAAACTCTTCCTTTTCTCCAATACTTTCCATTTGTTAACCTGCTGTGGTTATTCCACCTGTTCCACCACGTGTACGAGCAACTCCCACTGGAGCACTCACCATCTCAATCGTCTATCCCCCTTTGTTATCATTACTATTCTGCCAACCAGGAATATTCCTGTTTGCTTAGAATGCACTGAATTAATTTAACGCAAATAAATCATTAGAAAAGCCATTCTTTTGATAATTATTGCCATTAACATTAGTATTAGTATCTCCAGTATTAGTTCTTTATTAGATAAGATCATTATTCTTAATCTGCGGTTGTTTCTATTATTACTATTAAGCAGTTCTCCTAGTTTGATTCTCTCGGGTGCTTTAAAAACTCTCGTCATTCAAAGAACTCTAAGAATTTGGATTGGAGGGATTACCTATTCCTAGTTGATTCATTGAGTTAAATCCTGCTGTATTAGTCTATCCATTGCCAGGAACCGACTGTTGCGTTGGTGGTTATTAGAAGTTCATTTGATTTAATGGAAGTGATTATGAAAAAGGAACAGGAAAATTAGACATATTCTATTATTAATATGGCTAAGGGTAATTATTATTATTTCTATCTTAGTTAAAAATTAAGTTTTAATTGCTATTTCTACCCTGTTCTCTGGATTATTCGTTATTAGCTGGATTACTATTCTCCATGCCATTCTTAAGGTTATTATAACTTTATTATCCTTGATTATTAGGATAATTTAGATTAGCTTATGTGCTATTACCATTATTAAGCACTAATTTCGCTTCTAATTAAGCTACTCTTCTTGCTAGTTCTTGAGTTCCTCCTTCCCCTCTATCTTGTTACTGCTATTTACGGTGATGCTACTTATTAGTATTATTTCCTCTCTTCTTATGTCTATAATCCTTATCATCTTCTTCACTATCATTATCATCACTATCGTTATTTTTATTATTTCGATTCTTTTTGCTATTTCTTTTCTCAGATTTATTTGCAACTTCACTGATCAAATTCATTAATGCAATGTTCTATTCTTCAAGCTTTGATAACAAGATAGGAACTTCAGCATTTGCTAAGGCTTTATTGTTATATTACTACTAAGGATAATATGGTGGAGGTTGTTGTTGTTGCTATTAATATGAATTGCCTTATTGATAGCCTTCTTGTTGCTGAGATGGTAATTGCTAATATAACAATTACTATTATTGCTGTAACGCTTGTAATGGATTTTAAGATGAAGGTAGATTATAATTTGGTCGCTTAGCATTCTATTCAAACTCTTCTAATAGAGATAGTGCTGAATGCTTAGTATCTCTAACATCCCATTAATTTTGTTTTCCTAAGAATTACTATGCTTCCCTTTCTGCTGCTTGGTAATCTCTAGGTTGTTATTATTGTTGCTGCATGTTTGGTTAATATCCTTTGTTGGAATTGTAGTTTAGTCCTTAATTGAATGATGGTTGTTAGAATTATTATCTCCTTTGAAGATTGTTGCTAGATGAATTAGTTACGGCATTGAGACTGACTCCTCGCTTTTAAGGCTCTGAAAACTGCCAATCACCCTAACCAGACAAAAATCATGAGTTAAATGCGAAATAGCATAATTTCAAACATCTAAATATTTTATTATTTTTCACTTAATGTCTAATTCTTTATTGCAACAAAGGCTCTCATCTATTTTGTATGCTTTGTTTTATTATTACGCTAAAAGAATCTTTGACGGAGACATTGAATCGTGCTGCGCACATTCCTAGCTCTGGATTAACTTTTTAGTAATTGATTATTCTGTTTTTCCTTTTGAGATTTTCGCAGAATTAATTGACTAATCCAAATGAAATTGAAAAAAACGATTCAGCTTTGAGTTTCTTTGTACTGTTCATCAAAATATTAACTTGCTTTTACTTTCGAACAACATGGGCTAGAAAAAAGCCTTGCAAACATATTTTCTCCTTTTTGGAGTTAGCTTTGTTTTTTTTGCAAAAGTACTCTGATATTGGATATTTGATTCTTTTTGATATTATCGCAACAAGACAGACAAGCTTTTAAATCATTTTCTTTTGAAATATTTCTTTAGATTAACATGAAGGAAGATTGTTTTCAGCTGGATAACTTAATCAATCTGATACAAAAAATATCTTTTGAGCTCATTTTATTAGATGAGCTAATTTTTTGTATTTTTGTAAAATGCTTAGTATGATTTTTAATGATTATTTCAAATAATCACCTTCAAACCTAACTCTGTGAAGAAGAGAGATCTTATTTTGTAAAATGAATGAAAAGGATTCTTTTGATCCAAGAATAGAGTCTTGATTTTTTAAAATATTTATTTAACTAAAACAGTGAACAATTGTTATGAGTTTTTTTCTCTTCTATTTTCAGTATTGTTAGATTTTCAAGCAAACAAACTCTCAATCCTAAGATAGCTTTTTCAATTCAGTTTGAAAATAAATGAAAACTGACAAAATTGACATAATTATCTTATTTAGATTTTAAAAAACAATTAAAAAATGCTACTTTATATATTTTTTTTAATTTGAAGTTCTTGTTCTAAAGTAAAGTTTAATTTTCAACAAAAATAAATCGAATAGAACTTCATTATACATCTCCTATTTAATAAGCCTTCAAATCATGTACACAATTTCATGAAAAGAAGGCTTTAACACCTCACGAATAATTCTTTGAAAAGATCAATCACTAAACTATAAAAATTTTGAAAAAAAATCCTATTTTGAATCTGTTAGGGGCAAATCTCTAACAGAACATTTGAATTAATTAAATTTCATTGAAAAATGATAAAAGCTAAGAAAGAATTATCAATCACTGGGGAAACTAACTGTTTGATTTAAAAGAAAACAAAACGAAAGAACGTTTAATATAATATATAATTTCCAAAATACAATTTGGCTATGATCTTGCTTGGGAAATCGAAGGAATCAATATCACCCCCAGGGAATGTTTGCCTAGCCATGAATAATGGAGTACTTCTTATCCTTGAGTTAGAATTCACTAAATTAGTTCAACTGCAGTTGTAAAATAGCCAAGACATATTTATTGCGTAATTATCTTGGTGTTCCAACTCAGCATCTTGTAACTTTTTAGTTGAGCTTTCCAAGAATACATTAGTTTAATCCTTTCATGACTAAGCATACAGTCTCTCTGCAGGATATCGGCTTATTTTTTTAATGAAAATGAGTCCTTCGACGAACACCCAAACTGTCCCTCCAAGAAGAACCCAGATAAATCAAGGAAATGAAAGAAGAAGAATGAAATGGATTCCTTGCCAAGCACATGCACTCAAACATACCTAATTTAGTTTTTAAACACCTTCAGTTTTTCCTTGGGCATTTGTATTGTGATATACCCAATAATTTTTAAATCTACAACAAAATCGCTCCCTCCGCAACCAAGACTGCCAATCACTTTACAAAAATTTGCACAATCCCATCCCCCTCATGTTTGAGCGCTGCGCCATGTTAAACGTACCAGATACAGCAACCCCACCGTTAGTTAGATTGCCGAAGTCTCCTATTGCTTACGGCATATCTCCAATGTCAGTCAAAAATTAAAACCATTACTATCAAAATGAATTCTCAATGCTCGATTCTCTCAGTGTTTCGTTTAGTTTTCGATAAAAAAAACAAATAAATCCTAACTGTCTTTCTAAACAAACAAAAAATCAAATTAAAAATCAAATTCATATCTTTCAAAAATCAAATTCAAAAAAATACAAACAAAATATCTCTCAAAATTAACAATCAAATTAAAAATACTGAAACATACTTAGAGATTATGCACAACGTTAGATATTTGATTGAGAAAATCGAGAATTGTTTTCGATAAAGAACTTAAACCTAAATTAATTAATTCCCCCCCCCCTCTCAACGTTGAAGTTAACCTTACTGCCATTCCTAACAGCTTTTAAAAATCTCTCAGTCATAAATCGTTAGCTTATCTCAACAATTATCAAGCTAAAAGTAAAGAAATTTTTTTTTATTTAATTAATACAATTTTTCAGTTTTATAAAAATTAATTTCTGGTAAAAATAAAATCGGATTTAACTTTTTCTTTTTCTAGAAAAAAGAACAATCAAAATAATCTATTTTTATTTTTTATCTTTTATTTTGCTAGCTTTCATATTATCATGAATAACTAAATTATTTTGTTTTCAAAGTTAGAAACCATGAGAACTTAAAAAATCAGTTAACTTCTTGCTATGCAATAAAGAATTATCCATCATCAACTAAAACTAAAGATTCTATCTCCCCACATCCTTTGTTTCCATTCAACTCAAATCTCATCTAAAGTAAAGACAAGAAAAAAGCAGTTAATAAATCATTTAATAAATTTCGTAAAGAAGAATATTAGTTTAACGAAAATATCCATAAATCCCCAGAGGAAGATGATAATAAAAATACAATTGATTTACTAATTTTAATGATTCCCGCAAAACTGCGCATAATTGATTCTTAATATTTTTTTAAAGAAGAATATAACTACCAAGGGAAGGGTACTTTAGAAGAAGAAACAACTACTGTCTGAAGTCTATGGATTATGAAGAATCTTTTTAGAGCTTCTTGAACAGATTATCTAAATAGCTAGAAATACAATATTTCCATTCCTAAAGTTTTTCATTCTAGGGGCTTAGATTAGGAGGAAAATGGATTTTCTAGCTATCAAAAGATAATTAAAAAGCATCTGACAAAAAAGCAGTTTTTAAATAATCTTGATGAATAAATGAAACAATACAAAAATAGTTTACAAACAGAATTAGAATAATATTTTTTCTCTCTCTTTATTGCTGAAATAGCCAATTTCATTTTTGATAAATCTACAGCTGAAAGAAGTTAAGAAATGACTATTAGTTTTTAATTTCAGATGGCTTCGAAATAGTCTTCTCTAATAACTTATCACAGCATTATCAAACAATAAGAAATAGCTAAAACAGCAACAATATTTTCACTAAAACAATCTTGTAATCAGTTTAAAAATACTGATAGCAAGGTTAAAAAACATTAAAATGCCCAATTATGAAAAAGTTAATAATCTAATTCATTCTCTCTCTTCTAAAAACTCTACAAGTTAGAAATATGAAAAAAGAAATGAAATGTTCACCATAATGAACAAAAATGAATAAACTTAAAATAATAAACAATCATCATGAAACAAATAAATAAATCTAAAAAAAACAAAAAAGAACGATCACTTAATTATTCTAAAAGTGATCCTGACAATTACAAAGAGCGAATATTTAAAGATATGCTTTTCAAATAAAAGCAATGCTAAATGACAAAGACAACTAAAAATTCAAACAATACATTATTTTTTCATGATTTGAAATTCTTGAAACTAAGAAAAAACTTGCTCTTGCAGCATTCATCACCACTCTTCTAAATAAAAGCAATGGCTTTCTCTTTAATTTTCATGTTTGGAAACAAAATTCAATCTTCTTTCATTTAATATTTCCCTAGAATTTTTGTTTTCTTAAAAAAATAAAAAAATTCTCTTCTCAATAATTTAAACCAAACAGCTTAGTCATTCAATTTTGAAAAACTATTTCCTTTGTGTTGAATAATAAAAAACTTAATTTAATTTTAATCTCTTTTGATTCAAATAAAGTACTTCAGATCCTTTGTGGGTATCTTCAAATAAAATTTATTGCCTGAAATACAAATTCAAGCTAACAGTCATTTGATTTTGCATGCCTTTTTTGTTTTGATTTTTGGGGAAAATAAATTAAAGGGAAAAAGTTAAATATCAAAAAGATTTTTGAATAATCTCCCTTCTTGAGAAAAAATGTTATTTTGATTCATAATAATAAAGCAATTTAATGTGATTCTAAGGGAAATAACTAAATAGATTTTTGTAACACTTCAAAGAATCTAAGAAACAAATAAAAAAAATCAAAACAAAAAAGAATTCAAAAAAACAAAACAATAATAAATGTCTTCTTCGATTTCAAACAGCTAATATATTGGAAACTCTGCTTAGCTTAGTTACCCTGCTAACTCACCTCCAAGAAAGGCTTACCAGCCTGAGAAAGAACGAGAATAAGTTCTCTTGAGAAAAGAAGAAATCATTAATGATTTTAATAGCAAATTCCTACAAGCTGGAACTGAAAACCTAAAATAATTGGCTTATGCAGACGGTGCCAGCTACATTGGATAGATCAAGGGACAAAACATCAAAGAAGGAAAGGGTCAATACAAGTAAGTCAAAAATAAGGTTTTTTTTGTTAAAATCAGTTTGTAGAATTAGTTTGAATCCATTGATTTAAAAAAAATCCATATTTTAATTACAAAAATGGCAGTTGAGAAAAAGAGCTTAACTTTTAGTTTTTTTCGACTTTAAAAATGGTTTGAAAGACATTTTGATCTAATCCTTTGTTTTTTTGCATTTGCTAGCTATCCCAATGGAGACATTTACCTTGGAGATTGGAAAGACGATTTCTTTAACGGAAATGGTTTCTATATCTTCAGTGTCGGTGAGAGATACGAAGGCGAATTAGTGAATGGGCATAAAAATGGAAATGGCACATATTACTACGTCAACGGCAATTTCTATCAAGGACAATGGAGATAAGACAAAAAGGAAGGCAGAGGTGTGTATTCCTACAACACAACAGGCGAGAAATATGACGGAGAATGGAGTAACGGAGAGCGTCATGGAAGAGGATAGTATTATTTCGCATTCGGAGATACTTACACTGGGCAGTAAGATTAAACAAATAAAGGAATAAAATATTAATTTTGAGCTCAAAAAATAAAAAAATTACTGGATTTTTTTTTGAATTGGAAAAATAAATTAGATGGGAGAATGGCTGTAAGAGTGGAAATGGAGTCTTAGCTTATGCTTCAGGTGCTAGATATGAAGGACAATGGTTTAGAGACAGAGCAAATGGCAGAGGAACTATGTTCTTTGCCAACAACGATAGATATGAAGGAGATGTAAATTTTCAAGATTTATAGATATTATTTTTAATATTTTGATCATTTCAGTGGAAAGAAGGTGCAAAAGATGGAAAAGGTACTTATCTCTTCAGTGACGGCAGTAGATACGATGGTGATTGGGTTAATGACTACAAGAACGGAAACGGTCAGTTTGTGCACTCTAATGGTGATAAATATCAGGGTGAATTCAAAGAAGGAGAAAAATCTGGAAATGGCATCTATTACTATCAAAATGGAGATAGATATGAAGGTAAAAAACATCAAAAATTAAAATTATTACAATTTTCAATATTTATTTTCTTAGGTGAATGGTAAAATGATCGCCGACATGGAAGAGGAACTTTGTTCATGCAAAACGGAGAAGTCTACACTGGAGACTGGAGTGAAGGAGAAAAGAATGGACAAGGTCAATATGAATTCGCTACTGGTGATCTCTATGAAGGATACTGGCTGAATGGCAAGAGACACGGAAAAGGAGTTTACAGATGGAAAAATGGTGAGACTTACAATGGAGATTGGAGAAATGATCGCATGAATGGACTTGGAGTAATTTTAATTGAAGATTTTGGTTTTTTTTTTATTGATATTAAATAATTTTTTCTTTTTCACAGGTGTTTGAGAAAGTTGACGGGAATATCTATGAAGGAGCATTCAGAGACGATGTGGCTACTGTTCAGTGAATCTGATTGAGGAAAGAAAGAGAAAGACATTTATTTTGTTTTTGGAAATAATACATATGTCATACATTCAAGATTTAAGAAAAATTCAATATTTTTAACAACTGTGTCTAGGAAAAAGAAAGAAGGAAAAAGGAGATGACATAATATGATAATTTCATGAATTAAGATCTGGATTCATATCAATAACTTCCTTAATATTTTGGAAACTTATAAAAGGTTTCTTTTTTTTCTCTCGTTTAGATGAAGATTTGAAACTTTGATAAAAACAACATTCCTAAATCCTCCATTTTTACCCTTTGTTTGCAGAATTCTAAGACGAAATCAGATAATCATGATTAGAATTGTAAACAATGAAAAATCGTATGGGCTTTTAATAAATAGGATATTTAAATATATTAAACTGAGACTGACATGAAAGATTGAACAAAAACTGAGATAAATTATGAGTTAATCTCAGCCTAGCAAGTTTTAGGAAATAAATGAATCAAGCTTTCAAACTTTAGAATAGTGTCTATCTCAAGCATCGAGGAGGTTCTTAGCAGCAACTTCCTCGCTGGCACCGTCTCTTCCGGTAGATTTCTCACCAGACTTCTCGTGTTGGTAGAGTTCAGCAATCTTGGTGGCTGTGATTTTAAGAAAAAGAAAAATGAGTTTTGTGAGTTTCAAAATAATGTTATGAAAAGTTTATGTGGTTTATGATTATTTTTTACCATCAAGCTTAGGTCTCTTGAGAACCTTGACCTTTCTGATGGTAACAGATTGAAGAGGGAAAATGTGTCTGGTGTCCTTTTCGATTTTCTTGTTGTAGTCTTCACTGATGAGGTTCTTGGAGAACTAGGTGATGTTGAGCTTAGAAGCTTCGGCAGTGATGAAGGCATTGATTTTTCTTCTGATGGCCTTAACTTGAGAGGTCTTGGCATAAGCAGTAGCCTTGACGTCTTTCTTGCCATGGGGTCTCTTGGTGAATGCCAAAGTGAAGATTCTAACAATGTAGCCGTCGTTAGTCTTGCAGTCGACTCTAGACTCAATGAGGGTCTACCACTTGCGGATCATAGAGCAGAGTCTATCACGAGTAATGTCTAATCCGTAGAAGGAAGTCTTAGCGTTCTTGCCATCAACGTCGTCAATGACCAACTTCACCTTGCGCCTTAAAAAAATAGGAAAAAAGATTAATATGGATTGCTTTTTTTATCTATGTTTTAAAAACAATTTATTGAGAAATTCTTAATTTTTGTTAAGTTCCATAATATTATTTTCTCTTGATCCTCTCCAAAGATATGTGCTCACAATTAAGATTTCCTATCTATTGAAAATGTTTGCTGATAGCTTACCAGAACTTATCAGCGGAGTTGTCCTTGAGATCGGCGAGAGTGGCTTCAACAACTCTTCCCTTGATTTCATCAGAAGCGATTCCTAATTTTTTTAAATTAAAAATGGTTATTTATTGTTTTTTTCTGCAATAATAAGATAAATGAAAACTGCTCTAAGAAATATTGAATAAATATCTGTGAATTTTTTTCTTCAGATACTCCCTTTTTGTAAGAGTTTATTAATAGAGCATGAGATCTCATTTCCCAAAAAAGCCACTTTTTTCCCTATAAATCCCTCCTTTCTTCTTGAGTCTTCTCATTATTTGTTGTTCCTCAAGATCCAATATATTCTTACTGTTTCCTGAGGACTTGGTGACGAGAGTCTTTCCGAAAGACTTCGATGAAAAAGGAACAGGTGCTCTGAAGTCATACCATTCCTTTCTGGAAAGGGGGTCGACTGTTCTCTTCTTGGCACCTCTTTTGCCACCGACTTTCAAACCTGGATTCTTGCCTTGGGTCATTTCTTAAGATTCTTTGCTTCTATTTTTTCGTTTTTGTCTTTGATTAATTTCTGTATTCGCCTTTCTTTGTCCCTTTCCTTCAAGGGATTTTTTAGCTTTGGGTCACTAATATTTAACCTCCCCAGACTATTTTTTATTTTCAAACTTATTCGCATTCTTGGTCTCAAGGAAAAATAAGAATTCATTTGCATGCAATCTTCATAGATAAATGAATGATATCATTGTCTTTTTTTGGTATTTTTATGTTCGCGAATCCAATATAAAAAACAAGATACAATTAACATTTCATGTATTTTTTTAGGCAACACCCTATGCTTTAGATTCTTTGAAGAAAAATGAACTTTCATTTAAATCGTAAAATCAGTAAAAATATTATTACTTTAAATCTTGATTTTCATTTGAGTTCTATTCCCTCTTGTCTCTTGGGGATCATTACATTGAAATATTTAGTCAGATAAATTGGAAGCTAAGATTCAACTAATTAAAGTGAAAAAGTTTCTTTTTATCACAAAATAACTCAAAACTTTAGGTTT
>Ga0302271_10000466_pt1 | contig 39684 bp, 23 predicted proteins | sample III_Bog_N1_1_FD_198767 | JGI IMG/M metagenome (GOLD analysis project Ga0302271, IMG submission 198767) | Peat permafrost microbial communities from Stordalen Mire near Abisko, Sweden - III_Bog_N1_1 | ecosystem: Environmental > Terrestrial > Soil > Wetlands > Peat | place: Sweden: Abisko... | reverse complement strand
GCAGTGTCTAGATCTCTTGGTTGCATGGCTAACCTCATTTGGTCCAGAGCCTTCGGTCTTGCCATCGAAAGACCCGGTTCCGTCGATCTCAAGTGGTTCCACGATAAATACAGAGAGTGATTTATAAGAGCTCTTAGCTTTTTAATTGGATAAGACATGCATTAAAATGTTTGTTTAGTTTAAAATGGACTGTATATGTTCGTTTATGTGCACTGTTCATTCATGAGTAAAAACTATCCGGATTCTTTAGAAGATTTAATTTAAAATATTTAACTCTTACATTTAGATTTTTAAATTTCAATGAACGAAGAAGCTAAAAGGAAAAAGAAAGAGAGATTTTAATAATATTTTATATAAAATAATCTAAATTCTAATCTTGCATTTATAGTAATAGATTTTCAAGAAATCAATTAAATAACTCTAAGAGGATGTCTCTCTTTTTTTCAAATTAATCTCTTTTCTATATGATATGTTGATTGAAAAAATAGTATTATTTGCATGCAATTATTTAAAACTGCCTTTGATTTCAACGGATAATGAAGTAATCTCTTTTGCTTTTTTCTTTTTTATCTCCCATATGAATACAGCATTCATTTGAAATCATAAGAAATTACTATGAAAAACAAACACAAAATGAATATCTATTCTGACCTTGCCGATCTCTCTTTTTTCGATTTGATTTGAGTGAACGATTGATTATTGAACGAAGAAAAAAAAATATTAAAATTAACAATTATTTAAGATAATTTAAACAGGTTTTAAGGATTAACAAGGTTCTCTTTTCAAATCTAATAGGATAGATAACATGGATAGTCAGTAATAATCGCAGTATTCTGGATTACCACCAAATAAACCAAAGCCTGCAGCGGAATATGAACTTTATAAGCGACTCTCACTTCTTGGAGAAGGTTCATTCGGGAAGGCTTATCTTGTTGAGGGGCTAAGCGATGGAAAAAAATGGGTTATAAAGTAAATTTCTATGGATGCTATGAGTCCCGAAGAACAGCAAGAAGCTGTTAAGGAAGCAAGAATTCTGCAATAACTCAACCATCCCAATATCGTTAAATTCAAGGAAATATACAAAACTAAAAGCGGAAAACTTTGCATTGTCATGGAGTATGCTGATGGTAAAACATGACAAAATAAGATTTTTAAAGTTTGAGTTGCTGATGATTTGCATGATATTTTTGATTCCAATAGGTAGAGACTTAGCTGATAGAATCACGAAACAAAGAGGAAAGCAATTTCCCGAAGAATAGATTCTCGATTGGTTTACATAGATTTGCCTTGCTCTCAAACATGTACATGATAGGTAACAAGAGAAAATTTAAAAAAATCAAATAGAACACAAACAACTTGAAAGAACAAAAAGTAGATTTAAATAATCAATAAATACTTTTGTAAATTTGGGTGATTTAGTGTTGAAGAGGTAGAGGGAAGTAATCCCCTATTATTATGGAAATAATTAAACATATCTTGAAAAAAACAAAATAAGCATGCTAGTTCTCTTGTTCTATCTGTTATATTCAATGCAGATTTTCCTTGAACTCCTTTTTTGATTATTTTTTTGTTTTCTCTAAAAGAAAAATATTGCATCGTGATTTAAAAGGCTAGAACATCTTCTTGACAGCTTCTAATACCTGCAAGCTAGGTGATTTTGGAATTGCGAGGGTATTAAATAAGACATTTGAAAAAGCTAAGACCATGGTTGGTACACCGTACTACTTGTCCCCTGAGATTATCAACGGCATCCCATATTCATTTAAAAGTGATGTTTGGTCATTGGGGATAGTTTTATATGAAATGTGTACTCTTAGACCACCCTTTTCTGGGAACAATCTCAACAGTCTCGCTTTAGGGATTGTCAAAGGAGAGTATTAGCCTATTCCCAAGAATTACTCCTCTGATCTCAAACGATTAGTAACTAATTTACTCTCCACAAGACCGGAGCAGAGATATTCCATCAAAGATATTCTCGCCCTGCCTTACATCCGCAATAGAATCAAAAACTTTCTCTCAGAGACCATCAACAGGAATGAATTTTCCCATACGATTCTTCATAATCAAGTAAATGGATTGAGAAAGTTAATACATGATTCAAAACTTACTTTATTTTTATCATTTTCTTTGCTAATTCGCAGAAAATCATAATTGATTAAGATCCTGACCATCTCAGAAACGTCGGTGGAGCACCTCCACCTTCTGTTGCATATTAACTTTAAGAACAGAGGAAAGCAATCGAAAAAAATGAACAAAAGTAACTGCCTTAACAGCAATAAATCAACAGACAGCAACCATATGGATAATAATAACAATTATTTCAACATAATCCTAACAACTAGCCATTTTCTCCTCCTTCTTTTCCTCAGCAAAACAATAGCAATGTTCTACCTTAGATTCCTGGAAAGTAAAAACCACCCATTGTAGGTGTAAAACCACAAGGTTAGGTAAATAATGGTGCTAGACCTATCACTTCTGGTGGGAGGGCTGCGATAAATAGCAACGCTGTCGAATAACAGCCTAAAAAAAGAAATTCTTGTTAAGAAATTCCGTCTTAAAATTAAATAAAAAACGGAGGAAGTGATAATTAAATCCCAGTGGAAAAAGAAAACAGCTCAAAATAGAGATAATTATCCAGAGAACCTATCAAAAATATCAATAATAATGGTATTTAAAGGCAGCAACCTAACAATTTGAAACCTAAACCATAACAGATTATTTCTAAACCAAATCCTCCGATGTAATTAAAACCAGTAGCTGGAATTCAACCTAAGGGAATGAGAGCATCACCTTCAGTACCTTAAATGCAGTAAAAACTTGTTGCTAAGCCTGTTTCAAAGCAATCAGCTCCTGGATATTCTCGACCTACAACAGCAGCATCGAATAATTCTAAGCCAGTTGTGAGGGTGATGCCGAGCAGTCGATTGAATAATTAAAAGAACCCTAGTACCAAGATAAATAACTAAAATAACAACAATAATCCAATAAATCGCCCTTAAACTGCAGCAAATAAACAACAGCCTTAATAATAAATCAGAGGGATAAATCGATAAAACAGTGGTTAAGTTAAACCCTCTGAAGCTGCATAAAGACGAATGGATCATCTGAAGTAAATTAGTGAGAGAGAGGAACAACGACAACGTGAGTTAGATGAACTTTAAAGATAGAAATAATTAGCTAGAATAGAATCGGAGAAAGACAGAGAGAGAAAGAGATTATAAATGAAACAAGATCTTGAAATGAAAAGATCATTAAAGCCATAAAAGTAACCTGATATGAAAAATATTAATGTTCCACAGAAAATTCAAGATAATCAAGAAAGCGATGCAGGAATTAAAATTGAATGGATGGGATCATTGAAACCAGGATAACCACCTGAACGACCAAATTATATCGAAAGCTAATATGAAGCTGAGAGATAGGCAGCAGAGAGGTATAATGCAGAAGCAGCTGCGATAAGGTAGAATTAGAGATAGCGTGAAGAAATAGAAAGATAGAGATTGCAAAGAGAAGCATAGCATGAAGAGAAACAAAGAGAGAAAGAAAAGAAAGAGAGAGAAATGTTCTTAAAGAAAGAATTACATAGCAATAATGACTATGAAAACAAGCCTATCACAGCTGGAAAAAAACAAACATACGATGTGCCTGATGAAACAGAAGAAATGACGAAAATGTTCATGGAGATGAAATCGATTGTAAACAAAAATATAGCAAAAGATATTCAAAAAAGTTTGAGAAATAAAATAATTTTTTACAATAATAACCCTAAAGCTGGAAGATGCTCCGGCAGGAGATTAGGGTGAAGAGGAACAGGTCCCAAACTTTACAGGATATCCTTGCACCGAAAGGGATGAAGACTTAGATTACATGGAAGAAAATTTTCAAGCCAGTGACAAGATACTCTCCAATAATCCTTCGGGTATTCTCAGCACAAGAGAAGGCATAGCTGTAAGAGATTGAAATGATAAGCAAATAAAATTAAAAAAGAATTGATAAAACTTTTCAAGAAAATTGTTGGCTTTTCTTAAATTTATTTTTTACTAAAAATATTTTGTGATTTTAGTAATTAAAGGAAGATTTCGCGAAAATATTTGGTCAATAAGAGTTTGCCAAGCTGTATAAAGCCATCTTAGTAGAAGTAAATGCTGTTGTTTTCTTTTAAAAGAAGAAATATTCTTGCATTTTTTAATTCAAAAAAAGCATATTTTTGTTTATTCCCGAAAAATCCAATTTGTTAAATATGTTTTGCAATTTCAAGATGCAAAGAGGAGATTATCATAAGTTAGGAGTGCAAGATCAAGTCAAGACAATTAAAAGGATAGTGCCTTCAGTCGATGCAGGTAGACTTGAAAATAGAATGCCACTATTAATTAGTCTTATTATTAAAGAAAACAATAAAAAATATTGAAATATGTGTTGTTAAAAACAAAGTGAATATGTTGTTTGTATTTCTAATATTAAAATACAACAAAATCACAGAATAAACCATTTAAATATTCAAAATAATTTATATTTTCAAGAGAAATGATATCCAATAAACAAGTAAATTGATCTCATTGCAAGTTATGCGCAGTTAGAGGAGAGGGTATGTGCTTTAAAGCGCTGATAAGGATTTTTCTTTTCTTCTTTGTTTAGATAAATATTTGCATGATTCAGGAAGAATAAATTAGCCCTCCGAAAGGCTTAAAGAAATAAAATAAAAAACAAGGGGGAGAAAAACCTGCTGGAGTATCAATAATCTAGATATAATTAGTTAATTCATCGATTAATTAAAGTCAAAGAGATAAACTAGCAATAAACAAAGCAGATAAAAAAAACTCATGAATCCTATTCAAAAACTTTGGCTCAAGGCTCTTGAACCTCTTTCCTATGTCATCAACGAGAAGATGGCTAAGAGAAGTGGTAAGTATTCTTACAATAATTGGAATTCTAGAACAATCTCAAGCGAAATCTCCAGAGATATTTTCATTATATTTGCAGAATCTTTTAAAGAGATTTTTGCTCAATTATTTTGTTACTAAATGTGCATTGAAAACACATAGGTTTGGTCGGAAAGATTGGCAGATTCTTCGCAATTGGACCTAGAGAATATGGTGTCCACCCCTTGAACAGAATGTTCATCTTCATGAATCGCAAATACATGAACTATCAAGCACTTGCTCTCCACAGATACTCCCTCGTTAAGTACTGAAATGGCTTCTTTAAGATGTGTGTCTTCGCATCCAGTCACTTTAAACCCAGAACAATAAATTGTTTTTCTTCCACAGGAACTTAACCCACAATGGTTATCACATGATCCGTGTGTTCAAGCACTTCTCATTCGTCCTCCCTGCTACTATTCTCGCAGGTCTCGGTATCTTCGTCTTCTGGGGAGATGACAACAAGAATTATGCGTAAGAAAAATAAATAATCTTAAAAATAAAAATATACACGAAAAATAGATTCATTTTTGAAAGAATATTTCAAATTTCTCAGCGAATTGACTTATTTTTTTCCCTTTTGTTTGTTGTTTGTTTCTGTGAAGTCCTGATAGATTCCCTTACTTGAAGAAGAGAGCTGGTGATTAGGCTCTTCCATTGAACTCTCTTAACTAGAGAACTTCTGCTCACTACATCGAGATTAACGCTATCTATGGTGGTGAGATGATCAAGAGATATCACTCTGTCTGGTAGAAGATCATTGAAGAACGTAACAAGGCCACTGATTAGGTTAAGAAAACCAAATACGCTCATAGCACCTATAAGTACGTTCCTCTTGCTACTGTCAGCGTTCCTCAACAAGCTAACCCTTTAAATCTCTAATGATTTCACTTTTGAAGGAAGCTATCATGCTCTTTCCAGAACAACTCAAAGAGTGTGATAATTGGAAATATATTTGTCTGCTTGACTGCTTTTTCTTGCATTAAAATAGAAACATAAATTATGACTAATCTCATATTCTTTTTTTACTTATTTTCTCAAGAAAGAAAAGAATAATTAGTTAATTTTTTTCAACTTGTCGCAATTTTCCTCACCGACAACTTATTTTGATAAAATACATTTTTCATTTACAATTTAAGAATAAAATATAATTTGTTGTTTAGAATTCTAATTTTTTGGTGATTGATCATGAATTTACAGTTTTTACAGAGCATCAAGCTCAAGTCACTTTATTTGATTCAAAAAATAAGAATTCAACTAATAAACAACAAAAATTATCAAAATTGTCTCATTCAAAATGGCATCAATCATCGCTTAAATCCTCCTCGGTGTCATCGTCAAAGAGACCTTGCTGAGCTACATTGAACTTAGGTTTCTTGAGGATTGATCGTGCAGGCTATTTCGATTGTTCTTGCTATTGTTTTAGTGAAGGAGCAGCCTATTTAGTTATTTTTAAAAGAAATAATGTTAGCTTGAAATTTACCAAGAAAAATAATGCAAATTGAAAGTCAATTTGAGAAATAAAAAATCAATACAATTCCAGGAGAAGTCGATCTTTGGTTTATTCCAGGTAGCTTAGTTTAAGGAGATTATTACTACTATTGCTTGACTAACTCATTTACTTAAGTCTCGAATTGATGGAGTTATTAAGTCAAATTATCGATGAGTTATTTGTTCTTCTAGAGTTTGTGATCTTGTTTCTTAGCAGAATGCTTCAATTCCTCTACTAAACTGCTTTATTAAACTTGAACATCTTTAAGATATTTATTTTCCCTTTTAATATCGTTGAGTTCATTATTCACAGCGCTACTTTTGCCATTTACTTTATCAGATGATTTTCTCCTTTCTTGTCCTCTTTCTTGAAGTGCTTGGACATCATTTAAATACCTATTATCTTTATTCATTCTGCTGATCTACTCTTTATATCCTGTAGCTTCTTGATCATATAATATCGCATCTCTTTTCAGCTATTCGACTTCACTAATTTTCTCGACTAGTTTCTTATCTATTTGTTTCATAGCATTCTCAATTTTCCCAAGAGAATTCTGCAATCTTTCATTTTCGTCTCGTAATTTTCGCTTCAAAATAAATTTATTTTTAATTTTTATGATAAATAAAAGCATTTTTTACATCAGCTTCGAATTGAGAATCCATAGCATCTCGTTGATTACCCTTCTTGCGCTTCATTTCAACCCGAGTTTTCTCTCTAGAAGTTGTTGTTTTATCATGAAAAAAAGTTAAAACAAACTACAACTCAACAACTTTTTGAAGCAAGATTTGATTTAAAAAAATCAATTCCACAATCGTTTGATTTTTTTTACAATTCATTTTGAAGTTCTCTGTTTTATTTCACCAGATTATTCGTTTATGCTTAGCCTTCTTATGCCGCAATCTGTAGTCTTTGATTCTCCTATTTGATTACCTTGAGTTCAGATGTCATTGTACTCTACATCCTCTCTAATTCCCTGACTTCTGTTTTCAACCTAATCGTAGCTTCTTTTCGTTTAGCCTGCTCAGCATCTCTCTCCTCTTCAACAAAACTCTTTTCTTCAGCAGTTTTTCGTTTCTATTTAGCTAATTTATGTTCGAATTATTGTGCTCGATCTTCAGCTTCGTCAATTTATCTTTCCAGCATATTCTACTTCACAATCAATTCTTTTCCTAACTACTATTCTTCCATGAGCATTTGCTGAACACTTTCAAGTCGTTTCTCACAGAATTGAAGATCGCTTAGTGCCTTCTTTAATCCATTTTCACTGTCTTCTAATTCATATTGCATTCTATTATTCACACTCTCTAAATTGTCAGCTTTTTACCGTGCTTCTTCTTCACTGATACGGCAATCTTCAGCTTATCTTATTAGACTTTCTCTCTCATTTGCCATTAACTACCGTTCCTCTGCAATATTGATCTCAGCTTTTTCAATATTTGCCCTAGAAAAAACATGAAAATTGAATAAGATAAAAGTCTAAAATAATTCAATCTTTTCATTAATAACTCTCCCTATCCTTTACTTAAGCATAGAACATTCTTCTTTTCTCCTTTGTAACTTCACTTTCAACCTCTCTAGAATATCTCTTAACTCTTCATCGTTCCTTTCCATCATTTCTTCTTTCTCAAGCTTCAGTTAAATAATCTCCCTATCTCTATCTACCTGCTGTATCAGCTGTTCCTTTGAATCCTCTAGATACTGCACTTTCGCTAATTTTTCTTAGAGTTCACTTTCAATATCGCCTAAATGACTCTTAAAGTCTTGAACTTGATTCTTCAACTCCAAGTTCTCAGCTTTCAATTTCGCTTTCTTCTCCTGGACCAAGTACCCTTCGTCTGTTAAGAGCTCCTTCAGTAATTTCAAATTCCTGGTAGATCTTCACATAAAAAAGAAAATTAAATACAAGATTAAAGGTAATCATAAAAATGTAAAATCGAAAAAATTAATTTTACTTTTCAATTGCAATATCTCCAGCATCTTTCTAGCCATTTTTCTACTAACCTACACGAACTGTACGCTTACTAGCGTCATTATCATTGATAATTTCATCAATCTTTTCCATGATTTTCTCTCTTAATTTCTTTTAGCTCTTTTTGCCATTTGCAGATTGATTCTGGTTGTTATTATTGTCATAAGTGTAGTCATCGCTGTTTCCTTAGTTGTAAGGGGATTAACCGTTACTCATATTATTAGAATGAATTCCCTATCCACCATCTGGATTATTTCCTCTAACAAATGACTACCTCGATTTATTAGTCTAACTCAATGCACCTAAATCCTCACTGTTATTATTTCCATTGTACAAATCACCACTTGGACCTAAGAATTACAACCACAAAACAAGTTAATTCACACAAATTATCCTCAATTTAATAAGAAAATATTATTTTTACTTCTGCTTAATGACAGCTTTGTTGCATTCTTCTTGATTTAACTCAAAAAATTCAAAGATTCTTGTATTTTCACTGCTGTTGCATCGAATTGTTTTTAATTCTCTGGAGACAATTTCCCTATGTCTTATAGGATACTCTATAACTCAGCTTCTCTATCAACAGCCCATGCGTTCATTTCTTCTTAGCTGAGCCCTTGAGTTTAATCAGAGAATGAATAAATGTCTTTCATCAAACTCGCTAAATCTTTTTGAATTTCTGCAACTGAAGGGTTTTATCCTCGTTTTCTCTAAAACTAAGCTGATTTATCACGATATGCTATGTTCATAATTCCTTGATTACTATTATTGTTGCCATTTGCTTGATTAAATCCTTGAAATGTACTACCAGGCCCAAATTATGATCCATTATTTTGAATATTGCTATTCTTTAATGAATTAGCAAACTCGTGATCTTAAATGGATCCTTATTATGGATTAGCTAGAGCATTAACGAATTCTTGATCTTAGTTGAAAGCATTTATGTCTTCAAAATAGTTATCAATGCGTTCTTTTACACCAGCACAAAACTAAAAGATTAAAAAAGAATTAATTTATTATTAAGTAAATACATATTTCTAGATTTATTTCCAGCAGATTTTCAAAGAAAACTTCACCCAAAAATGGTCAAATATTGTACCTGAAGGCAATCAACTGATTAGCTAAGATAATCATATGATCCAGAGACATTACAAAGCAGCACGCAGAAATTATCTTATCCTGAATTCAGAGAATCATTTATCTAGGTGACTAACTTAGAATTCTAATATGCAGGTGTCTCCAAGAGATTAGCATCTTTTCGGGTTGCAATATCAACTAAGTAATCGCTGAGGATAGTAAACTCAGGTAGACGATTCTTATTGAAATCTGCACAGTGGATGAATGTTAATGTACTTATGAGACCACGATTGGGGGAATTAATGATTTTCGATTTCTTTCCTGGATTTTCGTTTCGGTAAATTGAGAATTTGTAGACAACATGCAGTCTTCTGATGGATTATTCACCTTGACCTGCTAATTTCAATCTTTCTCTGGATTTCATGAAATATTTACGATAATCACCGGAGAATGTCAATTCAAATTCAGATATCTCCTCGCTATCAGTGTCTTCATTTTGACTGCTTGTTAAGAGATCGATAATCTCATTGTTGTAGATTGCATAGATGGAAAACAGAATCACAACTGGTTTGATTCCAGGTTTTAAATTTCCAGTTTTCGTGCTTTTTGTTCCCGCACCTTAAGATTGAAGTTCAGATAGCTGTATCAAGTTGTCAACTGCTCTGCTGAGAATACCCTTTTCTGCTTGCTCTCCGCCTTTCATTGTGAACTTCTTTCCAGCTCTAAAAACAATTTAAAAATAATTTGAATTTCATTTTGGTTTCAAAAGCAAAATAATTTCAAGATAATAATAAAATATCATAAAAAGAGATATTTTTCAGCTAAATAAATTTAAAAATAAATCTCAATCCATCTTACTTTGCAGGTCCGACTAAGATAAATGTTGAAGAAACGCCTTGGGACATTGCCTTTTGAACAAGATCCTAGCATTGATCTTTGTAAAGCTGATGATTATTGACTTTGGGATTCATAGCGTGATCAAATTTGAAAATATTTGCGTTTTCAAGTATCGAGTGTCTGTATTGAATGATATTTTTGTCTGTTTTGACGTAATCTTGCAGTAATTAACTCTTGATAGGATTACCACTAGCTGCAACGTATAGTGGCTTCTCTTTGCTCGAAGACGCAGTGAAAATGCATATTTTCTTATCCTTATCAAGCGATGAATTTGCTGCCAACACTATGCTACCTCCTACAGACCCATTATTCGTTGTACTTTGCAATACTGACTTCTGCTAAACTGATGATTTATCTCCGCCAATAGATTCACCTGCTCGAAGGGAATTACCCAGAGCTTATGACTACAAAGGAGCTGTTGAATATGTCTCACCGATGTTCGATTGCCTGATCCTACAGACCACTTTTACCTTTGAGTAATCACTCATTACAAACGATAAACTTAATTGTAAAATACAACTTAAATAAATTTCTTTGCTTTTTTGTTTTTAAACTGATTATTTTTTCGCTGGACTTTTTGGGGACAATCTAACAATAAATCTTTCGAAATCAAGCTGTATTGATAAATTAAATTTCAGAATAATCTCTTTCATCATGTTGTACTTTTGAAACATATCTTCTTTGTTTATTTTATTTCTTTAGATATTTTAAATTGGAAAAAGTATCTCCTTTTTTATTATTTTCTTCTCATATTGAATAAATTCACATTTTTAATCAAATAAATCAAGAAATAACTCTTGTATTACTAAATCCAAGGTAAACCATCTTTTTTTATGGTAAACCTTTCAAATATTAACAAAATTAAATCTTTTAAAAGTATTTTTATTGTTTTTTCATGAATCTTAGATTTAAAAATCTTAGTGCACACAAAAACAAATAAGAATGCTCTTCAAATGTATCAACACTAAACAATAATAGGATATCAAATGACAGTTTGCCATATGATTCTTAGTCTACACATTGATTTATGAGACATTCAAATATGAAGGGAATTAATTCTATAAATAAACTTGTGCTGCTCTATGTTGAGTTTGGTAATGTAATAAACATTTTCAAGCCAAACAAGAGGATTCCAACTACAGTCACTCTCTTTTTTTCTTTTTTTATCATTTTCTATTAAGAAATTTCTATTCTTTTTCATCTCTCAGTTCCTCAAGTTTCTTTAGAATCTTCTTTCTCCATATCTTTTTCAGACTTGAAGCAAGGAATTTCTCATCCTTCATGTTTCCATAATCTTTTTGGAATGTTGTTTTAAACTACCCTTCATATGAAGGTATTGAACTGTAGAATGTATTCGTCATTTTAGAATCACTCATGAAGTTATTTGTCTTGACTTCAGACTGATCAAAGAAAATTAAAAAGAGTTTAAGATTTATGTAAAAGAACTTAATTTTTAAAAAGAAGAACAACAAAATAGCTATCTTTGGTTACTTTGTTAGGAAATCGATCAGTGCTTGAAGCAACCGTAGCAGCAGCAGTAGGTGTGCTGATTGGTTTAAAAGATTTGAAATTTTAAGAATAATTTGTTTCACCAAAAAATAGAGGATAAGTTGGGATAGGACTTTTGAAGCTGTCAAAATCAAACAAACAACAAAATGATTAAATATCATAATTTAACTTAATTATTTTAGGCATAACTAATTGAATCTGACTAAGAATAGCATATTTATTTTCTGTGATTTCAATCATAAAAATATTCTTACAAATTGTGTTTTTCAACTTTGGGTGTTTCTGCTTTGAGATGAGGATTACCGCAGAATGACTCTTAATAGCTTGTTTTTCCTAAAAATGGCATTTCAATTGTCAGCTATTTCGGAGCTTATGCATGGATTTTGTTATAGTCCTTCCAGTTCACGAAATTGCTCTAATTTTTTTAATTCCCAAAAGTTTGTTATGAAATAAGTTTCATCAGATCAAAAATTAATATTTTTTTGGGGGGGGGACGGGAGATAAACAAAAACTGTCTTTTCTTGTAAATAAAGATATTATTTTGTTTTAATTTCCAATCGCTATCATGCTGCATGATTACATTGTAACTGGTTAATCCCATGAATGGCTTTTGCATGTATGAATATGAAGGACCATGCTTTTCAACTTCTTTTGCTCCATGATCTTTGAAGTCACTTTGATTTTAAGATGTATAATCGATTTGAGACTATCCAAGAAATTTCGTCTGCTTAATTCTATCTGTTATTTAGGGAATAGCTGTTGATTTATTTGATTTCCTGAAGAAATCTTTGTTGTATGTAGTGCTGAATCCGGGATTATATTTGAGTTTGATACTATTGGCATCATTATTGAAAAAAATTGGTCGAGCTCCTTTCAGCTATGCATTCTAACCTGAATAATACAAAGCATTCAAAGATTAGAGGTATTACCAATCTGCTGTTTTATCAGAAAAATGTGATAAAACTAATCATTTTACATAGTAGATTGTAAAAATATTCTGAATTTTCAATGAAGAACTTCTCAAGATCAATGTTCTTATTATTGAGCACCTCTTCTGGCAGGAGTTTAAACCAATCTTAATTAGATATTTCCTCGAAAGTCAACTAGTCTTCTAAAGGATCATGGGTTTCAGTTTCAAACTCGTTATTGCTGTGATTCAAATAAAGAATAACATTACTTTTCTTTTAAATGAAATAACTCTTATTGATACTTATTTCTGCTTTTGCATTTACGTGTGTGTATCTTTCTCTTATGTGACGAGATTATCACTTTATGTATTGCTGATATGATCTTTAACACTTTCGATCTCATTACGAACCTCTGAATAATCAGTATTCTCCGTCATTATTTTTCCCTAACGAATTCAATAAATTAGCATTCTCAAATTGGATTATTCTCCTCAAAAGAAAAGAACAAAACAATCATTCATAGTACCTATTAAACCTCTTTATTCTATGGTGTTCTGCTCCCATTTTTAGGATAAAAACCTCTGTGATATTGAGAGCTTGAGCGAGAAACTAATTTTCTCGAATTGTTAGTATTACCCTACTATTATTACTAATCTTCGAATTCAACTTTATCTCTATTATTATTATGATAATTATTAAATTAATCTTCATTTGTTTTAGATACATTCTATTTTAAGAATGCACTTGAATTATTACTACTCTTGAATCCTTTAGAATCATATTGTGAAGTTTAAAGATAAGGTTATAATTCAGAAGGTTTCTTAAGCAAATTAGCTGAAAGAGGATCATTAGATCGATTGCTTCGATAAACAACCCTATTCAGTAGAGGTTTCTTTGTAGTTGATCGCATTTGATTATCTTTTGCTTTATTGATGTTCTCAAAATCTTCATTTTCATCATAGCGATATCTAAGTTTTCTTTTAAACCCACTTTAAGTCGTCGAATGCGGCTAATAGTTAGATAGCGTCTCATCTCTATCTTTAGCGTATGCTAGCCCTGACTCCTTTCGTTGCAGGAAGCTTGTGATACTTTTTTGCATTTGTAAAACTATGCAAAATATTAGTTAAATCTAGTGGTTCTTTTATCTTTTTTATTGACAGCAACCACTGTTTATTTCTTTCTCTTTATTTATCTCTCAAATCATATGTAAAACAAATCAAAAGGAATACTTTTTTATCTTTATAAACTTACTTTGTCAGTTTTATCTCAATCCAAAGAGAGAAGTTTTATTGTTTGTAAAAATTAGAGATAAAGAAGGGTAAAGAGAAGATAAGATTTGAATGTAACGATAATGCAGATAAAAATAAGGTAGATAAATGTTGTTTGGTTTATTTTCCCATAGTTTGAGTTGTTTGCTTTTTGAAAATGAATGAAAATATGAAAATCTAAATGAATCTCTTAAGGATCCAATGAAAATTGTTCAAGAAATACTTTATGGATAATCTTAAAACAATTAATTGAAGTTGCTACTTCATCAAATTGAACATTCATTTTTTCAAAATACTGATAAATCATCCAAGATATTTCAAAGTGAAAAATCAAGAAAGACAATTGTGAAATAAGAACATATATGAGTATGATGAGATTAATAATAGAATCAAGATAGGGTTTCATTACAAATCAAATTAATCAATTTAATTTAAAGATCGACTAAATAATTTAGCAGAAACAAAATTACAAAAATAATTCGTTTTGTTATTATTTTAATTATTCTGCTGAATCATGAGACATATCTAGAAATGTTTCATACTTTTTTTATTAAAATTTTGTTTATTATTTGTATGTTCGTTCTCTATTTTAAAGTTACATTAATATAAAATAACAAAACTGAATAATTTTAAGTGGTTTTTTTGTTGAAAAGCAAAGAAAAAATGTTTAACAAAACAAGTCTAAAGCTACTTCTTTAAATTAAGGCATTGGTATACTAAATTGACATTTCTGCAACCAATTTTTTCTAAAAGTTAAAAACTAAGAATACAATAAAAAGAATGCAATTTCAAAAAGAAGCCACTTTACCTTGAAAGAGGTTTTTATTTTCATTTAAAAAACTATTTTTCTTGGATTTCTATTTAGTTCTTTATTGAGAATGCATCTAAAAGAATGATGGTTTGAAATATTAAGAAAGTTTTAGTAAGTTTTGAATAATATTTCGATTAGCGATGTATCGCCCCAGTATTTGTCAGAGTAAAAATAAATGGGAAGATTCTTATTTAAAATTCATCTCCTCTGAGTTCGAAATAAAGCAATTCACATACAACTTTTGATTCTTCTAATAGTCAGGTCACATAAAAGATTGTATTGTTGAAGCTTGTGATATTATCTTTGAAGTTAATAGCTAAACTAACTTACTATTTCATGAAAATTATAGTAAATTTTTCTCAAGAAAAGCCATTAGTGCTACTGAGTATGTTCTTAGAACAATTAATAAGTCCTTAAATAATTGGAATAGGAGCTATTAGAAGGGTAGAATGATTTAAAGCTGATAGAGAAAAGTTTAAAAGTACATACTAATCTAAAGACACGTGCACAAATGGTAAAACACTTGATCTTAGAACTCATACATAAAGAGAAAAGATGAAAGTATTTCAAATTCAAATATTTCAAAAATACAATCAAAATATAAATAATAAGAACAATTGATTTAAGACATTAATGATTTATGTATATATATCAAGGCTTAGTAAAAAAGATTTTTAAATAAGGGAAATAAAGGAAAGTACAGCACAAAAAGCCTACCAAATATGAGGAATAATAATAACTAAACTGTAAAAAGAGAAATTCAACATATTTTCATTGAGTTATTTGTGAAGATGAAGAAGATATTTGTTACTGTTGACCTGAAAAATGAACGAATGTATTAAAAGAAGATTTTGTGGGGTTGAAAATGGTCGGATAGATTTAGTTTTTTTTGTTATTCTTCTAAAAAAAAGAAAATGTAATCAAGGAAAATAGCAATAATGAAAGAAATAGTAAGCAGTAATTAGCCTAAGAAAGAATAAACTCCTTTTGTAAATCAATTATACCTAGCAATTACGTAATAGGGATAAGATTAACTGTCAAGGTAAAGATATTAAAAAAAGGGAAAAATCAAGATATTTAAGATAGAATATCATATAAAGCATGGCATACATGTTATGGTGTAGATATTTGCGATGTCTGCTCATTAAGATTAACTCCTAAAATTAGAGCAAAAATCTATTATTCACTTTTTGTTGAATCTGAGAAAAATTTATATTTCAAATTCTGCACTAGAACTCTAGTAATATTCAATCAGTAAGATTCTATTTTTCTGATTTCAATTAGCAGACATCTTGGTGAATAATAATATTAATTTCTTTAGCAAAATAGCTTGAGGTGCAGTGAATATTACGTCATTTAGAACAATAATTTATTTCCTTCCTAAAGATCTAAATATCTTTTGTAAATTTACACTGTGAAATTTATAATTTTCCCCTTGTTTTTGGATCATTAAAAATCGAATTAGGGAATAGCTGTTTCCCCCCCTTCTTGTTTAGATTGTTACTGTTAAGATTTGGGCTATTTCCCGAATTCTCCATACACGTTTACAGAAATTGATTGCACACAAAAAAGGAACTCCTCAGAATTGTGTAAAATTAAATTATCCTGTTTTACCTTTCCCCAAAGATGAGTAATCTTAGAGATTACTTTGGATCACTTCCAGTTGTTAATAGCCATTTTTCATGGATGAATCAACAGGACAAATATTAGATTCCAACAAAAAACAACAAATTTATCAGCTTAAACATTCATTTTTATTTTGTCAAATTGAACTTTCTGAAATAAAGATAAAAGTTAGTAAATAGAACTAATTGATTTTTGTTTCAAATCGCAATTCTCCTTGTCTGAACGATTCTGACAGCTATGCAACCTCCGACTGTGATCGATTCCCTTTGATTTAGTTTAGAAGGCTTAATTAACTTAAAGCTCCATAAGGAAATCAAGGGAAAGGGGATAAATAATAATCTCTATGAACAGCAAAAATTGGATGTTTCCATTGATAAATTAATTTGTTTTTTCTTCCCCCTTTCAAACTTCATCCATTCGAAATTGTAAGCTTGATTTCCTTCTTTGTAGGTTTTTGAATATTCTTAAGTGAAGAATAGGAGAAACCAATCAAAGAAGTATTATATACTACATGAAACTGTGATTATGTGATTATGAATACACAAACAAAATGAAAATTATGGCGTTTTTCAGCACTTCTGTATTTAAAGAAAACCATTTTTTATCATGAATCATATCCATTTTTATCTTTTCCTCCTTTGATCATGGAGATCGCTGCCATCGTAAGGAAGTATGTCCAATAGAAATGCATTACAACAAGTGCTGCCATCATGAATAGCATGAAAACTGCTGGTAAATAAAGTACTTCATCGAGATGGACAACTCCTTGATTCCAATACTCGCTGAGTGCTGATCCTAAGACACAAACTGGAAAAACCATATTACGAGTGTAAACCCAAACAGGGTATGTCACTGCATAGATCAAGACATTTATCACAACGTTTCTGTTCTTTAGATCAGTGTAGGCTCTTGCAGCGATCAGGAACACATCACTAGGGTCATGAACCAGAAGGACAATAACTCCTACTAATATAAAGTTCATCATGTACGAGAACCATAGTAAGAACAACGCTAACCCATGATGGAGAGCATATTCATAGAATTTAGGATCATGGTACTTGACAATGACTTGGTAAGTAAATGTGTAAAGATGTGTTCCTGTTTAGATAAGATAGAAGACCTTGAGGAAAGGAATCTCTGGTACATAAGGATATCCTTAGAAGAGATTAGAGCATGATCCTGAACCTCCAAGAGCAGGTGGAAGGAAAGCTTAGTCTTTCACGATGAGGTATCCTGTGATGGAGGTGATTGTATAATAGCAGATATCAAAGAACCACTTGCATAGCTATTCTGCTCTTTTCTTGGCTTCTTCTGGAGTCTTTCTTCGCTTCTCTGAGAGCAAGCCGATGATCGAGTCAAGGAAGAAGATTATAATGCAGTATCTGACGACTCCTATGATCACAGCTGCTACAACGGCTATCCAGAAATCAAAGATGCTTCCCTTAGGAATATGACTCGTTGAAGGGCTTGTGTGAAAGGTGTACACTCTCTCGATAGCTACCGAGCCTACTACTAGCAAGATAACGAAAATGATTCTCCAGATATTCTCGTAAATCGTGAGCTTATACTCAGTCAAGGAAGTATGATCTGCTGTTTTCTTTATGTCAGATTCTTTCTCCACTGGGTAAACTGCTTCTCTCTTCTTCACAAGTTGTATGTTCTCGACTGTATTTTGCATTCTCACTTTCAAAAGATATTAAAGATTTGACAATTGTCTTTTCCTTGTAAATTTCGTATGGAAATCTTTGTTGATTGATACTGAGCTTAATTGACAAGCAAAGATATTCCCCTTGATTGATTTAGCAAAAAGGAGCTTGGTTCTCCACTAATTTTTGCTTTTTTTAGTTTAATTTTAATATTATTATTATTATTATCGAATAACAAGCTTTCTGGCTCCTCAAGTGGATTTTTAGTAACTCATTCATGTAATCATCCTGACAGAATTTCAAATAGAAGATTCTTCCCACATTTCAAAATATCCCTAGACGAATAAACATAATTTTGATTACTCAAATCGCTTGCACATGCATAATCATAATGATTTAACAAAGAGTTAAAAAAGATTATTTTTTACCAATTGCATAGCTAATTAGTCATCGCTACGTAGCCTAAAACTTTCCTTGAATAAATATATACATTGCTGATTAGATAATTATCGAAGCTTTTCAAACAAAATGGGATTGACTTAGATTCTCTCTAAGTTTGCATGGTTTTTTTTGGGAAGACTTGAAATAATTAGATTTAATCAGATATGATTCGAATTTCTTTCTTTCAATTGTTTAATTAAGGATTTTCAGAATGTCTTTGATCTGCTTGCAAAGTTGGATTGCTCAAAACTATTGTAACTTTTCTTCTAGAAACTGCTAAAGGAACAAAAATAAATTTGTTCTGAAAATGTTCGATCATTTTTGTCAACTAGATTTTCACTCAAACTCAATTCTTTCATTGTTAATCAATTTAATAGTTTCGCTTAATCGTTAATTTGCATGAGGTTTTGTGATTACTTTTCATCATTACATTTTGAACTATCCCAACAAAAAATGAAAAATCCATTTATTAATTTATAATTTATTATGTCATTTGTGTATTATTTTAGGGTTTTTTTCTCTTTATTAAATCACCTGATTTGTAATAATATTTATTTAATTGAAATTACTTTAGAGAAAGAAATTGAATTGACTATTTCATTAATAATTTTTCTCTAATGTTTTTTATTAACTTTGCTACTCAAAACCAAATAGTATTTAAAGAGATTATTATTAAAATATCCGCTAAATAATACTTACTTGTTTTGTCCTCGCAGTTGCAAAAAAAATAATAATGCTTTTAGAATAGATTATTTTAATAAATTAATTTTTCCAATTTTTTATCTTAAAAAAATATGAAATTTTTAAATAAAATAGAAAGGTCTCTTCTGACTGAATTTAGATAGAAAAAATAAGTATTAATATTGCAATACAAATAATTTGCTCGAAATTAAAAATAAATAATAATTGTTGATTATTAAATCTAAAGATTCTGTTTGCATTTAGATAAATTTTTTAAAAATATTATTATCTTCAATAATTCATTTATTGTTTAATATTAAACTCATAAAAATAATTACTTTTTCCTATTTATTGCTTTGATTTATTTGATTCTTTGGAAACTCTTATTTTAATTAGATGGTTTTTTAACAAGAAACTAATTAGTGTTTTATGTTTATTTACATCATTTTTACCTTCAATTGGTATTGATATTAATCAAAAATATTATCAATAAGTATTGATAACAATCAAAATATTAGCTCCTTTGAATGCAATTAAAAAATACTAATTTCTTAATAATTATGTTTCAAAACTTAATTCTTAATGTGTATCGTTTGTTTACATAATTCATCTCTTTCTCCCTTGTCCACTGGATCATAACGCTCTAAGCTATTAAAATTGAAAGAATAGTGGTTAAAATCAAAGAGGACATAACTTTTTTAAAAGCATTGAAGCTTAGAGATCGAATCAAAATTGTTTCTGAATCCTTGAAGGATGGAGGAAACAAAACTTAACATAACTCTAGAGGGAATAGAATCTGAGACACCATATTTAAAGCAGCACAACACCTTTGTGTTTGGGATTCAAGATGAAAGGAAGATATCATTCAGTAGTGAATTTGATTCGGGAAACTGCGGGAATGTGCAGCAGACATCTCATTTCGAAGTAACAAATAAATCTAAAGAAAAACAGAAGTAGATTACTTTCAATTTAAGCAATCTCTTTTCTCAAGTATGATGTCTACACAGCAGCAGATCGCGACTAAGGAACGCAGCAAGAAGGATACTCCAAGAGTTGGTTTTTCTTCAGTGTCAAAGGTTTCAAGCCTGGAGAAATTCTCAAGCTTAATATACAGTATGTGCATATGCTTTGGTCGTTATGGAATGTAAAAACACTCATTTCCTTACCCAAAATAATATCCGCCTCCATTTCCTTCCATTTTTATTTTTAAATAGCTACATTTTGAACACAAATGGCATCTGTTTTTGCTATTTATTAACAATTTACTTATTTTGTGCATTTAGAACAAAGCAACCTAGAATTACCATCCTGTTTTTAGAGTTGGAGAGACTGATGAATTTCGCAAATTATTCTCTGGCATTCAAATACATGTAAACGACAAATAAGAAATCCATTTTCATATTTATTTAAAGTATTGCAGTTGTGTTACGAAAATCATAAATTGTTACTCTTTTCTCAACTTTTCTAATTCTAGATGGAAGACAAAAACAGACTTGTTCTTACATTTGAATTTCTCTTTACGGATGAAAAGGACGTTTATTTTAGTTTCTCATATCCTTATTAGTATTTTCGAGGGGAGAAATTCGTGAAAAATCTTGCTTACGATTATGCAGATGATCCAGAAATTTACCTACATAGTGAAGTCATCGCATTGTCTCCTTAACAGAGAAATATACATCTTCTAACGATTTCTTCTAGATAAGGAATCACTGATTAAAGAGAAGATTGGCTGTAGTCTCCTCTCTTTCCGAACAGAGACACATAAAATAGACCTTTCAAGTAAGAAATCAAAAAATTAATCTCTCAAAAAGTTATAGAAGAAAATGTTCTTAGAACATACTTTAGACTAATTGTGTTTCTTTTTAATTCCAAAAAAGATTTAAAACCACCAAACCTTATGTGCTAATCACAGCTCGGGTTCATCCAGGGGAAACTCCTAGCAGTTATGCTCTTGAAGGAATAGTTAATTTCCTTTTGAACAGAAACGACGCAAGAGCTGCATTATTGCGTCATTTTTTTGTTTTTTTGATCGTCCCAATGCTGAATCCGGATGGTGTTTATCACGGGCATTACAGAATGGATGTGTTCAATAATAATCTAAATAGGTTTTATAAAATAGCTGATCCTATTAGGCAACCTTCTATATTTGGAATTAGAAATCTAGTTGAAAATCTACATAAAGATCGAAGACTCTTTTTTTACATTGATTTGCATGCACATGCAGGAAAAAAAGGGCATTTCATGTATGGCAATGCATTTGAGGATCTCATTATGTAAATCGAAAGTTAGACATTTGCTAAGGTTCTGGCTTTGAACTGCTCGCAATTTGAGTATAACTATTGTAATTTCTCCAAAAAACATATGAAAGCAAGGGTAAGCAGATAACTTGGAAGAATGAGAGAAATAAGAAAAATTGTATTAGTAAAAATAATTCTTTTTCCTATTTTTCGAAAGGATAAATTTGAGGAAATGACAAAGGAAGGTTGTGGCAGAGTTCAAGTCTTAGAAATGACCAATCTCATTCATACTTTTACTCTTGAATGTGGATTTCATTAATCTTCAACATGTAATGCTATCCCTCCTCCTACAAATGAAGGCTTTAGACTCAATGAGTAAGATTATTTATCTTTCTTTTCGTAATTATCATTTTTTTTAAGTCAATTACTTTTTAAATTTATTAAATATTATTTCTTTATCCAAATAAGGAAACTTGGTCTTGACGGAGATGAACAGTCAATAGAAGAAAACAAAGACAAGAAAGATATATCTGTCTCTTTTTCTCCATAATCTTGGGAAAACGTTGGGAAAGCTGTTGTGATAAGTATTCTCGATGTATTTGAGAAAAATCCTTATTCACGGATTCCAAACAGTTTATTCAAAACCATCGAGAATATCCGTCGATCTGTAGGATGGGATTGTGCGAGATTAGAGAGATTCCGTTAAGATCCTCTTGCTTATAAAAAAGCACGAAAAACTTAAGAATTCATCCACTAAGCGTTTTTTGGAGAATTCGAAAAGAAAAATGTCTTTAGCTTTTAGCATAAGTTTTTCAAAGATGTAAAATGGCCTGAAGATCTTCAAGGCAATTTTCTTAAGCGGTATAACAGTGAAAGTGCAATATTACAATCGTCGTCATCTGCGAATAAGAAAAGAACGAAAAAACCTAGGTAGTCTGCAGTGATAAGATCGAGAGCATCTGTGAAAAATATCCTAAGTGATACCATTGAGGATAAAAGTGAATTAATAGGGAATGCGTCTTAAGATGAGCTTGATGAGAAGAAGAAAAATGAAAATAATTATGAAAAAGAAGAATATTTAGTGCCTGATAAGAATATTGGCAGTTCAGCTGAACACACAGCAAAATGTTATGAATTGTATCGATTGCTAGGAGGAAATGCGTCGAAAAGGGAATTACATGAGAAGGCACTTAGGAAAAGCAGCGAAAGAGGGAAGAATTAGTAATATAGTAGAGAAGATAAGACAAAAATGGATGATTCATCTATTGAGATTTAAGAGAATTCTTACAGGATTTTACAATGCAAGAAAGCAATTATTAATGAAAAATCAGAGAGATCAGAGATTAGTGCTGAAGTAAATGAGTAAGGATAATACTATGAATTATAGAAACGAAGAAGGAAAAAGAGTATTAACAACTTTGAGCAATAGTAGCAGCAGTAGAATATTTTGTATGGATAAAACAAGGAAAAAAGTAATCTCTATATTCAATACGAATCAAGAGATGGAATGCACAGCAGCTATGCTAAAAATGATCCCAAAAGATAATAATAATCTTCGAGATAGAGTAAATCATTGAAATCTAATGGCAACTCTAGCTATTTCTAAGAACCGAGCAATGGTTTAGAATAATCAAACTGCGGAGTGGAATTATTTGGAGGTTGGAAATTTGAGTAAATGATGCCGAATGTTTCCAATCGAAAGTAGATTCTAAAGAGATCGTTTGCAGAGGAGAGATTGCATCGATAATTAGAGGACAAAGTAGGCAAACACGTTTCAGGATCTTCTTCTTCCTCGTGTATGTCCTTGAAAGATATCCTGTCAAATGGTATATCTTCAATAGTCTCCTCATCATCGAGCTTAATTTAGAAAAATACAAGTAATAGACGAAGTGTAAATGGCTATGAGATGATACTGCAATAATAGCAGGAAAAACAATAAATGATTTAGAAATCAGTTCACCAAGATATCATGGTTTCTGGAGAAATAAATTCTACTCATGCAACTTCTAAATAATTTGATTAAAAAGATAACACAACAACTACAAATCCTGCATCTTTTTGGAATGCTCTTTAAGGATCGAAGACAGGATCTGTAAATTCTTAGAATGCTGATGTAGAATGCTAATTTAATTCATAACTTCGCAAAGAAGAAATTCCACTTCGAAACGGTAATAATGGAAATCAAAATAACTAAGAAATAACTTTGCTGAGAGAAGATGAAAATATCCTCCCTTCGAGACAACAGTAGTAGTTTTCATCAAATAGACATGAAATTAAGGAATTTAAATGCTTCAACATAATGGATTATACTCTTTTTTCATCATAAAATCTCCCTTCCTTGAGCGTACCACCAAAAACTTAAATGAACCCTCCTCCTGCTGGCAATCACAAATCTAGTGTGTTCTAAAAATGTGATGCCTTATTTGTTCAACCTCTCCAGCAAGCAACTCTCTACGGGAAGCACAACAGACGGTCTAGAGACTCAAACCCTTCTTCGATGCTTGGATTTAACACTATTAATCATCAAAAAAGAAACTAAGTTCTCTAAAAAAGTTGCAAACTTATCGAAGGAATTTTCAACAAAATACTACACAAAAAGCTTGATCTTACATCACAACAGTAGCAGCAAGCTAACAAAAGTGTTTCTTAGAGTACTATTCCTTTAGATATTAGTCAAGGGAATAGAAATACCAATATGAATTCTTCAAAAATCGGATCTGCTTCTCCTACGGGATAAAAATAGGAATTTAGACAATTACCACTTTCAAATAAAAAGGAAACAATGTAATAATCACATATCAGTTGAAAGATTGAAAGAAGATATAATCATAGGATATCTCACTGAGTCTTTTTATTTTTTTGTTTATTAGGAAGAGAGGAGGCGATACAAGTGTTACAAAAGATGTTTCGATATCGAAAAATTCATTTTCAGTAAAATAATTACTTTATTTTTTTCCTCGTTACATTTTCGGGAAATATTCTTTCTTTTTCTAAGGAAGACTTTAGATTGCCAGGGATCCCATCAAAAAAGGGTGAAATCAGATAAAGCGGATCTAAATCTTCTTCGTTATAGCCTCGATAATCTTAACAAAAGAGTGTCATTTGAAAAAACTGATTTGAAAGTTGATTAAAATGTTTCGTAATTGCATTTGATAGAAGGATTAACTGTTATTGATTGTAGAGTAAGATTTAACAAATATTTTAGATATTTCATTGTGTTTTTGAATGTAGTCATTGCTAAATTATTGAATTTAATACAAACATGTTGTAACATATCCTCTCAAAGCATCATCAGCAATTCATTGCGTGCATAAGAGAATTATTTAGAGTGCTCTTGTTGTTCATCCTTGCGATCATCATCTTCGAGTGTTGGGAAATAAGCAATTAGAGCATCCTAGCTTCCAACGTATAGAATGTTGTAAATCTTCCAGTAGACTGCTCTTACCTGTTTTTTTATTTTCAAGAAAAATAAAGATTAGGAAAAATGCCGCTTTTAAAATTTGAAATAATATTTATTTACTCTTTTTGCTGGATGATAAAGTCCCTGTAGCAGGTAGAGTAAAATAACTCCAGGTCCTAGGGCTATTCTGAGGGCATCAACTGCTTCGGTGACAGCTGTGATTACGTGAGGTGAGGTCTCAAAGATGTTTGGCCAGATGAAATTGAGAAGATGAATGAGGCAATCTTCACAGCCCATATTTGATACACCTAACGCAAGATGTCTCACTGCTGAGGCTGCAGTTTATCTGTGCACTGGATCGCGATCAGTAAGTGCGTCTTCAAGGAGAGTGATCACAGATTGAATGTAGTTTTTAGCCATTTCTCCAATGTACTCAAACATAAACGACAAAGATTTCAAGACACCATTTTGTACGTTGAGTTCTTGGACTCTGTATTCGTTCATAACAGCTGGAAGAACTGTAAATGGTCCACAAGATTCTGCGACGATAGCAATAGCAACTGTTGTGCATACTCTAAGTTATCTTTCTTAGACTTTCAAGTTATTGAGTAGGGTGACTAGAACATCCTATGGACCTATTGCCTTAGCAATATAACCAAATGTATTCACAGTTGCTCTACGAATTCCTTTTTTATGCGCTTTCAAGAGATCCAATAAGTCAAAGCAGATACGCATCCATTCCTTGGGAGAGACATGCTCAGCACCTCTATCGGAAATTCTACCAATTAAATCAATTGAATTCTCTTAAACCTTTTCGTGTCTGTTCTTTAGAATTGGAGTTAATCTAGGTAAAAGATCTTTGATAGGAGGAGTCATTTTTGTCATACCAATTACGTTCACAATTGCTTTCAACCCACCTAAGATCGAACCTAAAACTTCAGGATATTCCTCACCAAGACTCTCATACAACAGCAAACCAAGTTTCCCTAAACGATTTTCTTCACTGCAATTCTTCATGCACAATGCGATTCTCGAAATCAAATCAGCTGCTTACTATCTAACTCTAGCACTTTTGTTACTCAATCTCCATTGGATAATACCACAGATTTATGAGAAATAAGGTTTCGCTCTTTATCCGAGTGCATTCACAACTGTACCGAATCCGCTGAGCATTGTCCCTGTGTCTTCACTGTTTTACTCGTGAAACGCCGAAATAATACCGTCCATAAGCTACTCTTCTAATCTATTGTCGACATCAGCTACACCAAGTGCAGCTACAACTTTCTCGATTGTTTCCATAACCATTTTTCTGTATGGCTCAGATGGACTCTTTAAATCTGGAACTATTCTCTCTAATATTTCACTTCCACCAACTTTAGATGCGATTTCGATTGTTGTGTCAATCAATTATCTGCTGTTTTTATCGTTTGCCATGCGTTAAACCCAGAAATTCTTGAAAAACTCAGGCAGAACTTCTTCGCGAACATAACTAGCTTCAACACCTTGACATCCTATGCATTGCTTTACAACTTTCAAGATAATCTTTCGCATTTCGTCTTCGGAATTCATGAACTCTTTTTTGAGTATCTCCATGACTTCTTTGGTGTATTCTAAAGCTCTATCAGCGTCCATCAAGGGGATGATAAAACCAATTGCCTTTAAGAACGCAGCTAGACTCTTTCCTTTGAATTATGTAATACCCTCCCAGAGTGGAATTAGCACACTTGCGAAAGCATCAATACCATAAGGAGCAGAAGCTTCAGCGAGAGCTGCAAGTGCAAGACTTGTGATAGTTTTAACTTTATTCTGTTCATCTTTTAAGCCGTGTTCTATAATTTCAACGAGAGACCGTAAATGTGGTAGAATAGCACATCCCATCAGGATAGCAATCTGCTGAACGATTTTGATTCCTGTGTGACGAGTATACCAACTCTTTTTGCTCCTGCAGACTGGCTTCAAGAAAGGAAGCATTGAAGAAATACCTAAACTACTTGCAACAACTGCAAATGCTCTTGCTGTGGTGTTTCTCACGAATTCATCGTTATGATCAATATCTGGTTTTAATGTCTTGATCATTGTAGGGAGTCCAGCTGCTTTAGCGAGATTGGAGATAATTTCTCTACCTTCAACACGAGCATAGTAGTCCTCATCGATAAGGAGTGGCTCAATGACAACTAGAATATTATGAACATGAGGTCTGACAAGATCATCTAACTTATACATGATTCTATCAATTACTTTAACAAGCAAATGTCTCTCTTAGACTTCCAGTGTTGGCGACATGAGCAACGTCAGAATATCGTTGAAAAGTAAATCTGCTCCGAAATCTCTCGCATTTTAGGTAATCTATCGCAAAGCCGATTTTCTCATCTGAGGAGTTCCTCTCTTAATTTTCAGAAGCAATTCTTTGATCTTACGCTTTTTCAACTCTTCTGCAGTTAATTCATCTTCATTCACTGGATTTTAGAGCTCTCCAAAATATGCTAAGTCTTCAGGTTTTATTGCAGGTAATCCATTCATGCTCGGGGATTAAGCTACTTCGTGTGGTCTTGAAAATTCATCTGGCATCGAATAAGCTGAAGGTGTAGCCATGGAAGAAGGTGTTTATTATTGCAAAAGCAGTTATTTAACAGTATTTTTAGGTGGATTGTAATTCTCAGGTGGTTTAATAATTTCGTATCCATCATTAGCCCCTGGTAGCATCTAATCAAGATCTTCATCACTAAGAGGTCTGTTTCTCATCTCATTAACCTGCATTTATTTCAAATTCATGATCTGCTCCGAACTAAGACTTGCCATGTTCTATGGGGTATATAACCCACCAGGAGTAGGTGTAATACCCATGAACTAACCCATAGGAGTTGAGGCAATCTTTGGGGTAGATTCATCCCATCTTGTTCTTGTTGTGCTTCTTTTCGGAGTTGGTGTCTCCCCAAATCTGCTCGGTGTACCTTGAATCAAGTGACCAGGAGTTGGTGTCTCCCCAAACATTCCTCCAGTTCTTGATGGAGTCTATCCGAATCCACCTTACGTAGGTGTTTGATCCCATCGCTGTCTTTTCACAGGAGTCTAAGATTCAAAACCCCCTGTTAAAATCGGCATAATCATATAACTCAGGAGAATAAAATTAAAAAGGATAAAATCCTGAGATGAAACACCACAATTAATAGCTATTTTTGATAAATCATATCCTTTATTTCTAAATTAAAATAAATATTTTCTCCCATTTTTCATAATTTTACCAAAAAAATGATCAATTATTATTGATATTATTTGAAAATGTTAATATTTTTACCTGCTCTCTTTGGTGTTTCACCCCATTTGGAGCCAGCTCTTGTTGCAGAAGCTCCACCAATAATTGCTTGAGAATTAGATGAATCTGTAGTCTCTGCATCTGAAAATCTAGAAGCTCCACCTGCTCTAGCAGTGCCACGCAAAGGTGCTGTCACTGCAGTACCTCCAGATGAGAATCTAGAAGTCTATTCTGCTTAAGCCTTAGTGATTTTCTATTCAAGCTCTGCTCTTTCATTATCTAAACGTCTCTCAAGAAGACTATCAGCAAATCTCGTAGATGATTCATCAGGTGTCTTTCCACCGTCAGCGAAAGCATCATAGCTTTTTTATTAAAGCGTCCTAGTATATGCACGCTACTAGTAAGTGTTCTAGGAATCAGTCACAAGCTACTCACTTTGCTTGAAGATTTAATCTGCAGGATCTTCTTCTCCCTCACCTCTTTGCATTTTAGCCTCTTCGATAAGCTCCTCAGGTCCACTAAACGCAAACCGTTTTTTAGCTGGTTTTTCTCCAGGCATTTCTCCATTCTCTCCTCGAAGATGATAGTTTCTTAAGCTGCCGCCTGTTAAAATCCACACATAATATTAGTATTCTCTCTTATCATCTCAAACATTATCAATTCATTCTAATAAAAATAATTATTTTTACTCATCTTTTTTGAATGATCTAATGAGAAGTTTCTCCTTTTCTTTTATTTATTTCCAAGAGATTATTCTTTTAATCAAGCATCTAGCTTCATTTGTCTTATTCAACCTTGAAGGCATCCTAAAAGTTTTAGACGCCTTGATTTTAATTTAAATTATTTTTCACCTCAAGCCAAGTATCCAATGAATTTGCAAAGAACAATTCGAAGGAAAAGGTAATATAATTCTATGGAGAAAAGGCATAAACAAAAGCCTATTGTTTTTTTTATTTTATTAATTCATTTTTTTTTCTTCATAATTCGTATTGTGAAACAAAATTCTTTAAAAAAAAGTGAATAAAAAAATTATCAAAAATGATAGTAAATTGTTGCCGTTACAATAACAATCCTTTCATTTGATGATAGTAAAGCTATTTATTTCCTCAAGTTAATTACGATTAAAAACTATTTATTTTTCTTCAAGTTAATTACGAAAACACATTTCTACATTTTCCGTTTAAATTAATTACCTGATTAGATTATGCAAACCCCCAATTTGAATTAAATTAAATTTTCGTTTCAAGCCTATTTTTCTTGGTCTTGAAATTTGAATTTTTTAAAAATTTGTTTTTTTTTTCATTTTTTTAATTTGAATTTAATTATTTGATTTTCATATAATATGAGAAAAGAGACTGTTTTTTTTCTTTCTAAATTATTTATCTTTGCATAAATGCTTTAAAAAATGAACAATGATAAGATCTAACGACTGACTTAATGATTTTTTGATAAATGTGCATTTAAAATCATGCAATAATATTGTAATTATATATAAATTACATTTTGAAAACTAATATCCATCAACTAGTATCTCTTTTTGGATACGATTGTCTTGATGGATTTAGTCCAATGATGCCTTTAAAAGGAAATGATTTAATCGATACTGTTTGTATTGTCTTTTAAAAAATACGAGTAGGATAAGGATTCAATTTTGCAATTGAACACTTGAGCCACAAAAGTAAGGTGCTTAAAAAACGGTTTGTTTCGATAAATCAGGCAGCATATGGCTGTTATTTTGTTCTTTGTTTTGAAATTTTTTTAACTTTGTTTTTTTGTTGATTAATTTCCTTTATCAAAAGAACTTAATTAAGATGAGATGTATAAATCTAAGGGGAGAAAGTTCAAATGAATACGTTTATCGTTCCCCAAAAAGAAATTAAATTTCCCATTTAATTAGTAAAGAAATTAGGACAAAACAAATTCATTAAAAATATTGAATTTTGAATTGCTTTTTTAGTCTTATTTTTAAATTAAAAATTTGATAATAAAGTGATAATCTAACATTCATGTTAATAATTACAATTTACTTGCTGTCTAAATACAAAATATCTTAATATTTCGATGATAGAACTTTCTGTGTAAAAGTGTAATAATATAATTAAGGTAAAGTTACGCTGTAGATATATTTGTTCAACATATTCAAAATGAAAGGTGTTTAGAAAATGCTGGCGTTGTCAAGAACCAGATAACTCAGAGCATGTTTCAGCTAATTAGGACATAACATTGAAATTAATAGTGAGCATAATCTCATTCAGAGGAAAGCAGAATTTAAGGGATTGTATAAAACCAAGCAAGATGTGAAAATTGATGGATTTGCTACACCTGAAGGCACTAAGAAATTTACTCAGTACAAAAATGAGTAGAGTAATTATAAATGCAGTTATTACCTTTTGGAGGGCTTATTTAGCTTGAAAATATGACTTTAATTCTTTGATTTGAATCAATTTTTGTTTTGATGTTTTGAAGTTGATAAATCGAATTTCAGAAGTCCATTTAATAGCGAACTAACATTAAGCAGTATTGGCTATGGATCATATTAAGGTAGCCCAGATGAAATAGATGATTTAAAGATGTTTAACGCTATTGTCGATTCAATTACATCTGGCGGTGTGAATGTCATAGATACTGCATTGAATTTCAGATACATGAAATCTGAGCGAACAATAGCTGCTGCACTTAGGTATCTCTAAAACCAGAAATAAATCACTAGAGATCAACTTTTTATCGCTTCTAAAGGAGGATTCTTATCTGAAGATGCAGACTAAGGAATCCCAAGTGGAATACTCATTAATAAATTAATTGCAAATAAACTTATCACAGAGGACGACATTGCTGGAACTTGTCATTGCATGCATCCAGCATATTTATCAGAGACGATCGATTAGAGTTTGAATAATTTAGGGCTTTCAACATTAGATCTGTATTATATCCAGAATGCTTCTGAAGCTCAAATGCCACTTCTGGGAGAAGACAAATTCTATGATAGATTAGCTGCAGCTTTTGAATTGCTCGAAAAGAAAGTAGCTGAGAATAAAATTAAACAATATGGGCTAGCAACTTGGGTAGGGTTCAGAGCTAAGCCAGAAGAATAAAATATCTATTTGAGTCTCTAGAAAGTTGCTTAAATAGCTGAAAAAGTTGGTGGGAAGAATAATGCCTTCAAATATATCCAATTACCTGTAAAAACAAGTGAATTTTTTAGCATTTCTAATTCACAAAGCGAGCGACTTGCTTTTTATCTTGCATTTTGAATGACATTTCTCTAAATAATATAGGTAAATGTAATGATGCCTGAGAGCTTCTCTGAGAGATGGCAGAAATATTAAAATGCTCAAGGAGAAATTGAGGATTAGTTCTTACTCCGTGTCGCTACGGAGTTATAAATTAATGTAATCGCTTCATCTCCACTGATGTCCGGGACACTAATAAACTGTCCTCTTCCTTCCGATGTGTTTAAATGTGCAAATCAAGGAGCTAAACATCTGTAATTTGTCAGATCCATTCCCTCCAAATCAATTATCAGTAACAACAAAAATGAAACGATTTTATTAGAGTTAGGTTAACTTTGCATTAATGGCTTTATTATTTATTGTATTTTAGGCACTTTAGTCGGCTAGAAAGCCAATCGACACGTGAAGAAGAATTTAGAAGTGGTCCTCAACCCAAAGTTAACCGAAGATGAATTTTGGGAATTCTTGATTCCTTCAAAAAGGGAGCAAGATTAGGAAGAAAGCATAAATGTTAATTGAGAATTATTGTTGGTTTCTTTGTTGATTCACAGTTTAATCCTTTTCAAGAGATACTAAGCAATATTGCAAACTTAAAAATAAATAAGTTTTGTATTGAAATAAATAATAAATATTTTGACGTTCTAAATTAGAAAAATTAATCAAGTTTAGAGTGATGTTGTTCAACACAAATATCCATCTCAAAACATAGAATTCTTCAAAATATTTAAAGGAAATGCTTTAATCTGCCTTTTGATTTCATTTATTGGACAGCTTTTTTATCAGCAAGTACCTAAAAAAACAATATTTTGGTCAATAATGAATAATATTATAAAAAGACCATACCCTTTGACAATGAGGACCACCGAGACAGCTGAGGAAGAGATCCATAATGAAATCAATTGGTAGTGATAAGCAACTAAAATTGGCCATGCCATCCAGGCCAGTGCGAATAAAGTAAAGAAAATATCCCCAATAATCCCAAACTTAGAGCAGATTTAGAAGACCTACCCTAATGAGTTCGAGTAGCTATTTTTCCCGAGATTTATTATTGCGAGAATCTATCAAGAAAATGAGAAGAATTTAGAAACAATATTGCTATTTATGCTAAAGTAGAAAACCAAGAAAATTAATTTTTATAATTATTTACAAAACCAAAGATTCCTCCAAGTGATTTCAAGATGAACTTCAGTACCCCTGTCAACTTCCACAGGTTTCGCAACAATCCAACAACAGCATCATACAGAGGTTCTAGCAAAATAATGCAAGTTTCTTTTAGTAATTATGCAATAAAAATAACTCTCTTTTGTGAATTACTTGTTGCTTTAACGAACAGTATCTTAGAAGATTAATAGACCTTTTTGACTACTCTTGATACGACTTGTGATGTTGATTTGCCAGTTCTTGAAATCAAAGCTGATAATTTGCTGATATACATTCTCACAATAAACATTGGATTTAGGAACCTAAAGATCTTCTTGAAGAACATAATTTCATGATAAACTAAGTATCCATTTCCTACCTGAATCGCAGTGACAAAGAAAATATTCGGCCAAATCAAGGATTTAAAGAATGTATTATCTAGCCAGTAGAAACTACACCAGAAATATCCGAAAATAAGATAGAAATGGTAGAAACCTAGGAATATAAATACTCCTACTTGAAGGGTGTACAAAGGGATAGCTTCAAGAGGAGGTCTTCCTTATATTTGCACTTGATTATCGATGATGTTAATACCAGCTAGTCTATCTACAACATAAGGTCTAGATTCTCCAGCGTTCACATATTATAATAGCTTATAAGGAATGACAGACGCATAGTAGGTATAGTTTCTGATACATTTCAAGATGTTGTAGATCACACAGCCATTCATTTGAATAAGTTGTTCACTAAATATCAAGGAAAAAGAGAGAGAGAAATTAACAAATTTCAAAGATAATTTTTTAAACAAAATTACTTAAAATTTGGATTATTTAGAGAAACTATTATTCCCTATTGAATCTATATGATAGATGAGCTGAGGATATGGATACAGTAGGCATGATTAGAGGATTAGTTTTGTTGATTTAACTCTTCAACAGTCCCAGGTACGCGAGGGAGGAAATATTGAATTTTAGAAAATACTAATAGCGAAGTTGAAGGAAGATCCAGTATCGAAGATAGGTATTCATCGAAAATGATATGATTTCTCCCAATAATTAGATCTCTTTCTTCCTCTGAAATAGGATTTCCTCTGAGTTTCAACTACTCTTGTTTGAATCCTTCTATGCATTTATCTTTATTCTTTGTAGCATAAAAAACTTAATTTGTTGGTAAATAATGATTTTCAAACAACCGCTACCATATCAAATCCTATCTAGTGAAACAATTCATTTTCTAATTCACTAGCTCCATAGCAGCTAGATCCTTCGCTGTGAGGAATTCAGCAATTTTACTGTAGATATTATAAGAAATAGATTGCAATCCTGCTCTTTCTCCATCCATGCCATTGATATCTTTTTGACTATTTCTCAGCAATTCTAATTTCCTCTTTGCATTCATTGAAGCATCAAATCGCCTTAATCTCTTCTCCAAACTTTTAACATGAATTCTCAGCAAGTATATCATGATTATCTGTAGTCTAGTTTGTACTTTCTGCCATATTGATTTGGCTAGAATTATCAGCTCCTTTTTGTAGTTAAAATTAGCTTAACTAAAAGCATCAAGTTTTCCAAGGCTTCTCGTAATCAATATCTTCATAAGTGCGATTTATTATGGAATTGCTATGACAGTCAGCAGCAGTAATACATTCAAGATCACACAAAAAAGATCAACTGAAAAAGTATCCTACAATAAATCGTAGAATGCATATCGATAGCTGGTAATAACTGTGATTCTACCAGTTACATCTTCAGTTTAAGGAATCCGAACTAATGACTAGCTCCATAAATCGCATAAATAACTTATTCGCCAAGGAAAGCAGATACCTATGAACATTGTCACCAGAGCTACTGGTAAATCCTTGAATACTTCTTCGAAACTAACTGCTATGCATTTTCGAGCAGTTAATTTCGTAGCAATAATTTACTCTAGCCCAATGCTATCTAGCATATCATAAATCTCTTCTTTTTGCTATTTTTTCAATTCGAATGCAGCCAGATTTCGTTTTAATTCAGCTTTTCTAGAGTGAGTATTTGAAAAATCTTGAGTTGCTTTCTAATCGCTTTCTTCAGATTTAGGTGCAAGTTTTTCAAACTTCAATTAAATCGCTCTTTATCCAGCTTAGCTTTATAATGTAACTGGCTTTCTAAAGCAAATCACTTCATCCAAGAATTCCTTGAAACCAATCTTGTTCTTTTTCAACATAAGATAAAGAAAAGGGCATCTAATAACAGTTATAATCACTGTCAGTAGCTCAAGAATCATACAAATATCTTTAAGTGATCCTACGAATACGCAGTGGAAGATGATTCGTTTATGTATGTACACTTATCGTTAAATTGAAGGACTGTTTTCCTTCGTAGAATATTTTGTAGTTACCAATGTAATGTATTTATAAAATAGAATAGGATTGAACACAACTGAAATGAGCAATATCGGGAAGTATATTATATCCAGCAGCCAACAAGAGAACCCGAAGAAAATGACTTTAATATATTACAGCGGATATTTTATTTTAGGAACTCCAACTAAATCCATAACGAATTTAGGTGTCTTAAGGAGCTTGATAAGAAAAGGGATTCTCCAGGAAATTAGAATAACTAAAACTAGCAACACAATGCTCATTATCAACTCAGCTATCACTACACCTGCTAATAACCAGCGCATCTTGAATTGATAATATGTTAGTTTTCTTTAAATGGCAAAAGACATTAGGATCTTCTCTCTGTGAGCATCGCCTTTATCTTTGAATTCCTCTAATAAAGAATCTAATTTCGAAGAAACCTTCGTATGAAGTTTCTTCCAGCGATAGTAAGTTATGATTAAGAACACAACTGGGATGGAAGATAATATGTCCAAGAATATGAAGACCAGAATAATAGTTGATAATCTTTTTTTGGCATCCCATAAATGACAGTTTGGCTTATTCTAAAATGGGTATGCTGAAATAGAGGTATTACGTGCAGATTCGAATTCAGACTCCAAGATTTGCTGAAATGAAGATTTTCTGTAGAATGTTATGAAAACTAGACATTTGACTATAAGATAATAGAAATCAATCACCATGAACTGAATTACTTCAAGGGAAGCTCTTCTACTTAAGCTAAATTAATGGGGTTTGAGTTGATATTAACTAAGAATATTTCTTGAATAGCTACAGCTGAAAGATAGAACTAAGGGAATCCAGCAGAGAATATCAGCAGGAGTAGAAATGATCATATCAATTGTAAAGCTCTAGAGATTGTTGAATAGAAAAGGCGATTTATAATATAAATTCTCTTAATCAGGTCGTTTTGGAGGAGAAGGAGACTTTTATGAAACGATGCTTTCGATTGTTGATTTTACATACTGAAACCTAAATGGTAGGGTGAAGATCTAGCAAATTGGATAAACAATTACCAGAACCCAATCGAATAACCCTCTGAATAACGTTTTGACTGCGAACTTCCTCTTTTTAGTTCTAGATAGATTTTTAAAATCTTGCGTTAAGTAATCGTGGAGACGCCAGAGAGCAACCACGCAAGATATCAATCCAATTATGTAAAACACCAAATCGATGAGCATCGTAAGCAACCAATCTAACAAAAATAAATTAAAATGATGAAAAAAGGCAGATATTTAAAAAATACACATAGCCATTTTCATAACAAAAATGAGCTTACGAAGAATAAGAAAATGAACTCTTAGTGGATGCTGTGTTTTTGGCTTCTTTGTATTCGCTAATTCTTTCTGATTTCCATCTTTTGTTTGACCTTCTTTTTTGCTTGATTATTTTTTGGATAGCGAAACCTGCGCAAGTTCCTATTATTGCTGTTGCTATTCATTTTTCTTCAAGATATTTTCATTATTATCTTCATTTAAGCATGCCATGACTAAGGGGAGGTAATTAAGCGAGATATTTTCTTCTTATAAGTTATTTTAGAGCTATTTGAAGTAGTAATATGAAAGAAAGATTGGAATAAAAGCGATGAAAGCAATAATATCAAAGATGAATGTGATAAGTATTTTAAGATGAAATTATCGATATCCTGATCGAAATCGCTTATCAAGATCAAGTTGTAATGCAAGGTATCCTTTTAAAGTGCAGTGTTCTTTATTAGAGAAATAACTTTTCACATAGTTAAACTACGATCTCTTGGCTGAAGCTGCAGCTTTGATTAATGTAAATTTATAGAATTCAAGTAGACAACTGATTGTAGCTAGCAAACAAAGGATTTCTTAGCTGAATACTTCCATGCAGTTATCAAAAACGATCCTCTTCAGCCTGTTTGAAGAAATCATAAAATTAATTCCATTATAAATCAAGCTAAAGTATCTTAATTCTTTAAAAGTATGCTAAAATATTTTCATGTTTACATTTCTATTGGCAGCTCATGTATAATCAAAAATGTTTGCCTTCTAATGCTCGGATGAATCATCACAAAGAGCATCATTGGGCTTAAGACTATTTCTACGAGTGTGTGGAATGACTGCTCGTAGACAATGTACAGTTCTTTTACTTTATAGGAGCATTTGGATGTTAAATCTTGCATTAGTTTTAATCGCCAACGAAATACATGTAAGAATGCAACTCCTAGAAGTCCTAGATCTTCTAACAAACTGTAATATGCCATGATGCTGACGAATTAGAAGTAAGAGTATTTTGTGCCATGCCTTTTCTTCAGAGCTGGAAAGTTCCAAATATTTTTTATGCGAATTATCAAGACTACTACAACCTATTGTGAGGAATGAAAAAAGAGAAATTTAAAACAAAATGATTAAAAAAAATAGATTTTCGTTTTATTTGTCATTCTGCTTGTGTGCTTGTGTCTTACTAAAGAGAGTATTAAGGATACGATGTCTAATAGAAAGAGATATAAAATATTGAGATGCTCCAGCACACTTTTCAATTATGGAAATTTCCAAACTTCAAAGAGTTATTTGTACCCTCTTTTGAAAAGGAACGAAACGCAAAACAGAGTCGAGAGGAGCGTTACTACCAAGAGGAATGTGCCTTCTTGCTGGGTTGAAATTGCTATAAGATCGTAGATCTTGTAGGATTAGAGAAATGCAAAAAAGAATCCAAATGCAACTAAGATTGAACGAGGAAGAGTTCCTAAAGCATAGAATAAGTCACTAGTTTCAAATTGTGAGTTGAACACAAAACCCTAGATAAATTATAAGATGATGAAGATATAAATTTGCTGAAGAATCAATTTATTACTTTAACAAGCAGAAAATATGCATAAGTTGGTAGGAATAGAATAGCTCCTCCGAACTGAGAAGCGTAAAGCAGAATTGTCACAGGGAACTTCAGCAATATCAATATAAGAGGAGTGCGCTCACTCATCCTTCAAGGTATAAATGGATATATACTTCGATTCTGATGAGCTGATTCGTGGAATTATTGTTATTTTTGTTGTTGTTTTTGTAAAACTTGGATAATTTTGAAGGGAATATTATTTCTTTAAACTTCAATTATAGCTATTTTTTCTTCTTCACACAGTTGCCTTCTTGCTATTCTTCGATTGAACTTTATTTGATCTGAATATCCTTCGCATAATAGGTATCCTTCTATAATAAAATGCAACATCACTAATATTGTTGATGTTGCATAAAAATAATCGTTTTTTTTATATTGTTGTTAAAAGTCTAAGCTTTTAGAGCTACAAAAAACTAAAGTGAGAAAATCAACATAAATAATAGAAATGATAGTCTTTGAAATTGGAATACAATCAGGAAATTGACAACAATCACAAGATATCTTTTTAAATTACCTTTTTAGGAATATGAAGTTAAAACTCTAAAAATCATAATATTTACTAAGCATAGTTTTTCGTTGAATTGAAGATATTATATGCAGCATATTTTACATAAATGATCAAAAATCAAAAGATATTGAGTAATAAACTGAAATAATCTATTGAAAGAACAATTTTTTAAAAGCGGTCTCATTTTATTCAATGATGTTCTAAGATGATACTCAGAAGCTTTTTAATTTGATTGATATGACTCTGAGGCTTAAAACTAATAATTTCCTTTCGAATAGTGTGGGATTTATTATAAATTGCTGTTACGCTTCAGAAGGCAGTCTGCTAAGAGAAAATAAAATCCATACTAATTAATTCATTTCTTCTTGATATCAAGATAAACAGCAAACACACTTCAAAATTATTAACATATTCTTAACCTTTCATTTATCAATTTTACTCTTATATCTCTCATTATAAACAACAACTCGTTAATTTGAAATGATTATTACTCTATTTATTAAAATGAAGTATCTTCTAATTCATTTTTTTGATATCATCTTAAACCTGCAATATTTAGGATTAGCAGACTGCGGTGGTGCAGTATAAGACCCATTTCCTTTCAGAATGTTTCCCAGATCATAAAATCTTTCTAAGAAATTTTAGCTCTACACTGCATAAGGAACATCATAAATAAGACTTTCAACAATATTATTGTCATCTTAGTTTTAAGAAATTGAAGTTATTTTAGAGGAAATATTTAGTATTTTATCTGATTGCATCGAATCAATTGTAATACTATCCATCCTCTGAGAATCGCTATTATTTAATGCTGAGATACTATTACTTGTAGACTTATCTTGAAATTTACTTTGCTGAACACCTTTTTTAGTGATATTAAAGTTATTCTCTAGAACAGTAAGCTCTTCATTTTGATTTTTTTATCGAATCGCATTGATTTTACGAATATGAAAATCTTGAATATCAAACTCGCAGATAACTGTTTTTCTATCATAAATGTAACGGAAAAACTAAGGATGAAAATAACCTTTTAAAGCAGATGCAGTGTCGCAAAAGAAAGTGTAGATTGTTGCTTCTACATCTATATTAATGTCATCTAGAGTGGTTAACTAAATATTTATTTTTTTGGGTAAAGCTTCTTCATCAAGATTTTTATTGCTGGATTATATTAAATGGTTGATGATCTTAAAATGAGAATTTTTATCAATGAAAGTAAGACTGCCTTTACGCATGGTAATGTTCTGCATGCTCTCAAGATCGCATCCAAGAAGATTGATGAAAGCCTCGTTCATTCCATCTCCGATCAGTTTTTGAGACATTTCAGTGTAGTCAAACGTCAAATCGACAAACATAATGTATTTTTCTTTTGGTATTTTGAGTATTTTTTCTTCTCGAAATTTCTCAAATTCTTATCTCTTTTAGACAACTTGAGC
>Ga0302271_10000465_pt1 | contig 39697 bp, 21 predicted proteins | sample III_Bog_N1_1_FD_198767 | JGI IMG/M metagenome (GOLD analysis project Ga0302271, IMG submission 198767) | Peat permafrost microbial communities from Stordalen Mire near Abisko, Sweden - III_Bog_N1_1 | ecosystem: Environmental > Terrestrial > Soil > Wetlands > Peat | place: Sweden: Abisko... | reverse complement strand
CCAGCAGCAATTTTCACCTGATCCAGACAGATCTTCCCTTTGAGATTTTCAATTATATTTTTCTTCCCAGACTTTAATTTAAGAAACCTGATGATCTTTGAAGAAAAACATTTAATCACAGAAAATAATTTATTTTTGTGTAGCTTCCTGGATGAGATGTATTTGAACAAAGAACTGTCTTAAAAAACTATTTCTTTAATAAAATTTTTTAATTGTAAAATAATTTAGATTAGCTAGTTTAGTTTTTCTTTTTTCGAGCAAGAAGTTCTTAAAAGCATTGAGATTACTTGAAGATCTTAGTTCATTTAAAAATGGGTTATTGCTCAATGAAGAATGATTGAGTTAGTTAATACTCTAAATCAATATTCAGTTGCTTAGATGCAGATTTTTAAGGCAGTGAGATTAAAGAAAACATAACTTAAATCAATCAAAATGAAGCTATTATAATAAATCCAATATTCAGATACAATATCTTTCATCAAGAATTTTAATGAATACATTCACTTAGGATGTTTTTAACATTTTTAGTAAATAATTCAATAATCTTATTCAACTTTATTATCTTTCTCAGTATGCTTATTGTAATAATATTTTATCATTAAACTTTTTCGCGCTGTTGATAAAACATCCGAAAAGAAAGTTTTATAAGTAGCAATTATTATCTCCGTATTGTATTTTTTTAATAATAGCAGGACTCATACATAAATCAACTGAAAACATAGTTATTACTTTGAATGGCTGATTATTTCTTTTTAAAATCGTCAGAATCTGTTAAGCTGTCTTTCCCTTCGTGTTCTTCATCACTACTATCATCATCTTAGAAATCATTTGTTTACTTTTAATTTTAATCTTGAGTAACTAAGGTTAAATTTGCTCCTTTATTCTGGGCTTCGTCATTATTATTAGGATAATTTTATGCATTTTTTAAATTAAACAATTTCTGATTTAATGTTTCCGATCCATTCTAACTCTAAGTAATGTCGTCACTTTTAGGATTTTATTCTTTTGATGGAAGAGAAGGTCTTAATGATTCATAATCTGTAGCATACTGTTAAAAATATATTAGAATGATTTTGCAAGAAAAAATACAAAAATATTAAATTGAGATGATTTCTTCAAATAAAAGCAATGAATACCTTAATTGGAAACCTTTATCCAAGTTAATCTTTCTTAATTGAGAAGTTATGTAAATTTTAAAACAACTTCAGTCGTTCCTGATTTCTATGAAGATTAGTTTAATTTTTCATCATGTTTAAGGCTCCTGCCGCAATAGCAACCTTTCTAAAATATTTATTTTTGTGTTCAAAAAGAGGTTTAACAGACTCTTCAGTTAATTTGAGTTCATTGGGATATGTATGAAGATTGGACTGGCTTATGGTATCTTCCTAAGAAACTAAGGTTGGGAAATTAGCATCTTCATTAGTGTGAACAGTTTCAAGTTAACAATTCTACTTTAGAAATAATTCCTATTTAGCTTCTCCTTTTTTTACATGTGCTTGCTCAATTCCTTTTCGTTTATTATTGCTTAAGGAATTGAAGGTTTAGATGTTTTCAGTTTTTGACAGTTTAGTTTGTATATTGTTCTCTAGTATTTAATTTTTAATTTTCTTATTTTTTCTGACAGATTTAAAAAACATTTGAATAGTTTTTGCTGCAAAATAATTGAGTATGGTAAACAAATGGATTGGATTATCGTTTTCATCTTTTCTCTTGTTCAGTCTTTTTAAATCTGTATTATCAAAAAAATGTCATAATGTATTATGCAAAAAGAAAACTTACTTGGAAACTCGCTTTCCCAATTTTTCATAAGACCTTCTACGATGAGATCATCAATTCTAAAACAAATTAGTTTAGAGTTAATAAAGGAATAATTAATATCACATTATTCTATCGTTGATGAAGTAAGGATCTGAAATATCCTTTTCTCTTGCCCTTTGACCAATTGCATTCCGAGAAAGTTTCACACAAAAGTCCATGAAATGAGTCTTTTCGTTTGAATAAATTCTAACATTGAAATCTAGCAAATCCTCAAAGATCTTTTTCTTTGATATGAAAACATATTTTTATTTTCTATCGTTTCCAAGCAGATCATTAATAGGCTCACCTTAAAACAATCTAATAAGACAAGAAAACTATTTTAAAAATATTTACTTTGTTCTCTATCTTGCATGAGATACTAGAGGTTTTCATTTTTAAGTCCAATAGGCTCAGGTATTTCTAGAAGTAAAAAATACATATCAGAAGGAGAAATAAATCCAGAACCTGTGGGATCATATTTTGACCATTTTTCAAGAATGTCCTCTAAACGATCTGGTCGAATAATAGCTTCGCTCTCCCTTAATGTTTCGCTAAACCCTTCTATAACCAATGCTAAGAATAGATTGATCACAATATATCGAATAAATAGGACAATGAAGAGAAAAAAAGGAAAGCTTAGCATTGTTCCACATCCATTGATTCCATCTCTTTGCTATTCTTCATAAGATTGATCAGTGCAATTTTCTTAGTCAAATCCATATAAATACATGAAGTGATCCCAATTTTAATTGTGAACACAGTGAAAGATGACCATGAACGAGCCAGTTATTGTTTAAAAGTTGAATTGAAAGGGATAGGTAATCGTATCATCAAAGTAGGGATAACTCGGAAAGACATTTGGTACCATAGAAGCAGCGAATAAATTCATGCCCAATATTGCACATACCGAAATAAGCAGTAAAAGCAATGCACCAATATTTAACAGAGAAGGAAGTAGATAGTAAACAGAATCTATCAAGACTTTTAAAGAATGTGAGGCTCTTATCTGATATCACAAAAAATTCTCAAACATTAGAAATATTGAGATTGATCATTTACATATTTAATTAATCGACCAAGCCTCAATGCTCTGAATATTATTGGAAGGTTGGAGATGGTCGATGTTGAAATGAAAAATCCGCTGAAGATAATCACGTCTGTAACAAGGATTATTGAGAAGTCAAATCTAAATAAACATTTCCTATAATTAAGAATAAATAGTAGATATTAAATAAATTTACTTGTTCCAATTTTGTCTAAAATAGAATCTGCCTGTACCAAAGATTTTGATAAAGGCTTCAATATGGTAAATACCCAGGCAAGTATTATTAATTACATTAATAGTTGTTAAACCTGCGTCGCTAATACCCTTGTAGATGCATCCCATTGCAATTAGATTACCAATAATGCAACCCAACACTGACTTTTCAAAAAGAGAAGAAAGTGAAATTCTGAAACAGATATTCCTGTAATAATTCTTAGGCGAAGGAATAACAACTTTAAGCTTTCTTTTCATCATGAATTTCTGCATTTCTACCCATTAACGCTAAAGCTAAGTTAGAATATTATAGCCAGATAACTCATCTTTAATGGTCTTAAAATTATTCACAACAAGTCCTGTGAAAAGATTGAGGGTAAAAATGTTTCCCATGAAAGTTAAGAAGAAAAAGAAGATCTCATTAAATCGGTTATTATCTTTGATTGGCTAAGTATTCCTATGTGTGCTATCAACTGATGACCACATTAACAGCGATTAATTCTCTCCTAAAATTATCTAAAAACAATGCATTCCATTAGGCTCAGCAATTTGTAATTAAATGTTAAATACCTTAAAAATAGAAACCACAGAGAGAAAGATATTATCAAAGTTTGAGTCTTGGTTTTTCCAACTACCTCCAAAAGCTGCACAGTCTTCAGGTGTTTTTATGTTTTGATAAAATGTCTGGTAAGTGATTGAATCTTGACTTAAATAAGAGCAGTATTAAAATTTTCCTTTAAATAAACTCATTAGGAATATACTGAATATCCAAGTAGTCGTAAAAGTAACAAACGCTAAGCTTTTCACTAACGGAAGGGTTTTAAATAGAGCGTTTACAAGTAAGCGAAGGGATTCATTTTTTGTTAATACTCTTAAAGGTCTTAGAGCTCTAAGAGCTCTTAGGGATCTAATGGATTTTAAACTATTTGAAGAAAAGAAACCGAATACATCAATAAGAGAGGTCTACAAATAAAATGTCAAAAAAATAATTAAGCAGATTTAAAATTTAATTGCCTTTTGATTTTCTTACCACATTAATGAAGAGATCAAGCACATTCCAAGTATTTCTCATGTAAGCTTTAGAAGGATTTTCATAATTATTAATAAACCCTGCTGCAATAATATTGCAAATTGATTCAGCCATAAATACTGAAACGAAGAAAGCTTCAAAGATGAAGAGAACTTATTTTAAGGGTGTGTTTGGGTCAAATAGAGGATTATCAATTGCCAACTCAATGGAGCTCAGAAATATTTAAACTTTACATAATAAAATATTACTTAGTTTCTCAAAAACAGAATAAAAATATTTTACCAAGGAAAAAATTGTTCCATCCTTAGCTAGATATTAGTTTCAGCATAGTGATGCGAATTCGAGAATTGTAGTGAAAAATAAATAGAGAGCTCCTTCGAAATTTTTCCAAGACCAATTAAAAAAAACCTTTCTAAAAAGTTTTCAATGAAATTAAGAAGTCTTCCTAATAAAATAAATTACTTTTGGATGAATTCTTGGTACTGCTTGATTATTTAATTCCAGTATCTAAGTAACTGAGAAGTTTGATTTTTTTATTGTTTCCTGATTATTAGTCGCTGCTTTCTTGAGGGCAAAAGCAAAAACATTTTTGGATTCTCTTCTTTAATCGTTCTGTTTATTGCCAGCTCCTGGAATCTAATTCTCTCCCTAACTAATTATTTTCTCTTTTAAAGGAAATATTTTAAAGCCTCTAGAATGAGGAAACGGTTTTTCCTTATCTTTAGGATTTGGAGTAATAGTTAAATTGTTTGGAGTTGGTGCCAGAGATTTACTTCTTAATAATTCAGCTTAAGATATATCAGGTTGCGTGGGGTTTAAATAATTTCCATTAGGTGATTTCAGTGTATCTTCACCTTAATTTTATTAGTTAACGGGGGGTTTAATTTCACCTAGTGAAATAGCATTATGATTTTCACGGTTTTTCTTTTTTAACATTAAATTGCTTAGATGATCTATGAGAGCTTTAGCTCCTTTGGTAGCAAGTTAGGCTTTCGATTTAGCGAATTCGAAAGAGTTGAGGATAATCGAAATGAAGGAATTTAGAAAGATCAGTCTTCCTCCAATAGTCATAAAAATAAAGTACAAGTGAGATTTAAATCCGCCTACGCTTCGTACGCAGTCCATCCAAACTGTGTTCCAATAATCTCCTTATACAAGTGTGAAGACAGTAGTGAAAGCAGAAAGAATATCATCAAAATTGAATCTCGGTGAAATCCTTTTGTTAAAATATCATTAGAATTATTCAACTTATTATCTAATTTACCCATTGATAAGATCTAGTTTGTGATTTGAGTCAAATTTAAGCTTCCCTCCGAAAATCCACATGCCAACAATCGTGCCGATATACATGAAAGCCAGAGTCACAATCATCATATTAATAATCGAAGATATGCAGTGATTCATTGCGTCCAGTAAAATGCGATAGTTGACCCAACTTTTAATATTTGTAAAAAAGTACAAAATTCGGAGTCCTTTAATCGCTGAGAGTGGTACCAAATCTCGATGCTTGAGTGCTTAAACCTTAAAAAATAAAATAATCTTGCAAATGGGAAATTAAAAATAGTAAAATACGAAGCAAATGATGTCAATAACTATTTCAGTTATTAAGACAATGAAATAGCTTTCTCTGTGTTGCTAGAGCATCCGAATAATGTCTTCAATCAGAAATATTGAGATGAATGCAAGGTTAATGTTCCCTATAAAAATATGATTAATAATTTATTTGAAATAGTCCTTACCAAGAACTGTCAGGGTATCTTAATCGAAGGCAGGATATTTATCGAAACTTAGAATAATCAAGTTGCAAAGGAGACAACCATTTATGAATATGATAAATAGTTTATTGCTTTGAAGAATATCGAAGGCATCTTTTATTTTATTATTCCAGTTCTCTTTGTTATCATCTTCTATCTCGTCATTTGCGTTGAAAAAATTGCCATAAGAAGTGCCAATCTTTGTTTATTATAAAAATCATCATAATCATAAAAAACTAAGAATCCTTACAATTGAAGGGCTGTAGGGAAGCTTTGTTATTTTTTTCTTTAAAGTGAAAACTGATGAATTGAGACGGAATGTTGGAGAAGCATTGTTCATTAGAAACTTTTAGTTTTCTTGAAAATCACTGCTCATTTTTCTTGTTCTTTGAGAACGAATTTCAACTTCTTCTCCTACTTTTTCTGGTAAAATAACTTAAGTTTTATCTTTTTAAGAATATTAAGAGAGCGTTTAGGCTTCAGATTCCTCAGGATAAACAATCTAAGATTTCATTTTAATAGGTTTCATTGCTTTTTATTTATTTCTCGATTTCCTGAAATATTTTGAGCGTATATTTTTATCAACTTCTTCAATTGGAAGAGGGGAAACTTGTATTTTACTAGTTCTACGTAGAGCAGAAGTTACCATATCTTTAGAGTGAAGCTGCATAAAAGCCATGGATATTCGTCTTTTGGTGTGAATTATTGGAATATCTGGGATTGGACTATTATTTTATTGAGCTTGAACTACCGAAAACCGAACAGAAGGAACAATCTTTTTTTTAATTTGCAGTTACTTCTATTCTTCTGCTTCTAAGGCTTGCAGTTTCGTAAGAAACACTGCTATTATTAGATCATTGAAAAAGTAAGTGCAGACAAGCAAATAACACATGGCGAAAACAACTGGAAGATAAGCTTCGTGCGAATCTTGCATCATGTATATGATATTTGTGTATCCTTCTATCATAAATATTTGATAAAGAGTCAAGTAGGATTTTAACATATTATCATAGTTAGTTTAGCCATAATTAAACTCTCTTTGATTTGTTGGGATATCCATTTTACTTGAATCAATATAAGAATTAGCTGTCCTTTCATAATCATAGTTGCTTCCACAATAATACTAAGAAGGGCAACTATTCATTCCACCACAAAGTCGATTCTAACTGAGTGCTTTACAAAATAAAAATAAGAAAGAAAAGAAATGAAAAATAGCAATACCTAGAGGCCAATCTCCTTGAAGTGGAATCGGTGTAGTCCTGCATCTTTTGAAATAATGCATATTAATAACTAAGGGGAACTAGAATAAAATGTTACCTGTAATCCATACTTCCAGACCAAACATTGGTGGATAGAATAGCGAAGAGCGTGATGAAAAACGAAATAAGGAATAAGAGCTTGCACAATGACTCTGCTGAAACAGAATAGAGACGGAGAATATTATAAGAGTAGCTTAAAAAAGGAACTTTCTTTGCAAGCTCGAAAATAGAAAAAACTCTGAAAATTAGCAAAAAAATGAACTAAGTATCATAGATTGCTATTATTATCAGGACCGTGAGGATAAAGATGTTGTTCACATTTCTTAAATAGCTATTAGCTGATTGATAAAGGCCTCTCGCAATCACTTTGAGCACGATTTCCAATGAAAAGTAGGCTATGTACAAAAATTTAATGTAAGAAAATATACTTCTATATCCTCCTTTTTCCCTTAAGTCTCCTTCTGTAACTACATAGTTATTCAATCCCATAAAGACTGCCATCGTCAAGATTGTTATTAAAGTACTTAGCTAATACACACCCCATTCAGTGATCCACACAGCTATTTTTCTAATCATGTGTTCTTTTCGAAAAAGCTGGCAACTTTCCTTACAATAAATGACTGTCTTTCCATGATAGTGAAACTTCACCATCTTTTTAGTATTATCCTCTTCAAGATCTTCTTCTCTATGAAGAAGCTGACTGCGTAGCTAACTTTGGCCAAAATTTCTACCATCTGTGAATTTTCTTTCTTCTCCTATTAATATCGATCTTTCTTCATTGAGAAACTGTTAACTATCTGTTGACTATCTGATTTTCACATCCCATTTGGAGCTCATTTCATTATTTTCATACTCTCTCTCAGTGCAATGTGAGGGTATTTTTTGTTGCACAATTCCTTTCTTCCTTCTTGCTGAAATTGCAGAAACTCCATCTTCTCTTGAATTTTATTTTACACTTTTTTTGCTATCTTTCATTCTATTTAACCATTGGTTGTTCATTATTTTCTAATTCGAATGTTATTTTTGCTCGAATTGAACTTTTCTTTGAATTTGACAATTTTTGTTTAACAACAATGTTTGTTTCTTTTTATGCTTTGGTTAATCTCATCCCAACAGAGTTTCTTTTAATAATCTTTAAGTTACTTCTTTCTTCTTTTTAAACTACTCATTGTGATAATTAATTTATAAAGCTCTACTTTTAAGATTATTTAAAAAGAAATCTATAATATGCAAATCATAGTACACGCAAACTTCAATATTTGTTATTCATTTGATAAGATTAATCAATTGGCACATTCAATTTTCAATACTTTTAAAGATTATTGTTATATTGATTTCCTAGAATTCCATCGAGATCAGTTAATCCAGAAGTAATATCACTTGGATTTCTTTCATTCAGATGATTTAAAGTTCTACCAATTTCCTTGCGGCTTATAATTTAAGATTTAACTCTGTTATCATCTGTTTCGGCAGTGACGAAGATCTTTTTATCGATGATCATTTTCATGAGCGACATTATCGAAGAAACTAATAAAACAAATTAATAAATCATTCAAAAGAGCAAAAAATAACTTACGAACTCCACAGAACCCAACATAAACAGGATCAATATATTTATATCCGGCCAATTTGAGATTGGAATAAAGCATGCAAAATCTCAAAAAGTCAATTGATACTTCTACCCATTCAAGACGTCGTTTTCTACACTGCCTTATAAATTTGGAGCATACAGTATGAATCCCCTGTTCTTTAGTTATTTCAATGTCTTCTGATTCTTAAATTAGCTTGATAAGACGTTTTTCTTTTCTAATAAAAAAAAAGTAAAATAATAGTTTGTGTTTGCTTTAGCTTACTTGTTGCGCATGTAGAGACTCCACAAATGGCGGGCTATGCTTAGTGAAATACGAAGCAAAGAGAATGAGTTCTTGTTGTCCTTCCACTTTGCCTCTCTTTCTTTAGGTATTATCTTACTAATATCAATGAAAAACAGAGTTACTAAGATAGTAGAAAGAAGTTATATTTTACCTCTGAATGAGAAGGGTAATACTAAAGAGAATATTATCACTCACATAATACATAAATGAACAGTAGTGGGCGATTATTCCAAGTAACTTGAAGAGAAAGGGCTTTTTGGTTTTGATCACTCTTTGAACAGCTTTAAAGTCATCAAGAAACTTCAGAAGCCTGAATGTTTTACGAGCTTGAGACAAATTCTCTTTGAGATGAAACATAAAACGCACACTGGCTAACATTTTTTTGGCTTGCATTTCCTGAATTCCAGGGATATTAGAATTTTTGGCCATAACGCATTGGAATTCTCCCCAATACTGAAATATTGCCAGCACTTTCTCTCTACCTGTGCTTGTACTCACTAGAGCAGAGAACTGCTTTGATAGACTCGATGCCTAATACAAATACATTAGACTCACTCTTGAATAAATGATAGATTGTTTACTGAAAGCACTAGGCTTTGGCTGAATTCCTAGTATGATTCAACATTCTTTTTGATTGTACTCTTTATGTCTGTTGGGATCAAGAAATCTAATCTTGAAGATGACCTTTTAGGACCTCTATTGAAGGGCTGAGAAGCATGATCTGCTTTGTGAGTAGATGTTTCCTCTTTTTTCTGATGTAAATCCTCTGCTAAATCACCCTGAGAATGAAAAGTATTCATGAGTAATGAGTAGGCCTAAAGGGATGGATATTTATCTGGTAAATTCTCAAATTCAATTAATTAAATGCTTTTCTTCTTTAATAAGGGATATTTAATATCTTATTGTGAAGTACTTTTCCACATAAACTTTGTTTCATCTAATCATTATTGCATAAATATGCAAGATAAAGCAATTCGATAGAGTCATTTTCATCTAACCTCATCCCAAAAAGTCATTTTTATATAATATTATTATATGAGTTTGAGATTAATCAATTTCTTAAAAAGTCTTTGTTTCCTCAGCCAATTAAAAGTATTATTAATTGTTAAGAGTTTAATACTACAACAAGTTTTTATTTTGCAATTAATTTTTCAAAATAGATTTGTTGATCTGAATATTTAATCTATGAATAAATATGTGATAATAATATTGATTTGAGTCGAAAAGATTGTTGGGTGTCAACTATCAATAATAAGAATTATTTATTCAATTAAAGAGATTAAATTGCATATTTATTTGTAAGACTGTTTTTGTTCTGCTGATGGTTTAAATAATTAAACACATTAAAATAGCAATAGAAATAATAAGAAGAAATCTCTTCATCTCATTAATAATTTGATCTTAAAATATCCTTAGGAAAAAACAAAAAGAAAAACTATTAATGATACAGAACTTACTGCAGAAGTCAACTAAAAAATTGCTTCTCCCTTCTCTTCCCTTTCACAAGATTCTTCTAACTAAATCCTAGAGACCAACTTAAAAACATTTATGCTTCTTGCCAAATCAATCTTTCAATTCAGTGTCTAGAAATTACCAGCTCACCATTGCCTCTAAGATTAATATTGAAAAATATGAGTGCGACATCAATTCATTGTAGGATTTCAAATAATTGTTTGCAAAGTTATTTGCAGCTGATCAATAAGCACTCAAAGTATTCGAATCAGATTACTATTGTGAGTTACTTGTCCAAAAGGGAGCAGCATTTTTGGAAACAGACGAAGAATACCAATCATTTATGGCTGAAATGCTGTTAAATCACAATCTTAACATATCTTATTTACACAAGTTCTTCGTTTCAAGTGGAAAAAGCCATCTGTTTCCAAGTAACCAAAGACTAGTAATGGATGAGGCATTACAGGCCAAATAACTGGATTATTAGAGATCCATTAAAAAAGTAATTGTTTACATTAATCTCTACTTGAAACTATTTGCAATCAGTTTCTTAATATCCTTGCTATATAGAGGCTATTATTTCTTAGAATACGATATCTCTATCAACCATCCAAGAGCCACGTCTTGGCATGTATATAGGTTTAGGTGACAAAAAAAAGATGAATAATTTAATAAGATTACTTTCATAAATAGCAAATAAACAAGTCAAAACTGGCTTGATTAGTATGTTATATTTTGTGTATTTTAAATACAATTTAAAAAAGAAACAGAAACAGCTAGTGTTTCCAATTAGAAATTGTTTCTCGTTCACAGAAACGACTCAAGCACAGTCACTTATTCTGTTAATTTCTTCAGGGTAATCGTGCCTAGAAGAAACTTCTATTTTTTCCCAAGGGTCAAATGAATCAAAAAGCAATTAAGTTGAGCTACAATCAGATTCTTTTTGGCATTTCGTAGCTGATAAAATAGAGAGATTTTGAATAGCAGTTCCTTTGTACTTTGATTCAAAATAGCTATTTAATAACTAAAATGACATGTCTTCTTTCTCCTCATCTGGAGTTAAGTATTCTAGGCACTAGTTTTGCTTTATTACTTATTAGATCAATTGCGTCTGTTTTGGACTCTTTTTTTGAGATCCATCAGAGCCAATCGAGATCTCCTTAATGACTTCTTCACGTTGATTTAAGTGTTTTTCTTTATTGAGATGCTTGATTGATTTTAGAACATTCTCAGAAGAGACAATCACTAAAGGTTGTAAATTTTATGGAATATCTTGAGGAAATAAAGACAGACTTTCCTTTTCTTCACCTAAGTGCTTAGAAGGAGGGAAAAAAGATCTTTTGTAGATCTTGCAAATATTGGATTCCATTTACATTTCTTTTAAACTTTCTGAGTTTGCTAAAGACTGTACTTGATCAGTTTAGCTTTTCAAAGGTTCTAGTTTTCGGAGTTATTATTTCCTGGAATTTCTTTGAATCATATTTTTTGTTGGAGATTCTTGCTTTTTTTTCGGATGATTCTCAATGATAAATGGGTTGCTCTCTTCTTAAAAAGATGCTGATTTATTATCATTTACCTAGTGTTTTTTCAAATTGATTAATTCCTAAAGCATTCTAAAAGCGCTGAGTTAGCTATTCTTTTATTGAGCAGGATCAACTAGTTCAACTTAACTAACATTAGTTTATTATCTTGTTTTGCTCTTTGAAATGTTTGGTTCACTTATTTGCTCAACTGAATTATTATTATTATTAACAGAATTATTTTATTTATAAGGAGAAGAATATTTTTGTTTCTAAGGTTTACTGTTCATGGTAACAGCAGGATATATTTCTAGAGATAGATCTGTTTTACTAAGGTTCTTGATACCCTCTAGCTTTAAGCAGATTTTGTCATTTTTATTCAAAGATAAAGATGTCCCAAAGCGCTAAAATTTACTTGATCCGTTTACCTAAATTCCTTGCAAGATTCTAGCAGATTTATTGAGGGAAACTTCTCTTTAATTGCAAGGTTTATTATTAAAAGTATTTTTGTGATCTAATGAAGGTTCTCTTGAGAATGTGTTTTCTATTTTTCCATTTGAATACTCTGAAAAGCAACGCTAATCAACTAATGAGCATAATTTGCTTGTATTGTTTTCATAGTAAAAAGAAGATATTGAATTGGTAGAATACTATTTGTGTCTTCTTTGGGCTGATAGAGAGAAATTTTTGCTTCTCTTTCTGCTTTCTGAAATGTTGTCCAACTGAGAGTCTTTTAAGTAGCTTTTAAACTAAGATGAAATTAGAGTTTTAGTTCCTTAATTATTAACATTAATATTTTATTTGATTTAATTTAAAGAGTTCTATGGGACTTTGCTGCTATCATTAAAAGTAGTTTTGTCAGAAGGAAAACTATTTTAAGATTTAATGGCATCTTCGAATTCAAGCTTTTTATAGTTTTTAAAATATTAATTTTAGCAATACACTTGTTGTTGATTTGATTTAGGCAATTCTTTTGTTTAATCATCATTAGATTCCCAAGAAAAAGAGGAAGGATAATCAAGAATCTACTCAAAAGAAGAGTTCTAAAAGGATTAACTGGATTAATTGTAATGCCTAACTGCAAAAGGTAAGCCATTTTTGACTTTTCTTCTTCTGTTAATCTGAGGAGAACTGCTATTGGAGAGAATTGTATTGGATCTAACTTCTCTGGCTAACAGAGAATTTGCTGATTACTTTTCTCTTTTATCAAAATGGAGAAAGTTAAATGATTTCTATTAAGTATCTTTGACGGAAAATGCGTTTGATTGATATTTGTTGCTTTGAAGAGGCAGAACTACTTGAATGTTATCGTATTTATTAGAATTAGATAGATTGAACCATTCTTTTGGTGTCTTATTACTCTTCTTCAAAGGAATAGAAGTATTTTTATTTATTGATTTACTATTTGCATTCCTCGAAATCATAATTTTATTTTTATAATCAAAATAAGAGGCTGCTAATTACTCTCAGACAGTTAATAACACCACGACTTTATGGTCAGAGTGATAAGATTAATAAATTAATGCAACTCAATTCAGTTCGAAATTTGAAATAGGCATGGAAAAAATATAATTAATTCCCTCAAATAATTCGTATTTTTCTAAATAATAATGAGGATAATAGGTATTTCAATTTATTGCGCTTTCAAAATTAGTGAGACGAAGATTAAATCAGTGAAAAAAATTAAAAAAATTCCAAATAGAAGAAGATTGAGTTAAATGATGTTTTTACTCAGATTTCTATTTTCAATATTTTGTAATAAAATGCAAAATTTTAGCTAGTGAAAAAAGGGTTATTAATTTTTTAGATTGATGTGTTTCAAAATCAGTTATACAGTTAATTGATAAGTTAGATCTAGTGCAAAAATAAAAGAGAAAAGTCTGAGGATTATATCTTTCTGATTTGTTTTAGGTTTTACAGTTTTATCTGTTGCTCATGGTCTGTGTTCAGAAGAAACAAACTGTCTAAGAAATTATTTCATAATACGAGAAAGCAAGAAAAGAACTTCTTTTAAAAGAAATGGGATAATTAAAGTTGTGTGTTCAACAATAATAGTTAAAGAAATTTTAGGGGGTTGGAGTAATAAAATCAAATAGAGAAAGAAATTCTAGTTTCGAGATCACTAAACAAGGAAGAGAAAATATGAGCGAGAAAATTGAACCCTATATTCTAAGAAGGTTTGAAATCATTTAAAAAATAGGGAAATGGGCTGATGGAATTGATTGGAAAGCCATTGTTAGAAAACTAAAGCAAGTTGTAGCAGTCAAAAAGATTATTGATGCTTTTTACAACCCAACTGAAGCACAGAGATTATTCAGAGAGCTAAATTATGTTATGCTTTAAAGATTCAGAACATTTACTTAAAAGCCAGCTAACTCATACTAATTATTTAAATAGGTGATGGTCTTGAAGGAACTGAAAGAGCATGATAATATTGTAAAGCTTTTGAATAGCATTAAGGTTGAAAATAATAGGGATCTTTATCTGGTTTTTGATTTCATGGAAACAGACTTGCATGCGATTTTCAGAGATGAGATATTGGAAAAAATTCACAAGAAACGTATCATATTTTAGATTCTAAAAGCCCTGAAATAATATGCACTCCGGTGATCTAATACACAGAGATCTCAAGCCTTCAAACATTCTCCTAAATAGTGAATACCATTTAAATAAAGCTAGCTGACTTTGGACTTGCCAAATCTGTGAACTAAAAAGATGAAGGCACTCCTCCAGTTATAACAGAATAAATATGTAGCAACAAGATGGTACAAGGTTACTGAAATTTTGCTAGGAAGCACAAAATACACAAAAGCTGTTGATATGTGGAGTGTAGGATGCATTTCAGGAGAACTCATTATTGGAAAAAGTATTTTCCCTGAAGTGAATACACTAAATCAAATTGAAAGTGTCTTGAGCTAACATGAAAGCCCAAAAATGAAGATATTGAGAGCATATACAGTTCTTTAGCTTGGAATATTTTGAATTCCATTAATATCACCAAATAGAAAGAGTTTGAACATTTCTTCCAAGGAGCCTCTCCAGATGCACTTGATCTTCTTAAGAAACTACTTACTTTTAATCCAAAAATTCGTCTCGACGCAGAATAGGCTCTTGATCATCGATATGTAGCTGTATTTCATAATCTTGCTGAAGAACTTGTTTGCTCTAAACCCATTGAAATTCCTATCGACGATGACAAAAATAATTCTACCCGTAAGTATCCCTAGGCTTTATATGCGAATATTAACCTAGGGAAAAAGAATAAAGTTAGAAATGGAGATTTAATTAGACTTAATAACTACTATTTGCACCTGTGGAGGACATTGTTCCAACTGAAGGAGTAACAACTTATTCTATTTCTCAAACTATTTCTAATGAATAATAAAAACCTCCTCCTCAAGTACAATAATCTTAATAAGTGGCTTATTAAACATAATAGCAGGTAGCGCATGTTTATTATTACTAGTCTGCATAAATTACAAGAGGAACAACGCTTCTACAAGAAAAGAGAAATGGAAGATATGTTTCTTAAGAAAACATTGAATAAAATCTGAATTAGCCTGCTCAAATCTAATAATAATTTTCAAGAATTCAATAGCAGTAATATATTAATAATAACAACAGCAATAATAAATTGATTTACAATAGTAACAACAAGGGTAACTTCGGCAACAGTAAAGTAGAGAATATAATCAAATTTCTTCTTAACTTTCTTATCAAAGTTCTCAATAAAATTAATAGACTAAACCCCAATAGCCCCAGGCACTGGGTTAATAATAAGCACCAAGCTAAAAATAGAATCCTTATTAATAGTACCAGCTAGGATAAAGTTAAAATAATAGTGTTAAATCGTAAGCCTAAGAACTACCACCATCATAACAAAAATAAGCAAATTGAGTCTCTCAACAAGTTAATAATGTTGTTACTATGCAAAATATTCAATAATCTTAGCTCAAATCTTAATTATCAAATCATCAACAGTAGTCATATCAATCAAGCTAATCATCAGTTTCTAAATAAATATCCTCTACTAACTATTGCAATTATGTTTCTTCTAAGAATCCTTAACCCGCTTTAAAAAATTAAGGTTCAACTGCTGCTTAAATTAACCTTATCTAATAGCAGCTAAATAGCAACAGGCATCTATGTATGAAAACTATGTTCTTTAACAAAAACAAAATAAATACTAACCAGGTAATAATACGATTTCATAATAATCAGCACAAGTTCAATATCAGCAAGTAGCAATTTCTAGTAGAACTACTTCCCATAATAATGAAAACGTTTATGTCTAGAGAAGCTAAGCTAGAGCTCAAAAAGTTCCAGTCTAGATTTATTACCAAACGAAAGCTTCCTATTAATCTCAGCAGTAACAGCAGATCCAACCTCAAAAATATATGTCAACTTCTTACTCTCAATAGCAGTAAGTGAAAATAGGCTTTTAGCTTGTTGATTATGATTTATTCTGTATTTGACTAATAAAATCAAATAATACACTAAAAGGAAAGAGTTTTAAAATGCAATAGTATGATTAATGAAATGTGAAATATCTTAATAATTTTATGCTATTTTTTAGATACAGATTAATTTATTATTATTTAAAATAAAATAATATTTAAAGTTGCTTACTGATTAAATTAAGTAATTCAAGCTTAAATTCATTTGAAATTAATTCCTCAGAAACTGTCTAAGAAACAGACCATAATACGGATGGTTCTTGAGAACTCTTTAATAAAAGTTTGTCTGGGTACGAAGGGAAGAACAATTCTGGAATCTAATATTTAATAGGCTTACTTCTACTGGGAAAAACTTCTGGGTAATATTAAGTAATTTAGATTAAGTCTATTGCGCATTTAATGTAGTAATATCTGAGTCCTATGCTTATGATCCTGAAAATCAATTTTAACTCTTGCACAATTAAAATAATCTGAACTTTCCTTGACAACTGATTTAAAAAGAGACAAGTAGGCAGAAAACCAACAAAATTAGAGAAAACAAACAAAAATAATAAAGAAACAATCTTAGAAACAAAACAAAGAATGAGCAAAAATACTTTAGCGAGCAAGTATGTCGAACTTGCTGACATAGAAAATCTAGAGAAATATCGTAAAGATCGTAAAGATGAAGCTGTGTACAAGACCCCGGATCTTTAGAAGAATAAAGCACATGCCCTTCATGCTCTCAAAATTGTTTGCTGCATTTCTTCTACCTTCATGTGTGTTGAGTTCGTTGGTGGCTATCTCTCCAATTCACTTGCAATTATGACTGATGCAGTTCACTTATTGTCAGATGTGGTAGGATTTCTAGTTACAATCCTAGCTATTTACATCAGTAAAATCCAAGCTAACCATACAATGACATTTGGATATCATCGTGCTGAGATTATAGGAGCAATGCTTTCTATTCTCATCATTTGGGTATTGATTGCATGGATGTTTGTTGAAGGAATTCACAGGTTCTTTAACCCTCCTGAGATTCAAGGAGGGATAATGCTTTGTCTTGCTTGCTGTGGTCTGTTTTTCAATCTTGTCCTCATGAAAATTTTGGAAGATAAAGTTGAGAAGACTTAAATGGGAGAAGAAACAACTGATAAAGCTTCTCAGCTTTCTGCTCTACTGGAAGTTACCGAAGCAGAAACAGAGTAAAAAAATCTTAGCATGAAAGCTGCTCAAATTCACATTCTAGGAGACACCATTCAGAGTGCTGGTGTCATTATCGGTGCACTAGTGGTTTACTTTGGAGGAGAGGACTACTTTATTGCTGATCCAATTATCACAATTATCTTTACTATTTTGGTGACATTTACAACCCTCCCTATCATGAAAGAAAGCATCAAAGTCTTAATGGAAGGACAGCCTGACAATATTAATTATGAAGTTGTCAAGAAGAAATTAGAAAACGTTAAAGGAGTTGTTAATGTCCATGATCTTCACATGTGGTCACTTAACCCTGGATTTATCTCCCTTTCAGCCCATATCACTTCAGAATCCCCTTCAATCACACTTTTTGAGGCAACTAAACTTTGTAAGAAACTAGGAATTGTACACTCAACAATTCAAGTCGAAAATTCAAATGAAAAAACTCTTTATGATTTCGAACAATGTGCTAAGCTTCATTGATTTTTTTGTTATTTACTTGCACTTCTCTATGTTTGTTTTGACTCTTACTTTAACTTATCCTAAATTAACTTAATTAACTTAATCAAATTACTTTTATGATTTAATTCAAATTCTAAGGTAAAAACAATTGGAAAAAGAGTTTTCGCATTAAAAAAATAACAATTTTAATTGTTTCTACATGCTATCACATATGAAGAAGGTTTATTTTAAAATTCAAAGAATAGAAAAAAATATTTAAATAAATTTTTCTCTTAAAAACTTATGTCTTTTTTTCTTTTTGGAATCACAAGGATTGTAATTTGAAAAGGAAAGTGAAGACTCTTGGAAGATAATAATTGTTTAAAGAATAGGGCTCAAATAAAAGTTTGTAAAGTATTTAATTTCAAATAATTCTTTTATTGACTAATAATAACATATTCTCATCAAAAATATCTATTAAATCATAAAATAACATTATTTTTAATAATAATATTCTAAAATTGTAAAAAACCAATACAATAAGCAATTATTTTTTTTTTGAATGAAGAAAAGCTAAATATGGATAACACATAAAATCACTTTGAGCCAAGAAGCCTCAAAAGCTAAAGGAATAATCCAACAATATCAATATAAAGGAAAAGTGCTCCAATAACATAATCATCGATACTCAGTTCATATCTTCTTTTACCTGCAATGAGTTATGTGTCATAGATCAAATAGAGAGAATAGAGAAGGCATCCAAAAGCTGAGTAGATTATATAAGCTGTTCTTGAGTACTAGAAAGCGAGGAAAATACCAAATATCACGAAGATCATTCCAAAGCAAAAGAGAAAACCACCCATAATAGTGAAATCCGTTTTAGTGTGGAAGGCATATAACGTGAGAGCTATAACGATTCCGAGGGTCATTATTGCAGCCACGAGAACTGCTTATGCTCCGTTAGAATCATTGTTTTTGACTTAAGAGCATATTGCACTGATTACATAAGCCATGCCAATTGTGAATATTGAGAGACAAATGTAATTAGTAGGAACGGTTCTTGCAACTTTCTAAAAACAGAAAATAGCAATCTCTACTACGATTATGATCACTATTGCTGTGATCATTAACCATGTATTTTCTGTTTGAAACTTACTGAAGCTTTCTGAGTACATTGAGGCAACAGTCATTAGGACTGAAATAAGCAGCTAAGCACTCAAAATCAGGTAAACTTTGCGTATGAATCCAATTCGAGATTGATCAAGAAGACCCTTACCTGGTTTATTTTGTAGCGAATCTGTGACTCCATTAGTATCATCTTGATAGCTAGGATAAGTATTTTAGTAAGACCTTTAGTTTTCAAAGTCGTTCATGAGAAGAATCAATTTTAATTTCAGTATTTTTTTAATTTTATTATCAATAAACAACAATATAGGTTTTTCAATATTTAGATCAGAATTCTCAATAGTTTATTATTATTATTTATGATTCTTATCTTTATTTTGCTTCGAAGAATTCTTGTCTCAAAGTTGTCAAAATGGGTAAGAAAAATATTAGATTTAGGAAATAAAGTTAGACTTCATAATTTCCAATAGTGTTCGTCATATTCATATTTTTCTAAGTCGAATTTATATTTTTCTTTGCTATCCAATTTCATTTCTAACTGTTTTATGAATGTTGATATTACAAACTTAAAAAAATATGAAAAGGAAAATCTAAGTTTCAAGAATAAATTAAATATAAATACAGCAGAAATCAATAAAAAAAACAAGAACTAAGGAAATAATTTGAGATCAGGAGAAATTTAAAAAATAATTAAACAAGAAAGATTAAGGATATCTCTTTTGTATCTTTGTAGGAATAAGAAGAAGAGAGATTAATGAATATTTTCAAAAGTTGGAAAGTCTAGAGTTCTGTCTAAAAGGCATAAAAGCTATGGAACGAATTTAAATAAGTGAGCCATTTGAAGGACGACCCAGAAACCATTAAAAAGCTAAAGAAATTCCTTGATTTTGTGTAGAAATTACTCAAAGAATTTTTGGAAAAAAATCGAAATAGCGGAAAACAAATAGATGAAATCGTTGGTGAAGCTTCAGATATTCTCAAAAATCTACTATAATTTGTGTCTGATTATGATAAAACAGGCGAATCCAATAGTGCAGCAACTAATGAAATTGTGAATTAAGTACTAGAGATAGCTGAAATGATACTAAGAGATCCAAAGTATAAGAAGCAGATAGAAAACTCTCCTTCTATCCTGAACGATTTTCTGAATGTTGCAGATAAAGTAAACTAAAATATTGTTTAAAAAAATAATAATTTTTTTAACTTATGAAATATTATCAACAGCTGGATAAGAGTGAGAGTAAGGTTACTGTTGTGAAACTGATTATTATGTTAGCAGAGAGTGTTGACTCGAAGATGAGTTTCGTTTAAAATGAGGGTTTCGCAAAGTTGATGAAATTGCTGATGGATAAAGATGAGAGAGTATCGCGCATAATTAGCAGGGCTTTACTTCACTTTCTTTAGATAGATAATTCTGAAGAATCACGATTGATCAATGAAATGCAAGCTGAAATCTAAGAGAAAGAGGAATTTGTCTCAATAAAAACTAAAATCAAAAAAATTGCGCTTGATTTTAGAAAATTCACTTTCTTAGAAATCTAAAGATTATTTCTTTAAAATGAATCCACTCCTTAACCAATGGGTGGTCACGATAATTTAATAGAAGGAGATCCTCATATTATTGACAACAATATTCCTCGTTAATCGTCATCCCATTCATTTTCTCCAGAGAAAAATTATGTACTGTAAAATGACATGAGCTAATTTGGGTAACCACCTAGCTATGAGGAAATATTTCAGACTGATTTACGCACACTAATTGCCATGTAAATAAGTAAGGAATCTGGAATTGGTGAAGGATCAAGCACTGGAAATATCTAAAATGTTTAAAATAATAACAATCCCCTTGAAAATAGTGTCAACCAAAACTAATAAGGAAATAACAAAAAAAAATAGTTAAATCTATAACTACAACGTGTACCCTCTTGTCCTGGGAGCTTTAGCAGTGATGAACTGGAGGAACATAAATTTCACAGCTGTGGAGGGGGTAAACCTCCAAAGAGTCCACGTAATAGTAATGATACTAACTCTGAGAAGAGTGAAGAGGTTACAATATTGCAAGGAGGATTCAAAGCAATTCTTGAAACACTGTAAATTTCTAACGAAAAAATTCAATTAAATCTAATGCAAACAATTTGCAAACTGCTGAATGGAGATGATCCAAAATGCAAGGCTGAATTTAAAAGATTAGAAGGATACACAGTAATTGGGAGTTTATTTAATAGGAATAGAGATTATAATCTAGAGAGTTCAATAGTATTTGTTGCTTCGATGATGAATGTCTTCATTGATATTGTTGTGCCTGATAAACAAAGACATCAGATTAGTAATTTCGATGCTTTTGAAGTACTTATGCATTTAACATCTGCTGGAAGTTAATTTGAGATCATAGCACTTGCCCTTGACAGTATTAGAAATATTTTGCTATCTAACTGGAAGAATCTTCTTATTGCTCGCAGACTAAAAGTCAGTTATCACCTTTTAGCTCTTTCAATGCGTTTATTTTAAGGTGGAAGTGATTCTCCAGGAAACTCAGCTTTAAGTATTGAAACAGCATAATAAACTCAAGAAGATTAGCTTGAGGAAAAAGAAAAAAATAAAATAAAAGAAGAGAATATCTTCGAAATGCTGAGAGAAGTCTACAAAACTAACGATCAATAATACTGTGCAAGTGAAATAACCCATAAAAATGAGCAAATTGGCTAGCACAAGCTTGAAGAGTTACTTACTAAAGTGAGTTAAACTTTCAAAATATTTTCTTTTGTGGAAGGGGCCTTCTCAACTGAATTGGAGCATGCCTTTTCTGAAATAATTCTTCACTGCATTTTTTCGCCAAATCAGAAAAGAGTTACAGTATTTTTTCTCGATCAACTGATAGAATTTTTTGATAAAAAATAATCCAGAAAATGCTCAAAGACTTTTACCTTTGACACAAGTTTTCTTCCATTCATTGACTGCCTCAAGCGAATTATTGAACTGCTTTTTTAGAGAATCACAGGGCATCAAAATAGGTAAATTATTTTTAGATATTTATTTTCACAATCCAAAATACATTTTCTCTTGTTATTCTTTACAATAGAATATGTTTAACTCAAGAAGAAAGTGCCCACTACTTAGCTAAATTCCTATTTTTCGGTGAAAAATGTTTATCCTGCGACCATTCAAAATAAGTACAAAATGAAGAAAGGATGAAACAATTAGAAAAAGAGAATACTTTAATCAAACATATTATTTGCAGAAACTAATGCGAAGAAACAAAAAATGCCATCGAAAAGTTTGTTGCTAAGCTCTCAGAAAGGGAAGAAACAAGGCTATTGATATAGGCCATTTAACTGAAGTAAGTTAGTTTCAGCGAATACAATTTTAATGTTCTTAGAATCCTTAAGGATATCTTCATCAACAACCCTACTAGGGCTTAACAGTTCTTCACAAATGAAGGTCTCTCAATAATAACCTTTATAGCTTCCTAAATTGTTGAAAGTGACTAAAGCTTTCTTGGATCATTCTGTATGCTATTTATTGATTTATGCCTTGGAAGAAATAATTCAGAAATCTTTTTAGAAAATTCAATTCTTCAGCTTAACGATTCTAAAGTCCCTTTGATGATTGAAGGAAGAAGAGGTTAAGTTTTAAACGCTATGTTTTGCTGCATTTCTAATACTAAATTCAATGATTCTCATTTTCCCTTTTTCGAATAACTTAGTAGACTCCTCTTATAATCAGATAACCTTAAAGCATTTAAAATGGAAAGCTAAAGTCTTTCCTTCTTGCTAGATATTCTTTGCAGTGGAAAAGTCACATCTGCAAATAATAATTTATATACATAAGTATTAAGCTTATTAGAAAGATTTGTCCCTAGATTGACATCTTCTGATGTAAAGTAAGTATTTGATAGTCTCCTCAGCAGCTAGAATTTGAAGAATCTTGGATCTAAAAGATAGGATACTGCTTTCTTCACTGATATTTTATCAATTTTATCAATTCATATGCTTTTAAGAACAAACGCACTGCTTTTGGAGAAGATTATCTCAGAAAAATACATTTTAAGTCTGTTTGGGTTCTTGGATTCTCCGTAATCAGAAATTAGAGAGATGGTCTTGAAGTTCATCATATGCAGCATGAGTTTTTATGCAAAAACAAAGAAGAAAGAAGGTTATGGAAAGAAAGAGCAATATTTTTATCTCCTTGGACAGAAATTGTTAGCTGGTCGCATAAGCAAGAACATCTGCAAGATATTATACGACTTTACTTTTTGGGAGGAGAGCCCTAGCATCATGTATCCATACAATAGTTCTGTTGTTTCGACTCTATTTAATAGGAGTGAATAAGCTAATCTTCTTATGTAGAAGGCTACTTCTGATTAGCAAAAATAGTCCAAACTTATTACTAATGTTGACATGCTAGAGATCTTTTTCAAGGTGCTTAAAGCTTATGATGGTGATGATTCCTCACAGGAAAACGCTCTCACTTTCCATAATGAAATGCTCAATGTATTCGAAGCTGTTTTAGATGAACCTGCTAACTTATTAGCTCTACTTGACTAGCCAAACTTTTTAAATTGGTTTTATGTAGCTTTACCAAATACATGGAAATCTCAAGAGCAAAGCCTTCATAAGCAACATTCTTTAAATGATGAAAGAAGTGCCAGTAATGGAGGATCTGAAGGTGAAAATAGCTCAAGGAGAGATAGTTCTAGAGATTCTGTAAGATAAGGGACATCTGAACCAAATAACTAACTCAAGCTATAAAAGGAAAAGGTGTTTCATATCATTTAGAAAATACTTCAGCAATCTTTCCACAAAAAAGGAGGAGATTTTTAAGAATAGATGAGACGATTTATCCATAATGATGAAGATTTTCTCACAGTCATTGTCAGAAATTACTTTAAAGATTTGCTCTAAAATTGTATTGTAAAAGATGATCCTCCTCACAATTATCTCAAAAAGCTGAAAGATTTCGAAGATAATGTTGACTCCTTGACAGGATTTGACAGCGAAACAAGTATCTTGATCTTACAGTGTATTATAAAAATGGCATCCAAGAATAGCCCAAATATTCGGTAATTGATGAAAGAACTCAAGTTTTTCGAGAAACGTGATAGCCTCATCATTCGCATACTGACTTATGATTTAGATGGAGATACATTTATCAAAGTATTTGAAGGAATCCCTTTTGAAGCTCTTTCCAATCTCAAAGAGTTTTAAGACAAGCATGCTCTCTCTTCAATCATGAAAATTCTAGTAGAAAAATAGAATTGCTTTCCTCTTTAGATGCTAATCATATCTATTTTCAAAAATCCTGCTCTAAGCGAAAAGAATTAAAAATACATTGCTGAACTCCTGGAATATCCAAAATTAATATAATTCTTTTATTCCTCTTTTTCACGAAGAAAAGCCGGTTCTCTTGCTAAATGTCTATAATCAAATCTAAACAATTCAAATGGAAACTCTAACAAATTAAATGGAAATGAAGAGGAATAAAAAGAAGATCATGAATCAGATGAGCGTGAAGAGGAAGAGGAAGAAGAAGCACATAGAAAGCAAACTAGTTAACGATCTCATCATATGGGAGCATCATTTGAAGTCGATTTCCTTCATAGTTTCTATTCTGATTCAAGCTCTGATCTTAGAAAATAAATCATGCTTCGTGTAAATGTCAATCTCACACCTGTGCTAAAATAGTACGAAATAGAAGAAAAGAAAATAAAAAAGAAGAGAGACGAATTTAAACTTAAGTGCCAAGAGGCTTTTGAAAAAGATTTACAGTTATCATAAATAAAACTATCAGATCTTGAGCTGGAAATTAGCAAAAAGCTCAAAACATCAACTGATGATTGCTTTAAAAAGTAGAGGGAGTTCAGCGATTTCGTTGAGAAAAAGCTTAACGAAGGTTAAGTTCTCTTTGAAAAAATAAATACACAATAATTGGGAGGATGATTCAAGAATTTATTGTTTAATATGGCAAAAAAGGTCATTCTGTAAAAAAAAATGAATCAAAAAGTATTTGTGAAAGATTTATTGTATTAATAACTCTGTAGAGAATATTCTTTTATTGTGTATTATTAAAACAAAATTTAATTGATAAAAAAATCTGGAGTCGTTCATGATACTTAAAATAAGTTACTTTAAAACAACTTTTAAGAGAACAGTGTGCTCTCCTTATTTCCTGCGATAGGATTGTGTGCATAATAAAGTATTTAGGGCTAATCTGCAAAGAAATAAAATGTACTTTCAAAGATATAATATGGGATTTTTTAAGCTGATTTCCTTTTGCTTTTCATTTGAAATGATACAATTAACACATCAATATTAATTTTCAAGATAATAAAAGAAGGATTTACAAAACACTCGAATATTTTGTTTAATTAATCTCAATGAAAAGGCTAGTTGTGATACTATTACTTGTGTAAATGTAAATCTAAAAGGAAAAAAATTGTATTAAAACACAATAGTACCTCATGAAGAAGGAAAACTAATTGAATTGTTAAAAAACAAAATTGATTGTAGTAAATCTTAATTAAAGATAGTAAAAACAAGGAATCAATACGGACTAAGATGAATGAACATTAGCATTTGATTGCCGAATCTTTTACCTCAAACAAAGAGATGGTTGCTATATTTGACGAGGATATGGTTGGGCAGCAACGCCTCCTTACACTTAAGTGGATTCGATATTTAATTGAAAAACCAAAGTAGGCAGGAAAGGAAGAAGAGAGAGTTCGCGCATAGTGCATTGATCATTCTTTCATTGAAGATATCCTAAAAGGAGATGCTGAGTTTAGAATGAATTATTTCAATGGATTGGTTGAATAGTTGCTCAATGAATTCTCTTCAAAGAGTATTAAAAAGGGAAATCTCATTGTGAGATCTCTCACACTTAAGATATGGAAAGAAAGGAAAGTTTAGCTTGATGAAGACAAGAAATAATTTCTTGTTATCTCCAAGGATAAAATAAAGAACCTGGATCTCTCTACATACGCGATCAAGTGGCTTGGATAGAAGAAAGAATACTAATCGTTCTCTTTAGACTCAGTTTCTTCTATCAATCGTTATAAGCAGCTTCTCTTTGGATGGACGAACTTTGATTCTGCAAGAATTTGGCACGACGCTATTATTAAAGTGATATCCACAACTTCTCTCACAAAGGAAGGTTTACTTTAAAATAGGATTGATATTTCTCAAAGCGCAGTCATTACTACTTACACAGCTCCTACTCTCAATGATATCTATCCTATCATAAGAAAATCAAGCTTACAACAATTAGCCAGACCTGAAGAAGAGGAACTTGAAAAAGCCGAAAAACCTGCAAAAAATCTCATTTTTGGAAATATTAAAGTCTCATAAAATATTCCAAATCCAGGATACGCTACCTAACTATCAGAAACAGATTCATCTTAAGATGGAGGAAATAGCGCAGCAAAGGACAACCGAAATCTTAGTCCAACTTAACTTCTACAATAGAAAAGTTCTCCTTTCTCTTTGGCACCTTCCAGTTAAGCTTCCAAAATTAAACCAATTAAAATGAGCTCTTCTTCAAATTTAGAATCAAATACATAATCAAAACCTGATGAGAGCATAAAACCTTCAATAATTGCATAATAGTAGCTGAAATAATTGGATCTCAAATCTTCAGAAAAGCCCATTCTACTTGTTTAGGAACAAAAATCTATCGATTCTCTTTCTTCTTCAAATTAAAATGGGGTAGTCCAAATATCCGCTTAAGTTAGTTCATCTTTTTCAAGGGTTGAAAATAAATCTACTGAAAGTGAAGAAGAAGTCCCGACACCTCCATTGATACAAGACTTTCTCGAAGGGTTTAAGTTGACAACTCTAGAACTGGAAAATAAATTTAACACAATTACTTTTAAAGGAGGAATGCGTTTTCTGCAAAGTGCAGATGATCCTCGTAGATTTAAGTTAATTCTTGTGTTGCAAGGACAAAATGCTTTCGAGGTATTTAATTGCATCTGCAACATTGATGATTATAGCAAATGGAATAACAATGTTGCTGAAACAAAAGTGCTCAATGTTATGCGCAATGAAAGGACTGCAATTATTTATCAAAAACATAAAGCAGTTGGAATTATGTACCGACCAAGAGATTTTGTTTACCTTCGTCACTCTTTCATTTAGAATGAGACTTACTATATCATTGATAAATCGATTGAATACGAGAGCCTTCCACATAGTATGTCAGTTATTAGAGGAGAAATTGAACATATTGTGTGGAGTTTTAAGGACCATTAAAAGGAAGAAAATCGATGCCTAATGATCGGCGATTTCTTCATCAATAACTAAGGATACTCTAATAAAGAATAAGATGCTTCAATAACATTCGCATACCTCAAAAACTTTGCTAATCTCTCAGGTTTCATCTCTCAAAAGAACTTCCAAAGGAGCATTATTGCTAATATGTTCGATGTCAATCAAATAGGTATTCTAACTATTTTATTAATATTTTCAAAAATGAATCAATGAATCAATAAATAGTTCTTTATCTGCTAAAATAAATAAGATTCTTCCCTTCTTAATTGATCTTGCTTTCAAACAATAACTAAAAAATTTTCTTTCTTCAGAATAACTTAAAAAGAGTCCTCTTAATCAGGAAAAAGGAAAACAAGATAGACATTTCTAAGAAAAAGGTAATATAATCCATTACTAAATACTTTAGATTATTAATCTTTTTGATAAGTATTTAGTTAGCATTGCTCATTTGCAACTTAGCTTATTTTATTTTTTAATTTTAAGGATCTGATAAAAAGCAGGCAGAATTAAAGCCCAACAAGGATAATCTCTTTGAAAAATAAGAATCAGAATAAAAAAATCAAAGAAATGAGGAAATAGATTCTCACAATTCTTTCGAAGCCAAAGAGGAAGAAGAAGATATTTATGAGAAAGAAGAGATTCAAAACTCAACTTTAAACCTTGAACTTAATAAATTCAGCTTGGAAGAACAACAAAAAAGCTAATCATCTGAATCACCTTCACTTCCTACTCATGAAGTCCTTTCAAAGAAGTCAGGTGACAAGTTAGCAGGATTGACCATTCCTTAGATTGTAGATCTTGTGAATAAGAATAAGTTCTGGAGCTTTTGTCTGGATTAAAATTATTCTATGGGATGCATAAGCACTGAAGAAAAAAGACTTGCTTCAGATCCTATTACTGGGAATTATTAGTTCAAGAAAGATTGGGAGAGAGATCCTAAGACTGGAAAGTTTATCTTCTTGAACAAGGAGAAAATAGCTGCTCAAAAGAAAGTAATTTCATTTATTCTTTCGAAGATTGGTTCGAATATCATCAGCGGTAAATCTATCATGAATATTTCACTGCCAATCGACATTTTTGAACCTCGTTCCAATATTGAACGTTTTGCATATGGGTGCAGTTTCGCTCCAGTATTTTTAAAACGAGCAAGCTATGAAACAGATCCTGTAGAATAAATGAAAAACACTGCAATTTATCTTATTACTACCACAATCATGTACCTAAATCTGGAGAAACCTTTCAATCCTATTCTTGGAGAAACTTACTAAGGCAGATTAGATGGTTTTCCAATTTATTGTGAGTAAATCAGTCATCATCCTCCTATTTGCGCCTATTAATATTACACCGATACTTATGTGCTAAATGGCCAACTTGAAAGTACTGCTTAGATGCATGCAAATTCTGTAACAGGATTAAATTAAGGTAATGTAACAGTGACCTTTTTCAAAACAAAAAATTCGATTGGGACTATCTAAGCACCAGGAAGCCTAAATGGAACAGCTTTTGGTGTTAGATACATGTCAGTTGAAGGGAGATATATTGCATACGATCTAACCAACAAACTGGTCTTCGAAGTAAGGATCAATCCTGATAAAAAAGGTATTTTCAAAAGTTCAACTCAACCAATCGATTACATTGCAGGAGGAATCTATAGAGTTACTGATAAATTCATAGAGAAGTTCAATAATCTCAAACCTGCATACTATAAATTCACAGGGTTAAATATGAAGGAAGATATTGTAGAATAAGTCTCCGTCATAAATGGAATATGGAACAAAGAAATATTTATAGATGAGAAGAAATGGTTTGACTTAGAATCTCCATTGCCGTATCTACTTGAAGGTGAAATTAATCCACTACCAAGCGATAGTAGTTTTCGTTAAGATATTCTTTATCTCAAAGATGGGAATAAAGTGCTTTCTCAAGAATTTAAAGAGAAACTTGAAGTTTTTCAAAGAAACGATAAAAAATTAAGAGAAAAAGCATTTGAAACTGCGAAGAAACTTAAAAAATTGTAGGTTAAAAAATGAATTATGTTGTTTTATTTCTTTGTTTGTACAAAATCTTAGCTTAAAATACTGATAGGCATTTTTATAGTTTGTATTTCTTATCTTAAAGAATTCAAAAGAACTGTATCTACAATGAAACGCATTGACATGATTGAAATCATAAGATCACTTGAATTAAAAAAGATCGATCACTACAACTACTTGGTAATAGAAAATGAAAAAGGTGAATTGATCTAACTCTAATTGTATGACAATCCTAACAATTTCCTAAAAAAAATGGTGCAAGATTGTTGTTTTGCATATTCAAAAAGAATATAAACACAAAAATGAATAGCTTCTGCAAAGATTAGTAGCAAAACTCATTGAGATAAATAAACAACTTGAATAAAATAGTCTTTTATGTTCTTTGATTGATAAATGAAGAGCATTCAGAAATGCATTATCAGAAATCAGGATAATTAACTGAATCAAGAGATGGAAAATATATTAGAGTAACCATAGAAAGGAAATTATTTATTTATCCTTCCTTAGAGATTACGTATTGGTATATACTTCTTAGTATTAAAAATAAAAGCTAAATTCTTCTTCTGACAATCTAAACATCTTTGATTTAAATAATTGTTTGGTTACCCTAAGATATGAGAGGAATAACGTATTTTTTATCTAGGATGGGAGCTTTTCATCAATGACTTAAATCCAAAAAAAAATTCAAAACAACAACAAACCCAATAATTATTGTATCTTAAAAAATTAGAGAACTATTTTGTATTTCTTCAATAATTAATGATTTTTCTTTGGATACTTTCTTGCAACTTTTAATATATTTGTATTACTTAAGGAAAAATGAAAACGTTAATGAAAGAAAGAAGCAGAAATCACGAGTTGCTTAGAGACAACTTCGTAATAAAGAAATCAAAGAAAGTGATGCACATTTTTAGTTTTGGAATAGCTTAAACAAATCAATAGTTTATTCAATAACAAAAACAAAATGCATTCCCTTAAAATGAGACCAACATGATAATGTGATTCTTTTGTTTAAAATTCAAAAGTTTAAGAAATGATGAATAGAAATTACAATATTATTCCTGATCAAAAAGGTAAATAATTTCACTTCATTAAGTTTTTTCAAATAGTGGGGAAGACTAATTATTTTCTAAAGCTAAATGAAGGACTATGGGGAAACAGTAATAAGGAATTGAATCAAGAAAAATCGAATTGTGAGAAGGGAAATTGAAAAAATGAATGAGATAACATGAGGAATGGAAATTAAAATATTTCAAAATAAAAAATGAGGAAGAAATAGAGGAGGCTTTGTTCACAAAATAGTTAAACCAAGAATGAGGAGCCAGAAAATGAGTGAGAAATTAAAAAATCAATAATAAAGAGGTAAATTGAGGATAACGAGTAGAAGAAATATTGACTGAAAAGGTGTTATTTTGAGAGAGAAAAGGGTGGGGAATAAAAAAGTGAAAAAATATTTGAAAGCGGGGAGAAAAAGGAGAAAGAATACACCTCCAAAGAAACAAGCAAGAAGAACCAAGTATTTCATCACTAGTGCTATTTTAATTTCGACGTCGCCCTCCCCCAGAGATATCAATTCGAACACAGTAGGTAATTATGAGAGTTAAAGTTAATACATCGGTAGAAGGGAGTTTAACCATTTCCCTTTTGCGAATACTCTGTTAAAAAGCCTAATCTATATTTCCATTCAAAACTCCAAATATTTTCCTACTCCGAAATACTTCTTTCTCGGGAATTTCAAACTTTATCTGTCTTAATTTATCTTCCTTTTAGTTCAAGTTAGAATACTTGCATGCCTACCCAAAGAAAAGGAAATAAAGACATCTTTGAAATCTTCTTACTTTATTATCCGCAAAACCCATGTTAAAATCAAACGATCAGATTCTAATTATTGATTAAATATCTAAGGATAAGGGTGAATATTAAGTTGTTGAAATTTCACATAATATCATAAATTACAAAAGTTTTATCGTTGACCATGCAGTGATTTTTAAGCAATTTACTATCAATATTTTTCAAATATTTTCAAAATATTTTAATGCTAATTGGATATCTATTAAAAATTTAGTAGTAGGTTTGTTCATTTCTAAAATCAATTAAAGCAAAACGAAAGAGCGCAGGTGAGAGAATTTTAAAATCTTAAATATTCTTCATTCTGATCGGTTTTTTTATTCAGAAACAAACTCATCCGCCAATATCTAATAAATTATACATATTTATACTAATTTATATAAACTAAACATATTCAGAACACAGGATCGTGATTGTTTTTTGGCAAAGAATCAATCGAAATAGTATTCTAATTTAGATCTCTCCTATTATCTTTTTCAGTAAAATCAATCTATGGCGAGAGGCAAAAATATTACTTAGGTACCCAAAACTCCAGAAAAAGAAAAATGTTCCTAATCTGAAGAAGATAAATCAAAAGATTCCGAAAGATTTGTAGATGAGCATCAATAATTGAATGATACTGATATCATTAAAAAATCTTAGCTCCATGTTGATTGCAAATCGATCAAAAGTTAGAGCTCAGATAATTCAGAAACAATATTTCCTGATAAAAACTCAGAATTACCTTAAATTGATGAAGATAAAAAAAGTCCTCTGGCTGAGATTACCGATAGAAAACATAATAAATTTGAATTATCTTAAATTATCAATGACATTATCCCTGAAATTGATGAAAAATAATTTAAAGATAATGAAATTAAAGATATTTCTGTTCCCTTTAGGAAAACATCTGATATTTGTGCTAGCGATATTGTAAGTAATAATAAAAAACTTAAATAACCTCAAGAGAATGAGAAAATTCTAAAATAGACACTCTAATAAAATGAGTTTGCAATAGCTTCAATACCGAACGAATCTAAAAACTAAGGAGAAATCTTTGAATAAAAAGAACCTTCTAAAGAAATCCAGCCTGAGGAAGAGATAGGTGTTAACTGTGTTGGTTTTGATGATTCAGTTTCAAAAAAAGAAAAAAATTCAGGTGTTAAAAATAAAAAGAAGAGACCTAACCATGGAAATAGTCTCGGCAATAACAATCAGACAACTTAAAACAAAGTAATTGAAAGAAAAAGAGGTATCCGTGATTTACCAGCTGGAGAAAAATGGAGTGTTTATGAGAGATATGAAATATTATAAAGCTACAGAGGTGTGGGAAGGGAATTCAATATGGATCATTCTACAGTAAAATTATTGTTACTTAGAATTAGAAATGAACAGCCACCAGGGGAACTCATCACTAAAGAGATGTTCTTACAAGGAAATTTAGCAAAACAAGGACATGGGCCAGTAATCACAAAGAAACACAAAAAAGAACTGTTGAAAGCTGCAAAAAACCAAGTTAATTTTGATCTTCATTACTCTGGTAAATAATTTTCTTATTCTTTTAACCACTTATTTTAACTTATCTTGTTAAAGGAAACGATTAAATAGATGGATAAGTGCATCTCTTTGACTAGGATCTGGACGCTTCAGATGGTAATATAAATGAAAGGGTGAGTAAGAAAACCACCAAGTAAAAAAAACAAAAAGTTGAATAAAAGGAAGAACAAGAGGAAATTTATTATGAAGACGGAATAGAAGGTATCTAGAATGAAGAAGTAATGTTGGTAGATGCTAAACCATTGACTTCTTTGCATATTTCTAAGAGTAAGAATAAACTATCTCTCGAAGAAAAAGAATAACGAAAAGAGCAATAAAACTAAAAAAGGATAATGAAGTAAGATGAAAAGGGACTTAAAAAGAAATCAAAGGGAAAACCAACTCTTGGAGAAATAGGAAATACGTTGAGTGATCCTTTAGGCTTATAGTCTTAGTTTCCAAACTAACAATTGAATAATATATCCACTAATTCCTAAAATTAGTAAGTCAATTAAAATCCTTTTCTGGATACAGGAAATGATGATATTCACCATATTTTTCCTGGTTTTTTTTAAAATCATTTGGATAAGTATTAAACTTTTTCTGGTGGATAAGTGCAGTCAGGTTAAAGTCAATATGCTTATGACTAAAATATCTCTGGAGAATAGCAACATCTCCCATATTCTTTCTTTTGTGATAATAATCACAATCAACAGCTTCAATAAGACGACTTTGATCTAATTATTGATAATATTGATATTCACGAAAAAAATAATATTAATACATAAGAAAACCATTGCAAAAATAACAGCTAAAATGGGCATAACTTTGATAATGATATTAATCTTGAGTTCTCTTGATAAAATTGAAGGTAGATCTGCTTTTAAAAAGCACTGTATTGTAAATATAATAATTCTTTACAGAAACTGGAATTACTCTGGACCTTTATTAAAAAACGTGCTCTTTCTTAATTAATATTTTTCCTTTTTGAAAGTTCTTCTGTCTTTATTAAGATATTTCTACTACATTTTTGTATTTTTTTAGACCAAATATAATTGGTTAATCCTTATTTTTCAGTTGAATATTAGAAACAATTAACATACAACCAATATCTTAAAGGAATATAAAAGAAAAAGTGGGCTAATTTTAACACAACAATAATCTTATCTAATCTTGTTTCTTAAATCATTTTGGAGATTTTGTGGAGACTAATAGTAATAATATATTAACAGGAAATCTTATCTTAAGCAATAATTACAATGGAATAACTCTTTTTCAAAGCTATTAACCCGAAAGGAAACAAAATTCTTGCAATTGGCAAGAATTATGTCAAGCATGTGAAAGAAATGGGAGGCTCTGAAGTTCCAAAAGAACCAGTTATTTTCTAAAAACCTCTCTCTTCCTTAGTACCTAACATTGCCAAAGGATAGAAAATATCTTTTTTCACCACAAACGAGATCCATCATGAAATCGAACTTGGTTTTATGATCAGCAAAGAAGCTCGTTTCGTCAATTTTTCTACAGAAAACTGGCAAGATTACGTAGGAGGATACTTCTTGGGACTTGACTTAACTGACAGAAATCTTCAAGCTAGTGCAAAAAAAGCAGGATTTCCATGGGACTTATCAAAGGGATAAGATCATTTTTTCCCAATAAGCTCTTTCATTAGTAAAGAAAATGTGAGTGATCCTTATGGATTGGAGCTGCACTTGCGCATTAATGGAAAAACTGTGCAAAAGGATAATACCTCTGGTATGCACTTCAAAATTAAAGACTAAATTCAGTATGCAAGCAAGTTCATGACCCTTGTTCCTGGTGATCTCTTCCTAACAGGCACTCCTGAAGGTGTTGGAGCAATAAAGCATGGAGATCATGTTGTAGCTGAGTTGCTTGATGGCTAGAAAATCTTAGCATCAATAGATTTTTTCGCAGAAATGGTTAAACCTTCATTTTGAAAGGACTACATTTTATGTTATCATAGTTGAACAAAATAACTTCAAAATAGTTTTAAATCTAAAGCACTAAGGTCGCATTCTAATTAATTTCCTTTGTTTTTTTATAAAAGATTATTTAAATCAGATTATTGATGTGATACTATAAAAGTACATGCTTAATTAAGGCTCAACACATTAAAGACTATTTAAAAAAACTAATGACATTCAATAAATAGAACAATTTTAATTGTTGTTGATTATTCTTGAAAAGAAATTTTAAGATTATTTTTTTCTTTCTACTAAATCTTTGACAAATTCTTCTCCTTAAACGATAGCTTCCTGAAGCAATTTTAAAGCGTAATAATTGATATTCTCGTCATTGCTTTGATCTAGTGAATAATAAAAATTAGAAAGGATTAAGAGATAATATGCTATTTTACTGAATAAATGATAATTTTCAATGAAATGAACTGAACTTCTAGGAACCAGCAATTTATGCACAACTTATTGTATTTTAAGATCAATAACTTCACTCAACCTAATTTACTTTTCAGTTTCAGACATTCCTTCATGCTTCTCAAATACTTTCCTCATCCTCCTCTCCACTAAATCAAGTCTGCTCATGACAATTTGTGGCTGAAAATATTCTATCAAAATAACATAAACTAAAGGCTGAAAAAAGGAAAACAATGAAATTATTTAAAAAAATCAAAGATATTTGAGCAAAATATACTTCTCTGATGAAGTGAATCTAGAATTTAGCGATAGAATAACACTTCTTCCTCTCCATTAGGTATTTCATCTAAACTTCCATCAAAAACAAGGACTACACAATGGGGAGATGTTTAAATAGATGATCCTGCTTCAATAATATCCTATGGGAATAGTTCAGAGCTTTTTTTCCAAAATTCCCAGAGCTGATATGCATATCGAAAGCTTCTTTATTCTACAATACTCATATTTTTAACTTTACCCTAAATCAACAGAAAATATTCCAATTAATTGTTATGATTAACCAAATGATGAAATGTTATTACTTCAATAATAAGATTAATCTGCGCCATTTCATTCTCACTTAAAAATATTTATCCCCTTGTATCCAGACAATTAATAGCACTTCTTTCAACTGTATAATTCATCTTTCCTGTTTCGATATGTTAGCAAGAACCTTTTTTAATACACACACTAGTTAATTTTTTTGTCCCTTCGTTGTGGTGTAGTTTTTAAATGACCAAATCTTCTTTGACATCATCAGGAAGATCTTATTGCTCATTCACTGCCTGATACAGAGTCCTTAGAAATAAGTTGATATTATCTTTAAAATTAGATTCAAAGACAAGTATATTAATTCTTATTATTGAATGATAAATGAAAACATTCAATTAAAATATCAAATTGGAATTCAATTTTAAGTAGAAAATAAATGCTATTGGTTGCAAATCAGTATCTTCTATGAACATTTAAATGTGCCTATTTACCTGATTAAGGAGCTTTTTCCAGAGCCTGTTGGCCCAAAAAGGATGATATTTAACCCCTTTGGTATTAAATTTTCATCAGTATCTGAAATCTCTGGCAGGAGAGTAAATTCTTTGACTGTTCTACGCATCCTTTAGTTTTATAAAATTCTAACTTTCTTGATCGAACTATTATCTTCATCTTGTGTTTGATTCTTCTATTCAAGTTTTTCTATTACTTGTTCTTTTTGTTTTTTATCTGAAATCAGTCACAAAATCATAAGTTCATTTGTTCAGCGCGATTAAAAAAAACAATATGATTATATTAAGCCATCTCCTATCTTTCTCTTCTTTAGGTAAGAATGGGCAATCTTTAAATTAGACTTTATTAGTATTCATTTCTAATATCGTTTTTCATGAAATAATTGTGGTTACTTTAACACAGTTATATCTACTATTTCCCTTGCCCTTAGAAATCATTTCAATGTTATGAACTTACACTCAACTTTATTTTCTTTGCCTGATAGTTTGTTCCGTCGATCTGGAGGAGGAGTAGGAAATGACATATTGAGGCTTGCAAAATGTAGAAGTCTTTCTGCAAATTATTAATTAATTCTCAAATTATCTTTTTCCAATTTCTTTTTTAAAAAGAATTAATGTTTCAGCTGAAAATTGTAATAGCACATACTTTTCTAAATTATCAATTTAAAAGCAATTACTAGAACATAAAAGGATCATTTCTTCAAAAGGCTTTAATCTTTCGATTGCTTGATGGCAAGCTAACAAATCTTTAGAAGACTTTATTAATTTTTTGCAGAAAGTTTATGATTGATGCTAAAATTGCTTATTTCTTTGATGAGATTGTCTTATTCTGAAAAATTAAAACGAAGTTATTTATCTTCCTCTACTTGTAGATTAACTCGATACGATTTGGAGCCTTAGGATTTTTATATATTTTAGAAAAATAAGTTATCTGAGAATTTAATCTTTGTTTTGAGTTCCTTTTAAAGCATTTATTTCTCTTGATTTTCTTGAAACATATCTGAATATTAGTTGCATACTAGCTAATATTACTATTAAATTGCCTCGACTTACTCAACAATTCTTTCTTGGAGATTTATTCCAAGAGAGTTCATCTCAATGAACTGTCTAGCTATTCTTTCAGCTGGAATATTTTCTGGAACTTAAAGTCTCAATTATTCAGTTCTTCCATTGATTACACCTTCAATCTAGATTTCTCCAATAATTTATTATTTTTGTTCTCTGTAAGTGGTCTTTTATTGTGTTTTTGTAGCTAATTATTGAGAATATTATTATTGCTAAATAGGACTGCTTAACTTCTAAGTTTACTTTAATTATTCAGCTGTTTTCGATGCAAGTTCCTACAAAATAGTATTGTTTGAGCGACAGAGAAAAGGTATATCTTCTTCAGGTATCTCCATGAAATAGTTTTCTACATTAGTGAGATACTCTTCAAGACGTTTTTCAATAAGGGCAGAGAGATTTTTGACAAGCTAAATTTATCCTGATTAATTGCATTTTCTAAGCAACTTATAAGTTAATGTATGTGGAGTGTCTTACTCATTTACTTCAATTTAAATAATCTTATTCGATACTTCAATATTCAGCTTCATGAAACTATTGTTGCCTAATTTTGTTTTTTGTTCATAAGAAATGGACTTTTGCCTTGAAGGAGTAATAGATCTGGAGGTATTCTTTTAAATTTTTGTTGGATAGTTACTTTCTGTTTCTGTTTTCAATCTATGCTAATGTTCTTTAAATTCGTTTGCTCCTTTCTAAGTTAATCTCAATTGACTAATATCTCCTTGCTTTTTTCCAAGGAGTTCTTATTATTGAAGCTTAATTCGGTCTTACTACTCTCCAAGTAGCTTTTTAAAAGAGGTTGCTGAAGAATTTTTCTCAAACTATTGAAGTTATATTTTATCAGATCTCTTTTCTTGTTGAGGTTAGTTCGTTTATTTTGTTTAAAGACTGCAATTACTTGGTTTATCATCATTTAAAAGACTCATCTTATAAACTGGAGGAGTATTATTAAAATCTAAACTAGCATTATTAAGAGGGTCAAATCGTTATTTATCTGCACGAGTTAATAATTTCAAACCTATTTACTGTCTTTCTTCTTGCGAGAATTACAAATCCTTTAATGGACTCCTTCTTTCCTTAGAATTCGCCTCCTCTGCCCTTTTTTTCAACTTGCTTTCCTTTAAAGCTTACAAGCGGTTATTTTTTTCTATTTCTTGTCTATTGGCTTCTTCTTTTTATGCTTTAGCTATTGCTATTATTGGATTTTCTAAAATACTGGAAGAATTAGCAGGAATCAACTTTTTCTTCTTGTAATCTTCGAGATGCTATAAAATCTGTTCAAAAAAATCAATGAAAAAGATGTTGATTTTTTCATAATATTATTTATTTTTACATCTCCAGATTAATTCGAAGATTAAGAGCTAATATTTTAAGATTCAAGTTGACTAATGGGTTTCCAAGAAAAACTATCCTGAGAAAAGTTGAGGATAAAAGGCAATACATTCTTTTCGAGGCTGGAAGGAATGTCAAGACAAACTTTAGCTTTTTTCAGGAGAGGAAATTCTGCAATAATTTCTTCAAGAATATATTCATTCTCAGGATAACGTCCGTTTTAAATTGTTTCATCAGAAAAGTTTTAGATAAGCAAAAGCAACTGCTGCTTATGAAGAGAATATGATAGTAAAAAGGATTTCATGAACTCAAGCTGCTAAGTTAAACTACTTGAATAAATACCGTCATGATTTAAAAAGAGAATGATGAAGTTGGATCTTGTTAATGTGCTTTGATCGAGTCTAAGACTTTCGCTGAGGAATTAAAACTCAACTTCAACTCTCCCTCCATCGAATGACAATACATTCGCTTCTTCTGCACCTTGATCGAATTCTCCTGTTAGTTCCTGCAATCCTAAGATCAATGATTCGTTGCTCATGGATTTTAGACCGACAACTACTGCATGAAGTTTAGTTTTATCCTGTTACTAGATCTTTTATTAGCGAAAAGGAAACATTTTTGAAATATCAACGGATATAAATTTTCTGTTTTATTAATATTGAATTTCCACTTTTAAACTAATAGATCTACATTAACAGCTGCGAAATAATAGTATTAGTTATTGTATTTCGTATTTTGAAGTAAATTTGCGCAAATTAATTGAAAATAATGAAAATAAGTCAACCAAATCCAAAGGATAGAATATTATTTTCCAACTCAATCTAACTCTTGATTTCCTTGTGTAAATGCAATTCATCCGAAGAGGACTCAATAACTAAAAATATATTTCTAAACATAAATTAATTAGCAAAAAGAAAATGATAATACTAACATATCAGCAATGCTTGAATAGGTAACAATAGATAATCTAATATGGAACATTGTGTGTCTTTGCTGGGGAAGAATATATTGGGCTATTAAACTCGATGATAAATGAGTTTTGTCAATTTGATTATTTCCAAATTAAT
>Ga0302271_10000464_pt1 | contig 39738 bp, 28 predicted proteins | sample III_Bog_N1_1_FD_198767 | JGI IMG/M metagenome (GOLD analysis project Ga0302271, IMG submission 198767) | Peat permafrost microbial communities from Stordalen Mire near Abisko, Sweden - III_Bog_N1_1 | ecosystem: Environmental > Terrestrial > Soil > Wetlands > Peat | place: Sweden: Abisko... | reverse complement strand
AGCACAAAGTATAAAAATCTATCGTCTTGAGTGAATCCGAGCATTTTAATCTTCAAAATTCAAGTTTATTCAAAGGAGAAAAGGATAAGCTGATTATTACCAAAAATGGGTGGTTAATATTTGATAAAATCGTGTTTTCAGAGATAATGTGATCCACCTATTTGAGTCTCAAAATTTCAGCTTTCTTAAGCATTTTTAGTGCAACATATTCTCCTGTTGTCTTTTGTTTTGCTAGCCGAACACGTCCAAAGGATCCTTTTGAGATTTTAAAAATGTTAGAGTAAAGTTAGTGCTTTTTCAGCGCCAAACTGACATTTTGTTAAAGTTTCTCTTATTCAAAAACAGCACAGATTTAAAATTTTTGCCCTTTCTTCAGCATTTCCAATTTTTTGAGAAAAATCAAGAGCAGATTTCAGAATCCTTGATGGATTTCTGCATTCCCAGTTGTTTTCCTTGATTCCAGGAATAGAATCATAAAAATGTACTTGATTGATTGAACTTGAGAGAGTCAATCAATAAGACATGAATTGCAAAAATGATCCAAGTGATAAGGTTAAGGCAAAGCGTAATGTTAAATATTATTGTTTGCATACCTGTTCCCAAGGTATTCATGACCTCGAACTCGCTGAGCTTAACCTATTTGGCTTTAAAGCCTTCCATTTTTGCTACTGATTTATTCCTTTAAGCCTTCTTTGTTGCTGCTACAATTGAAGTTTTATTTCTTTATTTTATTTCAATTACGTTTGTTTTATTTCTTGTTCTCCTCTCTCCACTACGGGCTGCTTATTTTTATTACCTACTTTTTCGCAACTTCGTTTGATCTCTTTAGATAATCTAAATCATTAATGACTGTTTCTCTACTATGATTCCTGTCTGACCTTTCCTGTCATTTGAATTTTGTTTCATACTTGATTCATTAAACGTTATTTTTTAAGAATTTAACCTATTCTTTTGTTTCATTCAATCCACCAAAACGTTTTACTTGTCATTGTATTATAGAGTTTTTTGGGAATTAATTTCAAGCTGAGTAAAAAAGAATATTCTTTGTTTTTTACTATTTTAATATTCGTTGCTTGCATATGATTCATTTTGGCTGGCTTAAAGATGACTAAAATTTTTGGGATTCACGCATTACAACTTAAGCGTATTGCATAATGAATTAATTCTTTTTGTGACTTATTTTTATTCGATACAGTTATTGTTTGTAAATCTATGCAAATATGAAGGGAATAACAATTATTTCTACTTCGTTTACAAGTATAATAAGCATCTCTTCAGTTTCAATTTGAATGTTAGTTTTCTTAATTTTAACTGTGATTCTCACATTCTAAAGTCTAAAAAATAAATAAATCTTAAAAATTACCCAATAAATAATTATTCTTACTATTGTTTTAAGCGACATATTAGCCAGGATAAGGTTAACCATATCCTTGTTAAACATAGCCTCCTTGAACTGGATATCCTTGTTATCCTGGTACTCCCATGCCATTCTAGTATCCTGGCATTACATATTATGGTTATCCCCAGTTTAAGTTATTGAGAGCAGAGTAGTTAGACTATGGAGGAGAAGTAAAGTTATTTGGGGCACTGAAATTAGAATTGGAAGGATTAATGGAAAATTGATCTAGTTGAGTAGTAAGTGTTGAGAAACCGAATTCGTTGGCATTTTGAGTTTTTGCTTCTTTATCTTTCTGTTTCTTATCTGCTTCTTTCTTAAGATCGCCAAGATTGATTAGATCAAACTCATCTTTCGAATAGTTCTTCAATGAAAAGAAAAAAGAGTTAAATAATAATCTTTTTACTGCTTTCTTACTTCTTTTTTCTGATTCTGGCTTGAGGATTAGAAGTCACTGAACAAGTCAACATCTTATTAAGTTGTATTTTTTGAAGTAGCTTGTTAGGCTGGTAACGTATTTTAGAAAAGATCAACTTGATTTGTCTAAACTGGTTTAATCGCTTGCTATTGTTATTGCACGGTTGGTTGATAATATTGAGGTTATTGCTAGAGCTAATACTGTGCAGCTTAAGTTGGTTATTAATACGCTTAAGGAGCTTGTTGAAAAGTTTATGGTGGTTGCTTATAAGTTTAAGGTGCTTGTTGATAAGCCTAAGGTGCTTGCTAGAACTATTAAAAGGAAGGTTGTGTCTGCTATTTTTAGGCTTAAGCTGTGGGAATCTATTGAGTTTACTATGGTGCAGGACTCCAATTCCACTCCCCTTCCTAAGCTGCTTTATTTAATAAAAATGTATTTCAATTAACAGCAAATAAAAATTACATTAAGGCTATTGTTTTGCTGGTTCATCATCAAAAAGATCAACAGTTTATGCAGCAGGTTTAGCAGCAACAGCGACTGGCTAAGAAACTTCTGGTTTCCCTGAAGGAGGCTAAATCTTAATTTATCCAATGGAAATTTTCTGTGCCTCGACTGGTTTTGGAAGAGCAGCTGGCTATGTTTTCTCATTCTTTTTTGGATGTGCTTCCTCCTTTTCTTCCTTCTTTCTGTATTTATCAAGCCCTTTAAATTCGGTTGAATCATATGAATCACCTGATTTGTAGTTAAATGAAGGGGCATCTTTTGAACTTTTCCCAACGTATTTTTAATCTTTTTTCAATCATGAACAACTTAAAATGATAATTATTAGAAAGAAAACAAGTACCTTTATATGAGTCTGAAGAGAAACCAGCATACTTGGAAGAAGATACTTAAGACGAAGAAGAAGATGACCCATAATTTCCACCATTCGAATTTGACCCCATACCTCCATATGGGTTATTATTGCTAACAGAGCTCATTTTGTCTCTAAGCTCCTTTGCTGTTTAGCGTTCATGATCAAGTTTATCTTCGTCAGTTAGTAAGTCAACTATATTTTTAGAACGCTAACGTACACTGGCACCTTTATCTTCTCCATCTTCTACATACTAAAAATCTTGAAGTTTCCTGATTTTATAAATCTCATCTTTAAATTCCATTATGCATCTAGGAGAGCCGTTCTTCAACAGATATTCAATCAATACCAATGTCTAATGTAAATAAAAAACAACGATTACCAATAGGTTTAAATTATTTAGCTAATTTACTTTAAAAGTGACAATCCAGCTTTTGTCAGACTTATAGAGTTTTTCCCACAAATACTTAGAGATAATCTGCCATTCTTCACTATTCAACAAAGCATATTTGTTTTAGAAATAGTGATTATTTTTTAAACCTGCTGTTGGTATAATCTGCTATTGTGTTCAGTGTTTTAGGATGAGCTTGCCAGTTATCTTTACTTGTTGATTCCTGCAAGAGTTTTTCAATTTGACTGGTCTTGTTCACACGATCTTTTCTATTAAAAAAATATGGTAATTCATTATTAGGTAAATAACTAAATGTTTACAGTTCTTGAGCAGCTCTCTTTATGATATCCATTTGTGCAATAACGTTTTCTCTTTTTCAAATTGATTTCACTCTATTACTTTAATTTTTTATTTTTATTTTCTTTTAAAAGGAATGTTGGCTGCTATTCGATGCTACACTTGGCTAATATTCCAAAAGAGTTTTTCAATTATCTGAAATTGTTTTGAATTCATAAAATAGTAAAAACATTCAAATTAAGTTTTCCCATTAGGCTATTTCCTATACTATTAAATAATATTTTTAAATTTTTCTTTCTCAGAATAATGAAGGAGACTAAAAGAATTGGATAATTACAAAACATAAGATAGAAGTCAATAGTATAACAATATTAATAAACAAATTCAACTAAACAAAAAGGATTTGAAGAAAAGAGTATTTAAATTAATTACTTCAACAAAGGAAAACTTAACAAAAATTAATATCTTTCAATATGTTGTATTGACAGTTTTATTCAAAAGAAATTAGATTTATCAACCAAAAAAAAAGTTTCAGAACTAATACTCCTCAGAATTTAGAAAACTATATCAAGGAAAACGAAAATTGTGATGTTGCCACAACAATAAATAATAAATAGTGATAATTGTTGTAGAAGTTATCATTAAGAACCTTACAGCTTTTGAAAAATATGTCTGATTTTGTATTATTAAATTTATTTAAAGACATAAATTCCTTTTCTAGTTCAAAATCCTTTATCGATGCAACATATGCCTAGCTTATTGATATTAGGATCTCTTAGTTCGTCTAAAAGAGATATTTTGTTTGAGTCTACTTTGTTCCAGAAATACATATTCTCTCTAAGAAAACACAAAATAAAAAATATGAATTAGAAATGTAGTTTTACCTAAACCAGCCTTAAATGCGAGCGACTTAATAGGCACCGGCATAAATCTCACTGAATTCACATAAGTGATAATTGTTCTTGCACGAATTAATTGCCTGATTCATGAATAAGTTAAGAAATAGATAAAGATTGAAATAAATACATCTTGATAAGTGCAAGAGAGGCAACCAAGTTTTGCATAAGAATCTCCTCCAAGAAACGAGAAAGATTGATAAGTCAAAGCATCTATTTCTGATTCTAGTTTTAAGAATTGAATAAGATTCAATAGTTAATTCTAAAAAACTTACTTTTGAGTAATGTTTTATAGAATTTGAGGTCATCAAGGTAAAATATTGGACCTGAATGCCATTCATCTTTTCCAATATGGAAATCACCATCGTTATGCTAGCATTTAAACATATTGAAAAACATTTTCATTTTAGATAAAAAGCAAATTGCTTACCATCAATTATCCATTGAGGATGAGTTGATTATCTAGAATCCCATTGATATAGAATTAAACAAGTTAAGTTGACATAGAAAGAGTAATTTATGTCCAGCGACGAAGAGGAAGGAGACCATTTGAATCAAAATCTTCGTTCCAATGAGAATCAGAGCTGACACGAATATGAAACCTGCGAGATTCAGGCCATACCATAATTGAAGGTGTTAGCTCCTGAGAGGAAGAACCCTTTTGAAGTATTGTCTTCCATCCTCCAGAAACATTGTCTTGAATAAGAAATATCCAGAAACTGAGACTAAAGTCTTCTGAATTGTATTACTAATTGTGTTTTATTGTTGTAATAGGTCCTTCACTTTGATCAAAGAAACCTGAATATCCTTTTCCACCTTATTGAGGTCCAACTTTAGGAGGATTTTGCATATCATTTTAAAGAAAAGAACTGTCCATTCCATAGGCATCATCAAATTGAAATTCTCCAACCAGTCCAGATTCAGTACTCTCCAGCCCTATCTCACTCTTCAATTCTCCAACGCAAACAGATTTTTCAATCCTAAAACACTTCTCCCTATGTTAAAAAATGAAATAATTCAGCAAATGTAAAATTGTGTATCTTACCTAAGCTCTTAGATACTAGGTTAAGCTATTTAAGCAAGAGTTAGAGCAAAGAAACATAGATAAACTCCATATATCTTTGCAGCATTATTATTATTGATTAGTCTCATTTGATCAAACAAAAACTTTTGTGCTTTAAGAAGCAATTACCTTTTCAAAACGGATTAATACTTATTAAGGATCATCTCAAAAGATAAAACGCTGGAAAAGATTAATTAATATAATGGGAAATTATAAATGGGCTCTAATTGATTAGTTCATATGTATCAATCACCCTTATCCTGCAAGATACTATTTAGTAGAATAGTGTTTCTTAACATTTTAAGTAGCTGCTCATTTGGAGAAATACATAATAAATTTGAAGAGATTAATCTTCTTTAAAAGTATTCAATTTAACTATTAATTATTTAAGAGAGACTATCTCTTTTTTTGAGATTTCTCCTTAATTCCCTTGTAGAACTTAAATTATTAAGCAATTTTTTATTTTTAATTCAAAAAAATACATTAATTTTGTTTAGCGATATTGAAATTCACCATCTATTAAAAGTTTGGCTCTGGGATTTTATGTTTAAATTCAAGTGAATTGCCTGCAGAACGAATAAAGAAAAATTATAGACTGTTTACATGCGTCATTCTTAAATTTCAAGAACTAATAGATGATTATTAATTAATTCTTTAGAAGAAATCTCACTGAATTAAACAAGATCAATCATTTGGATTACCTAAATAATGAAATTTAAATCCAATTACTCTTTTCTTTGCAATGGTCAATCTAACATTAGCTGACATAATACTAAGTTCCTTGGGAGGTGTCCTCATTAGCATAAGCACTTCCTTCCACCTTTATATGAAAGGAAGGATTACAGGGTTCTCAGGTATTTTCTACTCTCTAATCACATTCGACAAAGGGTCGTTCTATTGGAAAGCAGCACTAGTCTGTGGGCTCATTTCAACATCAGCTGTATTCTATGACATCTTTGGTTTTGGAAAAGTTTGGGATAACACTTAAATATTCGATGCACCTAAAGTGATGGTTGGAAATCTAGACATCGTTGGTTTCGGAATAGCAGGCTATCTTACAGGAGCAGGCACCAAATTGAGTAATGGATGTACAAGTGGCCATGGAGTATGTGGTCTTCCTAGATTCGCTATTAGAAGTTGGGTTTCAGTTGGAACATTTTTATTAGTTGCAATAGGATTAGCGACTCTGAAGTATCATGAGCCGTTTTTAGATGCAACTTAAGGTGGCGATATAATTGACTCATTTAACTACGATGTTTGTGCAAATATATTCCTTGCAGCATCTCTCTTAATTCTACTATTGATTATATTTCTTGAAAAAAAAGACAAACTTGACATTGTTATTGGGTTTGTCACCGGAGTTATTTTCGCGATAGGGCTCGGATTTGGAGGAATGTTTAGAAGATCTAAAATTATAGGATTCCTGGCTTTAGGAAATGATTGGGATCCTTCCCTTATGTTCTTGCTGGGATTTGCTGTAGGTCTTAACATGCTGACCTTTTATATAATCCAAAACAAAATAAAGAAACCTCTTCTTGCTGCAAAACTACAAATACCAGCAAATAAAACAGTAGATTTCAGGTTAATTTTTGGTTCAGCTCTCTTTGGACTTGGTTGGGGTCTTGGTGGACTTTGTCCTGGACCAGGAATGAGTCTTCTTCCAATATTTAGCATTGAAGTTAGCATTGTTTGGCTTGGCTGTCTTGCTATTGGGTAACTATCAGTAGCTTTATTTGATAAATATAAAGAATAATAAGATAAAAAAAATAAAATCTAAGAACAAACAAAGATTGAAACACCATAAGTTAGTACATTTTTAGATAAAAACTCTTGAATCATTTGCTTTTCTTGCTATTTTTGTTTTGTATTAATTATTATGTTTTTAAGCATGTGTGTTGAAACTGATTAGTACAAAATATTTAAAAAATAAAATATAAACAAAAAGTAAGACAGTTCATTTTAAATTCTCTGAATTTCTTAATAATTTCAATTATTATTATCTTTGAGATTATGTTGTGCTTTCTTCACCTTTCAAAACTCAGTGATAGCTATTTTGCTTGCACTGCTAATAAACTACTCTAGAGTTGGAAAGAATATCGTTTCAACGACAGAATTGTTCTAACTAAGCTTTCTGTCTCTCTCATAATAAAGAATACTTAAGCCAATAAAAGACTATAAGTTTAAGGAGAATTAAAGCTAAGAACTCTAATTTTTTTCAACAATCATGACATTCATTGAAGATAAAGCTTATTTCTTCAATTTAAACTAGTTTAATAGATCATAGTTTTTGAGATTTCTTCCAACAGCTTTTTATAAATTTGAAGACTATTTCATGTAATCAGGATCCAATGCAACACTTCCTTTCAAATGATCTCCCATTAAATCAAGGTATCTAAGAGAAGTAAACCCCCCTAACTCAAAGATTCCACAAGTGTACCAAGAAGTAATGTTAGAATTTTAGGATATTAATAAAAGCATCAAATTCTTGAGATTAGTTTCATTATCTATAAACAGCTAATCACTTCCTGGAAGGGTGACTATCATTCCATCTACATTTTCTAGAAGTCTATTTAAAGAAGTTGACCCAAACGCAGAGTTTAGAAAGTTAAACCCTTCATTGTTTTCTTTATTAAAAAAGAAGAACCCATTTCTCCCTTCTTTATTTTATGCATAACTTCTACTTGACAGTATTTCATAAAATCCTCTTTCAGGGCTTTTATCATTGGATCCCTCCATCTTAAACAACTTCACTTATCCTGAAGATAGTATATTTGGTTTACAAAGACGATCTATCTCATCTCTAAAATACCCTTATGGACAAATACTAGAGCAATTTTCTTTTGAAAAAAACTAACCTTCATTACAAATCAATTCGGTTTTCTCTTTTTCTTGCTCATTTTATTCTGTTTTTCCATCTTCTTTTTATTCTCTAATAGTAGTATCTTATTCTTATTTTTAAGAACTATCTTTTTCTTCAATAGTTTTTTTTGTATCATCATTATTTCTATTAAGATCGTTCTCTTGGAATATTTATTAACCATTTGATTCTTTTTGAGTTGTATTTTTCTTATTTGAAATGCCTTTGTTACTGTTACGCTGGTTATTTTATTAATGAAAGTTGCTTTTTGCTTCAAGAGAATCATTTTAGTTTTGATTGATCATATTCAAGAAGATCATAATAAAGGAGATGGCAATGAAAATAATAATTATTTAAACTATTCTAAGGTTAGAGCGACTAGCTGAAGATTGCTTTTAACTCTCTTAAATCGAAGATGCTTTAAAGTTAGGGGCTTTTTCATATTGATTTCTACTGAAGTTGTTCATGGTTTTATTCGCGTGTTAGCTAATTTTTAAAATAAAACAAAGTTAATATTTTCTCAAAATTTTTAATGCCTAATTGATTCTATTGTATCTCCACATGTTTGCATTAAATCAATGATTTGATAAACAGTATTGACAGATATCCTTAACTTATTATTTTAATTCCTAACAAAATGATCATTTAAATTGTTTTTGACTATTTAACAGTGTTTGAAATTCAAAAGTTGATACTTTTCTTAAAATAACCATTCATTACAAAAATTATTTGTTTCTATTCGGTTGAAATTAAAATTAGATTTTAGCAGGATTCTATTTTTTATGAATAAATTTTTTATATAAAAATGCTGTCCTTGGCAAACATACATGTATTTGAGAACCAGTCAATAATGGTTTGATTTCACCACCAAACTGAAGTGTTGAAGTATCCAGTATGAGGGTTGATAACAGTGGAACAGATGGTAGCCAGATTCAATGTTGGGTATTTCATCATGATATCTTCCATTAATGTCTCTTCGTTGATGTTGCCATTCAACGCAGCAAGTCTATTCTCTGCAGGGATTCTGCGTCTGTCATTAGAGGGATCAGGGATATCTCTATCATAATTTGTCTAAACAAGGAAAGATGTTGTCTCATTGAGTTAGTAGAATCCATGAATACTGTCGGTATTTCTCTCAATCACAACTCCATCGTTCACACCAGGTCCACTGATTATGTAGTAGATAGGGCAAGCAATCTTTGTTTCGCTAACTGCCTTAACAGCAGCTATAAAAGAAAAAAATAGTTTTTGAGTAACCTAAAAAAAGTGAAAATTGCCTAATATTATCCCACCCTGTATTTTTTTTCTTTTATTAAAATTACCTGTGAAGTTTTCTTGTTTTTACAATACTTCCGCGATAAGCCACACTGATGGAATGTTTCCAGCCACAATAGCTCTAAGGTTATCCCAAAGGGAGCTGGCCTTTCTAGTTGTTTGAGTTAATCCAAACTTGCCTGGTTTAACACCAGAGTGATAGAAAATAGCTCCAGCTAATCCATCAACACTGAAGAGAGTAATTCCCTTGCGTTGATAGTCAATAGTCATGGTCAGATTAGCAAAATATCTAAGAAATCAGAATAACAACTAAGAATAATACATGGCAGTAAAATATTTGTACCTAAAGAATTCAAAATCAAGATTGCGGCCATGGAAAACAGTTCCATTAGTGTTTCTAGCAACAACAGCACTGCATGACTTCCAAGAAGCCAACTCGTACATAAAGTTAAGGGTGAAAAGTGTGTTGAAATCAAGATCTGTAAGTTTGCTGATGGCTTCAATCTCACGAACTTATTTTTGGTACTTAAACAGAGTGTGACCATATGAGCTGAAGGCATTGAAGATGGCCTTTGGAATGGGAATCAATTTATGGAAGACATTGATAAATGTAGTAAGAGGTTCTTTGAAATCTTTCATAATGGGAGTCCATCTCTCAATAGGGGTAGCATCTAAGTCAATTTGATATCTTGGAGGATTAACAAAGGGAAGTTTTCCAAGATGAGGGATCATAAAGGCACTGGATAAGGCCAAGAAAGCAGCTACCAAGATAACACTCTTCATTTTTCTTTTTTTTCTCTTTGATTATTCTTTTTTTGGTTAAATTAATAATGAGAATGTGAAATATCCGCTTTCATCTTAAGCCACTTTGTCTATCTGGATAAATTCACTTCTTTACTACCACTCCTTCCAAAAAAGTTGGTGACGTACCACTCAAAGTTTGTTGTATAAAATGTAACTAAGTAAGAAATGACGACATCATTGCCCTCTTTGATTAAGATTTTCTATTGAAAATAACTTTTAAGTAAGTTCTTATAAAAGATTTAAAAATTAAATGCAAATTCTTAAAAATAAATGTATCTTTTTGCTTGTTGATTGTAAATAATTCCATAAATTAAAACATAATTAATAAGTTTGTCTTATTTACAGCTTCCTTCGGAGACAGCTCTTATCTAGAAATATCTTCAATAATCCCTTTGATCTATTGGCTATGAAACACTTGAATTTATTTTATCAGAATTAATTTAGTCTCCTGTTGTTTCGCTTTGATTAATAGACATAGATATCTCAATGTTATTTATTTATTCGTTTCCTTGGCTGCAAGAAGTTTGTAAGAATGGAGTGTGAGGGATTGGAATATCTTAGCCATCTTTAAAAGAGCCTGATTATTCTTCTTCTGAGGCAGAGCACTCTTTTTAAACTGAGAATGACATCTATCTTTATTGCAGACTTCCATTTTTTCCAGCAGAAAAATAAGTTTCTTTTTCTTAATGATTGTTTTGTTCTAGTCTACTATTTTATTCTGAATTTTCATAAGACTATTGATAGTTTGGAGTAAATGATCCTCTGAACATAACATTTGTATCATCCTAGTTATGATAATTTAGATGATCTTTTTCTCCGCTGCTAGTAGCGAAGGCATCTTTCTACATTGAAGAAGACAACTCTTTATTTTGGTGGCTTTCCATTTGATCAGTGAGATACTACACTTATTAACTCAGCCTTTGGATTTCTTAATCCTTTTGTTTATTTTAATTGCTAAGTTCTTCAACTTCTCTTTTAGAATCAGTATCTTATTATTTGCTCTCATTTCCAAGATGTTTGCTTCCTCGTCTTCCTTTAATCAGAATTATTTTACTTTTTTCGCTTTGCTTCTTTTATTCAATGTTTTAGTATTAAGGCTTTTCTACGTGTGCTTGAAAGCCTTCAGGAATACTCTCTGGCTGTTTATTTCCTTTTAATAAAAACATTGGATTCATGTGATGATTTGAAGGGGTATCATTATCTGCTTTGGGCAATGTCTCCGAATTGTAAGCAGATACTTTTCTTCGCTCAGAGAGCAATGATTCTTATTTAATAACTTTTTTTGAAATCTTTCCTAGAGAATGCTCACTTCTTCTTGCTGGAGAAGTAATCATATTTCTCATATTTTATTGTGCAACTCGTTGGCTCTCTTGAAGCTTTTAGTAAAGCTAATTCGATCCTTAAAATGTTTCATTCGACTTCCTTCTAATCTTAGATAGCGATGTCTATTACTAACTTATTTCTTTTTTCTTGTATTTTCCCACAAAGGAAAATCCAGAAGAAGTTGAAATGTTGCTTTTTTATGTTGACTTGGCTTGTTATTATTTTTCCACATTATTTCCATTCTGGTGAAGTGAGTCCATATCTTTGGCTGCTATTACATCACTCAAGCTATTTTTGTCATTCTGAGCATGAGCAATAGTAGCAGTCTCGATTGTGTCTTTATTTGAATCTGGAGATGGAAATGGAATGATACTGAATTCCTCTCTTTTCAAAAAATAAATCAGAATTTATAAGATTAATCATCGTTTTACTCTAGATTATCTCTCTTTGGCGTATTGAGTTTTATTTTTTATGTCCTTTCCTTCTTGTTATCTTCTATTTCCTCATCATTGACTTCTTAAAGAGGAGAAGCTTGTTGCGGAACATCATTTTTCAGTGAAAAATCAAGTTATCTTTCTTCATTGCTGTCCTTTTAGGGTGTTGATACTTTTTGTTAAGAATGCGGTTTCTCGTAAGAGTTACTGACATTATTCTGCACTTATTAATGCACTTTCTAATAAACTTTTTCAACTCGCTTGCTATTTTTCTCTAGCTTTTCTAAAAGAGATTTGCTCATGGGCATAGGCGAGACTGAAGATGCTTTCCTCTAACTTTCAAGGTATCTCTTATTTTTTTCAATTTCTTTGTAAAATGACTCTAAATTCTCATCCTATGTGATAGAGCTAGTCTCCAAATCACCTCTATGCGAAATACTACTTTCTTCTAATGCGAAGTTTTTATTTCTTCTTCCAAACACTGTCTGCAGCGTTGCTTTAAAGTTCGACTCTGGATGAAATTCTCCTGAACAAGCTAGTTTATTAATCGATTGCTGCAATTAAATACTGCTCAAATGGGTCTTTCGGATAGTGGCTTCTTTTTTGAAAGGAGATTTAGATAAATCATTATTTCTAACAACTGCTGAAGCAATTTGCCATCTTGGTCTATACTGTTGCTCTACTTACTTATCTCTCTTGACTTTATTTTCATTATGAGAGTCTAATAATTTCTCATTATTTTATTATGGTTGTGCTGTTTATAAAGATGCTTTGTCTTGACCTGACTATTCTTTACCATTACTGCAGTTTGGAGAAACACTTCTGCTTTAACCTCCTCTTGCTGATGATGGAAGATATCCTTTGATCTATTTTTGGACTAAGGGATTCATTATTCCTTGCAAGTTGCGCAAGGGCTAAATTCTTATTTAAATTATTAATTCAATAGTAATAGCCAGTTCTGATGTTTTATCAAGTGGTAAATATCTCTAAATAAATTAATATCATTCTTTTTATTTCAAGGGTAAAGAATTGTATCTGACTGAATAAGTTAATAAGTAAAAAAAGGATTCTCACAAGACAAAAATAAATCAAGAAACAATGATTGGGTTGGCTATTACTTTGCTCAAAATCAACTCGCAACTTCTTCCAAAGAAAGACTTCTACTCAGTTTCTGCTCGATAGCCATTGTTTCCAATCTTTTAACAAAAAACAAAAATAAATATGGGGAATAAACTTATTTAATTTACCACTACGAATTGAATATCCAGTTCCTCATTGAAATTCACAAACTTAACGATCTCTTCTGCTGAATCATAGTTTGGCTTTAAAGTGACATGCTTCCAATTTTTCTAGTCAAATCATTTTTTTAATGAAAATTTAGAGGAAAAAGTCAATTTTTACATAACCTAAAGATTGGACAGTTTCTTAAGCAAGATTATTTATTTTATCTGTAAGAGTTTCATCAGGAGAAGGAGCATAGCAAGTGATTATTTGATCTCCTGGATATGATGCAAGCTTTACAGCCTTACGAAGACACTAAATTGACTTTTTACTTCCATCAATGCAAACTAGATATGTATAGCCACCTTCTTTAGAAGATTTTCTTAGATACAGTTACTTTATCTACCAAATGTATTTAAAACTTTACATTTGAAAGTGTAATTAAATTAAGAATTATTTACCACAACCAAAGGCAGAAGCTATGAGAATGCTGCACTTCTAACAGTCTGTGACATAATTGTTGGATCGCTTTTGAAAAATACTTAAGTTCAAAAACAAAACTCAAATAATAGCTTACTTTTTAGCTCCTTTTCTTCCTGTATATCCTACAAAGAGAAAGTCTCCTTTATATGCAGAGCAAAGATCGAGGATTTGTTCGCGACAGTCATTAAACTAATGGTCCTTCTCCTTGATGAATAAATTGTACCTACTCATAGGAAGCTAGAGAAAAAAGAATCATTAATTGGTAGTTAACTTTAAGTTAATACTCTTGACAGAAGTTCTGTTTTATATTCTTGTTCGATGTGGTCTTTCGAAAAGACTTGAGGCAAATATGATTTACTCTTATCAGATATGTGAATAATATTTATCTTCTTAAATAAAGGGCCATTTCCAAGCAGTTCGATTGCTTACTAGTAAAAGCAAATAAAGAATTATTAGACCATCAACAAACATATCATCTACAAGAAAGGAGTCTTTGGATTGTTCAGAACCATCCACAGCTATCATGGCATTTTCAAAGGTGTAGTCTTATTAATTCATTCTAGTGCTACAAATTATTTGATTTTTTTAATTTTTTGAGTATTTTATGAATTATTCCAGTTTTTTCCCCAACCTTTTCTGCTTAAAAGTTGGTCAACAGATCTCAATTTAGTCATTTTTTAACTCTTCACAAAAATAATCAATTCACTTTTCTGTTACTACGCAATTGCTTAAAACGAGTTAATCTCAGCATTTTTATGAGATCTCATAATTTATTTGCGTCATAGTAATTATTCCAAATTGAAATTACATATTAATTATTGTAAACCATCTTCTGAAATATAACAGACACATAAAACATAATTTTGGTTATTTAAATAGGCTGCTTCACTGAATGAAGGGTCTAAGTCTCTCAACATCCGTAATTCCTCTACTATCCTTTACGTTGTTGTCAATCTTGAAGTATTTTGTCACCCTGAAAATCATGAATAATGAGAAATTGAAAATGACAAATTAATCAAATTACTATTTCTTGAATTAGGCCTCAAGCATTTTTTCAAACTCCATAACTTTCTCTCTCTATCCTTCAGAGCTAGCAGCAGAACCTACTTCATAGTTGAAGCTAAATTCTACTGAATATGCAATTTTTCCTGATTCGATATCCATTGCTTCCTTATTTATTGGCTTAAAAATAAGCACTGTGAGACCTAAATGAGGTAAATCTGCTCTTTAACCGTTCTGAATTTCTACTTTTGCCATTGACCTTAAAAATGTTATTATTTTCATTTAATTATTATTCATGAAGAAAATACTCGAAATCTAGTCCAAGAAGAAGCTTATTAGGATCATCTAGTGATTTAACCAGTGAATAGGAGTATTCGTGAAAGTTATCGTATTCCTTCTGCATGATGTACTCTATTTCACTAAAAATATGAAAGCTATAAATTGAAGGAGAGAAAGTATTACTATGGCTCATTCTGTCCTGGATAGCTAAGTACTCGAATCCCATTATTGTAAATGCTGAGGTTATTGAGTTTCTTTTTGAATATTTCATCAGTCATATTCACAGTCTTGAATGAACAATCGAACTATCTTTCAAATTGCTCTACAAAACTTTTGTAGTTATCCTCATCTTCTATTGCTCCAAATCTCATCCTTCTCACTCGTTTTTCTCCCTGCCCTTTTTGCTAAGCTAAGCTCATATTCTTATCTTTGTAGCGACAAATCTTCTATGCAAATCAATTTAATTTTGTTTATTTTAATTAATCAAAATCAAAGGTTTAAAAGCAGTCTAAAATGATTAGGTTTCCTAATAATTTGAAGATGATTAAACACATTTCAATAACACACAATTATCAAACAACTAATCCATTTCGAAAGCTATTATAGCATACTAAATCTGAATCGAATTTATCATGCAAGAACAATAAATCAACTTTATGAATGTTTTCAATTATCTATTAATACTCATTTGGGAGTTGAATCACCACTTGATGTATTTTACTTAGATTTATAATCATCAACAGCCTTTTTAATTGCATCTTCAGCTAACATTGAGCAGTGTAGCTTCACTGGAGGGAGCTTCAAGTAGGAAGCAATGTCTATTAAATAAAAATCAGTAAGGAATCATATGGAAAACAAAAATTAAACCTGAATTTTTAATCTAAGCTGCGTCATCAATAGACATTCCATGTAATATCTCAGTTGCATAAGAACTGCTTGCAATAGCGGATCCACATCCAAAAGTCTTTGAAAAAGAGAAAATGATTATTTTATTGTACATGAAATAAGATTTGTTACTCTGAAAACGGCTTTCTAAATAGTTTTCCCATCTTCATCGACTTAGATTTGAAGTTTCATAACATCGCCGCATGCAGGAGCTCCAACAAGACCAGTCCCTACGTTTTTATCTTTCTTATCTAGCGATCCTACATTTCTGGGTTTTTCGAAGTGATCTATCACTTTCTCATGATAAGAGTTTCGAAGAGAATTAGCTAAGCCGTTGTTTTTATATAACTTGCACAATGTTCTTTGAAGAGATTAGAACATTGATAATATTTAAGTTTGAACTGTAGGGTTTTCAAAGAGGGTTGAATATAGTTAATACTGTTTTTCTGAGTATTTTTATGATAGCACTTGTATTGCCTACAATTTCTAATTCGTTCTTTCTCGAATCACTGGGAAGAAACAATCAGGCTTTAAAACATATCTCTTATCTATTAAATTAAAAGAAAAACTTTGACCCATTTCCCAAATTAATTTCTCCTGAAATTTCTGGATTTTTTCCTTTTATTTTCTATTACCTCAAATTTAATGTTTTCCTATTTTTGTTAAAAATGTATTCTCATTTGAGAGACTATCTTCAATTATTGGGTTTAAAATAATATTTTTATTCTATTATTATCATTTTTATTTTTCTTAATGAGATATTTATTCTATCATGTTATGATTAAAACTGTTCAATTTTCATTTTTTTTTAAAAACTCAAAAAATGCTTTAATTTCTCCAGATTTACATTTGATTTCAAGATGTCGCGTGATAATATTAATTTGTGGTTATTCATTATCAATAATATCATGAAAATCAATTCTATTTATTATGCTTTATGAAATTTTATGTTTGATACTTTTATTATTGAGAAGTTAAGATTATTAATTAAGAGATTGAAAACTACAACATGAAGAAACTAGGAAATAATGATCCTGTTGTTATTACTTAAGGTAATGTAATATTACAACCAGAATATGATAAACTTGCCAAGATGGAGAAGTTGCTTGCTAAAATGGAAACTGATCTTGGAAAAAGGCTGAAAGATACTGAATAAGTGGCAGTTGTAGACATACTTCAAAAGGTTAGTAAATTAATGAATGAATTATGATTTTGATTGACTATTTTTGTAGACCCATCAACTCTACTAATTGATACTCGTTGAAGTTCACTATCAATTAGGATAGCTGTGCTTAGATAAATTCACTTCAATCGTTCAGAAAATATTCAGTGGATAAAACACGCTGCTAGAAATTCTACTAAAATTACGAGTTGATTCAGAACTCAATCAAGATTAATTCATGGAGAGTCTTCAAAATCTAAAGCGACACAAAAAACCAAGACGTTCATAATCACTTAATAGATAAGAAAGTGAAATACAGTCTCCAGTTCTTAAAAAATCTGAGTTTTCTACGCCAGGTTTACTAAAAAGATAGTTAATGAGCTCTATAAATGGACTTGAAAAAGTAAGATAGAATTAATTATTTTCTAATATTTTAACAGTTGTTACGTTTTATTCTTTCTTAAAAGAGATATGCAGATATAGGAACAGATACAGATGGTGATAGAGAACAGGCAAAAGATGTTAACTAAATTATCAAGAAATAGAAAGAACTAGAAGAAATATCAAAGGACTTAGAGTCTGCTAACGATGATGTTTCAGAGTTTTTAAAAAACAAAAGAAATTTTGATTAATCTGATGCTTCTAATGCAGAAAGGTCTCTAAAAACTGTTTTAAAAGATCTATCTTTGAAGAAAAAGCGTGCTGAGATAAGTAATAAATATTTTTCTAACTCAAATCTAAACTTTATTTTTAGTCGAAGAGGAAGGACAAGCTCTTCTTTCGAGAGAAGAGAACTTGAGATCTGGGTATTAGACTATGGAAAATGATTTGAGGAATGGACTCTAGGATGTTGCATATAAAGCAAAGGCAGCTCAAGAATTTTAATTGAGATAGAACTTCAAGATTAGCAAAATCTAAGTTGATGTTTCTGAGTAATCTACAAATGTAAGTTTATTGAAAGTTTTAAAGTATTTATTGTATTTGCTTATTATTTTCCATGTTTATTGTTAGACTGAAAAAGATGTACTCAGGGAAAAATTCGAAAAGTTAGCGATTGAAGTGAAAGGTAAAGAAAAAACCTAAGGCGATGTTGAGAAAAAATTCAAAGAGAGTAAACGAGATGTGGAAGTTTTAGAAGCTAAAATAAAGTAATTAAATGCTAAGATCGATGAGTATGTTTTCTTGGAGAGGAAACGAGAAGACGAACAAAAGAGATGTAAAAATGATATGTCTCTATCATAACAAGAAAAACAAAAAATTAAGAAATACATCGAAGATAACATCAAATTAAAACTTAAAATGAAAGATCTTATTGAGGAGATTAAAAAAATAGAAGAAGAAAATAAATAAAATATGGATAAATTTCGTAGATTCATTCTTTCATCAAATTTGACAGACGAACAGAAAAAACAACTACTTGGAAAATCAGAAGAACTTTTTAGGTCTGATATTACAAAACGTTTAAAAATGAAAGAGATGGAATAAATGTCAAAAATAGATTAAAATATGCTTTCAGATGGGCTAGTTAAGGATATTGTAGGTGCAGACGCAGGATCTCTAGTAAAAATAATGCAAATTGAAAAAATGAAATCATACATTATTTTATCTTTAAGGTTAGACAGATCAAAGCTGATGCTAAGGCAAAAGCTGAAGAAAGAATTGATCCTAATTATGACGAAGAATTTGATTCAGAATACCTTGAAATAGGATAAAAAATTGTTGTAAGAAAAGTCAAGAAGAGAGTGAAACGTCTAAATTCTAAAGGTATAAATTAAGATAAAAGTATTTTAATAACTTGGCTGTTTGAATTAGGACAACTTGTTGAGGATGAAGTTGATGTTGAAGAAGAGGTTGTTGTTGATTAAAATGGAAAAGAAATTCGTAAAAGAGATAAACCAAAAGTCAAAGGGGTTGTGACTGATCCTGCTATTGTAGACTTTATAAATAAGCATGGTGGTTTAGCTGTAGGAGGAAGTAAATTTGTACTGCCAAAAAAGCCAGGTAGACCTGTAGCAAGAGATGGAAAACCACCTGTTGAAGGAGAATGGTTTACTGATAGTACAGGAAATAAAGTTAAACTTGTTAAAGACTAAAATGGAGAGGAAGAGTATGAAATTGAGGAAAGTAATTAAATTGAATCTTTAGAAATAATAATAATACTAGATTTCATCTTAAAACTCTATTATATTTGGTTTAAAGAGTATATCAATGAGAAAGGCGTAGAAAAGACAAGAATCAAAAAAATGAAGCTTAAAAAAGATGCTGTAACAGTGACCACAATAACGATTAATAATTTTCAATTATTTTTTTTTTTTCAGAATGGAGAGGAATATACTGAAGAAGTGTTTACTGATCCAAATACTGGAAAAAAACTTTAAGTAGTTAAAAAAGTCATCAAAGATAATGACGGAGCAGTAAGGATAATAATAAGCTAATAATAGTACAAAATTGAATGTTTTTTAAGGAAATTGTGGAAGAAATTATCACTGATGAAACTGGCAAAAAAGTTACCAAAAGTAAGACACCTATTACACTTAATATCTGGCTCAAGAATTTTATATTCAGGAACCAAAGTGAAGAAAGATAACGAAGGAAATGATGTTGTTGAAGAAGAAGTTATTGATGCATAAGGAAATAAATAGATCATTAGGGTAATATCTTGTTTTTGAAATAAAATGTAATAGTTCTTTTTAGACAAAAAAAATTAAAGATGCACAAGGAAACAGTGTGATTGTTAAAGAAATCATAAACGCAGATGGCTCGAAAGTCGTTCAAATGGAAAAAACTGACAAGGCTAGGAATAGAACTGTAGTAGAAGAAAAAACAAATGCTTTTGGCTAGAAAACAAAGGTAATCGATTAAAATATTCAGAATATTTTTAATTCTAACATAATTATAGGTTGAAAAAAAGGTTGTAGTGGGAGCTGATGGAAAGCCATAAATTGGTAAATGTTTTATTTGTTATTAGACGTGCTTCATTTTTGGTTAAAAATAGAGGAAACGATATTAGACGAGAAAGGAAATAAATTGATAAAAAAAACAAAAATACTGGTTGACGAAAAAGGAAATGCATACACATAAGAAGAAGTTATTGATAGTTAAGGAAATAAAGTTGTCAAGGTAAAAAATGCTAAAGAATCAGACTGATATTCAGTTTTATGTTTTTCTTTTAGAACATTAGATAAAAGATAGATAAAAATGGAAACCAATACACTGAGGAAGAGACAGTTGATGCTAAAGGAAACAAAATGACTAAAGTAAATTAATTAAAAACCGAACATTTTGAATTTATGGATTTGTATTCAGATTATCAAAAAGTAAGTAGATAAAGATGGGAATGAGTAAATTGAAGAAGAAATCATAGATGCACTTGGAAATAGTACAATCAAAGTAATATTTTTATAAAAATTGTTGGCTTTTCTTATTTGAATTTTAAAGATTACAAAAAAGAAAGTTGATAAAGATGGAAGAGAATATATTGAGGAGGAGACAATTGACAGTAAAGGAAATAAAGTTGTTAAGGTATTTAATTTTATGATTTACAAACTCAATATTAACTTGAAAACAATAGAAAATCAAAACAAAAGTAGATTCTGATGGTTTGGGTGCTGTGGAAGAAGAAGAGATTCAGAATGCAGATGGTACTAAGAAGGTTATCAGGAAAAAAATCGATAAAGAAGGAAATCTAGTTGAAGTAAGCAGAAACTAAGATTGTATTTAATATAAAGCATCATTTTTGAAGGAAGAAGAGTTCGTCGATGAAAAAGGCAACAAAATTATTGTCAAAAAAATAAAGAATAAAGATGGAAAAGTCACTGAAGAGAGGTAATTATTTTATTGAAATGAACAATTAGTTAAGCCTTTTAATAGAATAAACGAGACGACAGGAGAGAAAGTCATTTTAAGGAAGACAAAAGATTCAAATGGGTAACAGATATGAGTATTACTTTCAAATAATGTTTAGTAAAATAGGAATGAGATTGTGGAATAAACAAAGTTCGATTCTTCTGGAAAAGCTACTACAACCAAATAGGTTATTGGAAAAGATTCACAAGGAAACACTGTTAGTAAGAAAAAATAATTTTGATCATTTTCTTACTTGAGATTTGAAAATAGTTGAGGAAACATTTGTTGATCCAATCTCTGGAGAAACTATGACAAAAAAGAAAATAATTACGAAATCAAAAGATGGAAAAGAACATATTGAAGAAGTTGTAGTTGACTCTAAAGGCAATGTTAAGACTGTAGAGTATTTTATTCATAAACCATAATATTTCTTTCATATGTTGCTTTGCTTTCTAGGCAACAAAGAAACGAGTTTACCAAGATCAAGATGGAAAAAACATTATCGAAGAAGAAGTAAGATTAATTTACAAATATTAGGTTGGTTGACAGTTTAAATTTCATAACTAGGTTACTGGATAAGACGGTAAAAAGTACACAGTTAAGAAGAAAATATTCGAAGATGCTGAAGGAAACAAAATAGAAGAAGTAATTATTTACCAAATTAGCATTATGTTAAGGCAAAATAATATTGATAAAATAATAGGAAGAAACCGTAGATGCACAAGGAAATAAAGTCATCACAAGTAACATTTAATCAATTGATTAATAGAGTTGTAAAATATTTTATTTAGGAAAAAGAAAAGACGTAGATGGAAAAGAGATTTTTGAAGAAACGAAAATTGATAAAGATGGAAAGAAAACAGGTAGAGATATTCAAGGAGAAATTATAATTGTTAATCTGTTAAATAGTTATTTAAAAGGTTGTTCACAAAAATGGAGTTATTGAAGAAACTACCATTGATTCTTCTGGAAAAGTAACTATTAAAAAAGCTAAGCAAGGAACTGAAGACAAATCTATTCAAGTCGATCAATAATCAACACCTTATGGGCTCAAAAGTGCACTCATTTTATTTGGATGTCCTCCAGAAAAAGTAGATGAATTAGTTGAAGCCATTATGAAGTATATATAAAAAGGAGAAGCTATTATCATTGGAGATTCTTAAAGCATCTCGAAAAAATTATTAGAGTAATTATTTGTTGCTGCTTTTTCAAATCATTTCATTTTCGAAAATTTTTTTAGAAAAGGGATACCTCTTGTTGGAATGGAGAATGTGTAAAACAAAAAATATGCTAAAAAAGGGAAAAAAATAGAGGAAGAAGAAGATGAAAGGCTAGAAACTCTTGATGGAATGTCAGAAGATTAGCAAATGGAAGCACTCTTCAAAAAAATGAATGCTAAAAGTAAAATATTATTTGTTTAATTATCAATTCCTTCAATTCCTGTTTGAAATTGAATAGAAAATGAGTTCGGAGAAGTATTTAGGAGTGTAAGAAATCATCTCGGCAAGCAAGGTGATGAAGAAATAGGTGTTGAAGATTTCAAGAAATACTTAAAAAAATTCACAGAGGTGCATTCAAAATGTGGAGAAAATTGTCCCCATCTAAGAAGATTCTATGAGCGTTTAGGCTTTACTTGGCTAAAATACAAAAGAAGATATCTTAAGCTTAAAGACACACGAATTTAGGCATTTAATGCTCCAAAGATATAGGATTAATAAACTCTTCCAGTTATTAAGGAGAATGCTCAAAATCCTTCGCCAGAGAGAGGAACAGCATAAGTTTTAAGAAAATCATTTATGATTTAGAAGAAATAAAATCTAGATTAAGAAGGAAAAAAATAATTTTGGAATTAAGAACTTGCAAACTCAAAAGAAGATCTAAATGTTAGTGACGATCTGTTATAAGATCTGAACAGTTTAAAACAAGTCTGACAATACAAGCACAAGTAGTTACAAAATTTAGAAATGTGTAATAGTTTTTCTTCATTTTTAGAACTAAATATTGTAAGATCCATTGTCGTTTTGTCCGAGTTTGAAGTTATTTAAACTAAGTCCAACTTTATCTAGATTTAAAAATGAAAAAATAATTGTTAACCAATACAAAAAAATATCTTTTTTACTTAGTAGAATTTCTCCAAAATTCTTGAGTCCGGAGATAACTTCTGTTTTTCGTTTTTCATTGAGTTTTTCAAGATCAATTGTCATTTTTGCTATTCTTACTTTTAACTCTTTATCATTTGGATCTATTTTCTCTAATTCCTTTAAATCTATTCAAAATCATAATTTTTAATATTTTTTACTGATAATTTTCGCTATCTTACCTTCTAAAGCATCTTCAAGCTGCTCTTTCTTTTCATAAGCAATCACTCGGCTCATATATGGCTTCTTGAATGTAGAGTCTAATTTTATTGATGCAGTTGTATACTCAATTACAGAGTCATAGTCTTCTTTTTTGAGAAAGCAGATTGCTAAGTTGGAATTGAAAATGGATAATTATTTTAGTTCAGCACTTGGACAATACTTTACAGCTAAATCATAGCACTCAATTGCCTAAAACAAAAAGATTTTTTTAAAATAACAGAATTTTATTTTCTCACATCATCATAAAGTTGCTCCTTAAAGTAAGAATTTCCTCTTTCTTTGTGCTCAAGTGCCTTTTCTAAAGACTAATAAAACAAAGTCAAAACAATAATTCTTTTTTCATTGAAATAAATACTTTAGCGCTCTCTTCAATCTCCCCTAAATCTTCTATTTCTTATTCTTCAGCTTAATCGATTTCTTTGTTGTCAGCTTCTTCTTCATCAGGATTACTACAACTATCTTTCTCTTTTTTTTATTCTTGATCTTACGAGCCATCCTAATACCAAAACAACAATGAATGCATCTAAATTAAGATGTATTTCTGATACTTTATTATCTTGAGTTTCTTGTAGTTCAGGATTTGTATTTCCATCCTTTTTTTCAAGCTCTTATGTTTGCAACTTTTCATCAGATACTGCACTCGCAGCAACAACGTCAGCAGTTTAGCTCATTTCAAATAGATTTAGTTTTTTGTTTGAAATCAATCTAAAATATTCCTTCAGAGCAGAGAAAAGTTTTTGGAAAATTTAGAACGATTAATTTTAGAAAAAAATAGAACAATAGTCTTTTTCTTAGAACTTTAAAACCATTTTTGTAGAATCACAAATCTATTCAAATCAGCACAATACTTCTGAATCTTTGTTAAATTTAACAAATAATAAATTATTTCAGAATTGATTTACTATTCTAGATTGCACACTTAATAAAAAAGACAATCAAATAAAAATGCTAGATGTTCTATTTCTACTTAAAAGATATTTTTAGTTTGAGCTCTTAAGTATAAAGGGTGCGAGAAAGCATAAGGGGTAAAATTAAACATTAAACATTTAAACAAATAAAATTTTACATTCTATCATTAGCAATGGAAACTAAAAATACTAAAAAGTTTGCTACAGGAGAGCAAGAAGATGAAAAATCAACAGCATGTACTTAGTTTTTTGCTGCCTTATTTCTTTTAAAATTACTTTTTAACTTGTTCAGAATCAAAGAAAGGCAGAATCATCCTCAGAAACTTAGTTTATGATGTTAGTGAAAAGCATTTGCGCGGCTTGTTGAGCAAATTTGGAGAGATTGTGGACGTAAATCTACCTCTTGATCCTTCCACTAACAAGGCTAAAGGATTTGCTTTTATCCAATTTGCAAATAAAAACTGTGCATTGAAGGCTATTAGCGTAATTTTGTTCATCTTTAAAACATTACTTATTTCTTTATCATAAAAGGAATTAAATGGAAGCAAATGGAAAGGAAGAAATATTGTTCTTGATTTGGCTGTATCCAAAGAAGATTTTAAATAAACAGTCAAGAAACCAAAAGAAGAAGTTGAAAATAATAAGTCTAACAAAATTGTTGAAGAAAAACCAGAAGGAAAAGAAGAAGAAAATGCAGATGATGAATCAAACAGTAAAGAAGATAATGAATAAGAAAAGAGTGAGGATGAAAATTAAGATGACGACGAAGATGATGAAGAAGAAGAAGAAGAAGAAGAAGATGAAGAGGAAGAAGAGGAGGAAGATCAAGATGAAGATACTGATAATAAAAAAAGTTAAAAAAAGGAGAAAAAGCCTAAAACTGGATTGTTCGAGAACGAGGATCTTTCTTAAACTTGTTTTGTCCGCAACTTGTCTTTTGAAATCTCAGATTAATAACTGAGAGATTTTTGCCAAACTTTTGGAAAGGTTGAAATGGCAAAGGTATGTATGAATCATGAGACTGGTAACAATAAAGGTACTGGCTTTGTGAAATTCAAAGATCCCCAAGTAGCAATGAGGCTCATAGCTAAGAGCGATGAATATAGCTCTAGTTTCCTTTCCCAAAAACATAAAAAGAATGGTTCCAACATTCATGATGTCTTTTCTGGTAAAGAAAAAGTTAAAAGTGACAATCATAATCTGATTTTTTTAAAAAAATAGGAGTCAGCGAGCTTGATCTCGAGATGAATGGAAGAAGAATAATCTTTTTAGAGGCTAAAAAGCGTGATGATGTCGCAAAAGTTTAAGAAGAAAAGAATGGCAGAAATAGCGTCTAACTTGAAAAAATTAAAACACTTGAGCAATTAGAGGCATTTGACAGACAATCAAAACGTAATTTACATCTTGCTAAACTAGGAATCTTTGAAGAAGAAAAAGATATGACTAATGAGGAGAAGGAGAAGAGAAGATCTCATCTCTAAGAAAAAATTACCAAACTTAAAAATCCTAACAATCAAGTTTCCTCAACAAGTAAAATATTAATTTTATATTTATTATCTTAACTAATCATTTATTCAGGAATCGCCTTAATGAATCTCCCAAAGGATTCTTTCTAAGAAGATGAAATAAAATTATACGCGCAGTTGGGTTTAACTAAAGAATATGGAAAAGACATTATTAAGAAGCAAAACCCAATTAAACAAGTACAGAAGATCCAATTTGATAATTTGTAATATTAATTTTTTAAATTAGGTTCTCTTATTGAGAGATAGAAATAAAGTTGATGCAGATGGAGTACCAAAGAGCAGAGGAATTGCATTTATAGAATTTGACACTCATGAATAGGCATTATCCTTCCTTGAGTTTTGCGTGAAAGATAAGTAGAACTTTGAGAAAAAATACAAGAAGACTCCCATCATAGAGTTTGCAATCGAAGATATCCGTAAGATGCAGAAGAAAAATAAAATCCGCAAAATGGTTGAGCAGAAATAGAAGGACAATAAATCTGAGAAAAAGCCAAAATCAAAAGATGAAAGAGAATAAAGCAAACTTGTCCTTCAAAATACCAATAACGCATCTAAACTAAAAATTTCTAAAATTTTAAACGATAACTCAACTGATGCATCTCAGTATGAAGAAGGATTATCACTCTTAAAAGATATTTAGAGCAGAGGTATCAAGCAAAGAATGCATAAATAGCTGAAGAAGAAATTCGGAATTGAGAGTTAAGATAACCAGGGAACAGTAGTTAATGTTGCAGAGGAGTTAAAAAAACAAGATGCAAAAGCAGTAGTTAAATAAGGAAAAGAATAAAAAAGGAAAGAAATCCTCAAGAAGAAGGTGATAGAAGATAAAGCCCAAAGAAAAGCCTTAATTAAGAAGTAAAAATAGGTTGAAGAAAATGACTTAGAAATGGAAGCTTCAGAGTTAATAAAAGTAATTAAATTTGATTAATTATTTTGTAATAATTTCATAAATATCAATAATTTATTAATAGGCTGTATCACGAGAGCTAAAGAAAAATAAGTAAAAGAAGAATGCGACTGAAGAGTATGACGAGTTAGACGTAATATCATTTGAGTTATTTTTCTTTTCTAATTGTACTATCTATTTTCTCTTAGGATGTGGTAGAAAAGCACTTGCAGAAGAAAATTAAAAAGACAAAGCAGGAAAACAGCCAGCTTTGATTTTTACCTCTCTAATCTTGTTTTATTTGTTATCTTCTAGTATTTCCTCCAATCAAAACCATTGAAATAATTTAGGAGCTTTTTTATTATATTAATAAAAGAGTTTCCTTTCATCTTAAATGGCAATAATGCATTAGTTCACATATTTCAATTGACAAGATCAGCCACTTTTTTTTATTTATTTCCTTCTTGAATTCTAAAAAGTACACCTAACTAATGATATTTTCATAGAATTTTTTAATTATTTTCCATTTTTGTAATGCAAATCATAAAAATGGTAGTTTTATTTGCATATTTTCTTGAATATCATCAATAATCTAAACTTGAGGAGTTTTTAGTCAAGAGAATATCAACAAAAAAAAAGAATTAAAAGCAATACTTCTCTTTTTTTCAATTCATAAGACAGCAATATTTTAGTTTTCCTACCATTGTGACAACTATGTTTTCAGGCTCTAGCTATATAAAAACGAAAAGTTACTAGGATCAAAGTTTAATTGTCTACACAGTTACATTATCAGTAACTTTTCTTGTGTAGTTATCATCTTAAAGATGAAGAATAGAAAGAGAGGGACTTTGTTTAGTAAAATAAAATATTAAATTGTTAGTATTCGAAATATTGAGCCGAAAAACCTATGTAAAACGCTATGAAAGAATTAAAATTTTTACATTGAAAAAAAAAAAGGAATTATTAAAAACCTGATGAGGAAAATCTAAAAACAGGAAAGATTGTGTCTGGCAAAATTGTAATTTCCTCAGTAAAAATATATATAAATAATACAACAGAAAAAAAAGTTATCAAAAATAAAAAAGCATTGTCTTCCTTTTTAATTCATCTCTAAATGCAAATGCGCAATTCTTCTTTAAAGATGTCTAAAGTTATTAGTAAATAAAGCAACCGATCTTCTAAATAATAAGAAACAACCTTTTCTCCAGACAAGAATAAGATAAAACCCATTAATTCCTCGAAAAAAAGGAAAAGAGTTGCAACTAAACTCTCTTAAGAACCTCCTTCACATAAGCTATTCCAAGGTAATGAGAAAACTACCAAATTGAATCCGTCCAAAAGTGACTAGCTCCCTCCAAAGAAAGCCCTCAATTCATCTTCAAGATCTGTAGATGAATTTACTCACTTTTTAGAAGTACCAGTGCTTACTCCTACAATTGAAGAGTTTTAAGACCCTTATACTTATATAAGATAACTTATAAAAAATGGTAGACTTGAAGGAGTATATAAAATAATTCCTCCAGAGGGATGGAATCCTCACTATGGTTTCTCTAAAATATAAAAAAACTTATCTCCTCGAATCTAAATTATCAATAATCTCTCCCTTGGAAAAGTACAACAAACATATTTTACATGAATTACTTTTCCAATAAATAAAGTTGCTAGATAATGCTTTTTAGAAGCTTTTCCTCGAATTATCACTTCTTTGATTCATAAAAACCATCAAAATGAAAATTTACTGAATTAATTGATTTTTTTGTTGAATAGCCGTTTAATTATAACTCTCAAGAGTTTAGTTATAGCTAATACGAAGCCTTCGCTAATACATTCTCTCAAAACTATACATTTAACACAAAAGAAAAATTCGAAGATCCTCTGAGAAAGAATGAATATGAATTTTGGAATCTAGTAGAATCACCTGATCTCCCAGAGGTAAGTTATTTAAATTTCTTCAATAAACTTAGCGATATTTAGTAAAGGAGACATAAATATCAAGCACTTTTGTGTAGCAAACTTAATTCAAAGATAGTTCAGATTCACATAAAAATGTTTTAATCTGTTTTTACTCTTTGTAATTCCAAAAGGTATCAGTTTAATATGCAGCAGATTTACCTTATGAAAAATATGGAAGTGCATTTCCAGATTAACCAGCAGCAAATGATATTAGTTTCAACAGCCCTTTCAACCTCAAAAATATTAATAAAGTACACAATAGCTTTTTTCAAGCAATCCCGCAGAAGAACAGCATTAGTGGGGTGAATACACCTTGGGTTTATTTAGGAATGCTCTTTTCTACTTTTTGCTTTCACGTTGAAGATCTTTATATGTACGCAGTCAACTATCTTCATGCTGGAAGTCCAAAAACTTGGTAAGTAATTGCTGCTTTTGTTTTTATTTCTAATTATTTTCAATAGGTATACAATACCTGCTGAATATAAAAACCAATTCGAAGATGCATATAAAGAGGCTTATCCTGAAGTATTTAAGAAGTAGCCTAATATTATGAAGTTCCTTAATTTACAACTCAATCCAATCTTTGCATTAAATAAGAATATTCCCGTCTACAGGACTGACCAAAAACCTGGTGAATTTATAATAACTTTCCCTGATGTTTATCACGGAGGATTTTCTCATGGCTTTAATTGTGGAGAAGCTGTCAATATTGTCACTCCTGAGTGGATTCCTTTCTATAAAAAAGCCATTTAAGATCGTATTCTTGGGAATAATAAGGATAAACATCCAATAGTGCTACCGTGGATTTTGTTAGAGATCATAAAGCATATTAATTAAGTATCTTTCGATTTAGAATACCTTAAAAGTGTAAATTATTTCTTATTTACTCTATTCCAATCTATTCTTTTTGTATTTATTATTTTGTAATCTTATATGACGAATACTAATTAGATTAAGAACGAATGGGATAGTTTAATTCAAGAAGAAATAGAGCATACACAAAAGCTAATCCAAATTTTCGAGAGAAAGCTTGAGATCTTTGAGTTTAAAAATAAAGAAGAATCATATGACCGCCATCCATGCAAAATATGTCCTAGTTACTGTTATTTATCATATATCTACTGCAATAAATGCTTAGCAATAGGTTGTTCCTCCCATTTATCATTGTGTGGATGCATTGGATAGAAAATGTCCTTATTTCAAAGATTCACAGAAGTGGTAATTATTTTATCAACTATTTTTGTTAATACAGTTTATTTTTTGGCAGGAATTAAATCAATTTTAGTCAATACTTAATTAATTCATACTGAAGCTAGAATCTAATCCTCATGATCAATAAAATCAATAGAAACTTCAAAAGTGAAGAGGATAAAATCAAGTCATAAATATTATTAATTGTTATCCTCTTCTCTTTAACTGTAATATATACACACCTCTTTACATATTAGTCCCTTTAACCTTAATTAAAATCTCGTTTTCATAAATAATTATCACTAGAAAACTCTTTTAAACTTGAGATTTAAAACTATTCTAAATTACTCTACCCAAATAATATTACTAATCTAAAACAATTTACTAATACAAGATTCAATTTGGTAACCATTTGTAAATTTTGACTTTCTTTAAGCAATATTAATAATCTGATTCTGAAAAATAGTAAATAATAAAGAATCTGAATTTTCCATTTGTTTTATTTTAAAAAGCGAATAGAAATAAAAACTTCTTGAAATTAAAGCCAAATATTTTTGTGCATCATCAGGTTAATTTTTTATCCACTAATATAATATTATTGATTATGTAAATTTTCTAAAATCTCTCATCAGAAATAAGAGATCTTTGTGAGAAAGAATCTAGTGCTAATAAGTTAGGAGCATTGCTAAAGCTCAAGAAAATCTTTCAAAATATTTTAACAATAATTTAATTTCATTCTTTCAGATAAATTGATTACCATATTTTTTGAAGAGCCTTATTATGTTCTTTAATAATTTAATTCTAGGTTTTAGGTTATTTAGCTCTGTCCTTGAATGAATGAGATTAACTTTTCATTGGAACCTCCAAAGCAATTAATTATCTGAATGATTATCGTGTTATTGTCAAAACTTGGTTTTTTAGAGAGATTTTAATAAATAGAAAGAACACAGTTGTTGAATTTATTGTTTGTAGTCACGAGAGTGTTGAGATTATCATTTCCTAGTTTGAGAAGGTCCTCAATTATGTGTGTGCGATAGAATTTTTAATATATTTATGAGTCCATAATAAGCTGAATAATTTGAGTTAGCTTGAAGGAAATGAAATTTAATCGAATTAAAAACTAGAGTCTAGTACTTAATGCTAGTCCTTCATCTTCAATCTTAGTTTAGTATTCTCCCAAATTGCAAACACTACTTACAACTTCCTAATAGCTTTTCATATTAGAGAAGAATGTGCCTGTTTAGTAGGAGGGAGGATTTAACATTAAGAATTATTCCCCTAATCTCTAATCGAATTTTGATACAAGATTATCCATCTCTAGTTCAGGAGTTTTTACTCCAGAACTGTTTATCCATTATTCCTTTTTCTATTTTTGTATTAATTAATGATTGAGGGTAGAATGAGGAAGTGAAGATTATGTTTAAGATTTTTAACCATTCACAATGTTGCTTAAAGCTTCATTCAGATCCTAAATAATTTGAAGATCGTTGGGAGAGTATGTTATTTAGCATCGATCTTTGTAAAACCATTTTGGGACATCTCCTTTCAAATCTTCATCTTCAATTTCTAACAAAGACCCATTGCTCTCAATCACTTATTAATCATTACTATTTTTGATTTAAGATTGTTGAAGGTGATTATTTATGTTTGTTTTGGTTGTCTAAGCGTATTTTGTGGAAGGGTTCATTTGTAATGTTATTGAAGGAATAATTAAACTATTTTTTGGATTTGCCATGTCAATTAATTGATTGTGCACATGTTTTATTTAAGAATCAGAAAGGACTTCTTCTTCTTCAAGACCAAGAGATAGACTATCAGAAGAGGCAGATAAATTCTCCAATGTGTGAGATAATCTAAGAGGAGTAATTATTTTATCTTCATTTTAGCTTACCTAATTGTCATTTTCTCCAACTGTTTCTGCTAAATAAAAAGTTTAATTTTGTTCTAAACTTATTCTATCTTTAGCTTAAGCCTTCTTGAATTAATGTTTAATCATATTCATTTATCTAATCATAATCATCTTCTTAACTAATAAGTGCTTTTGGCATACTTACAAGGCTGTTTTATTATCATCTCGAGATATCAATACGTCTGCTTGATTATTTAATAAAAGCCTTACAATTTCAGGGTGATTTGCTTAGCTTGCAATATGAAGAATACTTGATCTTTCAAGCCCTCCTTGTTTATTTAAAATAAACATAGCTCTTTTATCATTAGAGCTAATGCAATCCTAATTGTATTGAACAACAAAATCGAAAATTGGAAAGCTATCTTTATAAGCTGCAAAATGAAGAGGAGACCACTTCTTATTATTTTCAATATTTGGGTTTGCTCCATTCTCTAACAACAGAGTTATTATTTTAATACTCTCAGCTGGTTATTTATTAAACAAAAAGAAAATGTAGTGTAAAGGACGGTTACCCTCTTTATCAGCTTTGTTCACATCAGCTCCAAATCTAATAAGATCTCTTACTAAATAAAATTGTAATTTAATGACTGCTATTATTAGAGGACTTCCAAAAGCTCCACCTCCTGCGTTAGTATCAGCCTTGCTAAAAATTAATACTTTGGAAGAGCAATATTTTTCTTCAATAATGCTTAAAGAAAGGGGAGTGTGTCCTTCAAAGTCCGGCTAATCTATTAAATTGGGACTTAATTCCATTAAACATCTTAGAGCAGCAATATCTTCTTCTAATACGGACTATTTAAGAAAAAATGAGAAAAGAATTGTAGAGTTAAAATGTTTACCAAATGAAGCAAATTTCTTCCAGTCTTTGGGTTTATCAGATTGAACTACCAGAAGATTTTCATTTCTTAGGATCCTTCTTACCCTTCTTCTTCTTCTTTATTGAAAAAAGTTTGTTTATCATAAAAAAGAGGAGCATGGAAGCATTATTTTTCCTGTTCAGATAGTAATTTATTAGGTGGAGGCTCAATATGGAGTGATTTGAATGCTTTCATTTGTTCTTAATTTTCTTTATTATTATGTGAGCTGTCCTTTAAGTTTTGAAATCCTTAGGAATCCTAAATTATGCTTTCTTCTTGAATGTGCATTTCACTTTCACTTGAAAACAAAATTAAATTGTTCGACAGACCAGCAAATGGTTCATTTTCAATTTCGGGATTTCCCCTCAAAGTAGTTAATGGCTGAAGAGATGGAGAGTTTAAGTTTGGAGGTGAACAGTCCTAGAAGGCAATATTCATGGGCATTTGTCTACCAACAAAGATGTTTTAATTATTAGAACATTCTTAACTATTGGTCTGTTCGCTAGAGATTAATAACTCAAATTGGTTTGATAATTAACTGCAAGTTCTTTTATTTTAATCAATATTTAATATGAAAAGATATTTAGTATCTTATTAATTTTAGTTATCATTAAGTATTTTTCTTTTTTTACGTGCATCTTCATTATTGGAAGATTACTCCACCATTTTGCTAAGAAATGAAATAGCCTGATTCATAGTTGCAGTAGGATTCGTAAACTTTTAAGCTGGAACTTCTGGTGCCACTATTGATTATTAGTCTCTAATTTAATAAGATACATCGATAAGAATAGGATCAGAAAAGTAAGTTGTGAACTCTAAAAACGAAACTCCACCTTCTTCTCGATGCTAGCAAAGTAAAGTAAAAATATCTTTTATGTTTTCAAGCCCACTAGCAGAAAAATTTTTAGGAGGGAGGCAATATTTAAACCAGTCAATCGAAAACTGTTCTAAACGAATTAATTTTATCATTTCGAAGGGGATATCTAGAAAATCATTAGAACTTACATCGAGAGTTATTAAATTGTCTAAATAGCATAGGTATTTATGAAACACGCTGATGTGATTTTTTGAGAAATTTAGATGCAAGAGACATTATCTCCACTCACAAATTTCAGGAGGAATATCAGTTAGTAAATTATTAGCCACAGAAAATAGTTCAAGTCTTAAAGTACTAAAAATTTCTAGCGGAAGCTCTTTAAGAAGATTATTATCAAGTTTTAATCTTTTTAGACTCCCAATTTTACATAGTTGCATTGGAAATTTAGAAAACAAGTTGGAACTGAGATCTAAAACTTGCAAAGGTCCATCCAATAAGCGATCAGCAAAACTTCTTAAATCTTCCAGATTTCTCTCCTATAAATTCACAGCATAGCCAACTTCATAGAATGAAGGAACTTTTAACCCCGAAAGATTTTACTCCAGAGCAGAAAGTTCTTATTTACCTGCTCTGCAGAAGGGAAGATTAGGAAGAATAATTGCTTTGGTTAACTAATGCATATTTGTAGCCAACCTACCACTAGTTTATGGGATAGAAGCAATAGAGCTTACGTTACTTTCAAGATGATGATCGTTAATTATTATTTAGGGATTATTGTAAAATTAAGGAGGACTTTTCTGACCTATTTATGATTTATTAACAGTATTGGTTTAATTACCATGCTTATTTTAAAAAGAATGAATACTGCTCATTTTTTAAGAAACAGTGTTTAAATCATTCTCTTGTATTTCATCAAGATCTTCATCTTCAACATGATAAGCATCCTAGTGTCTTTAACTGCTTTGATTCTTTTCTCCTTTGTTCATTTTATATAATTTAGATGTTTATCTAAAATCATATGGTAGTTACTTTTAAATCGTATCTGTTTCTGAAGGCTGCAGAGAATTAATTTGGGTCGACTGAACAATTTACCCTATTTTGCCTTTCTAAAATAGATTCTATTCTTATGAGCTATGAACTGAATCATTTTATAAAATATTTATTGACTTATGCTTTAAGTATTCTTTTCCCTTCTCTAATTAATAATCTTCAAATTCAACATTTTATTGGTCATATTTAGATTCCATTTCTATTCGTTGTGTCGCTGCACTCTAACGCCATGAGCATATTTAATTTAATCTGAAAGTTTCAGTCCCAGTAGAATGTTCATCAATAATAAAAAAATCCTCATCTTCTTGATCAGGGAAATCATTTAGTTCGATAGTTTCAATGTTGCGAGTATCACTTTGGGCTTCAGTGAAAATGCGAGCTATTTTGTTTGAATCACTCTTAAGCTCACACTTAATAGAATCAATATTGAGTCCTATTTGCATAAAAGCTGATTTTTAATCTCAATTTACTGTTTTAAGTTACCGCAATTAATTTTTCATGTTGCTTTTTGTTTATCTTTTCGAATAAAATCAAATTTCGAGTTGGCTGTAAAGACAATAAAGAAAACACACGAAATTAATTAATCTAAGAAGATTATTATTCAATTTAATTTAATTTGTTCTTATCTTCCATTAATAATCTGAGATGTTTGTAAATAATCTTTTTAGTTAGTAATTTTTTTTTCATTTTTTATTAGTGTCATTTCTTAAATCTATTTACTTTTTTCTTTAATAAAAAGGATCCATTTCTTAAAAATCTATAATTTTTTTTTTCATTAATCTGTTTTATTAAATAGTTAATCACCCTCCATTAATTAGAAATGAAATGAATCTGCTTTCAACTAGGTAACTTATTTTAATAATTATCTTGGTATTTTTAAGTTAAATTACGCAAAATAAATTAAAAGTAAAATACTTATCTTCAGAATCAAAATGAAAGTTAACGAATCAGAAGCTATTCAATAGGAAGAGAACATTTCTTCAGATTTCTTTCGAAAGAGAAGAGCTCCAGCTCAAGGACTCAATATTGATGCACTTGACCCTCATTTAAAAAAGATAGAGCCTCTCTCTTTATTTGGATCTCCTGAAAATGGATAGAGTGGTCTGACTAGCTCTCATAATCTTTAGAAAACCTAGCCATCCACTTCTCCTGAGCTTAAAAATCACTATGCTAATGGTAATCATTTTAACAACAAAGCAGTTGTTCCCAATGAAGAAATAGCTTCAAATTAACAGGAGTTAAAGAAGAAGTAGAATAATACATTTAACAGTAGTAGCTATTCAATTGATAACGAAGAGAATCATCATATCAATACTACTAATGAGCTCATGTCAAATACCAATATCCCTGTAAATACCCTTCAATAATTAGTTAATCAACAATCATATGAAAATAATGAGATTCCACTCAAGACACCGAATCTTAAGAGCATATTTTCTAAGGATAAAGAAGTTTAAGAAAAAGGAAATGTAGAAAAGTATTAACTTAAAGAAGAGGAAGAGAAAGTGAAAGCTTTTGATAAGCAAAATGAAATTAAAACTCACCCTATTTTTATTGGAAAAATAGGAGGTAATACTGATAATATTATTAATTAGCCTGGAAAAGAAATTCAAAAAAATAAAAAAATAACTAATTAGCAAAGGAGAGGATCATAATTTTAACCAATAAATCAACCTTTTAAAAAAAAAATCAGAACTTCTTTCCTTGAATAAATAAGAGAAACTAACAAGCCTGCACCTTAACTAGAGGAGCTTAAAATTGATGGAAATGTGTAGAAGACCCTTTTGAAAATCTAAGAAAATTAAGTCAATAGAATCGAATCAACTGTAAATCTTATTAACAATAAAATGAATGAGGTTGTATTTTTTTATTGTTGATTAATAATGTTTTAAAGTAACAATTAGACAATGAACTGAATACTATGAAATTAATGAGATAGACAAGCAAGCTATTTGATCACCCGGAATCTAACTAGGATCCTCATTAAGGCAAGCATGAGCTAGTTGATCAAGCGCTAAAATAAGTTAGGATGATAGAAATTTTAGTGGAGTTAGCAGAGAGAGGAAGTGAGAAGGATTTGGCAGACATAATGCAAATTCTTTAAAATGATCCTAAAAAGTGAGAACTATTTCCTTTTTACTTGCAATAGAATTTTATTTTTGGGTGATTTTAGATACATAAGATCTACTGGTGACCCTCAGCATATTCTCAATAAACTAAATTCGAAAAGCCAAAACGTCTCATACGTAGCCTGCAAGAACGGCAACCTTAGAGTAAAGTAATTGTTACTTTACGTGATTAATATCTATCTTTAATAAAGGTAATAGAATTCTTGCACAAATAAGAAGCTAACTTTGGGATAAAGTCGAAGGTTGGTGGAGCAATTGAAGAATATCCATTACAAGTAGCAGTGCGATGGAATCATTTAGAAGTGGTTAAATTCCTTCTCTCGTCGAAAGTAGTTTCCATAAGTCAAGATCAAATTAGGCTTGCTTACAAGGAAGCAAAAACAAAAGAACTCAAGCAGCTCTTCACAAAGCACATTCATAAAAAACCATTTTTCATCTGTTGTTGAAAACTAAAGAAATGGTTTTCTAAAATGATTTCTCTTCCCTTTTCTGTTTTCTTAATCTCTCTTACATTACTTCTCACCAGCAATCAATATATATTTCATAAATGTGTATACTATAATTATGAATAAAATCGTCCTGAAAGATGAAAACTTGCATTCAATAAATAAGGGAAAGAAGTAAACTAAATAAAAATATTAAAAAAAAAGAAATCTCCCATAAAATCCAAAATATTTATCAATTCAGATATTAATAATTGATAAGACAAAAACAGAAAGGAAATAGGCTTTGAAAAAAATTAGTTATTACAACTTCGAATGAAATTATTCTAGAAATCATTAAATGGCTTCTTTCCAACTGTATTGAGACAACTAAAAAAACAAAATAATAAAATACTTATTCTAATCTCTTTTTTCAGTGAGTTTTGAAACATAAATTATCCAAAAACAGTTCTTAACTTTGAATAAACACATATTAAGAGAAGAATAGATAAATTGAATGTACAGAATACAGTTTGAACAAATAAAGACTAAGATATGATATGGCTTTGCACCATTTGTGAAAGGAAATATTAAATTGATGTCTAATGATTAACAAAGAAAACTAATAAAGCTCATCATTCGGACATTCCAGGCTCTGTGTTGCCTAATAATTAATTAAATTTGTTTGTTTATTTTGACTTTGTGCATTTATTTTTATTTATTTTCTTTTCCAAAATTGCAGGCTTATTAGATGTACACTTTTCTTTTTTTGAGGACTAGTTTGAGCTCTCCTGCAATATGTTTGACTATTTATTATCTAATTAAGTTCGCATATGTTATTTATTCGAAGGAGATAGCTTGCTACTATTAACATTTTCCTCCTAACTAACAGCTAAAGCTTAATCTTCTTATTCTTGATATATTTCTTCTTGCTTTATCGTTTGACTGTCAATAGAAATATCGTGATGAAAATGATCTGGAAATACACTGTGATCAATATTTGGATCTATAATTGCATTCTTTTTTCTCTTAAAAGAAGAAGAATAAAGAGAAAGATATTATTCATAATTACGGCGTTGTGATTTAGTTAAGTATCTATTAGATTGAAGACGATCAAGATAGCGATAGTGACACATCTTAGAGGAATCAGAGGAATATCGTTGTTTTTTATAGAACTTATCATAAAATATTTAGCTTTACATGAAATATTCAAAATCTTCTAATCCTTAAATAGTATTTTGGAATTGTTCTTTAGAGCGACGCATTTCAAGAAGTTATTCTAAAATGTCTGTTTTTATTTATATTTTATACATTTTTAGGTAGTCCTCATTAAAACAGTCTGGCATGATTTAGATCCGACTAAGAGAGTGCCTCTCAAGTGTTACAGATATTGGTATTTTAATGTTGTCGAGAGTGATGACATTAAGATCGGTTTAGTTAACGAGCTTGAGTTTCATGAGAAATATCAGAAAATGACTTTGCCTGTCAAAATGTTCTATGACTCCTTTCCTCATGATGAAGCGGACGTATGTTTCAATGTCCCCACCGAAAACATTGATAAGGGGTTTGGAGTAGCCAAAGGGCCCAGAGAGATGTTATATTCCTCCTTCGCAATTAAGTTTGCGAATCGAGAAGGCGAAATAGGTTGTCTAATCTTAAGAATCGATAATATCGTATGCCATTAATTTTGATTTTTCATAATTCCGTGCAATCTTATCAAAAAGTACATTCATTTCGTGATCATAGTAGTGTGTGATGCGATCTAACAATTCTTCCTAATGTTCTATGCTCTTTTAATGTTCTTAAAGCAGCTTCCATGCTAATTTGGCATCATTATTTTCCTTGTATTGCTCAAGCTTCCTGATAAGAAACTAAAAATCCTTGAGCAATCTGTGTCCATTGTCGTAAATGATTTCGATACGGTTTTGCTTTGCTATAACTTATATTACAGGCCTGACATCATTCCATATGGATACTTTCTCCATGATGCATTTGTCTATGTTTTCGTCTCCCTTTTTATTGAAGAAGTCTAGATCTAGCAGAATTTCATCTTCCAACAAATACTTTGAATAATCCTCTTCATCCTCTTCTGATTATGAATCTCCACATTCAGTTCTTTTCTATTGTTTTTTCTTCAAATCCTCCTCTTTTATCAGCCTATTTTCAAGCACCGACGCTTGTTAAATGGTAATGAAGCTAGTTTATATTCTCTCAGCTTTTTTTTCCTCTTCAGTTTTTTCTACATTTCGAGGGTTTTCAAAGTCAAAGCACTCAAACTCCATACCCACTCTTTCTAAGCAATTCTTTTCCTCTCCCAAATTGATTGCTTATTATTCTTTTATCAGATGAATACAAACAGAAAGGATATTAAAATGATCAAGTTCAAATTAAGCGCAGAAATGCATATTAAGCTTTACACAAATGAAGTACACATATTTCTAACAATCGATGCTTTTTCAGCCTTAAATGTAATTAATGAGTCAAATAAAGCAGAAAATTTCACATTTTCTTTTATTTCTAAGTGGCCTCTCCAAATTAAGCTTGCATATCTGCTTCCATAAGTTGAGTACTAGTCCTTTTAGCATTAAGTTACTGTTATTGAGATTAATATTATTATTACAACAACTATTATTATTGTTGCTAATGCTAAAGGAACATTTGTTGACTAAGAAGTTGATTATTATTCATAATATCAGGTAATTTACTTGCATCGTTTACTAAATTAGATGCTTCAGGTACATTCGGTTTGGTTTGAATATTTCGGAGAGCGAATTATTGAGATTGGGAGAGTTGTTAAGAGCTCGCCAATTAATTCGGTTTCTGTTGTTGTTGGCCTAGAAGATGC